>Ga0137418_10007309_pt1 | contig 10152 bp, 6 predicted proteins | sample CZODoug3_1_2_16f_FD_122242 | JGI IMG/M metagenome (GOLD analysis project Ga0137418, IMG submission 122242) | Vadose zone soil fungal communities from Angelo Coast Range Reserve, California, USA - CZODoug3_1_2_16fungal (Hybrid Assembly) | ecosystem: Environmental > Terrestrial > Soil > Vadose... | reverse complement strand
ATCTTGCTGCTTTCGGCGCTTGATGTACTCATCGAGCGCAGCCGTAACCGTCTCCTTCTTCGTACGGTGATGTCCCAGTTTCCGGGCTTCCTCAATAAGCCGGTCGTCGATGGCAAGGTTAGTTGGCATAGCACGGCCTCTGACCTCACTTTACACAATTCCATGTGTGACTGCAATGAGATCCTGGTGTGTGAATTAGGTACAGGCTAGGTACAGCTAAGAGGGGAGAAATAAGGCTTTTCGTCCCGTAAGCGACGCCAAATAAAGCGTTTATGGGATTCAGATGCCTGGTTCGGGACCAGGAGGTCGATGGTTCAAATCCATTCGCCCCGACCACTTCTTTTAGGTCCAGCAAGTTACAGGCACACGAACAGTCGTTGAGCGCCTGGCCCGGACCCAGGCGCTCGATGGTTCAAATCTATTCGCCGCGACGATTCTTTCCCCTCTCAAATCAATGCGTTGCGCTGCGTTCTCAGCTGCGACTCCTACTTCATTTTTACGGACAATGCGGACAAGATCTGCGGTTTTGCTTGGAAGGTAGGAGTCCTGTCCCGACTAAAAACCCAGTTGCCGGGTCATCAGCGAAGCAAGCTGTGTTCGGCGGCGTGATGTCGTGGATCAACCTTCGAAATGGCGAGCGTCCGTCCTCTCACAAAATACTGAACTTCGCATAGCAAACTAGCACGCGGCTCGTTCTGCATTCTCGTGTGAGGTCTTGGAGGTCCTTTTCGATCAAGTAGCTTTGCGCGTATTTCGCCGTCACACAGAACTTCTGTTTGTCCGTGCGGTCCCGGTCGAAGCCGATGTGTGTCAGTGCGTTATTTAGCTGCGGGCTCTTAAGCCCAGTCCCGTATACCTGGAACGGGCGAGGTCCAGCCCAGACACATGGGCTATACACAACGTACCGACTGCATTGGTAACAACTCGGGCCGAACGGGTTGTCGAGCGGTTCGAGTACTCGAGTCTCGAGATCGAAGTACCCGAGATCATAATCCATAAAGCTACCCGTCGTGATTCCGTAACAATTCTATGTGAACGGACTTTAATGAAGGCTGCCATTCCCGGAAATTTTAGAGGCGGGGGGTAGCCAGGCGAATCACTACACAGGCACCTCTGCCTAAGATGCTCCGCAATCGAATGCTGCCGCGGTTGCGCTCGACCAGCGATTTCGCGATTGCCAATCCCAGACCAAAACCTCCGGTCTTTCGCGCACGGGAGTGATCTGCTCGATAAAAACGCTCGAAGACATGGGGCAAGTCTTCCGCCGCGATGCCAGGGCCAGCGTCAGCAATACAGACTTCCAGAGCCTCATCGGAAGCGCTTTGGACATCTACGCTGACTTCTGCTCCCGGCGGGCTGTGTTGCAAAGCATTTTCAAGCACATTGCGCCACATCACGGATAGTTCGTCCACATCACCGATCACCTGCTTTTGCAAATAGGCGCTGTTCATTGCAATCTTTACATCGAGCTTTTCCGCCATTGTGCCCAAATCGGCGATGGCAGGGGTCAGTGAGTCCATCAGAACAGACACGGATTGTGAAGTTCGGCCAGACTCGCTGGATGCCAGACGCAACATGCTTGTAACTAACTTCTCCGTCCGATTGGTGTCTTCCAGGGCCCTTGCTATTCCTTGCTTGTAACCGGAAACAGAACCCTCGCCTCGTTCCAAAAGTTGGAGAGTCGATTTCTGGATGGCAATCGCGGTCTTCAATTCATGGCCGGCGTCGCTGACAAACCTTCGTTCTCTATCGAACGCGGCCTTGAGGCGCGCGATGAGCTGCGTCAAAGCATTGCTGAGTGGGGCAAGCTCAGTGGTGGCCAAGGCTTGAGCGGGAACTTCGAAGCGCCAGTTTTCAGCGTCCATTGCACTGGCACGTTCGGCAAGATCGTTCAGAGGCGCCAATCCTTTCACGATGGCCCACCACGTCACTAGCGCCGACAAAATAAGAAAGCCGAGGGTCACCGTGGCGGCAGCGATTACCAGATTGCGGAAATGGGAATCGATGTCCGCAGTCGGCATGGCGTAGAGCAGATCGACCACGGCCTGAGCGCCCTCCAACTCTTCGTCGGGCAGCGTAACAGAGCGCCACAGGACGCCACGATAACGCTTACCTTCGTAAATGAAACTGCCGGGCTGGTGCATTGCAGAATCAGAGAGAAGACGCTCCGAACCATTGAGCGCAATTATCTTTCCACCAGAGCTGCGCAGGAAAAAGAGATGATTGGGCGGAACCGGTTCCGGCTGGGAAAGCCTCAGTTGGCCATTCTGGTTTTCTATCCTTGCCAGAAGCGTGGACATCCGGCCACGCAACTCCGCGATAAAAGCGTTGAGCTGCTGCCGACGCGCATAGAGAAGACCTCCGAAGAGTCCGGAGACCGCGATGATCCCTTGCAGTAACAAGAACCAAATCAAGATGCGTTTTCGAATCGAAGTCTGCTTCATCGTTCCGGAGCACGGATAACATAACCGTGACCTCGCACCGTATGGATCAGCTTGGGCAATCCTTCACGATCGATCTTGCGCCGAAGTCCAGAAATGAAAACTTCCAGTACGTTGCTGAATTTCTCCCAGTTGTAATCATATAAATGCTCGAGCAATTCGGTCTTGGAAACAACCGCAGTACGCGCCATGAGGTATTCAAGCACGCGGTACTGCATGGGAGTCACATCAATCACTGCTCCGTTGCGCTTGACCGTGCGGGTATTCATGTCTAATTCTAAGTCCGCCGTAACCAACCTCGCAGTGGCGTGTCCTTGAGCCCGTCGAATGAGTGCTTTAAGGCGGGCGAGCAGTTCGCCCAGGTCGAATGGCTTGGACAGGAAATCGTCTGCGCCCGCATTGAGAAGCTCGATGGTAGATTTCTTGTCTTCCACAGCCGTCAATACCAGGACCGGGGTCTTCCTGCCGGCGCTTCGGAGCGAAGCCAGCAGGGCCTTCCCGCTCAACTGAGGAAGCATTAGATCCAATATGATTGCGTCGTATTCATTGGACATGGCGAGATGCAAGCCATCTTCGCCATCGTGGGCAACATCAACCGCGAGCCCAGCCACTCTAGCAAGGCCTTCATCGATATTTCGAGCCAGCCGCTCTTCGTCTTCAACGATCAACACTCGCACCGTTGCTGCTCCTGATCTTAATGATGCCACCCGGAGCTTAAAGGAACCTTAATGTATTCGCCTTGCTCCCTGGGGCGCTTCTATCGGTTAAGTTTTTCGGCATGTTGCCGAAGACGGCCGGTCTTCAGGTTCCGTTAAGTTTGTATTCGCCTGTTCCAGAATTGTACCTTTGGTCAATTGTGGCTCAGCTGCCGCAGAACTACGCTCCCAGCCACAGGGAATCCGGGAGGGGCAAAAGCCGCGAACTGGATTCCTTGATGACAAACAGGAGGTACCATGCAGAGGATAAGAAATATATTGACAATCACGTTGATGGCGGTTGCTTTCTCTCTTGCTTCCGGTTCGTTTGTGCCGGTTTCGGCACAGACCCCGCCGGACCCACCTGGTGCTGACGTCGGTCCTGGTCAGGTTGGCGATAACATCGACTCAGAAAACGCGGATGCCATGTCTGCTTCAACTCGAGTCGCTGCCGTCACGGACAGCATGCAGGGGGCCCTTGATCGCACGGAGAACCGGGTTAAGCCTTCCTCGAAGGCTTCGGCCGAAAAGCGCGTCAAGCCGGCCTCGAAGGCTCCGGTCCAGAAGGTCGTAAAGCCTGCTTCGAAGGCTTCGGTTGAGCCCCGGCAGCAACTCAGAAGCAAGCTTTCAGACCGCAAGGCGGATTGGGCACTTGACACGCAGGCCTTGCGCTAAAGCTGCATAGCCAAATCATCCAGCCAAAGCAGCGTACGGGACTCTCCGGTCCCGCGACAGGGAAAGGTCGAGGAGTGGGACCAAACACAGATCTCCCCCCCGACCCTCCCTGTCGCATTTCTGAAAATTTCACCCGCCCGCTGACTGAGTTTTCATCTCAGGCCTCGCGCGCAGAAGGGGGTATGCATGAAGTTGGTGCGGTGGCGTGCAGCAACCGTTGTCTGCGTCATGGCGGTGCTGGCTGCCCAGGCAACCTCGGCCCCTTCACAAGCGCAGGAGCAACCAATCTCCCTTGGTGAGAGAGCGCGCCGCGCCCGAGAGCAGAAAAAGCAAGTGCCGAAGGTCAGGCGCCGCGTGTCCGACGATAGCCTCCTGGCGACTTCCAGCGCAGGTCCGAACGACGCGACCGCAGGCCCCTCCGACCCCACAGAAGCGCAGAACCAGCCAACCTCGCTCGGTGAGGTGGCTCGCCGCATCCGCGAACAAAGAGTGCCAGCGCAGGAGGTCTTGTGCCGGTGGACCGACGACGACGCGCTGACCCTGTCGGTGTGCAGGCCTAGCCTGCTCGAAGAAAAAAAGCTGGCGCCGGCCGGTCGCGTCCTTCTTGGGGTCCTGCCACTAACCACTTCCCCGGCGCCGATCGGCCCAGGCATGGCTGCTGAGCCTCCGCCCGTCACCAAGCTAAGCCAGAAGGAACATATCCTGCAGATAGCTCGAACACTCATGGAACAGCAGAAGTTTGGACAGGCAATTCGCCTGTTGGAGAACGTACAGAAGGATTTCCCCGGCGATACGGAGAGCAAGGTACAACTGGGGCGTGCGTATCTCTACGACGGGAAGGACGAAGACGCGGTACGCCAGTTCACAGAAGTATTGCGCGTGGATCCGTCCCACCGGCTCGCCAAGCTCCAGTTGGCTCGTGCACTCGGATATCAGAACAAATACCAAACATCGGACCAACTTTATCGCGAATTGATCCAGCGCAATCCAGACGATGAAAGCGCTTCTCTGGGGCTGATTCGCAACCTCCAGGAGCAGGGCCGCATCCCGGAGGCCCGCCGAGAACTGGAATTATCTCTGGCCCGTCATCCCGACAGCCCGCGACTGCGAGAATTTCAAGGGCTATTGCAAGAAGCACAAGCAGCGCAAGAAGCAGAGGATCGCAGTCAGGAGGCTAGCACCGAAAAGCAGAACCGGCTGCAAGTAGGCGAAACCTACGTCGGGGATTCGGGAGGCAATCGTGCCTGGCGATCTTCGCAACTCGCCGTGTTTCAATTCGGCAACCGCGTAGACATGCGCCTGCAATCGGAACAGCACCTCCTGTGGAAGACTAACGGGATGAGGGCGGATGTGGCCAAGTTCAGCGGCCAGTTCCGGCTGCGGCTGGCATCATTTTTGACCTTTAGTGGCGGTGGGGGCACCGTGCGCTTTGCCGATCGTCGCAGACGACCCTTGTTCAACGGGGATCTGGAATTGCACCCTGCAAGACCGTTGTGGATATCGGGCGGGTTCTCCCGGGTTCCGCTTTATCCTACGGTTCAGGCAACGCAGTTTGATTTGCTGGCAGAAGGATGGCATGCGCGACTGGATTGGAATCCCGGCCTATGGCGCGTGAACGCCGCATGGTCCAGTCTGGCGTACTCCGATGGCAATCGTGATCAGCGAGTCAGCCTGGAATTGCTGCGCTGGACCGGCACCTCCCGCCTGGCCTTTGCAATTGGATACCGCATGGACTCTCTCCATTTCCCAAAGACGTTAGATCATGGGTATTTCGATCCCAAGCGATACCAAAGCCAGCTCGGAATCGTCGGCATCAACTTTGGACTGGGCCAGCGTTTCCGAGCCGAGTACTTGGCGCGTGCCGGGGCACAAGAGATTTCGAACAGACCGTTCCGCTCGGCCTGGGACCTTTCTTTGCGAAACCGTTTCTTGATATCGCGGAACTGGGAACTCGGCGGCGACTACTTTTATCTCCAAGTGGCGCAAAGCACGGGCGCATTCAAGGGCCAGGCTTCCCAATTGTGGATCGCCTATCTTTTTTGATTGTAGTCGGGAGACGGCTCCCCGGCCAAGCTTCAGCGTTCGCGCCATCGTGGATGACGAGCGACGCATGACATGATGCAAATCCGAACTCTGTGTTCGATGATCGTCGGGGCAGGCGTGGTGTCGTTCGCCATCTCGGGATGTGTGCCAATAAAGTTGCTTTCGGAGAACCCGCAAAATGCGCGGGTCACCGTTTCGCCCAGGGATGCAGTCGTACAGGCGGGCCAGACCCAGCAATTTCTAGCCATCGTCTTTGGCAGCTCGAACACGGCCGTAAACTGGAGTGTGAACGGCGTCCTTGGAGGCAGTGCAGCGGTGGGCACAATCACAGACACTGGCCTCTATACGTCGCCTTCGAAGATAAACGATTGGCTGGCAGTGAGCATTCTCGCTGTTTTGCAGGCAAATCCGTCCAAGTCCGCCACGGCCAACGTCAAGATTTTCAAGCAGGGAACTGGAGCCGCGAATCAGGCGCGTCAATCCTTACCGATTAAACTGGGTACTTCCGGCGGGAATGCGCGCGATCTGAGCGTGGGCGGCGACACTGTCGCCTGCTGCTCCGGCACGCTCGGGGCCCTAGTGCAGCGGGGTGGAGTGCAGTACGTTCTCAGCAACAACCACGTATTGGCTCGATGGGACCAAGCTGCTCTTGGCGAGGCGATTTCCCAGCCGGGTCTAGTAGATACTAGTTGCAACTCGGATGGCATCGTCGTCGCTCATCTCTCACAGACAGCTTCATTGCGTACCAGTAACGTGGACGCCGCGCTTGCGGCGGTGGTCCCAGGGGCGGTGGATCCGACAGGGTCCATCCTTGAATTCGGCACCGTCGGCGGAGGAGCAATTCAGCCTGCCCCGCCTTCGGACTCGATCGCGGAACCTGCGGTCAGTATGCGGGTGGCCAAGAGCGGGCGCTCGACGGGCCTGACTTGTTCAGTGATCGGAGCCATTCACGCGGATGTCCGAGTGAATTACGCGACGGCGTGTAACTCCGGCACGACCTTTATTCGGACCTTCACGAATCAGGTGATTGTGGATGGCGCTGGCTTCAGTGCGTTCGGAGATTCCGGTGCGCTGATCGTTGACGCGCAGACGGCCCGGTCTGTCGCACTGATGTACGCGGGAAGCGCCACCGTCACCCTTGCGAATCCTATTCAGGATGTTCTAACGGCTCTTCGAGATCTCTCTTCCGGTGCGGTCCCCGTCTTGGTGGGTGGTAGTCCGCACCCAATTGCGTGTCCTTCGAGCGCGGGCGTAGCAGCGCAAACCCCGGCGTTGTCTGCAAGCGCGCTTTCGGATAACCAGTTGGCCGTTGCCATCAGAGCAAAAGACAAGTACGCAAACCAACTCATGGCCGATCCGGCGGTCTTTGCCATGGATGTGGGAGCTAGCGACGACAATCCGGGAGAAGCCGCCGTTGTGCTCTATCTGGAAGAGGGAAAGCAACACGTGAAAATTCCTGCGGAACTGGACGGCGTGCGAACGAAAGTGATTTTCACCACACGTCTCCCGGCCCGAGCCGTTGGACCCCAACCACCTGGCGCTCCTCCGGCCCGACACTCTGTACCGCAAGACGAAGTGCTGCATGCGGTGGCAGTTAAAGACACCTATGTTGAGCAGCTCATGGCCGACCCTGCGATCATCGGTGTAGGCGTGGGCGTAAGCAACGACAACCCCGAGGAAGCCGCTGTGGTGCTCTTCGTAGAACAGTCGGCGCCAACCCGATCCCTTCCCCTGCAGATTGATGGTGAACGAACGAAGGTGATCATCACCGACGCTTTTCGCGCATACGGTTGGAACGAACCTGCTGCCAAAGCCTGCCGGTCAAAGGACAAACGAGGGCATTGACCAGGTTGATCATGCGGGAACAATGAGGCGCATAAAGAGGAGCCAAGCAAAACGGCGGAAGCAACAAGCTTTCCACCGAGGACGCTTCATCCACCTCGACGGATCCTCCGGGAGGGCGCGTCGTCTCAACCTGGAGGAGGTCCTGCAGACGGGTGCAGAGCGTGCCAGAATTTCGGGAACTAAGGGGCCAGAATATCCGGAACCCACTCCTTAGTTAGTGGACCCCACCGCCTCGCTTTATTGTGTGCAATCGGTTCGAGTGGGCGCACTCGAACCGACGCTGGTGATCTGGAACTCGTCGGTGTATCCGGCAAAGCCGCACATTTATTTACTCCCGATGCGATAGTTTTTACTTCGAATGTAGCTGCACTAATTGTGAGCTCGCTGCTCATTTTGAGAAGCCAGATGATTTCTTCCCAATGAACCTTAAAGGAAGCTGAATCGTTCATTCCCGACAAGCTGTTTCTACGAAAAATAGTCATTGGAATTGCCAGGACGTGCGCCGCCGCATCAAGGTTCATTTAACGCGAATGCAATTTTGTTCGGACTGAGAAGGCGTTTCTGAGTCTCAATACACTCCCCGGCGCGATCTCCGCAAGCTGCAGGAGCAAAACGAAGCGAAGTCTATGCAAACCAATCCAGCGCCTCCCAACCGAAACCCAAGAGGCACGAGGCACTGCACCGGACGCTTCTCATAGTGTGACTCAGGTTTTTCCCACTTTACGGACAACACACGGACAATTAAGAGGGGAAAGGAAATGGGTTGTAGCCCCGAAGCGACACCAGATAAGGCACTTAGGATTTTTTGCTACCCTGGTTCGGGACCAGGAGGACGGTGGTTCGAATCCACTCGCCCTGACGCGTTACTGAAAAGATAACGTATGATAATACATAAGTATATAGGAGCAGTCGATGCCCCGAAGAAACCTCCTTCTTGCGGTTCGCGTACTCGCACCGGGGTCCACGTCGTGGTCCATGGTCGGATCTTTCCGGTGAGTCGCGTTCGGCAGGATCACAAGCTCGGGCGCTTCGTTTGACGCAGTTGCTTCATGGCGACCTGCGTCGTAACCATTACTCGTCGTTTCCTTTGTTGCTCGAGATTCTTTGTTAGCGCTGCACCGAAGCGCAACATTATTTTCCCGATTTCTGCCTTTGCCTTCACCCAAGTGCTCGCCCCCTTTGCGAGCTCCTTGATAAGGATAGCGGTGGCCACATCTTCTTTTTCCGCCAGATATTCGGCAAAGGCATGAAGAGCCTCGTGATGGTTGCTCGAATCTTCTTGTTCGAGGTCTGGCCGCTCGGGCATCAGCTGGGTATAAGGCACGCGGACGAAAGGCACGGTGCCCGCACGCGGTTTTTCCTGATCGAGAGCCACCGCAATACTGTTGGCATTTTCGGTGCGGCGTCCGAGAGGTCCCAAATCCCACTTATCTGTCAAATACTTGAGCAGGCTTGTGTGATCGAAGACCGTCTTTTCGACTCCAGCGCGAACCCAAGGAGACACTAGAATCGCGGGAACGCGCACGCCCAAACGATCGAAAGTCCATTCCTCGTGATGATCGTCGGGCGGAACTGCCGCCGGAGGCTCAACATGATCGTAGAAGCCGCCATGTTCGTCGTAGGCAACGACCAGCAGAGTCGATTCCCACAGGTCTGGATTGGAGCGAATGGCGTTGTAAACGTCCGCAATCAGTTTCTCTGCTTTGAAGATATTATGAGGAGGATGATCGTCGTTCTGGTCGGCTCCAAAATATTTCGGTTCGATGAACACGAACGAGGGGAAGCTTTTTTCGTCACGGGCATCCGTAAAGAAGTTCTTGATCAAAAAATAGCCGGTGAGATTTTCGGGAAGGCGCTGCCTGTTGAGCAGTAGAGAACTGGGGAAATCATAGTAGTAAATGCGCCAAGGCTTTCCAGCCTCGCGCAGCCGGTCAAAGATGGTGAATTGATCCTGGACGAAGACTTCTTCCGGGCGAAGATGGAGGGGGCCTTCAGGCATCAGGACTCGGCCGGAAGATGTTCCTGACAAAGCGAAGAACCGATTCGGCCACGTCGGCCCAGGCAGCGAACTGGGTTTACCTTGGTTCGTCGCACGTTGACGGCCAGCACGATCACGACAATATCGAAGTCGGCAGCGCCGCCGGCCGCTACCACGCGCTTCAGATTCGCGTGATACATGCGCCCATCGAGTTCGATCACATCGTCGTCCATTACGGCAACGGGGAATCCGAAACGCTGCAGGTGCGCGATGTCATCCGCGCCGGACGCAGCAGCCGCGCCATTCCGCTGGAGGGCGACCGGATCGTCCACAGCCTTGAACTGTGGTATGGCAAGGCCAATCCGAACTCCGGAAAGCCCGAAGTGCGCCTCTGGGGCATGCGGTAACCAGTCTCGCTCAACAAGGGCCATCCGCGCGGTAACGGCGCGGATGGCCGTTTGTTTTGCCCGATTGG
>Ga0137418_10007308_pt1 | contig 10152 bp, 7 predicted proteins | sample CZODoug3_1_2_16f_FD_122242 | JGI IMG/M metagenome (GOLD analysis project Ga0137418, IMG submission 122242) | Vadose zone soil fungal communities from Angelo Coast Range Reserve, California, USA - CZODoug3_1_2_16fungal (Hybrid Assembly) | ecosystem: Environmental > Terrestrial > Soil > Vadose... | reverse complement strand
ACCGTAATCGCGTTGACTGCTCTGGACTGGATCGGCGTGGCGATAGCTCAAATAAGCCGTGACATTGCCCTTGCCGTCGCCGAAATTCGTGCCCATCAGCATGTCGAAGGTGCGGTTGCGCCCGTCCCGTGCCGTGCCCGTGGGCGGCGTGTATCCGAATTGCCGCACCAGGCCCTGCATGAACGTGTCGCCATTGTCGTGCCAGTTCTCACCTACCTGGCCGTCGACTTGGAAGCCCTCGAAGTCCCGCTTCATGATGAAATTGACGACACCGGCGATGGCGTCCGAACCGTAGGCCGCGGAGGCGCCGCCGGTGACGACTTCGACGCGATCGACCAGGCCCGCGGGAATTTGGTCGAGGTCGGGGGCCGGTTGCGTGATGGCGGTGTTGGGCGAGCCCACTCCGAGCCGGCGGCCGTCAATGAGCACCAAGGTGCGGCCCGGTCCGAGTCCGCGCAGGTTCGCGGTGGCGACGCCGCCGGCGGTGCTCAGACCAGATGTGCCGTTGCCGAGATCTTGGCCGAGGTCATTGGTAATTACTTGCGGCAGCTGGCTGATGATATCGGTGATGTCGGTCTTGCCGGACACCTGAATGGACTTCGCCGAAATGACCTGTATGGGGCTTGTGCTCACTTCATTCGGCGCGGCGATGCGTGAGCCAGTGACGATGATTTCTTGCAGAGGTTTGGAATCCTCCGACGTGGGGGGCGCTTGCTGCGCGGAACCCGGCACTGCCTGGGCAATCAAAGTTCTATCGGATCTAAGAGTCTTGGCCCGCTGCGCCCCCGAATCCGCGGCGATTGCATTGCCCGCTGGCACCGACAGCGAAGCCCCGGCTACCTCAGAAGGGGAGGGATCGTTTAGCCGAATGACGGTCACCGTGTTCTCGTCCAGATAACGGTAGGTCAATCCCGTGCCGTCGAGCAGCTGATCGAAGGCTTCGTTGGCGGTGATTTCTCCGTTCGCACCGCGCGTCTTCACATCGCGAACCGTAGTGGAAAGGTAGAGAACTTGCAGTCCGTGACTTTGCGCGAGCTGCTTGAGCGCGGGTCCCAGATCTTGCGCGGCGATGTGGGTGAGTTTGCGCACAGAACCGCCTGCGTCCGCGGCGGTGACAACACCGACGAAGGAATGGCAAACAGCAGCCGCGACAACTGCAAGACGCAAAATCGCCCCCGCGCCTCTGAAGAGGCTTTTGATGCCGGCCTGCCGATATGGCCGCCGGCTCCCATGACAGTAGAGCGTTGTCACATAAAAATGGGTATGCTCAGTGCGCTTCGCGGCGAACGACGCGCACCTGAGTCTCCGTTTCTATGACCCGAATCGAATTCTGGTTGCGGAGGAAGTTGATGAGCGAGGCCGGATCGGTCGAGGAGTAGACGCCGCTGATCTTGAGCGCCTTCAGCTCAGGGTCATCGATGGCCAGCGGCCGGCGGTTGTACCGATTGAATTCTTCGGCAACCTCACTCAGAGGCATCTCTTCAAATATTAGGCGCTTCTGCACCCACGCCGTAGCTGCGACAGTGTCGGCGCGCGTGGGCTTTGTCACGGTATGCGGCAGGACGGTGAGTTGTTCGCCGGCGGATAGAACGATGGCCGCGGCGCCGGCGCCGTCCGATCCCGGATAGGTTTCGACCCGGCCTTCGACGACGGTCACGACGGTCTCGGTGTGTTTCCTGTAGACATCGAATTCGGTTCCGACCGCGCGCACTTGGGCCTCGCCCGCCCGCACCACGAAGGGCCGATGCTTGTCCTTCGCAACGCGAAACAGCGCCTGGCCTTCGATCAGCGCCACATCGCGCCGACGGTCGGTAAGACGGACCTCGACTCTTGATCGTACGTTGAGCTCGACGGTCGAACCGTCCATGAGCTGAATGGTTCTCTGCTCGCCGATCCCGGTGGAATAGGAACGCGCCGGGTCACGGTCGATCCAAAGGAAGAGAGACGTGATGGATGCCAGGAGCGCGAGGGCGGCCGCGGCCTGTACGGGGCGTCGCGGGAACTCGCGGAAGGCGCGCAGTTTTGCCGCGGACGGGACAGGGGGCAGCCGGGGATTCACAGAGGATAGCGGAATGACATCGGATTCGTTGCGGGCGCGGGCGATCAGAGACGCGATGTCGAATCTGCCCGCGGGGTCGGAGCTGGGGAGCTCCGACCACACGCCCGACACTTCGAGATACGCTTGGATGTGTTCCGGCGAGCGCCGCAGCCACTCGATGAAACGCAACCGTGCCTCACCGTTCACATCCCCGGCACGGAAATCGATGAACCACTCCGACGCCTCGGCAACGACGGCCGCATGAGTCTTTTCGTTCGAGTATCTGATTCTCATAGGCATTTGATGCTCCCCGCGGCCCGCAGATTTCGGCAGTGTTCGACTGCTCGGGCCAGGTATTTCTTGGCGGTCTCGCGCGATACGCCCAGCTCATCGCCGACTTCTTGGACCGAATAGCCCGCGACTCGGTGTAGAACCAGAGCAGTCGCGACGCGCACGGGCAGGTGCGCCAGAATGCGTTCGAGTTCGTCGATTTGCTGGGCATGAGCGGCCTGATCGGGCGGGTCGTCGCTTGCGGAGGTTCTGAGCTCCGAGAACACTTCCGCAATGTCGACCGAGACGGCCTCGCTCGAACGCCGCGCCGCATGCTGATGAATCACATGGCTGGCAATGGTAAAAAGATAGGCTTCGGGGCTGCGGATGCTCTCGTATCCTTCGACTCTCAATAGGCGCAAGAAGACTTCCTGGGCCAAATCCGGGACGTCATCGGCATGGCGCAGGCGCACCGCCAGAAACCGACGCAGCCGCGGCCCGTATCGAGCGGCAATGGTTGCAACGAAGTTTCGATTGCCGGACATACCCACACCCACTCCCCTCAGGTCGAGACTCCCCTGAGCATTAGAGCGTTATTCGCATAAAAGTGGGTATGCCACTGGCAAATCATTGATTTTATTCACCCAGAGCACATAAATAGAGTCGGCTCACGGTCGCATAGCCCCCGCCTCGTCCTGAGATTCGCATCGAGCATTCCTTCGCAACCGTTAACAGACGTTGTCGGGCTCGTCGATGCCGCCCGGGGCGTCCGGAACTCAGTTTACTTTTTCCTTGAACGAGCGGGTCTACTGGGCTATTCTAGTCAGAATGACTAGAATATATAAATCGAAGCTGTCGACGTCGAAAGGCGGTAAGGGCCGCCCTCCTAAGGGACGTTCGGGCTACTGGCTTTTGCAGGATGCCAAGGCGCGCTTCAGCGAACTCGTCCGTAAGGTACGAAGCGAGGGACCGCAGCACGTCACCGTGCATGGGCGCGACGAGGTGGTCGTCATTGCGGCCGAGGAGTTTCGCCGTCTCAAAGGTAGCGCGACCGGCCAGGCACTCATTGAAGCCATGCGGGCGTCTCCCCACCGCGACATCGAGATCGAGCCGAGGCGCGGCACCATGCCCGTTCGCGATGTATCGTTGTGATGCGATGGTTGCTCGACACGAACATCCTGTCCGAGCTTCGGCGCCCGAAACCGGAACCCAAGGTTGTCGCCTTCATCGCCAAGCAACCTCTTGAACTGCTCTATGTCAGCGTCGTCTCGCTGGCGGAGATTCGGTTCGGCATTGAGGTTTTGCCGGACGTAGCGCGCCGTTCCGAACTCAACGACTGGCTCGCCCACAAGGTGCGCCCGATGTTTGAGCAAAGGGTGCTGCCGATCACGGAGGATGTGATGCTCAAATGGAGGCTCCTAGTCGAGGAGGGGCGCAAGATCGGTCACACATTCTCGCAGCCAGACCTCATCATCGCCGCGACGGCGCAGCACTATGACTTAACGATCGTCTCGCGTGATACCAGTGACTTCGAAAGGGCCCGCGTTACAGTGTTCAACCCGTGGGTCGAGGCCGCTCCGCCCGAGACGGAATAGCGGGATGTCGCAATGCGTGATCATCAAGTCGTGTCGTCCCTAAGCACGTGGAGAGGCCGCTGTGAAACGATTTCTGCTGGCGGCGATTGCCGTGACGCTTCTTGGGTCGACGCCAACGCCCGATTACAGCATTGAAGCGATACGCTACGCCAATTCACCCGGCGATTCGCTCGCCGAACTCGTCATCGGTGCGCCCAAGGACGAGAAAATCGACACCGTTTACGCCCTCTGGCTGATCCGCGGCGGCGGGCGGAATATTCTCTTCGACAGCGGCTTTCATCGGCAGCGCTGGTTCAAGGAATGGACGATCAAGGATTACTTACGGCCCGATGAGGCCGTGCGCCTGGCGGGAGTGAAACCCGAGGACATCACCGATGTGGTGATCAGTCACGCGCACTGGGACCACATGGGAGGAATCGATCTTTTCCCCCGTGCCAACATCTGGATTCAAAAGGAGGAATTTCGCTATTACACCGCAGAAGCGTGGCAGCCCGGCGGGAACCGCGGCGGCATCGATCCCGACGACGTCCAGCAGTTAGTACGACTGAACACCGAAGGGCGATTGCGTTTGGTGGATGGCGACAATGTCGAGATCTTCCCCGGAATCCGGGCATACACCGGAGCGCGGCACACGTTTGCCTCACAGTACCTGGGAGTCGATGGCAATCCATCATTTGTGCTGGCATCGGACAGCGTCTACCTCTATCGCAATCTCGCCGAGCATAAACCCAGCGCGACGTTCAGCGAGGCGGACTATCCGGCGAATATCAAGAGCCAGGAGCGCATGATTCAGCTTGCGGGTTCTCCCGATCGGGTCGTGCCCGGCCACGACGCACTGCAGTTCCAGAGGTTCCCCACCAAAGGACGAGTGGCCAAAATCAAATAGGCGGACTTGAGCCACATTGAGCGGGGTCGCACGAGAAGGCGGCAGGCTTGCCCCCTACTGCCGCCACAACGAAGTCGATATAGGCGCGCACTTTCGCGGCAGGCAGTCAGACGGCCTTATTGCGTTCAGCTGATAGACGCCGCAGCTCGCGTCGATGTAGTAGCAGATACGCCGCCGGCAGTACGAGCATCGAGAGCATTGGCGCAGTAACCATCCCTCCGACCATTGGAGCCGCGATTCTGCGCATGACCTCGGAGCCCGTACCCCCGCCCAACATGATGGGCAAGAGACCTGCGACGATGACCGCGACGGTCATCGCCTTCGGCCGCACTCGAAGAACAGCGCCTTCTTCGATTGCATCAATAAGGTCGCGCTCGGTTGTGAATTGATTGGCGGCCCGCCGCTTCTCAATCGCATGATCCAGGTAGATGAGCATCACGATGCCAAATTCGGCCGAGACGCCAGCCAGCGCGATAAAACCAATGGAGGAGGCGATGGATATGTTGTAGCCGAGCACGAATAGGAGCCATAAACCGCCCACCAGCGCGAATGGGAGGGTACCCATGATCAGCGCAGCGGAAGTGAAGTTGCGGAAAGCTAAGTACAGGAGCACGAAAATGATCGCCAAGGTGAACGGCACGACGAGTTTTAACTTCTGCGTCGCGCGCTCCAAATATTCGAACTGTCCCGACCAAACTATCGAATACCCTGGTGGCAGCGTGACACGCTCCGACACCAACTTCCGCGCCTGTCTTACATAGGACCCTAGGTCGCGCCCGCTGATGTCCACATAGACCCAACCGTTCAGGCGGGCATTCTCGCTTCGAATCTGGGGCGGACCATCTGTGACAACGAGATCGGCAACCGCGCCGAGCGTTGTCGTCGCGCCGGCGGCGGTCACGATTGGTAAGAGGGTGAGCTTCTCTACCGAATCGCGCAGCTCACGCGGGTAGCGCATATTTATCGGGAATCGTTGTAGGCCCTCGACCGTTTCTCCGACATTCTCGCCGCCGATGGCCAGTGCAACCACCTGCTGCACATCGGCAAGGCTCAACCCAAAGCGGGCAGCGCGCACCCGATCTATCCTCACCTCGACATAGCGTCCACCCTGGACGCGCTCCGCATAGGCGGACCGCGTGCCGGGCACTTGCTTGACGGTCGCTTCGACTTGCTCGCCGATTTTCTCGATCGTTTTCAAATCAGGACCTGCGATCTTGATACCCACGGGACTTTTGATGCCGGTCGAGAGCATGTCGATGCGGTTGCGGATAGGTTGCACCCAGAGGTTTGATAAACCGGGGATCTGCAGCGCCGCGTTCATTTCTTCGATGAGTTCATCCTGGGTCTTACCGTTCGGCCATTTGGAGCGCGGTTTGAAGTGCACCGTGGTTTCGAACATCTCAATACCTGCCGGATCGGTGGCGGTCTCCGCACGCCCGACCTTACCGAACACCCGCTCGACTTCCGGAAACTGCAGAAGCACCTTGTCGGTCTGCTGTAAGAGTTGTGAGGCTTTGTCGGCGGACAAGCCGGGCAACGCGGAGGGCATGAACAGCAGATCGCCTTCAACTAGAGGTGGCATGAACTCACTGCCAAGGCGGGTCAGCGGTACGATGGTGACGACGATCGCGAGCACCGATACGAGAAGCATGGTCTTCGGATGCCGGAGGACGAAATCGAGCAGTGGCCGGTACAAATAGATCAGAAATCGATTTAACGGGTTGCTGCGCTCGTCCGGAATGCGGCCGCGGATGAAATAGAACATAAGCACCGGGATCAACGTTACCGAGAGTCCTGCGGCGGCGGCCATCGAGTAGGTTTTGGTAAAGGCCAGCGGTCCGAACAACTTCCCTTCCTGGGCCTCGAGCGTGAATACGGGAACGAAGCTCAATGTGATGATGAGCAGGCTAAAGAACAACGCCGGCCCGACTTCAGTGGCGGCCTCGGCGATCAGCCGCGCCTGTTCCGAGGGCGTCGGCCGGCGGATCGGATTCTCGTGATTCCAAGCCTCGAGATGCTTGTGGGCGTTCTCGATCATCACCACAGCGGCATCGACCATCGCGCCGATGGCGATCGCAATGCCCCCCAAAGACATGATGTTGGCATTGACCGCCTGCCAGTTCATGACCGTGAATGCGGCGAGGATGCCGAGCGGCAGACTGACAATGGCGACAAATGCGGAACGGAAATGGAATAGAAATAGCGCGCAGACCAGAGTGACGGCAATGAACTCTTCGATCAGTCGGTCCCGCAATGTCGCGACCGATCTATGAATGAGTTCCGAACGGTCATACGTGGGTATCACCTCGACGCCTTTTGGGAGCCCCTGCTGCAAGCTCGCGATCTTTGCCTTAACCGCATCGATCGTCTGCAGGGCATTCTTGCCCGCGCGCATGACGATGACACCGCCCACCGCTTCGCCCTTACCGTCCAACTCCGAGATGCCGCGGCGGATCTCCGGGCCTATCTGGATTCGCGCCACCGCGCCCAAAAGGATCGGTGTGCCGCCTGGTCCCAGGCCGACCGGCACGTTACGAAAGTCGTCGAGGTTCTTGAGGTAGCCGGTCGCACGCACCGCGTACTCAGCCTCCCCGAGTTCCAATACCGAACCGCCGGTCTCATTGTTGGAGTCGCGCAACGCGGCTTTCACCTTGTCGATAGTGATGCCCAGAGCCCGCATGCGATCAGGGTCGAGCACGACCTGATACTGCTTGACCAACCCGCCGACACTCGCGACTTCGGCGACGTTCGGTACGCTCTTGAGCTCGTACCTCAAGAACCAATCCTGCAGTGAGCGCAGTTGAGAAATGTCGTATTGGCCGCTGTGATCAACCAGAGCGTACTCGTAGATCCAACCTACACCGGTGCCATCAGGCCCGAGGCTCGGCTTCGCGGCCGGCGGCAGGCGACCGGTGACTTGGCTCAAATATTCGAGCACTCTCGATCGTGCCCAGTACAAGTCGGTCTTGTCATCGAAGATGATGTAGACATAGGAATCACCAAAAAACGAATACCCGCGAACGGTCCTGGCGCCGGGCACGGACAGCATCGTCGTGGTTAAGGGATAGGTGACCTGGTCCTCGACCACCTGCGGTGCCTGGCCGGGGAACTCGGTGCGAATTATGACTTGTGTATCGGACAAGTCGGGCAGTGCGTCGAGCGGTGTCGACAACGTCGCATCCACGCCCCAGGCGGCGAGGAGCAAAGTCCCCATCAGCACCAAAAAGCGGTTCTGGATCGACCATCGGATGAGGGATGCCAGCACGTCAGCGACTCCCATCCGGGGATTTCATCGAAGGTGCGGGCATCAACATCGGCGTCGCACCGTCGCTCTTCGATTCATTGGAACCGGCGAGGTTGTCAAACGCACCGCGCAAATTGGCTTCGGAGTCAATGAGGAATTGACCCGAGGCGACCACGTTTTGTCCGAGGGTGAGTCCCTCCAAAATCTCAGAGCGGCCGCCTTGCTCGGCGCCGACCCGCACTCGCGTGGGACGAAAGTGGGTGTCATCGTCCGCGACGATCACGAAACTTCGCATGCCCGTTTTGATGACCGACTCGCTCGGTACGGTGAGCGCATGGTCTTGAGCCATGCCCTGAAAATGCGCTGCCGCGAACATGCCGGGGCGCAAGTGCATACGCGGATTTTTCACGACCACTCGCACCTTGAGCGTGCGCGTGGCTTGCGTCAGCTCCGGGTACAGATAGTCAACCTGACCCTCAAAGCGCTCTCCGGGGAGCGCCGGGACCTCGACTTCGGCCCGATCACCGAGCTTCAGCCACGCGGCCTGCGTTTCGGGCACCTCTGCGGTGATCCACACGGTGCTCAAGTCCGCGAGTTGGAATAGCATCGTACCGGGCTGAACCTCCGCGCCTTCACGAGCTCCGAGATCCATCACATAACCATCGAACGGCGCGTAGTAGTCCACCCGTCTCTCCACGCGTTGAGCCTTTTCAATGCGAGCAATTTGTGCCTCCGACAAGCCGAACAGCGCCAATCTCGTCCGGGCGGCCTCTATGAGCAGGGGGTCATTCGAGTTCCGTGCGATAAGGAGCTCCTGCTGCGTGGCGAGAAGGTCGGGAGAATAGATGCCTGCGAGGGTCTGACCACGGCGCACCGAATCACCGACCGCGCGCACGTCGAGTCGCTCGACCCACCCCGACTGGCGCACCTGAACGGCTTGGATGCGGTGTTCATCGACACCCACGGAGCCCACGGTATCAACCAGACGCGAAAAGCTACCTTGCTCAACTTTGGCGAGACGGAGGCCAAGGTTCTGTACCACGCGTGAGTCAACCGCAATGCTTCCGGGCGCGGCGTCTTTTGCGTACTTCGGAACCAGCTGCATATCCATGAATGGGGACTTGCCCGGCTTGTCGAAATGTTCAGCGGGGTGCATCGGGTCGTACCAATACTGCGGTTTGCTCTCGGCGAGTGCTGTGGCCGCGCTCGCCGTGGGGGCGGCAGCTTGGGACTCAGGGCATTTCGGCACCAGTTGCATGTCCATGAACGGAGATCTACCAGACTTGTCGAAATGCTCACTGGGGCGCATCGGGTCGTACCAATAACTCGGCACCGCTTGTCCGCACGCGTCTTGGCGCACAACCGCAGCATCCCGATGTCGAAAGATCACGAACCCGACGGCTGCTATCACGACACCCAGACAAATGAGCAGGGCGACCTTTAAATCCACCCTCATGGCGATTCTCCAAAAGAAGTTTGCGAAGCGCTCCAATAATCGAGGCGTGCTTGCGCGCGAGCCGCTTCCACTGCAAGCGCGAGTCGTTGGAGCTGCACATCGAGTAAGCTGCGGCGCGCCAGCAGCACGGCGTCGAAGCTACCCCGACCGCTTTGATATGCGCTTCGCGCCGCATCGACCCGGTGCTGTCCGTCGGGGATAATGGACTCATCGAAGACGGCAACACGCTCCTCATAATGCCGCCGATCCACGTAGTCCTGGCTTATCTGCGTGCGTAACTCGCGCAGTAAGTCGCGCTTGCGGTCTTCGCTGGCTCTCGATTGCTCGAGAGCAGCCGCAACGCCGCGATCTTGGCGGTTCTTCGTAAAGTAAGGCAGGCCTACTTTGAACTGGATGCCGACGAAATCGGCGAAGTCGCGCCGGTAGGCGTAATACACCTCGACTGAATAATCCGATTTGTATGACTGTCTTGCCAATGCAACCTCAGTCGCCGAGGCTTCGATCTGCTTATTCAGATTCCCAATGACTGGATGATGGTCGGCGCCGGCGATCAAGCCCGGTAGAGGACTTAAAGTGCCGGGCATCGTGAGTGACTCCGCGATCGGCCGCCTTGCATCATCGCCGATCCAACGCGCGAGCCCCTCGCGCATGCGCAGCTCATGG
>Ga0137418_10007307_pt1 | contig 10153 bp, 8 predicted proteins | sample CZODoug3_1_2_16f_FD_122242 | JGI IMG/M metagenome (GOLD analysis project Ga0137418, IMG submission 122242) | Vadose zone soil fungal communities from Angelo Coast Range Reserve, California, USA - CZODoug3_1_2_16fungal (Hybrid Assembly) | ecosystem: Environmental > Terrestrial > Soil > Vadose... | reverse complement strand
CCGACCAGCCGCTTGGCAATCGCCGTCTCGGCGAAATCCACCAGGCCGTCGAAGTCCGTCGATACGCTGAGCGCCTTCCACTTCGCGTCCTCCGCCATCCGCGTCGAGGCGACGACTCCCGCTAGAAACACGGCATCGGTCCCGAGCAGGAGGCGGAGGGGCGGCTCCTTTTCTGAGGCAATCCGGAGGACCGCCTGTGCCGCCTTGGCAGGATCGCCACGCGCCGCGTCGGCATTCTTCCGGAAAGCCTGGGCGAAGCTGCCGACAGTTGCCTGGTACTCTTCCCGGATCTGGTCGATGCGCATCGACGAGCCGGCCCAGTCGGTGCGGAACCCGCCGGGCTCGACGATGGTCACGCGAATGCCGAGAGGACCCACTTCGTTCGAGAGCGCTTCTGAGAAGCCCTCGACGGCGAACTTCGCCGACTGGTAGGCAGAGATGCCAACGCTGGCGCGGCGTCCGCCGATGGAGGAGATCTGGATGAAATGGCCATCGCGCTGCGCGCGCAACACGGGCAATGCCGCGCGCGTGACGTTGACGACTCCGAAGAAGTTCGTCTCGATCTGCGCGCGAAAGTCGTCCTCCGCCATGTCCTCGATCGAGTTGACGTTGGCGTAGCCGGCGTTGTTGACCACGACGTCGAGGCGGCCGAAAGCGGAGGTCGCGGCGGCAACGGCAGCGCGCGCGGCTGCGGCGTCGGTCACGTCGAGCGCGACCGCGCGCACCCGGTCGCCGTACTGCGCGACGAGATCGGAGAGGTCCTCGGGGTCGCGGGCCGTAGCCACGAGGCGATGGCCCGCGGCGAGCGCGGCCTTCGCCAGCTCGCGGCCGAGGCCACGCGAGCTTCCAGTGATGAGCCAGACCTTCGACATCGGGAACCCTCCTTCAGGTGCCGTTGATTCGGCCCGGGCAAGCGTATGGAGGCGGGCCTGATGAAGCCAATCCAAGTGCTGCCCGGGACGCTAGCAGGGCGTAAACTCCATGGGACGTGCGCTGGATCGCGACCACCCTTTGTGCCAGCTGCGGCGCCGCGCTGCTGGTCGCCGCCCGCGCGCTCGACGGTCGCTGGTTCGAGCGTCACGTCTTGTTGCCCTGGTACTACCCGTGGGCGCCTTCGTGGGTCTCCGATACGCGCATCGCCGCGGCCACGTGCGGCGTCATCCTGCTTGCTCTGGCATGGCCCCTCGGTCGCGGGGCGGCGCGATCAACCTTTGCCGGATGGCTCCGCATCTTGCTCGCCGTCGTGCTGGGCCTGGCCACCTCCGAAGTGGTGCTCCGCCTCAAGGAGCACGGGACTACCTATTGGAGGTCGCTCAAGCTCGAGTTCCGATTCGGCCGTGAGGATCCCCGGTTCGGCTGGGTGCTCCTGCCCTCGCGCACGACCGTTCTCGGTCCGAAGGAGAGGCGCACCTCGTACGCGATCGACGCGTGGGGCGACCGCGCCGCGAGTGACGCGCGCGCACCCGATCCGGAGCTGCCGTCGCTCGTCGTTTCCGGCGAGTCGATCGCGGTCGGCCACGGGGTCCCGTACGAGCAGACGTTCGCGGCACAAATGGGAGAGCACCTGGGCCTTCAAGTCGTGAACGTAGCGTGCGGCGGGTACGGCTCCGATCAAGCGTACCTGCGTCTTGACGCCGCGCTCGCGCGGCTCAAGCACCCCGCGGCGGTCGTCAGCACTTTCGTCCCCGTCATGCTGTCGCGCAACGTGCAGGATTACCGGCCGCGTCTCGTGCTGCGCGGTGGAGCGCTGGAGCTGGTCCCGCCGGCGCGTGGGTTCCTCGCAGGGTTCCGCTTGCGCGACCTGTTCGTGAACGAGCTGCCGTACATCAGCGAGGCGGACCTGCGCGATTCGATGGAGTTGACCGCTGCGGTCGTGCGCGAAACGGCGCGCACCGCGCGGGCCCACGGCGCCGAGCCGGTCTTCGCCGTCTTTTCCATCGGGGCCGATCGGGCGCTCGATGACCACGCGGAAGCGTCCATCGTCCGCGCGCTGTTCGTCGAGCAGCGCCTGCCGTTCGCGATCATCGACGTCCATTCGGAGGAGCTCATCGCGGGTGACGGGCATCCCGGACCCGCAGCGCACCGCCGCATCGCCAACGTGCTCGACGCGGTGTTGCGCGCCAGGCTTTCGCACGCTCAGTGACCCACTGCCCGGCTCGGCCTCAGCGCTGACCGCTCGCTACCGCGGCTGCCCGTACCTGTCCGGGCCGGGCGACGGCCAGGATCGCCAGCGCCGCCGCTGCGCAGGTCGCGCCGACGGCGCAGATGCCGCTCCAACCGGCCGTCGAGAACGCCAGCGCGCCGGCGTAAGCGCCCAGGGCGCCGCCCGTGAAGTACGTCACCATGTAGACGGTGTTCAACCGGCTCCGAGCGCCTTCGCGCAGCGCGAAGATGCGCGTCTGGTTGGAGATGTGGTTCGCTTGCACGCCGAAGTCCAGCAGGATGCACCCTGCTCCGAGGCCCCAGAGCGAATCGCGAGACGACCACAGCACCGCAAAGCTCGCCAGGATGGCGATCGTGGCGATGGCGTTGATGCGCCGGTCGCCTCGTGCCTCGGCGCTCTTCCCTACGAGCGGGGCGGCAAGAGCGCCGAGCAGGCCGACCGCCCCGTACGCTCCCGCCGTGCGCGGCCCGTAGTGCGCCGGGAGCGTCTGCAAGTGCAGCGCGAGCGTCGCCCAGAAAGCGCTGAACGCCGCGAACGTGAGCCCTCCCAGGGCTGCATGCAGCCGGAGGGTGGGCTCGCTCTTCACGAGCTCGCCGAGCGAGCGCAAAAGAGGGAGGTAGCGGAGCTGCGAGTGCGCCTCCGAGCGGGGCAGCTCGATGCGCAGGACGATTGCCAGCGCGATCATCAACGCCGCCGCCACGAGGTACATGGCGCGCCACCCCCAGGCCGCGCCGAGGAAACCCGAGAGGGTACGTGAGAGCAGGATTCCAGACAGGAGACCGCTCATCACGGTGCCCACCGCGCGGCCGCGCTCGCCGGGCGGGGCAAGGTTCGCGGCGAGCGGCACCAGGATCTGGGGGACGCATGTCGCGATGCCCATGACGAGGCTCGCAGCCAGGAGCCAGGGCAGATTCGGCGACAGCGCGATCGCCAGAAGCGCGACCGAGACCGCTCCGATGCATGCGACGACGAGGCTGCGCCGCTCGCGCGCATCGCCCAGCGGCACGACGAGGAGCATTCCCAGCCCGTACCCGACCTGGGTCAGGGTCGGAACCAGCCCCACTGCATGCAGGCTCGCCGAGAAGGAGCGGGCGATCTCCGGCAGGAGCGGCTGGTTGTAATAGAGGTTCGCGACAGTCGCGCCGGAGGCGATGGCCAGCGTCCAGACGAGGCGCCGGAACGTGCGCTCGGGCGCGTGCCGCACCCCTTCAATCATGAATCAGAGATGCGGACCGCGGCTGCGCGGTTCAACTCCGAGTGTCGGAAGCGGGCGGTACCCAGCGTTTCAGTTCCTGTGGGTCACTTCATCTGCGTCCATTGTCCCGAATAATCCGGCCGACGACCGCTCGATGAGCCGGGCACCCCCTTGTTCTCGTGATTCCGCCACACGCTGGCCCAGGAATTGTCCACGCTTGCGCAAACCCCCTTCGCCGTCGCGCCCTGCATGGCCACACGCGAGCAGAACGTGTACCGGAGAAGGTGCAAACCGGCCTCAAAGGGGCTCACGTGTCGGAAGCGGCCGTTGGCGCAGCATTTCGAGGATGAGATCGCGAAATGCGGTCACCTTGTGCGGCACGTGCCGCCGGCTTGGATAGACGAGGAATACGGCGCCCGCCTGCGCCAGCCAGTCGGGCAGCACGCGGACGAACCGCCCCTCCGTGACGTCGCCGTCCGCCAGGAAAGAGAACAGCATGCCAGTGCCGCCACCCGCACGGATGAGTGCCCGCGCGACGAGCATGTCGTCGCAGTTGATCCGCGACCGCGGTACCTGGCCCTTCGGGGGCGCGGCTAGCGGCATCGGCGGTGCGCCGCGAAGACCGATCAGATCGTGGCCGGCAAGTTCGGAGAACGATCGCGGCATCCCTCGGCGCGTCAGGTAGGCTGGCGAGGAGTAGAGTTGCAATGAGAGGTTCCCGATCTTGCGCGCGATGAGTGACGAAACGCGCAACGGGGTCAATGAGACCCGCAGCGCCAGGTCGAACCCGCCCCGCGCCAGATCGACGACCCGGTTGTCGAGATGCAGATCGACGTCGACCTTGGGATGGAGCGCGGTGAAGCGGGCGATCGCCTCGGCGACGATGGTGGAACCGAGCTCGGTGGTGGTGGTCAGGCGCAAGGTGCCCGTGGGCTCATCCTTTCTCTCCGGGAGATCGGACAGCGACGCTTCGAGGGCCAAGAGCGGCGGCGACAACCGCTCGTGCAATGCCCGTCCGGCGGCGGTCGTCGTCACCCTGCGCGTGGTGCGGTGGAAGAGCAGGACATCGAGCGACTGTTCGAGCGCCGCGACGGCGCGGCTGACCGTCGAGCGCGGCACGCCCAGTCGCTCGCCCGCCGCCGAGAAGCTCCCGCCCTCGTGAACGGCGACGAAGGCCCGGACCAGGTTCAGATCGATTGGTGCCATCGCGCACCAGTGTGGACAGACTCGAGATGCGAGAAGTCCCCGAGCCGAGAGCCGCCGCCGGCGAGCTCAAGGTCCGGATGTCCGCCAGCAGCGTCAACGCGGTGGACTGGAAGATTCGGCGCGGCGACATGAAGGCCTGGATGCCGGTGGATTTCCCGCACATCCTGGGACGCGACACCTCCGGGGAGGTGGTGGAGGTCGGCTCGCAGGGTACGGGATTCAAGGTTGGAGATCGTGTCCTGGGTCTCGTCCGGCAAGCCTATGCTGAGTACGTCACTGCCCCGTTGGACGTCTGGGCTCTCCTGCCGGCGAAACTCGACCTGAAGGACGCTGCTGCTCTCCCTGTCGTGGCGCTAACCGGTGCGCAGTTGATCGAGGAGGCGGTGCGGCCGCGGAGGAACGACCTGCTCCTTGTGACGGGCGCAGTCGGCAGCGTCGGCCGGGCGGCGCTCCATGCGGCCACGAAGCTGGGGGCACGGGTGATTGCCGGAGTCCGGAAGGGTCAGGTGCCAGAGGCGGCGAAGCTCGGGGTGGAAAGCGTCGTGGCCCTCGACGACCCGGCCATGGTCGACCGGATTCCGCTGCTCGACTCCATTGCGGACACCGTCGGTGGTGAGACGGTTTCGAGGCTGCTGCCGAGGGTGAAGCGAGGCGGCACGATCGGTAGCGTTCTCGGCGAGCCCTCCGGCGCCAAGGAGCGGGGCCTCGTGGTTCGCGCCATCCAGACGCATGCCGACTCGAAGCGTCTCGCGGCGCTCGCGCAGGCAGTCGTCGCCGGTGAGCTGGTCATCCCAATCGGCGGACGTTTTCCACTCTCCAATGCGCGAGAGGCGCACCGGCTGGCGGAGAGGGGCGGGACAGGGAAGGTCCTGCTCACCGCGTGACCGATCGCTGCAGGGTGAATCTTCCTGATGCTGTCGCCATCTCACAGAGTGGGAAGAGAAGTGAGGCAGCAACATGAAGAAAAGAATCGCATTCGTGGCGTTCGCGGCACTGACGATCGTGTTGGCGGTCAGCGCTCCTGGTCATGCAGAAGGCATTCGCGGTCACGGTTTCGAGGGTGGTCACGGCGGTGGAGCCATGGAGCACCACGGCTCTGAAGGGCACCACTTCGAGGGGCACCACTTCGAGGGACACGACTTCGACGGGCACCACTTCGCCGGACACGACTTCGACCGGCGTCATTTCGAGGGACATGGCTTCTGGTTCGGGCCTGTCTTCCCGTACTACCCGCCGGTTTACTCGCCCAACCAGGTGGCCCCGAGCTACTGGTACTACTGCCCGAGCTACGGCGCGTACTACCCGAGCGTGACGAGCTGCCCGGAGCCGTGGGAGACGGTACCGGCTGAATGACTGGCGATCCGCTCCGCGCGCAACGCGCGACGCCGCGCGGCATCGGAGCGCTGATGAAACGGCGAACGCTGGGAAAGTCGGGACTGTCGGTATCCGCTCAAGGTCTCGGCTGCATGGGGATGAGCGCCTTCTACAGCGGTCGGGACGACACGGAGTCGCTCGCCACCCTGGAACGCGCGCTGGATCTCGGCATCACGTTCCTCGACACCGCCGAAGCGTATGGCCCGTATACGAACGAGGAGCTGCTGGGCCGCTTCCTCAAAGGACGCCGGGAGAAAGTCCAGCTGGCCACGAAGTTCGGCATCGTGCGCGACCCGAACGACGCTTCGAAGGTCAGCTTCGACGGCAGCCCCGCCAACCTGCGCCGCTCGATCGAGGGCAGCCTGCGGCGGCTGCAGACCGACGTCATCGACCTCTACTACCTCCATCGAGTGGATCCGAAGACGCCGATCGAGGAGACGGTCGGCGCGATGGCCCAACTCGTCGAGGAAGGCAAGGTCCGCCACCTGGGCCTGAGTGAGGCGAGCGTCGAGACGTTGCGGCGCGCGCACGAGGTGCATCCGATCGCCGCGCTGCAGACCGAGTACTCGCTCTGGAGCCGGGAGCCGGAGGACGGCATCGTCGCCGCGGCGCGAAGCCTGGGCGTGGGATTCGTCGCGTACAGCCCGCTCGGCCGCGGCTTTCTCACCGGGCAGTTCAAGCGATTCGACGACCTGGCGCCCGACGACTACCGCCGGCAGAGCCCGCGCTTCCAAGGCGACAACTTCAAGAAGAACCTGCAGCTCGTCGACCGGGTGACGCGGATCGCGAAGGCAAAGGGCGTCACTCCGGCGCAACTCGCGCTGGCGTGGGTCCTGGCGCAGGGACCCGACATCGTTCCCATCCCGGGCACCAAGAAGCGCAAGTACCTGGAGGAGAACGCGGGCGCAGACCGGATCGAGCTCACTGCGGCGGAGCTGAAGACGATCGACGACGCGGCGCCCAAGGGCGTGGCGTCCGGCCAGCGCTATCCGCCGGCGATGATGGCGGCACTGAACCGGTAGTAGATGAAAGTCATCCTCTTCGGAGCGACCGGCATGGTTGGACAGCGCGTCTTGCGCGAGTGCCTGCTCGACTCCGACGTCACCGAGGTGCTCTCGGTCGCAGCGCAGCTCGACAGCCGATGCATTCCTCGGTACGCAGGGAGATCCCTGGGACACGCAATCAGACATGTGCCTGGCCTTGGTCGGAGCGATGTGTGCCCAGGTGCTGCTCGCGCGGCGGCAGGATCGCGAGCTGGCGGCGCTGGACGCGCCGGCCGCGATCCCGCACGCGGCCTGAGCCAGACAGTACCTCATTGGGACGATTTGGACCCGACCGTCACCTCGCGGCCTTCCCACCCGGGCTCTGCCAGTATCCGGAAGACGAAGTGGGCGAGATCAACGCGAGAGATCGGCCCTGGGGGAGCCTCTTTGGCATCCACCACCACGGTGGAGTTGGTCGGCCCGCCATCCGTCAGCCGCGTCGGACGTAAGATCACATACGGCAGGCGGCTGAGCCGGATGGTGTTTTCGGCCCGGGTGATGTCTTCGAACATCTTCTTGTGCGTCGCCCGGGTGATGACGGAGCGGAGCTCGGACACCCCCTGCGCCTGGATCGCGCTGTCGCCGGCCCCGAGCCACGAGACGAAGATGAACCGCTTGAGGGACTTGATGGCTCGCAGCTCCTGGACCAGATTCCGGACACAGGCCGTCATCACAGGCTTGGATGAGCCCATGGCAGACAGGACAAATCGGCATCCCTCCACTGCGGCCTGAATGTTTTCTCCGGACCCCGCATCACCTTCGATGAGGGTCAAGTTGTAATTGGCGCGCGTGATCTTTTCGGGATTGCGGACGAGGGCGCTCACCTCGAAGCCATGCTCCAGGGCGGTTGTGACCAGTTGGGTGCCCAACCCGCCACTCGCTCCCAGGATGGCAATGCGGCTCATGGTCAGTCACCCTCCGACCTGTTTTTCAAACCTGACATGGAGCTTAACCCAAATCAGGCAAGGCGCCTGCCTCGGGTCGATCACTGGTGGGAGGGGGCCGGCCACGACTATGCTGCTCAAAATGGAAGCCGGCCTCTGTGTTCCTTCCACGAACGACCTCGACCTCACTCCGCTGGAGTGCGACCTCGCCGATGCACGCCGGCACCTGCCCGCGGCCCGGGAAGAAGACCTCATCGGCTTCGCTGTCCGCCAGCTTCGTGCACGCCGGCGCCTGACCAATCTTCTCGCGTTCTACCGTACGAATCCCTGCAGGTTGGCGCACCTCCATCTTCTCGCCGCATCGGCGGTGGCGTTGGGACGCTTCTGCGGCTTCTCCCCCGCGTACGACGAGATGGGAGACGCGTTCATGCCGGTGACACCGGATGGATTGCCCCGCGGTGCTGCCTGGAGAGCGTACGCCGACGCCTGCGCCGCTGGCCGGCCGGTCGAGACTCGCGACGAGCTGTGGCTCGAAGCGCACTACTCGGACCTTGCCGCCGTGCGCGAGGCGGGGCTGGAAGCGCGGTTCTACGCCGAGGCCCAGGGGCGGGACGAACCGACCTGGCGCCTTCTCGCCGAGCACATGGAGATCGTGTTCGGCACCCGCCTGATGGTCCGGTCGGCACTGTCCGGAGCGCTTGCCTACGAGACCGTGGTCGCGCACACGTTGGCCGCAGGAGTGACGCGCCTCTTCCGCACCGGGTGGTGCCTCCTCGGCCGTTACGCCAGCGAAGCGATGCGAGCGCTCTTCTTGCCCGCGCGCGACCCGGCGCGCAGGATCCTTTCCGATCGCGGCGCTGCGCTCGCGTTGCTCGCCCAGACATGGTCGTCCTTCCGCGCACGGCATGTCTATCGCCGCGGGCTGCGGGCTCGTGAGCGGGGCCGCCGGGCGGAAGGGGACGCGTGGCCGCTGCTGGCGCAGGTGCTGGGAAACCAGGTCCACGAGGTCGATCCGCTCATCGTGCGGTTCTACTCGAATCCTTCCCGGTTCTCGGTCCGGGCCTCGCTGGAGCTGCACACGCTGCCCGCCCGCTTCTGGTCGCGGATGACGACGTTCCTCATCGGCCAAGGTTTGTACGAGAGCGACGGCGAGTTTGAAGCACGGTTCCGCGTCTTTCAGCGGTCCGACGGGTCGATGCACTTTTGCCGCGAGCTCGACGCCGGCGGCGTTTTGCGCGTCTTCGATTCCGACTTCGTGGTGCGCTCACACCGCGGCCGGCCCACGCTCTTCGAGGTGTTCGTGGACGAAGGCGTCGAAATCGCGATGAGCGTCATGCCGCGCCGCGGCGGCGGTCTATCGATCCGCGGCGAGGAGGTCCGCGTCCGCGGGCTGCCACTGCCCGTCCCGGGGCTGCGAGTCGAGTTTCGCTCGGAGGTGCAACGCGATCCGCAGGCAGGCGAGCTGCTGCGCATCGACGGATTTCTCTTGATGCAGCCCGATACGCGCCTGGGGCGCCTGCTCTTGCGAGGAATCCTGAGACGCCCCGAGCAACTTGCCTGCATCCACTACCGCGTGCGCGAAACCTCCACTGCCGCGGGTTGATCCTCGAGCTGCGACTCGCGGCCCCTGCCCAACCAGCTTCGCGCCGCCCCGGGCGCCGGCGGCAAGCCGAGTAACCGCCCTGCGAAAAAAACAAGAAAGCGCAGCCGGCTCCGCCTTCGCGCGCACGCCCGCTCATCGCCGGCGCACCAGAGGCGCAGCGTCTCAAAGCTCCATTCGGTCGCGAGCTGCAGGAGGCGCCGGAAGAACAGCCAGTCGAGCAGCCGTCCCAGCACGCCACGGTGCTGGTAGTCGTAGATCGTCTTGAACCAGGTGCCCCCTGGACGCACCTCGTAGAGCCAGATGCCGCGCCCATCGCGGATGATCGACTTCCAGTCGCTGGAGTCGAACTCGAACGTCGAATGACGCAGCGGCGTCGTATGCAAGTACCTGCCTACGCCCTTCACTTCGACGCCAAAGGCGACGGCAGTTCGATAGTCCATCAGGTGGTAGCCGCGCTCGTCCTTCCCGGTCAGGTACGCGATCCGGGTGAAACGGATGTCCCACGCAACGTGCAGCACCGGGTCCTGGCTCCGCTGCCAGACCAGCTCGACGGGAGCGGGGATCAGCGCCTCGACCACGATCTTTCGCTCGCGCCGGCTCAGGCGGCGCTCAGCGTGGCCGCTTGCGCTCGGCGGAACCGGAGCCAGCCCGCGAGGTCGCGCAGGAAGAAACCAAATGCGCCGA
>Ga0137418_10007306_pt1 | contig 10153 bp, 10 predicted proteins | sample CZODoug3_1_2_16f_FD_122242 | JGI IMG/M metagenome (GOLD analysis project Ga0137418, IMG submission 122242) | Vadose zone soil fungal communities from Angelo Coast Range Reserve, California, USA - CZODoug3_1_2_16fungal (Hybrid Assembly) | ecosystem: Environmental > Terrestrial > Soil > Vadose... | reverse complement strand
AAGCGGCGGACCATCCCATTAGTTATCCAGAAAACGTTAGTGCTCTATCGGAGGAGCGTTTTCACAAAAGCGTGAAGTCGGGCGAGGTGCTCTGCGCGCGTTCGATAGAGCCGTTTGAAGGTGGCCGCTGGCGGTTGCGGTGGATGCAGGCTAAGGGCTAGACCCGGTCTAATGGCTATGGCAATTGAATCTTTTTTCGTTTGCAGCCTATTGATTTTGCACGGCTTAGGAAAATCAGGGAAAAGCGAAAATCGCACTGTATATTCCCATGACGTTCACCGCGCACACACTTCGGGGGATGCATTCAACCATTTCTCCATGCTCGCAACCATCCAGGATGCATGGCATCTTGGTTGTCTCGGGTTCACCTGTGACACGAAAAATGTAAAGCCAATGACCGATCTGATCAGACGCGACGACTAACTCTGACACTCGAAGCCTGCCTGACTCCGGCGTAGTACCATAGTCGGCCTGATCAGCTGCCTTTCCCAGGAGGGATAATTGCGACAATCGCTGAAGCTTTGCGTGATGGCATTGGCTCTGTGCGCGCTAACTCTGAAGGCGCAGGAGAAGCTCCCACTGAAATTGATTGCGACCACGCCGATGCCAGGTTTCACGGGTGATTTCGATCATTTCGGATTAGACCTCAAGGGTAACCGCTTATTCCTTGCGTCGGAGGATCAAAGAACCGTTGAAGTGTTCGACCTCCGGACGGGAGAGCGGATTCACAGTATCAAAGGCTTCGGCCAACCACTCACGATGGCTTATTTAGCCGAGTCCAACCGTCTTATCGTCACGGACGGAGGCGATACCGATGCCGTCGAACTGGTGGATTGTAAAGACTACAAAATCATTGACACGCTCAAGCTGGGTCAAGGCGTGGACCACAGCGCGTACAACCCGCTGAACGGTTACTTTTATGTGGAGAACGGCGGCGGACCAGACGCGAAGGCACACGCACTCGCTGTTATCGACACGAAGTCCTTCAAGAAAATTGGCGAGATTGCTGAGCTACCCGGAAATTCCAACGAGGGCATGGTGATCGATCATGAGGGAAAAACACTTTACGTGAACCTTACGGGCTCAGATGAGGTTGGCGTCATCGACCTGAACACCCGTCAACTAATTGCCAAGTGGCCCCTGCCGGACGCGCACGTAGCTCATGCGATAGCCTTGGACGAAGCGAATCATCGACTGTTCACCGCCACACGTAAACCATCGCAATTCATAGTTTTTAACACCGACACGGGAAAAGTTGTGACCGCTCTTCCGTGTGTGGGTGTGAACAGCGACATGTGGCTCGATCTCGCGCGTAAACGAATCTATGTGACTGGAAGTGAGACGACATCCGTTTTTGAACAGCGCGATGCCAACCATTACGAGCACATTGCGGAAGTGCCAACAGCTTACCGCGCCAAATCGTCTATGTTTGTGCCCGGACTGAAACGGCTCTATGTAGCTGATTCAGGTAAGGGCAAGCCGGGTGCGAAATTGGCGCTGCAAATTTTCGAGGTCCAATAACGGGAATAAATGCGTTGGCCGAGAAGTACACGCCTAAGATTTCCGTTCGGTTTAAGACCGTTCGGGGCATCCAGGAAACCGCATTGTCCTTATGGAGCCTTGAGTACTCCCGTGAGGGTCTGCAAACCCGCAAGCGCCACCCAATAGCGCACAGCTCCATCCTGGTAAGCGGAGTTTGCGCAATAAAATGCAGTCTGCAGGAACCCTGTAATAAAACCTCTTCATCAGACCGGCAGAAGAGACTGGCCGCTGGAATCAAGTAACTTTTTTCATTAATCCTCGCAGTACGGGAACGGATTTTGGTGTTTCATTTGCGTAACTCTACGAGTACCGACGAATGAGCCATGCCAATCCATCGAGGTGCACGACGCCTATTCCCCCTCGCGCCAACCCAAACACTACGTCGTTTTAGTTTCGGGTGCTGCCTGAAGCATGCGCCCTTCTTAGTACATTCAAGCGTATATTGCCTGTAGACCTTGTCCTAGGAGCTGCGGGTAATGTTCACGGATCGGTTTCCTCGGACGGAAGTCGCGGCAAGAATTACCGTGTCCCTGGGAATCGGACTTCTCGTAGGAATCGAAAGGGAGTGGTCGAACAAAGACCTCGGTGTTCGAACCTTCGCGCTCACCTCTCTGCTTGGAACCATCGCGGCTCTGTTCGGGCCATCCATGGTCGTCGTGTCGCTGGTCGGCGTTTTTCTGATCGTCATTTTCGCCAACACTCGTAGCTTGTTAGTAGACCGGTCGCTCGAGGCGACCACTTCGGCAGCGCTGCTTGTGATCTTTATTCTGGGAGCGCTGGCGGGGCAGGGGCACCTGTTTACACCTGTCGCGTCAGCGATCCTGATGACGATGTTGCTTGCCTGGAAAGTGGAGCTGCGCCGGTTCGCTGGGGGCTTGCAACCCGATGAGATTCGGAGCGCCGTGCTGTTAGGGCTATTGGGGCTGGTGGTCTACCCCATTCTGCCCGACCGGTTCGTGGATAAGTGGGAGCTAGTCAATCCCCGACAGACATGGATAACAGTCATCGTTCTCGCAGGGATCGGCTTCGTGAACTACGTTCTGTTAAAGGTATACGGCACCCGAGGCGTCTACATGAGCGCCTTTCTGGGCGGCTTTGTAAATAGCAGCGCGGCGGCAGTGGAACTGGCCAGGCCGCTCGGTGCCGGGGGCACGTCGCCCGGCGTGGCGGTAGCTGCGCTTTTATTGACGATCGTGGCGATGTTCGCTCGCAACCTCCTGATCCTCGCCCTCTTTTCGCCAAGCGCCGTGCTCACCGCTGCCGTCCCCATTATTGCGATGACCGTCCTCGCGCTGATCTTCGTTCGGCGCGAGAGGGCAGGAACACAAGACGCTCCCGGTGAGATCCACCTCGAATCTCCCGTCTCGCTCAAGCGGGTCCTGAGCTTTGCCGGGCTGTTTCTGTTGATTCAAATCGTCTCGACGCTCGGTGAACGCTACCTTGGCAAGATTGGTTTCTTGGGAATAAGCGTGCTCGGAGGCTTAGTCAGCAGCGCAAGTACTTCAGCGGCTGCCGCGAACATGGTAGGTCACGGGCAGATGCAGGCGGCATTGGCTGGCCATGCCGTCGTACTGGCGTCAGTGGCAAGTGCTTTGGTCAACCTGCCGATCATCCGTCGTAACGCCAAGAATCCCTCGGTGTCGCGACGATTGGCGATTTGTACGGTCGTACTAAGCATGGTTGGCATCGCTTCCCTCGTTCTCGAGCAATATCATTGGCCTTTCAGAAGGTAAGTCACATTTCAGGCCAAGCCGGGGACTTGGGCCGACAGATTAATCTAGACGCCTACCGGCGGAAGTCGCCCGGCTGCGCAGGCTTCAGTTCTGGCGAAATGACATCGTCTCGGGGCCGGGTGGACCGGAAATCCTGCTGGATGATCCATCCCGCAATCCGGTCGAACTCTTCCAGACCGCGCGCTGAACGAAGGAAGGGCGTCACTCTGACGCTTGCTCTCTGTTGGCAAAGGCAAACACGGGCAGCGCAAGAAGCTGTAGCACCATGGAGAAGAGGACCAGCGCCGGAATCGACTTGTCGTACAGCAGGCCCATGACGGCGCTGCCCACAAACCAGGCCACGCCGAAGCCCGTATCAAAAATGCCAAAGGCGGTGCCACGCTTTTCGGGAGGGACCACGGCGGACAGCACCGCCTTCAAGCAGGAATCTTGCGCTCCCATCCCCATCCCCCAAAGAATCATCCCGACGAGCTCCAGCCTGGTTCCATACAGGAAAACCAAGGGCGCAAAAAAAGCCGGGATGCCGAAGGCGACAAGAAGAATAGGCAGGCCTAGCTTGTCCAACAATTTTCCAAGAACCAGGGAAGCGAGCGCGCCCGTCGCCATCGCTACCGCGTAGAAAACCGGGACGAGACCTTGCGGAACGGTCCCGGTCTTTTGCAAATGAAACGCGATCAGAGAAAAGTCAGCGAATCCGGCAGCAATCAATGCTCCGCCAACCATATAGAGCCAATAAGCCTTTGCGAAGCCTTTGCTCAACACGCGTGGTGCGGATTCTTCCTCCAGCTCATGCGGCCGCCGGTAAAGGAGCCAGGCAACAACAAGCACAGCCAAGCACAGCAATGCGGAGATCAGCAGCACCGCAAACGCGTAGCGATAGTCCCCGTGGCGGTATAAAACGAAAGCCGTAATCAGCGGCCCAAGCGTTGCTCCGGTCTGGTCCAGAGCTTCGTTGAGGCCAAACACCCAACCCTGGCCGATGGATTTGCCCGCATGGGAGAGCATCGCTTCCACCGCGGGTCGCCGGATTGCACGTCCCGTTCGCTCGGCGACAATCAGCGCGGCAGCCAGAGGCCAGTTTCCCGCGAGCGCTAGTGCCGGCACGGCCAGCATGTTGATCGCATAGCCGACAAAGGCGACGGCCCAGTATTTGTGCGTTTTGTCCGCGAAGTATCCCGAGACGGATCGTAGCCCGTAGCCGACCAGCTCACCGAATCCCGCGACAAAACCTACAATGGCGGCGCTTGCACCGAGGGTGCCAAGAAAAGGCCCCACGATGGCACGAGCTCCCTCGTACGTCATGTCTGCGAAAAAGTTAACGATCCCGATGATCAGGACAAATCGAAAGGCAAGTTTTGCTACGTTCTGCTTAGCCATTTACGTGCGCCACCCTTTGCGGAGAAACGCGCGTCGAGGGACAGCGTTCCGCCGCCCACCAGCAGCAGAAAAGTGAGCCCAAGCAGCATGCTCACGTCGGTGCGGGCTTCGTGCAACGTGTTCCAAAGCCCGTTCTTGGCAAACGTGGCGACCTTGGTCGAGTACAAGGCGACGCAAATGTCGACAAGGAGAGGAATCGTGGCGAGCCGCGTCAGCAGCCCGACCAAGACCAGCGTGCCGCAAACAATTTCAACCACTCCGACAAAGGGAGCCATCACCTGCGGCCACGGAATGCCGATCTTCACAAAACGTCCGACTCCCAACGCATCCGGGAACAAAAATTTCTGCATACCTTCGGACAAGAAAACCCAGCCAACGAGAACGCGTATGAGCAAAATCGCCTTTGCTGTGCGGCCCGCCCACGAATCAATATTTTCAGCCATTATTTTTCTTCTCGCTCAAGCATAGTCAAACAGAGCCATGAACCCGAAATCCATGTGCAGCTGTTGGTGACAGTGAAACAGGGTCATGCCCGGGTTGTCGGCCACGAAGTCCACTTCCGCTTCCTGGTAGCCTCCCAACATCAGTACGTCTTTGAGAATTCCCGCCGTGGGCTTTCCGGCCAGACTCGTCAGCTCGAAGCTATGCCGGTGCAAATGGATCGGATGAATATCGTCGCTGGCATTGCGCAGCCGCAGCCGATAGCGCTTACCCTGCTTCAGATGAAAGGTCGCCGGTGCCGGTTCGCCGGTCATCGGATATGCCGTGCCATTGATCGTCCACCGATTGAAACCTTCCTCTGCGGCGTTTTCCTTCGCGAACGTCATCTCGAAGGTCTCGTCCGCTGCGAGCGCCGTCGCGCCACCTTTCGCAAAACGTCCATAGCTCCATTTGAACGCGGGAGGAGCAGTCCATTGCGCTTTTCCGGTGCGGCCCGCGTACTCCACTACGACTCCCATACCATGCCCACGGTCACCGTCATCGAGATCACCCAGAATCCAAACACCAGGATGGTTCATGTGAACTAGCGCGGAAATGCGCTCCGCTGTGGCAATCCACAGCACAGAAACGGACGTCAGATTCGGAACCGGATTGCCATCCAGCGCCAGAACTTGAAACGAGTGGCCCGGCAATGCCAGGCTGCGAATCTCAGTAGCACTTCCATTCAAAATGTGAAACAGCACTCGTTCCCCTCGTTTTACCCGGATTGGCTCTCCGTGGCCGAGCATCCGCCCGTTAATCGTGAAATAGCGATAGCCCACTTCGTATCCGTGCGGCATTCCGTTCGCAAGCGACGTCTTCATCGCGGACTCGCCAGCCGTTTCGAGTTCTTTAACCTTCGTGGCGGGACCCAGAAAATCCTGGGCCATGTCGCCGCCTTGACTGAATGACGGTTCGAACTCTTTGAGGACCAGAAAAACTTCCCGGTCGTACCCGCGCGGCTCATGCTTCGCTTCGATATACACGGGGCCAACTTGTCCGCTGTACTGTCCCGCGTGGAGATCGGCGCCCGCCCGATTATGCGTGTGATAGAGACGGAAGCCAGATGGCCGTGGAGTAAACACAATCCGGCGCATTCCGTGCGCCGGGATGAATGGCGTCCCTTCTTCCGCAGCGCCATCCACATCCGTGGAAACCATTTGGCCGTGCCAGTGCAGCTGCTCGGGAGTTTCCGTGTCGTTGTGTACTTCGACCGTCGTTTGCTGACCTTCTTTGAAGCGCAATAAAGGTCCTGGGAACTGGCCGCTGTAAGTAATGGTCGAGACGATGTGATTGGGGGCAATCTCAACCGGACTTGCGCCGATGCGCAAAACGTAGTCTGGTGAACGTAATTCCGATTGTTGAAAGGTTGGTCTGAGGCTTCGGGCAACCGTCGCAGCTAAACCGAAAGAAGTTCCCGGCGGAAGCGCCCCAGCACACGCTGCGGTTCCGGCCAGCTTCAGAAAGTCGCGACGCGATGTAATGTTCCTGCTCAAGTTCGCCTTCGGAAGGACGGACAGCGTCCTATATACTTTCGCTCGATTGGAATCGCGCCGGATAGAAATCGATCTGCTGCAAAAGTTCATTTTCCGTAATCCAAAACTATCGTAAATCGATATCGGAATTTGAAGCAACGGACAAACAGCCGCGCACCGGGCTGGCCCGGTTTAAGCCGCCAGGCGTGGCATTTGCCTTGAATCGACTCGGCAGTAGCAATAGAAAAATCGCTGCGTTATTCCGAATGGAGTCTGGTGAAGTTCTTGAGAGCTCTCGCAACGAAAAGACACGAAGCGGTATCAAGGGCGAATAGAAAGCAAAGTGCCGGGGGCCTGGTTTGCACCACGCGTACCACAGAGTTTAGCCTGTCACTTGCCGCCTGACGAACCCTTCAGGAGACACGAGTATTGGCCGAAGTGCGATTCGCGGCCTATGCAATTCTTGAAACCTAACCTAGTGCAGAACGAAGAACCTGTTCGTCCGGCCCGCGGCCAACGCAGCAGCCTGCGAGTTTACCGTCCACGACGACAGCCGGGACGCTGCGAACACCGTAATTCTTCGCTTTGGAGGCTGTCTCGGATTGGTGCATGTCATGAATCACGACCTCGTGCGACGAACCGGCAATCCTTTTGACGAGTTCGATCGTTTCCTTGCATGTGGAACATCCTGCACTGAAAACTTCGATTTTCTTCCTTGTAGTCATGGTGTTCTCCTAAAGAATTTATTGGATTTCTTGCTTACGACAGTTGGAGCAAACCGTGGCATCGTTCGAGGTGTCCCGGCGAGGCCATGTATTCCAGAGCGAAGCGACTACCAGTAGTCCGATCGCTCCGTACACGGTATTTCGAGAATTCCACGCAAACTTGCCTAGCAGAACGCCGCTGGCCGCGAGTACTGCCACTAGGAAAGGGCCGTACCCGCGGCGATCTCTTGCTCTGAAAAGCATCGCCGCCAAGGCAAGAACGAGAAATGCTATGGTCAGAGGCAGCAGGTACCTAACGGAAATCAGAAAGCCGAGACCAATCGAGGTTAGCAACCCCGCATAGGCTGGCCAGCATGCCGGACAAGCCAATTTGGGAAGGACCGAGACGCCGATGCTCGGGACAGCCAAGATGCTTTGCCTCCACCTGTTGCTCATGCGTCCTCCCGGTCGAGGCTTTCCAGAATGGGGCAGTCGGCAACGGGTGCGCAACCGTCGCAAACTCTTGTGAGTTTTCGGAGGCTCTTCTTCATGGACTCAAGGCTTCTGATCTTCGTTTCGATGTCCGCAATTTTGGCTTCCGTCCGGGTCCGAATATCGGCGCTCGTTGTACGTCGTGACACGCGAAGCGACAACAGCTCCCCGATCTCCGTAAGCGAAAACCCAAGCTCCTGAGCGCGCCGTATGAATCGGAGACGGCGCGCCGCGTCCGCTGGAAACAGACGGTAACCGGATGCCGTGCGTGGAGGTTTCGGCAACAAGCCTCTTCGCTCATAGAAACGAACGGTTTCCAGATTGACCCCGGCTTGCTTGGCGAGACGCCCGATGGTCAGTGACTTCATGTCCATGCCCGCTTTCTGATAGCAGTCTAAACCCCGGACTACGGTACGGGGTCAAGTAGTATTTTTGAGACTGCGGCAGGTCTTAGCCCCGCGTCAGCTCGGAGCGCTGTAGACTCGGGACATGGCTGAAACCGCCATCTTGGAACGTACGGCTGTCGTGCGTTACGGACGAAGGCTCGAATATTTCACCATCGCGTGGAATGCCTTGGAAGGTTTGGTGGCCGTCGTCGCAGGCGCAATTGCCGGAAGCATTTCGCTCGTAGGTTTTGGAATCGATAGCTTCATCGAAGTGACGTCCGGGTCGGTCTTACTGTGGAGGATGTCTGTTGACGCAGAAGTGCAACGCCGCGAACTGAATGAAAGGCGAGCCCTGAGGATCGTTGGCGTTTGCTTTCTTTTACTGGCGGCCTACATCGCCTATGAATCTGTTTTGGACCTGTGGTCCCGTCGCGCTCCCGAACACAGCATTCCGGGAATCGTTCTGGCCTGCGTCTCCTTGGTCGTAATGCCCCTTCTGTCCAGAGCCAAGCGAAAGGTGGGGCATGCTTTAGGCAGCGCCGCCATGCATGCGGACGCCAAACAAACAGAGTTTTGCACGTACCTGTCCGCCATCCTGCTCGCCGGATTGCTGCTCAACGCGTTTTTCGGTCTATGGTGGGCCGACCCAGCGGCGGCCCTCATCATGGTTCCCATCATCGCGAAAGAAGGAATCGAAGGATTGCAGGGCAAAGCCTGCGACGAGTGCTCCGGATAGTGACCTAAGTTACTTCGCTGGAAGCACGGATTCCACTGTCAGGGTCTCGCCTTTCAATGTTCCCTTCACGGTAACTTTCTGCGCCGCGTATTTGTCGAGTTCCGCTTCATGTCCTTCGAGCGTGTACACGGTCTTGCCTGCGACGAGCGCGTACTTGGTCCCCTGCTTGATGCAGTAACGCAGGCATTCGGCGGCGGGTTTGTCCTTCATCATGTGGGTCTGGCCGCACATCGCATCGCTGACGATGCCGGTCAACGTTTTCTGCTCGCCGGGCGTCTGCGCAAGAATCGCCAGCGGGACAAGTGCCGCCGCTGCCAGCATGGGAATTACCTTCACTGAGAACATGGTTTTCATCATAGTTTCTCCTTTGGACGGTCTGAAATCACTGTCAAAACTCTTAGCTTTCCGCCTGCGGTTCTCTTGGTAGCAAGGTACCGCGTCGCAGAGCGCGCTCCTTCATGAACGCGAAAAACACTGGCACTAGAATCAGGACATGAATCGTGGACGTGATCATCCCGCCGACGATGGGCGCGGCGATGGGTTTCATCACGTCGGAGCCGACGCCGGACTCCCACAGGATGGGGATGAGGCTCGCGAGGACAACGCATACGGTCATGAGCTTTGGCCGGAGGCGCTGCACTGCACCTTCAATGACGGCTTCTTCGATGTCTTCGTGTTTGATCGGCTTTCGAGAGGCGAGTCGACGGTCGAGTGCCTCATGCAGATAGACAACCATAACCACGCCTGTCTCAACGGCGATGCCGAATAACGCGATGTAGCCGACCCAGACTGCCACGCTAAAGTTGTACCCGAGCAGCTTCTGCAGAATGAGGCCTCCCGTGAGTGCGTAGAGCGTCGGAAAGATGAGCACCGCGGCTTCGGCGACCGAGCGGAACACCATATAGAGGAGTAAGAAGATCACAAAGAACACGACCGGCAAAATGATCTGGAGCCGCTCCTTGGCTCGCAACTCGAACTCATACTCTCCGGACCACTTATAGGTGTGGCCGGGCTGGAGCTGAAGTTTTTTCCGGAAGAGGTCTTCGGCGGCTTTGACAAATCCGCCGTAGTTCTTCGAATTGAGGTCGATATACACGTACCCGGTTAAAGCCCCCTCCTCGTCGCGGATCATGGCCGGGCCGCGGGAAAACGAAATCCGCGAGACTTGCTCGATGGGGATCTGCGCGCCCGATGGTGTGGTGATCAGCACGCGGCGGAGCTCCTCGAT
>Ga0137418_10007305_pt1 | contig 10153 bp, 10 predicted proteins | sample CZODoug3_1_2_16f_FD_122242 | JGI IMG/M metagenome (GOLD analysis project Ga0137418, IMG submission 122242) | Vadose zone soil fungal communities from Angelo Coast Range Reserve, California, USA - CZODoug3_1_2_16fungal (Hybrid Assembly) | ecosystem: Environmental > Terrestrial > Soil > Vadose... | reverse complement strand
GAACGCGTCGCCGAACTCGGTGGCCTCGAACACGCCGATCTCCTCCAGCGTGATGCCGAGCGGCGCGCCGGCCCTGACGGCCGCGCGCAGGATTCGTGGATGGATCGGATTCGTCAGGTTGACGAGAAAGGCCATCCGCTTCACGCGCGGGCGATCCTCCCGCAGCAGCGCGATCCGCTGCTGGATGAGGGCGATCCCCCCGCCGTAGCCGGTGATGTTGCCGCCCGGCTTCGCCACGTTCGAGACGATCCCGAAGTCGACGGGGTCGCCGCCGGTCACGAACACGATCGGAATCTTCGCGGTCGCCCGCTTGGCGGCGAGGGCCACGGGAGTCCCGATGCCCGTGACGATGAGCGTCACCCCGAGGCCGATGAGTTCTACGACGAGTCCGGAAAGCCGCTCGAGGTCTCCCTCCGCGGAGCGTGGCTCGATGCGGAAGCCGCGTCCCTCGATCCAGCCGCGCTCGGCCAAACCTCCCCGAAGCGCATCGAGGTAGCGCGGTGGCAGGACGCGCTCCGAGACGAAGCCGATGGCAGCCAGCTTCCCCGCCGGTTGCCCTTCGGCCATGCGTGGTCCGTACGCGACGGCAAGCGCGCCGCCGACGAACGCGCGCCGTGAGATCGCCGGACGCTCGCGCGGGCATGTCACAGCCACGACGTGAGCCTAGGTCCGCACCCTCGCGCTCACCATCGGACGAAGGTCCAATTTCTCGAACGCGCCGCAACTGGTGGAGTGACAAGCGGCTCATCGGCGAACGAAGCGCCTTCACCATGTGATGAGACCAAGGTCCGATTCAGGTCGCCGCCCGCAGTCTGGTTGAATGCATCGCTATGATGCGCGCGACGGCGGCTCTTGTTGGCGGATTGGTGCTGGCGATGCTCGGTGCCGCACCGGCGGCCGGGGGCATCGAGCCGCTGCCGCCGCGGACCGAGATCGACGCGTTCACCTGCCGTGAGCTCCTCGTGCTCCAGCCCGAGATGCAGGAGCGCGCCCTCATCTATCTGTCTGGCGTGGCGGACGGCCGTCGCGCCGCCACCGTCTACGACGCCGAGGCGACGGGCGCGGCCATCGATCGCATGCTGGCCGCGTGTCGCGCGACGCCCTCGCTCGCCGTGCTCGGCGCGCTGCGCGCCGCATCGCGATGACGTCACAGAGGAGTCGTCCATGAGAATGGCTGTCGCGTTGATGCTCTCGCTCGCCGCCACGGCCGCGACGGCCGCCGCGCCGTCGGATCCGTACGAGGCGCCTGCGAGTTATCGTCCCTCGGACGTGCTCTCGAAGGAGCGTGTCAACGGCCCGCATTACAAGGTCGAGAACCCCGTCGCCTTCGACGGCTACATGTACCGGTTCACGGTGGGCTCGGACTACGGACCGTTCGAGATCACCGGGACCTCGGCACTCCGCAAGCTCGTTGTCGAGATCGGCGCCATTGCGAAGCTGCGGGAGATCAGGGCGAGCAAGGCGTTCGCCAGCGCCGTCGCGGACTCGGCGGCCGGACCATTCCGATTCGCCAAGAACCTCATCGTCAATCCGGCAGACACGCTGACCGGTATTCCGAAGGGCGCCTACAAGCTCATGGAAGAAGTCGGCGAGGCGGCCACGACCGAGCGGAACCCGGCCGACGATCCGCTGTACCAGAAGGCCCTGCTCGTGTCCGGTCGCCGGCGCGATTACGCCGCGCAGCTCGGCGTGGACGTATACTCCAGCAACGCCGTTCTCCAGAAGGAGCTGAACAGCGTCGCCTGGGCGGCCGCCGTCGGCAACCTCAGCGTGAGCGTGGCCCTGATGCCGGTCGGCGGCGCCGCCGGCGCGGTGTTGAGCGGCGTCCGCTGGAGCAGCGCGCTCAACGACTACCTCAAGGTCGAGCCGGCCAACCGCTTGCGCATCATCGCCGGAGACAAGCTGAAGGAAGCCGGAATTCCGCAGGATGTTATTCGCCGCTTCATCGAGCAGCCGCGCTTCACGCCGCGGCAGAACGTGATGATCGCGCTGGCACTGGCGCAGCTCGGGCCCGCTCCGGCGAGAGGGCGGGACGCGTTCCTCGAGGCGACGCTCGGATCCGAGGACGAGGTCGAGGCCGGCTTCTTCGTCAACACGGCGCAGATCCTGCGCGGCTATCACGACGCATTCGCGCCGATCACCGAGATCCGGATGAACCATCGGGTCGTCTTGGCGAGCGCCAGCAACGGTAACGTCCTGCTCGCGCTCCCCGTGGATTATCTGATCTGGACGCCGACGACAGCGCGGAGATTGCAGGAGGTGGTCACGGCGTATCAGGCGAGAGGCTCCGGCAAGCTCGAGCTCTGGCTGACCGGCGCCGCATCGCCAACCGTGAGGCAGCGGCTCGGCGAGCGCGGCGTCCTCCTGCTCGAGCAGGCTGGCCGGCGCGTGGAGATCATCGACTAGATGGCGGTCGTCGCGGCACCGGAAGCGACGCTCGATTTCGGCCGCCAGGTCGCGGACACGCTCGTTCTGCGGCTGTCGGGCCCGTGGACCATTCACGAGCGGTTGCCCGCCGTGGACGAAGTCCAGCGGGAGCTCGAAACCGGCGGCGCCGTGCGCCGGCTGCGCTTCGAGACGGAAGGTCTCGCGGCCTGGGACAGCGCCCTCCTGACGTTTCTCCTGCGAGTCGTCGCCCAGGCCGACGGCCGCGGCGTCGCCGCGGACCGCGACGGGCTGCCCGAGGGGGTGCGTCGTCTGCTCGCGCTGGCCACGGCCGTCCCGGAACGTCGAGACACCGGGACCGCCGCGAAGCCGTCGTGGCTGGCGCGCGTTGGCCTCGCGACGCTCGAGGGCATTCGCGATGCCGGGGTGACGCTGACGTTCCTCGGGGAGGTATCGATCGCCTTCGCGCGTTCGCTGCTCGGCCGAGCCCGGTACCGTCGCTCGGACTTCCTCCTGGTCCTGCAAGAGGTTGGGGCGCAGGCGCTGCCGATCGTCAGCCTCATCAGCTTTCTCGTCGGCGTGATCCTTGCCTACGTCGGCGCGATGCAGCTACGGCAGTTCGGCGCCCAGGTCTACGTCGCCGATCTCGTCGGCATCGGCATGACGCGCGAGATGGGCGCGATGATGGCGGCCGTGATCATGGCCGGCCGCACCGGCGCGGCCTTCGCCGCGGAGCTCGGGACGATGCAGGTCAACGAGGAGATCGACGCGCTGGCGACGCTCGGTATCTCGCCGATCGAGTTCCTCGTGCTGCCACGGATGCTCGCCCTCGCCGTGATGATGCCGCTGCTCGCCCTGTACGCCGACCTGCTCGGGCTCCTCGGCGGGATGGCGGTCGGCGTCGGCATGCTCGATCTGGGCGTCGTCGAGTACTCCCTGCGAACGGTCGGTGCGATCGGCATCGAGGACTGCGTCGCCGGTCTGATCAAAGCCTCGGTCTTCGGCGTGCTGATCGCGATGGCCGGCTGCCTGCGCGGCATCCAGTGCGGCCGCAGCTCCGCCGCCGTCGGCGCCGCGACCACGTCTGCCGTCGTCACCGGCATCGTGCTCATCATCGTGTCGGACGCGGCGACGACGGTCATCTTCGACCTGATCGGGCTGTAGGAGAGCGGTGATGCGACGACTCGTGGCCTGCGCCGTGCTGAGCGCCGGGGTGTTCATGCCGCTGGTGGCGACGGCTCAGGATTTCGCCGCGCTCTTCCGTGAGATCAACCCCTCCGTCGTCGTGGTGCGCGCGAAGGGCCGCGAGGTGACGGCGGCCCGCGGCGTCGGGCAGTTCAGCGAGACGGGCTCCGGCGTGCTGATCTCGGCCGACGGCAAGGTGATGACCGCGGCGCACGTCGTGCACTCGATGGACGAGATCAGCGTGGAGTTCCTCGGCGGCGAGCGGATCGCGGCGCGGATCGTCGAGTCGGAGCCGGCGGCGGATCTCTCGCTCCTGCAGCTCGAGCGCGTGCCCGCGGGCGCGAAGGTCGCCCGCCTCGGCGACTCGGATCGGGTGCGGGTGGGCGACCAGGTCGTCGTGGTCGGCGCGCCCTATGGGCTCTCGTATTCCCTCAGCATCGGGTGGATCAGCGCGCGGTGGCCGCCGAACACCGTGTACCGCGCGATGCCGCTGGCGGAGTTCTTCCAGACCAACGCGACGATCAACACGGGCAACTCCGGCGGCCCCATGTTCACCACGGCCGGTGAGGTCGTCGGCATCGTCAGCCACATCATCTCGAAATCCGGCGGCAGCGAGGGCCTCGGCTTCGTGGTGACGCTCCGGACGGCGCGCGAGCTGCTCCTGGAGAAGAAGTCCGTCTGGGGTGGGATCGACGGCACGATGCTGACGGGGGAACTGGCCGAGATCTTCAACGTGCCGGGTGGCGTGGGTTATCTCGTCAAGACCGTCGCCAAGAACTCGCCTGCCTGGAAGGCCGGCGTGCTTGGCGGCGACCGGACGGCCACCATCCAGGGCCAGGAGATCGTCGTCCGAGGCGACGTGATCCTCGAAATCGCCGGGGTCCGGGTCAAGAGCGTGGAGGATCTGGCGACGATTCGCGAGAAGCTCGGCACCATGCCGCCGGGGACGCCGATGACGTTCTCCGTGCTGCGGGCGGGCGAGGTCGTCCAGCTGACCGGGACGCTGCCATGAGCGCGCCCGACCTCCGCATCGAGGTCCGCGACCTCGACATGCGCTATGGCGAGCGCGTGATCCAGCACGACCTCAGCTTCAGCGTCCACACGGGCGACATCTTCGTGATCATGGGCGGCAGCGGCTGCGGCAAGAGCACGTTGCTCCGGCATCTCATCGGTCTCGTGCGGCCCGCGCGTGGCGACGTCTTCTATGACGGCGAAAGCTTCTGGACGGCGGAGCCGGACGAGCGCGACCGGATGACCCGGCGCTTCGGCGTGCTCTACCAGAGCGGCGCTCTCTGGTCCTCGCTGACCCTCGCCGAGAACGTCGCGTTGCCGCTCGGGGAATACACGGACCTCGACGGCCACCGGATCGCCGAGCTGGTGTCGCTCAAGCTCGCGCTGGTCGGCCTCGCCGGCTTCGAGGACTTCTACCCCTCGGAGATCAGCGGCGGAATGCGCAAGCGCGCGGGCCTGGCCCGGGCGATGGCGCTCGACCCCGACATCCTGTTCTTCGACGAGCCCTCGGCCGGGCTCGACCCTATCAGCAGCAAGCTGCTCGACGACCTGATCCTCGAGCTGCGCGCCAGCCTCGGGGCGACGGTCGTGGTCGTGACCCACGAGCTGGCCAGCATCTTCGCCATCGCAACCAACTGCGTCTTCCTCGACGCGGAGACCAAGACCATGATCGCCACCGGGGACCCCAAGGTGCTGCTCGAGCGCCCGCCCGACCCCAAGGTCCGGCAGTTCCTCACCCGGGGCGCATCGAACGGGAGGAAGCCTCATGGCTAGGCGAGCGAACCCGACGCTCATCGGCGGCTTCGTCGTCGGCGCGGTGCTGCTCACCGTCGTCGGCCTCGTCGTGCTCGGCGGCGGCCATTTCTTTCGTCAGACCAAGGCCGTCGTCGCGTACTTCGACGCCTCCGTGAAGGGCGTCGCGATCGGCGGGCCGGTGACCTTTCAAGGCGCGAAAATCGGAACGGTGACTGACGTCCGCGTCGTCATCGACCCGAAAACGCTCAAGATCACCACGCCCGTCTTCTTCGAGATCGACGCCTCGCGGCTCACCGAGACCAGCGGCGCGAAGTTCGCGTTCCGCAAGGATTCCGAGAAGACGGGGCACCTCATCGAGCGCGGGCTCAGGGCCCAGCTCGAGATGCAGAGCTTCGTGACGGGCCAGGTGGGGGTCGCGCTGTCGTTCCTGCCCGACACGCCCGTGAAGCTGACGGGGCTGTCGAAAGATTACGTCGAGGTGCCGACCGCCCCGTCGAGCATCGAGAAGCTGACGCGAACGCTCGAGAACCTGCCGCTCGCGGAAATCATGGCCTCGGCCAAAGAGACGATCGACGGCGTCCGCGCGCTCGTGCAGGCGCCGGAGACCAAGGAGACGCTGCGCTCGCTGCAGGCGGCGGTCCAGCGGTCCGACGCGACACTGGTCGCGATTCAGAAGCTCGCCCAGCACGTGCAAATGCAAATCGATCCGGTGATGACGCAGCTGGATGCGACCGCCAAGTCCGCGCGAGGCGCGCTCGATCAGGCGCAATCTTCGCTGGCTCGCCTGACGCCCCGGGTCGACGACTCGCTGAAGGACTACCAGACGCTCGCCCGCAATCTCGACGATCGCCTCGGCCGGCTCTCGGCAAGCTTGGACCGCACGCTCGTCAGCGTCGATCGCACCCTTGGGGGCGCGGACGACGTCATGGCCGACGGCTCGAACGTTCGCGTGAGCCTCGTCAGCGCGCTCGACGAGCTGGCGGAGGCGGCGCAGAGCATCCGGGCCCTCGCGGATTATCTCGAGCGGAACCCGAGCTCGGTCGTGTTCGGGAAAGGACGGGTACCGAAATGATCCGGATGAACGGTCTTGTCGCATTGCTGCTGCTCGGCGCGGCCGGTTGTACCGGCTCGGTCGACCCGACACGCTTCTACGTGCTCGCCCCCACGAATTCGGCCGCCGGCGCCGCTGCCAGGAGCGCGAGCGACCGGGATCTCCGCATCGGCATCCGGAGCGTCGAGCTTCCGCGATACCTCGAGCGACCGCAGATCGTCACTCGAGCGAGCCAGACCCGCCTCGAGGTGGCGGACTTCCACCAGTGGGGCGCGCCGCTGCGACAGGCCGTGCCCGTGGTCCTGGCCGAGAACCTCTCGCGGCTCGTCCCGACGGACCAGGTCATGGTCTTCCCCTGGGGCCGTGCGTTCGCTCCGGACGCACAGGTCATCGTGGACATCTCACGACTCGAGGGAAAGGTCGGTGCCGAGAGCGTGCTCGCGGCCCGCTGGCGGATCCTGGGTCGCTCCGGCGAGGAGGTCACGATGGGCGTGGCGCACCTCACCGAGCCGTCCGGCTCCGACTACGAGAGCCTCGTTGCCGCGCAGAGCCGGCTCGTTGGCGCGCTGAGTCGGGACATCGCCGCGGCCCTTCGAAGCGGTGTCCAGGCGAGCACGCGGTGAGGCGGACACAGGATGCGGCTGGGTCCAAGGTCCTATGGTGAGTCGAGGCCGGGGCTTGCTTGAATGTGGCACGGAGATCGATCGATGCGTCAGTGGCGTCCATCGTTAACGGGTCTGCTGGCCGGGGCTGCGATTGCAGCCTTCGGCCGCGCGGCCGTCGTGGCCGTCCACCTCGACGCGATCAGCACGGCGGCCGTGCCCGTATTGGCCTGGGCGGCGATGATCGGGGTGATGATCGGAGGGCTGGCGGGGCTGAGCGGGTCCCCGCGAATTGGAGCGGTGCTCGGGGCCGTGCTGTCGGCGGCGGTCTACGTCATCATGATCCCGCTGGCGCTGTTCGTCACGGTGATCGGGGTGGCGACGGCGCCGTCGTTCCTAGAAATGATGGTCGTGGGAGCGGTCGCGGGATTCGCCGGCGGCGTCGCGGATCGCGCTCGAAGAACAACGTCGGGCTCGATGAAAGCTGAAGGAAGAACGGTCATGATGATGTCGGTGCTCATCCTGGGGCTCGGATTGATCACCACCGGGTGCGCGACGACGATGTCGGATGTCTTGAAGGGCGAGGCCAGGCGCGCGCCGGCGAACCTGTCTCTGCCGGATTAGGAACGGGCAGGAGTCCCGGCGATCAAGTACTGGGTGAGGAGGGCAACGGCTTCCGCCGTCCTCGTTGCGCTCGGTTACTACGCCGGCGTCCACGTTGGGCTCGTTCTCAAATTCCCGCCGTCCACACCGTCGTTCGTCTGGCCGCCGAATGCCATTCTGACGGCGGCGCTGCTGCTCACGCCACCACGACGCTGGTGGATTTGCCTGCTTGCGGCGCTGCCCGCGCACCTCGCCGCCGAATTCGGGATGGGGTGGCCGCTCCCGCTCGTGCTGGCCCTCTTCGCGACCAACTGCAGCGAGGCTCTGATCGCGGCCGTCGGCGTCCGATGGCTGAGTGACACTCCTGCGCGGTTCGATACGCTGCGCCGGATGACGGTCTTCCTCGTGGCCGCCGGGCTCGTCGCCCCGTTCCTTTCGTCGTTCCTCGACGCGGCGGTGGTGACGATCGTGCGTGGGGAATTGTACTGGTCAGTGTGGCAGACGCGGTTCTTCTCCAACGTCCTGACCGAGCTGATGCTCGTTCCGGCGATCGTCATGGGCGTCACGGCCGGCCCCGCCTGGCTTCGCCGCGCGCCCGGCGCGCGGCGCGCGGAGGCGGCGCTCCTGACCGTAGCGCTCGTGCTCGTCGGCGGATGGGTCTTCGGTCTGATGACCGTTCATCCGACGATCGTGGGCGGACCCGTCACTCCCATCGTGTTCCTCCTGCCCATCATCTTGCTGGCGTCGGTGCGGTTCGGACCCGGCGGCGCGAGTCTCTGTATGGTCGGTACTTCCGTCGTCGCGGTCTGGGCGGCCGCCGGGGGACGCGGACCCTTTGCGGGCCTGCCACCCGCCGAGACCGTGCGGGCCCTGCAGATCCTCCTGATCATGCTCGCGACCCCCATCCTGTGCCTGGCGGCGGTCCTCGTCGACCACCGTCGAGCGAGGTCAGCGCTGGGGAAGCGAGTGCACGCGCTGCGCGAGAGCGAGGCCTTGAAGTCGGCGATCCTGAACTCTCTGAACACCGCGGTCGCCGTTCTGGGACGTGACGGCAGGATTATCGACCTCGGGTCGAACTGGTTCCGCGGCAGTGGCCAGGGCGGGGCACCGGCGGTGGCCGGGCTCGGTCTCGGCGACAACTTTCTCGAGGCGTGGGGGCAGACTGCCAGCGTCCGGATGCCCGGGGCCGATGAGATCACGGCCAGCATCCTCGAAGTGCTGCACGGGGCGCGGCAGGATTTCTCGTTCGAGTATCCCTGCCAGAGCGGAGCGGGCGAGCGATGGTTCGCGGTGTCGATCGTTCGCCTCGACCGTCCGGAAAGCGGCGCCGTCGTGTCGTGTGCCGACATCACCTCGCGGAAGGCCGCCCAGCTGGACATCGAGCGCAGCCGCCAGGAGCTCACGCATTTCATGCGGGTCTTCATGGCGGGGGAGATGACCGCCTCCTTCGCCCACGAGCTGAACCAGCCGCTCACGGGCATCCTCACCAACGCCAGGGCGGGCCTGCTCTTTCTCGACGCCGCCCCGCCAGACCTGAGCGAGATGCGGGCAATCCTGTCCGACATCGTCGATGACGGCAAACGGGCGGGCGAGGTCATCCAGCGCCTGCGCGACTTCCTGCGCAAGAGCGACCCCCAGCGCGCATCGCTCGACCTGAACGTCGTGGTGCACGAGGTGGTCCGGATGCTGGCGAGCGATGCCGTCATTCGCAATGTCACCATCACGGTCGACCTGGATGAGAAGCCGGTGCTCGTGTTCGCCGACCGCGTGCAGCTCCAGCAGGTCGTCATGAACCTCTTGCTCAACGGGATGGACGCGGTGGCCGAATCCACCGGCGCTCGACGCGCCGTGGTCGTGCACACGCGGAACACCGAGCTGGACACGGTGCACGTCTGCGTGGAGGACTGTGGACCCGGCCTGCGCGCAGGCACCTATGACCTGCTCTTCGAACCCTTCTTCACGACGAAGCCGACGGGCATGGGCATGGGCCTCGCCATCTGCCGATCGATCATCGGAGCCCACGACGGCGTCATCTGGGGGCAGGACAACCCTTCCGGAGGTGCCGCGTTCCACTTTGCGATGCCCGCCGTCACGGCCGCCCCGGCGTGACGGAGCCCAGGGTCAGCGTCGTCGTGGTCGACGACGACGGCGCCGTACGGCGCGGACTGACTCGCCTGCTCAGGGTGTCGGGATACGACGTCGAGACATTTGCATCGGCCCGGGCGTTCATTGAGCATGGGGACTACGGTCGCGTGACCTGCCTCCTGCTCGACGTCCGGATGCCGCGACAGAGCGGGTTCGATCTGCAGCGTATGCTCGTCGACGCCGGCTACGACATCCCCATCATCTTCATCACCGGTCATGGTGACGCGTCGATGGCCCTGCAGGCGATGACCGCCGGGGCCGTGGACTTCATCGCCAAGCCCTTCGACCATGAGATCCTCCTCGATGCGGTGCGCCGCGCGGTCCTCAGGGGGCGCCAGCTCCCGCTCCCGAAGATCGACGGCGTCGATCCCTCGCGCTCCTGAGACCAAGGTCCGATAGTCCGATCCGCCCCACG
>Ga0137418_10007303_pt1 | contig 10153 bp, 12 predicted proteins | sample CZODoug3_1_2_16f_FD_122242 | JGI IMG/M metagenome (GOLD analysis project Ga0137418, IMG submission 122242) | Vadose zone soil fungal communities from Angelo Coast Range Reserve, California, USA - CZODoug3_1_2_16fungal (Hybrid Assembly) | ecosystem: Environmental > Terrestrial > Soil > Vadose... | reverse complement strand
GGCGATCGTTGTGCGCGATGGACAGCGACAGCTATGGGGAGCGGGCTCGCAGCACTGTTGCTGCCTCTCGGCTCGCATGCTGACAGTTTCTCGAAGGCCTACTATGACGCTCGCGCGGACCAACTCGTGGTCTCGATGAGGTATGCTGGCACGAATTCGAACCATACGTTTACCTTGCAGTGGGGTCAGTGCCAGGACCTGAAGGGCAGCAAGCTGCACGAGGTGGCCGCCGAGGTGCTGGACAGTCAATGGCAAGACGAGGCCGTGCGCCCATATAGGAAGACGGTGCGTTTCAGTCTGGCGGACATTCCCTGTCGGCCTGCGAAAGTGACCTTGAGGAGCGCACCACGATTCCTCTACACCGTGCTGATCCCCGAACACAGTTGAGGGAGACAAGACCGTGACGATTCGAGTCGTTCGAGATCAAAAATCGCCGATGCGGCATGAAATCCATATCGGACGAAATACTCTTGCTACCGACCTCGGTGTCGAGGAGGGCGGAGAGGGGTTGGGGCCGAGTCCCCATGACCTCTACGATGCCGCGCTGGGCGCGTGCAAGGCACTGACCGTGCTTTGGTACGCGAAACACAAGGATATTCCGGTGCAGGGTATCGAGGTTTCCGTGGAGCGCGATGCCAGCCAGGAACGCGCCGGCATCTATCGCCTGAGGGCGGCACTGTCGCTGACAGGTGACCTGAGCGGCGCGCAACGGGAGGAGCTTCTGCGTGTGGCGCAGAAGTGCCCGATCCATAAGCTCATGACCGAGGTCACGACGCAGATCGCGACCACGCTATCCAACTGATATCGCTAAGTTGGCTCTCGAGGCGCCCCGATGCGCGGCTATTCGCCGACGTAGCTGATCCGCCAGATCGAGTTCGAGCCGTCATCCGTCACCAGCAATGAGCCATCGAGCGCGGTGGTGACGCCCACGGGACGGCCCCATACCTGACCGTTCGCCAGCACGAATCCGGTCAGGAAGTCCTCGTATTCTCCGCTCGCCTTGCCGCTGTGGTGCAGCGGCACCCGGATAACCTCGTAGCCGGTGCGAACGGATTTGTTCCAAGAGCCGTGCTCGGAGGCGAAGATGTCCCCCCGGTATTCATCGGGGAACTGCCGGCCCTGGTAGAAGGCAATCTGCAAGGAGGCGTTGTGTGGCTGCAGCAACACGTCGGGCGCGATAACATGCCTTCGCAGTTCGGGGTGCTTGCCAACGTGACGGGGGTCCTGGTGCGGGCCGATGTACCACCATGGCCAGCCGTAAAAGCCGCCCGCGTGGACCGAAGTGATGTAATCGGGCACGAGGTTGTCGCCCAGGCCGTCGCGTTCGTTGACGGTGCACCACAATCGTCCGGTGCGCGGATCAACGGCCAGGCCCGATGGGTTTCGGATTCCGGACGCGTAAACGCGCCTGTGCGAGCCATCGGGGTCGAAGGCCAGGATATCGGCGCGATGCCTTTCCGCCGCAGTCGTGTCGGGGTCGTCGACGTTCGAATTTGAGCCTACCGCAACGAACAAGGTCTTGCCGTCGGCAGAAAAGACGACGTCCCGCGTCCAGTGTCCGCTGCCGTGCGGAAGGTCGACGACGTGTGCAGCGACCCCGGTCACCTTGAGGTCACCGTTGCGGTACGGAAAGCGCATGACCGAGTCGGTATCCCCCACGTAGATCCACTTTGGATGCGGGCCGGCGGGATAGAAGGCGATGCCGTACGGCTGGTTGAGATTTGCTGCGAACACCTCGGAGCGCTCCGGCTTGCCGTCCGAGGTCAGCCCGCGGAAAGCGCGGATCTGTCCGCGGCCGCTTTCCGCGACGAAGACATCACCGTTCGGAGCCACACGTATGACGCGTGGTGTCGCCAGAGCGTCCGCGTACAGCTGAACCTTGAAGCCGTTGGGAGCTTTTGGCCACGCGTCGGCCGGCCGGGCGACGATGGTCGGTACGTTTCCGGCGGAGTTGGTCGCAAACGGCGCCGGCAGATCGCTGACCGTGATCATGTGCACCGCACCTGGCTCCTCGAACCGGAAATCAGTGAAAGGTGCGGGTGGAGGCGGCGCAGTAAGCGGTGCCGTGAGTGCGGCAACGGGTGCCGGGGCAACGAGGGGTGCACTTACCAGCGTCTTCAGGTAGGTAACGAGTTGCCAACGCTGCTGTTCGGGGAGCGAAGCCCATGACGGCATCGTGCCGCTGTTGGATCCCTTGGTGATGAACCAAAAAACCTCGCCGTCCGCCACGTTCTGCACCCGCCCGTGCGCGAGCGCCGGAATATTGCCGTTGCCTTCCGCGCTGCGCCCATGACACGCGGCGCAGTAGAGCGCGTAGAGTTGGCCGCCGGCTTGTGCCGCCGGCGCCTCACCGCGGTACGGGTTCTCGAGGCTCGCGGCCGAGCGGGGGGCGTGGTGAAAATCGGGCTCATCTGCCCGACCCTGCGGGGCCGGCAGTAAGCCTGCGAATCCACTGCTGACCATGACGAGCGCCGGCCGCCAGCCCGGCCGAGTGAGTAGGTTTTTCACAGGCGTCTCCAAATCGTCAAACGGCGACTCGGTTGACGCTACGCACGGCCCGTGGACGGCGTATTTCTTCTGTGGGGGGTCACATTTCGATTGCAACGGGACCGAGACTAAGGTTGCGCGAGAAATTGGGTCACCGATCCAGCTCAGGGTAGTGACGGAACAGATCCTCGTTGTTGAAGGCCAGCCGACGGCCCGAGGCGGCGTAGTGCGCAATTCGCGGCCGATCAAAGACAATGTCGTACAGCACGCGCAGCCGCGGGCGGTTGCGAAATGCCCGCCGGCTGGCTGAAGGGAAGGCATACCGCAGACCCGCAATCACCTGCGCCATCGACAAGTCCACGTAGCTGAGGCGTGCTCCGACCATCCACGGCCCGCGTGCACGGTTAAGTTCGAGGACGCGCTCGAAGTAGCCGAGAAACTTCGGCAGGCGCACCGCCAAAAAATCCTTCGTGCGCCGCTTTGCTGCCGACTTCTGTTCTTCGTAGGCATAGCCATCGCCGAGCGGGTGATGGGTGTGGAAGATCTCCGAGTAGAAATCGAGGACGGTGAGCTGCAACTGATGGGTCCACAGCTTGCCTGGCTCATCCGTCGGCGCGAGACGCAGTCGCGCGCCCAGGAACAGCAGGATATTCGGCGTCTGCGCGATGAACTTCGAGCCGGCCTTGAGGATCGGTGGAGCAAATGGCGGGCGCGTGATGTTTCTGGTTTCGAGTACTTTCAGAATTGCGGGCACACCGCCGCCTTGCGCCTTTGGCAGGACGGCCACATCGACGTAGCGGGCGCCGGCTTCCTCCAGCGCGAGGCGTATGAATTCACCGCGTCCCTGGATGCCAGGCCAGTAATAGAGCTCGTAGGTCATAAGAGGTTCTCTCCTGGCGCCGAGCCTTAAGCCAGCGTGGGACTCGTCCTACAAGAGAAAGCGGCGCAGCGGTCATCTGTTATGTGAGGGCGCTCACGTACCGGACCGTGCTCGCCGCGTAACTATCGCAGGCCTAATGCTAAACCCTTTGCGGTGGATGGTTGCCGGCAAGTGGCTGCCGATCCTTGGAGAGAGCCGATGAACGACCAAGTGATACGCCTGTTTGCCGGTACTGACCTTCCAGACAGCATGGAGGGTGATGCAGGAGGCAGCTCGCTTCTCGTGGACAGCGCCATCAGCCGTTGTGAGAAGCTCAGGCGCGTGGTGGAACTGGAGGAGTGGATCAGTGGCGCGCGTGACAATCCGATACTTGCCACGACGTGCCGCCGATGGGAAGAAGAGCGCGCGCAGTTGCTTGCAGAGCTTCACCTGGAGCGCGCAAGGGCCGTATAGAGGGCTTGGCTTAACCGTCGCTGCGCTGCACGGGAAGGGGCTCACCCGAGCCACCACGCTTGGCCCGATCGCGCGCACCGCGGCACTCCGCAAGATTCTCTCTCGGGGAATTCTGTCGCGCACACTCGTCCATGCCCAGGTCAGTCACGAGCGGCACAGGTTTCCCCGCAACTTGCCTGCCTTTGAGCCGCGCCCACACCGCACGCCGCTTGCGCACCTGATGTGGCTGGAAGCGGTCAAGGTCGCCAAAGGTAAAGGCGCGCTCGATCGTTAACGCGCCGGCTGCCACCGCGGCGTCATACAGTTCGAGACCGCGCTTCGTGCGCACGATAATCCCGTTGAAACCGTCATCCTCACCCGTGGGGCTGCCACCCGGCCAGACGTCCGCGGCGGCGACATCAGCACCCAGGCCTATCGCGTCTGGACAGATCCGGCAGCGCGGCTGGATCATCCATTTGGATTCATCTTCCCAGAGTTGCCGGTAGGTGAGCTCAAAGACGCGACCGTCCTTGGTCTCGACCCGCGTTGGGCCGGGATTGCCGTGACCGCGATAACGGAACACTGCAAGCTCGCTCTCCCGGATATTGAAGCGTTCCAATACCTCCTCAGATTTCTTCAGATCGGACGCGCCTCCGCACACCAGAGTCAGCGCATAGCGCAGGTAGCGATCGACACGTGGATCCACTCGTCCTAGATTGCGCGCCGCCGTGATGTCGCACGGCTTGGCGATCAGAGCGAAGGGTTCTGCGCGATCGAGAATCTGTGAGAAGTCCACCAGCGGTGCTGCCGGACCGTAGCGCGACCCTGCACGGCTCAGCACCGAAACCGCGTCGAAACTCAGGCGCCGCTCACTACGCATAGGCGCGGACTTGGACGCGGCGACGTGCAGGATAAATTTGACACGACCGGAAGTCAGGAGGAACTGCCCGAGCGCTGTTAGAACGCCGCCGGTAGAACCGCGGAACCGCACCACCGGATCGGCTGCATAGCCGACGCTCAGCCTTTCAGCCGAACCCCAGACGGGGTCGCGCACAGCCGTGTCACTCTGCTGTGCCGGATCGGCGCCGCCGATCCTCGTCCCCGGACAAACCGCATTGATGCGCTTCAATGTGGTTGCACTCAGCGCTCGACGTGCGACTGGGCGCTCGCGCCCTTCCGGCGTCATGACCAGATCGACCTGATCTGATCCGGCGATCGATCGACAGAGCCCGCAACCAATGCAGAGCCCGTTTTCGACGATCTGATCCAAGGTTAAGGGGACTACTGACATCACGGACTCGATAGTCCCACATCCGCCGTGCGTCGGTGCGTCCTTAGTATCCCATGGTGCGAGGACAGGGCACTTCGACGGCGCTATATTGATGACCCTGTTTGTCCTCTGAGCGGTAGGCCCGTGGACTTCAGAAATCGTTCGCGTACCGGAGGACTGCAATGGGCGCTCGTGCACAAGCGATCGCGACAATCCGGCTCGAGGAGCCGCACGTTCGGGTCACGGAGTACCGCTTTCCTGCCGAGGCTGAGACCGGCTGGCACCGGCACGGCCACGACTATGTCATCGTCCCATTGAGGACTGGCAAGTTGCTGCTGGAACAGCCGGATGGCACGTCGAGCACTGCCGAGCTGCTGATGCACCAGCCATACGCACGATGCGCCGGGGTCGAGCACAATGTCATCAATGCCAACGCCTTTGAATTTGTCTTTTTGGAGATAGAACTCCTGCGTTGAGCGCCCGCCGCTCAGCCTTCACAGGAGCGCAGGAGGAACTCATGAAGGTGCATAACTTGGTCCGAGCCCTCGTCGGAGCCTTGCTGTTCGGCCTTGGGGTCGCAGCGGGTCAACTTGCGCAAACTGCAACCGACTCACCGCAGCGCGTGGAACAGAAGCGCACAGACCTGACGGGCGCGCCTGGCATGGAAGTCATTGCTTCGGTGGCTGAGTACAAGCCAGGTGATTCCTTAGGCCTACACAGCCACCACGGCGTAGAGGTTGCTTACGTCCTGCAGGGCGCCAGCGTGCAACTCCAGGGCAAGGGTCCGATGGCGCTGCCGACCGGAGCTACGCTCTTGAATCTCCGCGATGTGAAGCATGCCGGCTTCAAGATCATCGGCGATACGTCCCTAAAACTGTTCACGGTGCACATCGTCGACAAGGGTAAACCGCTGTATGACTCCTGGCAGTAACGAAGCGGACCGTGCATACATTGCGTCATGACGGTGATAGGCATGCTTGCTTCAGGGCTCCACTACTTTCCCGTCACGCTGCCCTTTTTGCTGGCGCTGATGGGCCTGCTCGGTCTCGTGGTCGGCATGGCCGCCCTGCGGGTGCTGCGCTACGCCTCGATCAGCATGGGCATCGGCGTACAGAATCTGCTCGCAATCCTCAGCCTGTCGCTGCTCGGAAGCTACATCAACATTCCGGTCGCGTATCTGCCCGAACGGCAGACCGCCACCGCCGCCGAGATCAGTTACTTCGGCGTCACGTACGTAATTCCGATGGTCCACGACTTTGCTGCAACCGTGCTCGCCGTCAACGTGGGAGGGGCGCTGATACCCATCGCACTGTCGCTCTACCTGATCGTGAAACATCAGTTGTTCGGGCCGAGCGTCCTCGGCACGGCGATTGTCGCGGCGGTCTGCCACCTCCTCGCTCGACCCGTGCCGGGCCTGGGGATCGCCGAACCCATTCTGGCACCCGCACTGACGACCGCCGCTGTGGCCATGGTGCTGGCGGGGCGGCGCGCCGGGCCGCTCGCCTACATCAGCGGCAGTCTCGGCACGCTGATCGGCGCCGACCTGTTGAATCTTAATAAAATCCAGGGCCTGGGTGCGCCGATCGCCTCGATCGGCGGCGCCGGAACCTTTGACGGCATCTTTATTACCGGACTGCTCGCTGTCCTCTACGCTGGCCTAGCCAGGGAGGCGCGCGCGATTGACCGATAACGAGGGAGTCCACTAGTAGGTCATCCCAGGTCGTCCTCCTCGAGACCAGTGGACTTCGGCAGCTCAATTGGAAGCGACGCGGCGGGTGGATTGACGGCACCGGCCTCGAGAACACCCCCCCGGGTGGCGCGCCGGCCTCGGGCGCGGGGTCGATGCAGGATTGGGTAGGCGAAGCTCGCGAGGTGCGAGTGAATGCGCCTGAGGTCGCGCACCGTGCGCAGGAAGAGGCCGCTTTCCTCGACCAACGGTTCGACCGCGTCGGAGTCGGCGAGCCGGCTGGCCGCGGCGGCACTGCGCAGGAGGCGCACGCTCAGTGCCGTGGCGGACGCTTCGAACTCACGGAACTGCCCCTTACGCGCGGCCAGTCGCTTCGCGTCACGGGGCTCGGCCTGCAGGAAGACGGCCAGCGCGAGCCGTAGGCTCTCGAGGAGCTCGCCGTGCATGGCGGCGACTGTCTCGAGCTCTTCGACCGTGAGCGCACGGCCGCGCTTGACACTCCGCACTGCAAACTCGACCAGACTGTTTGCGACGATGTCGGCGACATGCTCGAGGTTGATCACGGCCGACAGAATGTCCTGTCCCCGTGCACCCTCGCGCTGGTGGTCGAGGGTTTGCTCGTCGCCGACGTCGGCGAGATAGCGGCGAATCGCGCCACCCAGCTGATCGACGCAACGATTCTGCGCGGCGACCGCCTCGGCGCGGGTGCGATCACTATGCCGAAGCACCTCCAGCGCATCGCGGAGCATGCTGTCGACCATGTCAGCCATGCGCAGAGTTTCGCGGGCGGCGTTCGCAAGGGCGACCGTGGCGGAATCAAGGGCCGCGACGTCGAGATGGACGGGCCGGCCCGGATCGGCCGGCGCTGGTGGCTCCGGCAGCAACCGCGTGAGGAGCTGTGCAAGACCCCTGACTGACCCCAGGAACACGACTGCCAGAGCGACATTGAACGCCAGGTGAAAGTTGACGACCAGACGCCCGGGAGCGGGCCCGGCGAGCTCGAGTGCATGAGTGATCGCGGGCAGGAACGGCAAAGCGAGCACCACGCCCACGGTGCGCACCAGCAGGTTTCCGAGAGGCAGGCGCCTGGCGACTGAGGTCGAGGCGTCGACGAGAGCGGGGAGTGCCCCGCCCAGGTTCGCACCGAGCACGAGCGCGAGAGCACCAGTCGGCTCGACGACGTGTGTGGCGGCGAACGTCGCCACGAGCAGCACGATGGCGATGCTCGAGTGGCATGCCCAGGTGAGTGCCGCCGCGACCAGCGTCGCGAGGATGGGGTCGCCGGCCAGCGCGCCCATGACCGAGCGCAGCAACGGAGTGTTCTCGAGGGGTCCCAGCGTGTGCACCAGGCCCGCGAGCGCCATCAGCATGAGCCCGAGGCCGATGCCGATGCGGCCGACATTCTTCGCCCGGCTGCCTCCGGCCCAGCGGAAAAGGAGCACGCCGACGAGCACCAGGGGTGGCCCCAGCAGGGCCACGTTGAAGAAGAGCACCTGCGTCAGGAGCGCAGTGCCAACGTTGGCGCCGAGCATGACCGCGAGTGCGGGGGCGAGCCCGATCACCCCCGTCGCCGTGAAAGAGGTCGCGAGCAGACCCGTCGCCGTGCTGCTCTGGAGAAGCGCGGTCACGCCGAGTCCGGTCAGGAACGCGCGGAAGCGGTGACCGAGGTTGCGACCGAGCCAGCGTCTGAGCACCGTGCCGAAGCCGCGCTGCACCCCGGTGCCGACCATGTGCGTGCCCCAGAGGAGGAGGCCCACATGGCCCGCGAGTTCGATAAGTGAAAGCGTCCCGCTCATCGCCGCCCCGGCGTGCGCAGTGCCTGACGTGGTTGAGTCGCGCCGTTATGGGCGGCACGGTTCTGAGATATCTGGGGGTCGCTTCGATATTCGAATGACCAGGTCGGGGGGCTGAGACGCAGGTCGGCGCCGAGCCCCAGATCGACTGACGCCTGGGATATCGTCACGCCGCGTTCCCGCATCAATCGCACCGCTTCCAGCTTGAGCTCCCGCGTAAAGCTGCGCTTCCCCATCCGACACCTCCGGCGTCATGATCGCACCTAACCTCGGTGTTAGGAAAATCGGGAAAGCCCCTGAGCATCTCTTTACCCTGAAAGGTTACCCATCGCAATCGCGCGCTGTGGTGGGACCCCTTGGTATCCGTTGGGCTCGTATGTGCCGATCTTTGCAAAAGGCCGCGTGCACTCACGTTCAGACAGCTCGAGCGCAAACCGATGTACCACTGGCGATCGGCCGCGAGAGCGCCGAAGCTCTTGTCAGGTGGAATCCCAGCCCGCAGATGGCCGCACGCGCCATCTTCACCGTTGCGCTCCACCACAGTAGATCGTCGATTAGTGTCGCAGCGGACTCGGCAAGCTCTGCGAGCCCGGCGTCGACATCGCCGCCCTGGAAGTGCCCCCAGAGAATGGCGGTAGGAATGTAGACCGAGGAGCGAACCGGAGCGAGCTCAAGTTCAATGGCGGTTTCGCGAAGCTGCTGGACACCGCGTGCGCCCGCCGCGCTGCCGTAGCTCACGAACGCAGCCGCCTTGCGGTTCCACTCCGGATAGACCCAATCGACAGTGTTCTTGAGCACCGCCTCAGGTCCGTAGTTGTATTCGGGGTGACGAAGACAGAATCTGCGGCATCAGCGCCAGTGCCAATGCCGCAGTTCGGAAGCGTTGCCTCTACAGTCTCGTCGTTACTTGGCGATTCGACGGTCAATGCTCAGCGGACCAGGGCCATTGGCCACCAGCAGCAGATAACCGCCGGCGATCCAGACGTTCTTGAGAAACATGATCATCTGGATCTGGTCGCCGAAGTTGTTGTGGAAGACGACAGCGGCCAGCAGGGAAAAGCCGGCGAGAAGGAGGGCGATGACGCGGGTCTTCCAGCCGACGATGACGGCGAGTGCGCCGAGGACTTCGGTGGCGATGACGGCGGGGAGCAGCGCGCCTGGCACGCCAACCGAGGACATATAGGCCGCGGTGCCGGCGTAGGCACCGATCTTGCCAAGGCCGGAGAGCAAGAACAGCACGGACAGCAGGATGCGGCCGCCGAGCTCGGAGACCTTCTGGACGGTGTTCACGGTTGACTCGATGGGTCGCTTGGTGGAAACGGGGACAGTCGGGTTGCCAGCGGTGGCGGGCGAGAAAGTGCTCATTGGGGCTCCGTAGGGGTGGGTTGACGATTGGTGCAAGGTGAGAGTGTCGAATCTGTGCGCAGGCTCTTTCAGAGACGGCCTTCGGCGCGAAGCCGCCGGCCAATCCGCTGAATCTCGGCTTGACCCTGTGCGAGGGCCTCCTCGTTCGTATGGACCGAGTACTTGCCCAGAACCAGCGCATGCGGATGCTTGACCGCGGATCCGAAGACGAACGACGTGGCACCGTCGGCTTGCACCTC
>Ga0137418_10007302_pt1 | contig 10154 bp, 10 predicted proteins | sample CZODoug3_1_2_16f_FD_122242 | JGI IMG/M metagenome (GOLD analysis project Ga0137418, IMG submission 122242) | Vadose zone soil fungal communities from Angelo Coast Range Reserve, California, USA - CZODoug3_1_2_16fungal (Hybrid Assembly) | ecosystem: Environmental > Terrestrial > Soil > Vadose... | reverse complement strand
GCCTTGCTACAAGGCGACGGAGCACGATGTCGGCCACCGATACGACTTGTCTGGCGCTTGGGTCATCTCTTTGGGCAAAGCATGTGGCATCAGAAGGGTTGACCGTCTATACCTTAGAGACCGTCAGCCAAAGTCCAAAGCTCTGGTCTTGACAGTTTTCAAGAAGCTAGGCAATTCCTCGACCGCATGGATCTCTGCCTTTACTAAGGCTCGAATTCGTCTCCATAGTTTGTCATCTGTTCTGATCTTGCGCCTGGTTAGCTCCTCATACAGCCACAACCGTAACTCCCGACCCTCTCGGTCAAAATCGGTTAATATGATGACGTCTTCCTTCCCTGTGAGTTTGTCGACGAAGCTGAACCTTGACTCTCCACTAGCCTTTAGACAGTGGATGGTCCCGTTCACGTTTAGGCTACGGAGTGCTTTCTCGTCCTCCCTCCCTTCAACAATGATGGGTATTCCCTTGTCAGACATTTCGCGTAGGTCCCCAAACAATCGCTCCGCCTCTTCGAGCTTCCGCGCGTGCACGCTCAAGTTGCCGTCGCTGGTCTTGAGGAGCGCCTTGAGCTCGTTGAACGTGAGCTTGTCGCGCACTGCGAGCGCGCTCACGATGGCGAGCCGCACGCGTTCGTGAATCAGCCGGTCGAGATCCGCCGGCGTGGACTGCGCTTTCGCTCTTACTGCTGGTTGCGCTTCCGCGCGGGTGATCCGCGCCGTATTGCTCTTAGCCACCGTACCTCCGTGCGACGATCAATCCAAATAGAAGGTGCAGGCCGCCGAACCCGCTCGCGAGGAGCCACGCCTGCCAGCCCGCCGGTGCGAACAGCGCCGCGGCGCCCAGGACCATGAAACAGGTCCCCATCACCGGCACGACCCGCATCGAGAATGCCCCTCCCGTGACGACGCCCGCGCCATAGCACAGCATCCACACGGCCGGGAGCAGCTGAAGCTGCTTCGCCTGCCACAGCACGGATGTCAGGAGCGCCCCGACGAGGAAAGGTGGCAGCACGCTGAGTCCAAAGCGTCGTCCGGGACCGTTGACGATTGGGTCGCCGGCGCGCAGGGCCTTGTAGAGGAGGGCGGCGACGCCGATTCCCGCACCGAGTAAGGCCTCGAACATCCAGACCCACAGCCAACGATTCTGCGACGTTCCGTAAACCGGGGCGACCGGCAGGGATCCGGCGTACCACGAGGCCGCGAGTGCCGTCGCGCCGAGGACGACCATGCCCCATCCGGGCACCGCGGTGAACGAGCCGGCGCGCTCCATGGTGGAGCGGATGAACTGCAGGTTGTCGAGCGCACGATCGCGCAACGGCCGCGGGGCGGTCATCGCCCGAAATAAAGCACTTTGCTCCGCAAAGTCAAGGACGCCGGGTCTTGAGGCGCCGCACCAGCTTCAGCCCCGACCACACCTCATCGACCGCGGCGACCTTCACATCCACCAGGCCGGTCGGCAGGGCAACGGCCCGCACGACGTCTTCCGTCATGTCGGTCGGAACACCGGAGGCTTTCTTTGGCCACGAGATCCATAAGGCACCGTCCGGCGTCAGTGCGCGCAACAGCGCGGGGAGCTGCCGCTCGAACAGGGCACGGTCTGCCGTGAAGAGATGGATGAACGGCAGGACGCCGCGTGCCGCGGAGGTCACCGTGACGCCCGGCGGGAGCTTCCCCAAAGTAGCGCGGTAACCCTTTGGCGCATGGAGAATTGCGATACGGGTTCCGGCTTTGATGCCCAGCTTCTCGACCAGCGAACGTTGACTGTAACCCGCAGGCATGATGGGAAGGTATCATCTATCAGATGATGCGTGTTTCGTGCTTGCTCGCCGCCACCATGATGCTCGCAGCCTGCGATACGGCTACCGCACCACGCTCCATGCAATCGAGCGTCGACGATTCGCGGGTGCCCGCTGAGCTGCGCGCCGCGTACCTCGAGGACGCCAATCGCCTCGCGCTCCGCGATCTGCTGGCGAATGGCTTTTCTGAAGTCCCGATCCCACAGGATGCGGTTCAACCGTACTACAACGCGCTCGTACTGGTCTATAACGCGACGGCGCTGCCCGCGCGGGATACAGTGGTGGATGTGTACCGCATCCACACGATCGGTCCTACGACTCGCAGCCTGCTGCTGCAGCTCTTGGGGAATGAGACGTGGGTCCAGCGTCTGGCGCGCAGCGAGATTCCGACCGGCGACCCAACGGTAGACACTCTCTTGGGGCGCTATTCCCTTACCGTGGGCAGCGTCTATACGATGCAAAATGGCGATCTGCTCCTCACCCTCGTGCCGCCAGAGCCGCTCAACATCAAAGCACTCGCAGGCCTATTTCACGGGATTACGGGGGTCAGGTTCGCCGAGCCGAACTACGTCATCGGTGTGGGCAACGACATTGGCGGATCGATCGACGGTTCGCGCGTGTTGCTCGACTACAGCGTAGGCTACGGCGACTGTCCCTCCGGCTGCATCGCGCGGCGGGTCTATCATTTCGCCGCGCACGACGACGGCACGGTTGAATATCTGGGCGCCTCGGGCTCTCCGCCCCCGCAGCCCGGCAGTCCCTAAAACAAAACGGGCCCCGCGAGGGGCCCGTTCGCATTTTGGGTCCGGCTACTGCACGCAATTGCCGTGCGGATCCGGCTTGGGCTTGTCCACGACGACGCGGTGATCGAGGTTGGCGACCGCCGTCGCGATGTCATGCACGAACTGCGACACGTGCGCCAGCTTGTCGTAGTCGATGTACTCCGGCTCGTCCGTCACCTGATGGTAGTCGCGGTGGTTCCCCGTCGTGAAGAACGCGATCGGAATGCCATAGCGCGCATACATGTAGTGATCGCTGCGGCAGTAGTACTGCTCCGGATGGCCGGTCGCGTCGAACTGATAGTCGAACGTGAACGGCTGCGTTCTGGTCTTGTTCACCGCCTCGATCAGGTCGCCGAGCTCGGTCGAGAGGCGGCGGGTCCCGATGAGCTGCAGGTATCCGGGCCCGGCGCCGTTCTCGTCGTCTGCGCGGCCGCGGCCGATCATATCCATGTTGAGCTGCGCGACGATCGAATCGCGCGGCACGGTGGGATGATCGGTGAAGTACTGCGATCCGAACAACCCCAGCTCCTCGCCGGTATGCGAGACGAAGATCAATGAGCGCTTGGGCTTCACGTTCGCGCCGGCGAACGCCTGGGCGATCTCCAGCAGCGCCACCGTCCCCGAGCCGTCGTCATCAGCGCCGTTGAAGATCGAATCGCGGCGCGCGGGATGCAGGTGATGCAGACTGTCTGCGTTTATGTGAATCTGCTGAACCTGGTCGGGTGTCACCTGGTGATTGGGCGCAGCCAGCTGGAGTTTTCTGATCGCGTCATTGAACCCGCGAATCGAGTCGTGATCCACTGGATCCTGATCGAACCCGATGTGATCGTTGTGCGCGCCGATCGCGACATACTCGCCTTTGAGCTTGGGATCACTCCCCGGCAGAATCGCCACCACGTTGCGGGCGGGGGTGGGTGTCTCGACGAATGACACGGATCCGTGCACGGTCTTCCCGACCGCGCCCGCGCGCACGCTGTCGAGCGCGGCGCCCAGCAACAAGCGGGCGCCGGCGGCGTTCACGTACACATACACGGGCAGGCTGGTCGTATCGCGCGGCCCGTCGTGCAGAATCGTTTGGGGCCGCCGGAAGAAATTGATCGCCTGCGGTGGGAAGGTCTCGAGCGCCGCGACCGCGATGCCCGCCGCTCCGCGATACTTCGCGAGCAACGCTCCGCGGTTCACCTGCGCCGAAGGCGGCAGGTTCGGACCGTGCCGGACGCCGATCACGATGAACTTCCCGGCCGCCTGTTCCCCCGTGAGCTGCGTGCTGTCGCCGAGCACGCCGGCATAGACCACCTGTGCGCCGTCGAAGCTGCGCGTCGCCGCGCCGGGATCGCGCGGCACGAAATCGTCCCACGGACGCAGCGACGTGGCATCGACGGATAAGCCGGCGCTCGCTTCGAGCTGGCGCTTGACGAGCGGCACGTTCTGGAAGTAGCCGCCCGAGTCACCGGCGGGCTGCAGTCCAAAGCGCTTGACCTCGGACGCGATGTAGGCGGTGGCCTTGAGATTGTATTCGCTGCCCGCCAATCGGCCCATCATGGAATCGTCGGAATAGAGGTACAGGCGGGTCATGAGATCCGCCGGTGTGATCGCGGTGTGCGTGCGCGCCGGCGCGTGCTTTAGCGGCAACGCGCTCTGCGCGGTGGCCTGTGACGTGAGCGCCAGAAGGGCACCGAGAACTACGAACCGACCTGCTGCCTGCATGGAACGTCTCCAAGGAAAGAAGGAAGGGAAACCTCGCCGTTTGGTTGCGCGCTGTCATGTCGGGGTCTCGTTAGGAACGGTGGACCTGCGTGAAGGGCGGCCGAGCGACCGTGCCAGGATGCCGAGACCTGCCGGCTGCCCCTCACGACGTGGCATCGCCCGATACAGCAAAATGATCACGACCCAGGTGAGCCAGCTTGCCCGCTCGCTCCAGCTCAACGAGCGGAGCAGGAACCAGGGCTGCGTGAGCGCCGCGGTCCAGGGCCGCCAGTCGCCCTGGACGAGCGCGAGCGGGCGCGCAAAGACGCGGTTGGTACGGAAGCCCTGCGCCCCGGGCCGCGAGACATTCCAGACGCACGTCACCTGGCCCCAGCCGTGGTTATCGCTCGCGCCCACGACCATGAGATCGTGGCTGGCGGCGAGCGTGAGCACCTGGCGGCGCAGTTCGGAGGGGAACTCCAGCGCTTTCGGCGCGCAGTTGACGATCTCGAACCCGTCGACGCCGGCCATCACGAACGCGCCGAGGTCGTCGTGGTGATAGCGCCAGTACTCGGGGAGCGACGCGATGCTCAGCGCGCCTTGACGCTCGATGGCCGCGAAGATCCGAACCATCCGCGCCGTGCTCTCGCCAAAGCTGTCACGCGACAGGGCCTCGACCGGACCGATCGCGACGACATGCTGCTGGTACACGCTCCACTCGACGCCCGGCAACAAGCTGATCGATATGTCGGGTGGCAGGGGCAGGGAACCGTCATACACGACGTTGTGATCGGTCACGTACGTCGCCTGGAATCCCTGGCGCTCGTGCCATGCGGCCAGCTTCGCGAGCGTCCATCCAGGCCGCCCGTCGTGCGACGCGCTGGTGTGTGCGTGGTAGTCGATGACCGTGCCCCCCCCTTCCCCCCCTCCCCCTCCGGCGTCGGTCACGAGCCGCGGAACGGGGCGGGGCAGGATCACAGCGGCGAGAACGAGCAGAATCAAGACTGCCGGCCCGATCGATCCCCGCACCACGCGGCGTTGCCAGGTGAGCGGCGTCGCCCAACCCCGCAGGGCACCCCACGCGCCGAGAGCCAGGATCCAGACGGCGAGCGCCCACTCCGCGCGGGCGAGGCTGAAGAACGTGAGCGCGTCGAGCGTGGTCGAGAGCGGGGCGAACATGACGTAGAGGATCGGCCGATCGAGATCGGCGTCACCCGGGGCCGAGCCGGTGACGGCGTCGACGAGCGGGGACAGCGGATGAATCGTAGTGATGAGCAACAGGAACAGGAGCGCGATGGCAACCGGGTGGCGGCGCAGCAGATTCACTCGCAGATTCCCCGCATGTCGGGTCGGATGGAAGCTAGTAGTCGGCGGCCCCGCACGCGATGACGAAGCCGCTCGGTGAACTCCTGGACCTCGTGCTCGGCCCGCTGCGGGACCGTGCGGACAGCGCGTGGGAGCACGGGCCCCCCGGTAAATGGACGCCGGCGCAGATCGTCGAGCACCTGGCGCTCGGTCTCAACCTGAGCGCGGAGACATTCCGTTCGCGCCGCAATCATGCGCCGATGTCACGGCGGCGGCGGACTCCGGCAGAAACAGTTGCCAGGCTGTTCATTTTCGGGTTTCGCTGGTTTCCGCCGGGCCGAAAGGCGCCCGAGCGAGCGACGCCCGCGCCCGGCGTGACCCGGGCAGCCGCCGAGGCCCATTTCCTGGCGGGGATCGAGGCGTGGGACCAGGTCGACCGCACGCTCTTGCCGGAGCGGCGCGCCAACCTGTTCGTGAAGCACCCGCGTATGGGCGACCTCACCGTCGAGGAATGGATGCGATTCCACCTCATTCACGCGCGCCACCACGCCCGCCAGATCCGGGAGCGTGTCGGCGGGTGAGTCGGAAGCGCGAGAAGAAAAAGCTCGTGGTGCGCGTGCCCAATCCGAATGCACCGGTGAAAGGGCGGCTGAAAACCCCGTCGCACAAAGTCCACCGTTCCAAAAAGGGTTATCGCAGGCGCGAGAAACATCAGCGTGGCGGTGACGAAGAGTAGGGCATCACCTTCACAATCTTCACAAGCTCTGTTTGACAACTCGCGTGCAGCAGCGTAAATGTGCCCTGAGTCTGTCACCGACTGTCATCGAGCAGGGTCTCTCCTACCGAGGGGAGGTCACATGGTTAAGCGGTTTCTGAGGGCCGCTGCACCGTTGGCGATGCTGGTTTGTGCGGCCTGGACCCCCAACACCGGCGGCACCACAGTCGCCACGACGTATCGGGAAGCGTACGCCAGAATCGCCGCGATTCCCGCGTTCGCCCGCAAGTACGGCCTGCGCTGCTCCGCCTGCCACACTGCGTGGCCCGAGTTGAGCGCGTTCGGCCAGCGGTTCAAGGACAACGGCTACCAACTCGGCAACGACCGCGACTCTCCGATCTGGCAAAACAACGCCTACTGGCCGATCGCGATGCGCACCACACCGCAGTGGCGCCTCGAGAATACCACTAACCAAGTCACCAACTCAGCACCGGGCGGGAAGACGATCACGCAGGTCGGCTTCGATCTCTCCGGCGTCGACTTCCTACTGCTCGGGACCCTGTACAAGGACATCACCTTCGGTCTCGTGCCGACCCTAGGCTCGGACGGTGCGACCGGCCTCGAGGCCGCGTTCGTACGCTTCGACAACCTCGGTAGCTCGCCGTGGGCCAATCTGAAGGTCGGCAAGTTCGAGCTCGACAATCTGCTGTCCGAGAAGCGGATCACCTGGCTGTCCCACAACGGCGGGTTCTACTACGCCTACCACTATCTGCCCGTTGGCAGCACCAACAGCTTCGGCTTTGGCAACAACCAAATCGGTGCTGAGTTCTCGGGCCACTCGAGCAACAGCTACACACGCTACAGCGTCTCCCTGTTGACCACCGACGACGGCACGACGGGGGTGCCGGGTGGCAAGAGCATGGACGCTATGTTCACGGCGAGTCGAGCCTTCGCGTTCGGCAGCGGGTTGGGCCCGCAGCGGTTCGCCGTGTTCGGGTATCTGGGGCACCGCCCGACCGTCTTCGACAGTGCGGGCGGCGCGCCGATCCCTGGCACCGGCTCGGCCAACAAGTCTTTCGTCCGGTTCGGGGCGACCGCGCAGCTGTGGATCGGCAATCTTGAATTCATCCCGCTCGTGTCGCATGCGTCGGACGACGCTGCGCTTGGGCCGGGAGCCGTCAAGCCGGCGTGGAACACCGCGTTGCTCGAGGCGCACTACGTCGCGACGCCCCGGCTCCTGGTTCAGGGACGGTACGAGTTGGTGCGGATGTCGAAGCAGGGTGATCCCGCAATTCCCAAGACGCAGGGCAACGCCGACGCCTTCGCGCTCGGCGTTCGGGCGTATCCGTTCATGTTTAGCCGCGACGGCATGGCGTTGCACGCCGAATTCTCGATGACCAAGACGATCGGGACGGTGCCCTTGAGCGGGGATGGTTCCGGCGTCGATCCGGCGACGCCCACAACGGTCGTATGGAGCCGCAGCCTACTGTTGGCCTTCGACTTCGCTTTCTGAAAGGAGCCACAAATGAGACCGCAAACGCGCTGGCTGTCGCTCGTCTCGACCTGTGGCGCCCTTCTCCTCCTCGGGAGCGTGTCGCCCGCACCGGCTCAAGAGACGCACGTCGGGGATCTCACCGGACGTGCCACGGCCGGGAAACCGCTGTACACCCGCTACTGCGCCGGTTGCCACGGCGACGAGGGTGATGCGCAAGGCGAAAACGCCCCGTGGATCGATCCCAAGCCGCGGGATTTCACAACCGGGACGTTCAAATGTCGCTCGACGCCGTCGGGCTCGCTGCCGACGGATCAGGACCTTTTTAACTCGGTGACGCGTGGATTCGTGACCACAAACATGCCGCCGTGGGTGGCGCTCACGGCGCAGAACCGCGTCGACGTGGTGTCCTACATCAAGACGTTCGCGTCCCGGTGGCGGACCGCGAAGCCCGGCACGCCGATCACGATCCCCCCGGAGCCCGCGCCGACGATTCAGGGCATTCTGCACGGGCGCGACCTGTACCAGCGCATGGAATGCTGGAAGTGCCACGGTCCGGCCGGTCACGGCGACGGGCCCTCCGCAAAGACGTTGACGGACAACAAGGACGATCCGATCCGTCCCTACAACTTCGAGACCGGCTCCCGCTTCATGTGCGGAACGACCAACCAGGACTTGTATCGCATCTTCATGACGGGACTCGACGGCTCGCCGATGCCCTCGTTCGCCGATCAGCTGAAGCCGGCCGAGGCCTGGGATCTCGTGCATTTCCTCCGGACCCTGCAACTGCTGAAGACGCCGGAGGCGGCGATCTGGCGGTCGTGGTTTACCACGCACGGCGGCGAGCTCAAGCCCATTGGTCCAGAAGGAGGAGGGCAATGATCGCGCGTTTCGTCGCGGGATTCGTGGTGCTGTCGATTGGTAGCGCGGCCGCCGGCCCCTCCCTCCGGCCGGCGCCCGCGGGCACGATCAGCGGGAAGGTCACGTACACGGGAACGCTGCCCAAACTGCGGCCGATCGACATGGCCAAGGAGCCGGCCTGCGTGGCCGCGCATCCGACGCCCGTCACGACCCAGGACGCGGTCACGGGCCCGGGAAACAGCGTTCGCTATGTCGTCGTGTACATCTCCGCCGGAGACCAGGGCGCGCCGGCCGCGACCGACACGGTGCATTACGATCAGAAGAGCTGTCTGTACATTCCGCACGTCGCGGCAATGCAGGTGCACCAGCCGCTCGAGATCTTCAATGATGATCCCCATTCGCACAACATTCATCCGCTGGCACGAATCAATGCCGAGTGGAACAAGTCGCAGCCCAAAGGAGCGCCACCGATCCGCACGGCGTGGGACCAGCCCGAATTCATCCCCGTGAAGTGCAACGTGCATCCGTGGATGCACGGGTACTTTGCCGTGCTGGCGACGCCGCACTCCGACGTCACCGATTCGAGCGGCAACTTCAGCCTCGCGGGGCTGCCGCCCGGCAAGTACACCGTGACGGCGTGGCACGAGCGCTTCGGCACCCAGAGCCAGGAGGTGACAGTCGGCGGCAGCGAGACGAAGACCGCCAACTTCGTCCTGACCGCCCGGCCCTACTAACCGATGGGAAAGTTGTTTGCGGTCGTCGTGACGCTGATCGCCCTGGCGTCGGCCGCGATCTTTGCCCTCCACATCTGGTGGGTGCCCCCGGACATCTCCACCCATGGAAGCCGCATCGATCGTCAACTCAACGAGACGATGATTGTCGCCGGGGTGCTCTTCGTGGGCGCGCAGCTCGCGCTGGCGTTTTTCGTGTGGCGCTTCAGTGCGAGTGGGACGGCGCGGCCCAGCAAATCATTTCCCGGCGGCCCCACGCCCATGGTGGTGCTCGCCACGGTGCTCGTGGGCGCGGAGATCCTGGTCCTGACGTTCGTGGGCTCGAAAGTGTGGGCGGATGTGTACGAGACGCCTCCGGCCCCCGGCGCCCTCCAGATCGAGGTGCAGGCCGAGCAGTTCGCCTTCTATTTCCGCTATGCGGGCACCGACGGGAAGTTCGGCGCGATGCACCCCGAGCTCATGAACGATGCCACCGAGAATTTCTTCGGCCTGGATCCCGCCAACGACACGACGGCGCGGGACGACATCGTCGTGGGCAGCCTGGTGATTCCCGCGGACCAGCCCGTAGTCCTGCGGCTGCACGCGAAGGACGTCAACCATTCTTTCTATGTCCCAGAACTGCGCATCCAGCAGGATTTCGTGCCCGGCTTGGTGATCCCGCTGCACTTCACCGCGACCACGCCGGGGAAGTATGAGCTCGTATGCACGCAACTGTGCGGCCTGGGCCATTACAACATGCGCGCGTTCGTCGAAGTGAAGCCCCGGGCGGCGTTCGATCAGTGGCTCAAG
>Ga0137418_10007298_pt1 | contig 10157 bp, 8 predicted proteins | sample CZODoug3_1_2_16f_FD_122242 | JGI IMG/M metagenome (GOLD analysis project Ga0137418, IMG submission 122242) | Vadose zone soil fungal communities from Angelo Coast Range Reserve, California, USA - CZODoug3_1_2_16fungal (Hybrid Assembly) | ecosystem: Environmental > Terrestrial > Soil > Vadose... | reverse complement strand
TTTCTGCGGGATTGGCGCAGTTCGCTCGTCGTGGTCTTGAACATTCCGCTCGCGATCCTCGCGTCGGTGACGGCGCTTTGGGTATCGGGTCAGACCATCAACATCATGACCTTGGGAGGGTTGGCGTTGGCTGTCGGCATCCTGGTCGACGAGGCGACAGTTACTATCGAGAACATCCACACCCGACTTGCTGACGGACGCAGCCTTGCCCGTGCCGCGAGCGAGGCCACGGCTGAGACGACGCTGCCGCGCTTCGTAGCCATGCTCTGCATTCTGGCGGTTTTCATTCCCGCTTTCTTCATGACCGGCGCTGCGCACAACCTGTTTGTACCACTGGCCTTGGCAGTCGGCTTTTCGATGGTGGGGTCGTATCTGCTTTCCAGTACCTTTGTGCCGGTACTGTCGGTCTGGATGCTGCGCGATCAGAGCACGCACCACAAGCCGCAAGAGACGTTTTTCGATCGGCTGCGTGCGAGGTACGATCGGTTCGCCCGCGCCGTCATGAAACGACGGCGCATCGTTGTGCTTTCCTATCTCATCATTAGCGGCGCAATCATTTTCCTGGTCGGCGGCTCTCTCGGCACCGAGATTTTTCCGATCGTGGATACCGGCCAGCTCCAATTGCATCTCCGGGCTCCGGCGGGAACGCGCATCGAGCGCACCGAGCAGATCGCGCTGCAGACACTCGACGTGATCAAGCGCGAGGTCGGACCGGATAACGTGGACATCAGTCTCGGTTTTGTCGGCACGCAGCCGCCCAATTACCCCATCAATACCATTTATCTCTGGAGTTCCGGCTCCGAGGAAGCGGTGCTGCAGGTGCAGCTCAAGCGCGGCGCCGGAATCGGCATCGAGGATTTGAAGGAGCGGCTGCGTCAGAAATTGCCCGAGGAACTTCCGGGTGTACGTTTCTCATTCGAGCCAAGCGACATCGTCAGCCGGGTGATGAGCTTCGGCGCGCCGACACCGATCGAAGTGGCGGTAAGCGGTCCAAACCTCGCCGATAGCCGCCAATACGCCGATAAGCTGCGAGCAAAATTGGCACAGGTGCCGACGCTGCGAGACCTGGGATACGAGCAGGAGCTCGATTACCCGACCGTAAAGGTCACCGTAGACCGCGAGCGAGCGGGCGTTCTGGGAGTGACGACGGATGACGTTGCGAAATCAGTCGTCGCGGGCACTTCATCCAGTCGCTACACCTCCGCGAATTATTGGGCCGATCCCAAGAGCGGCATTGGCTATCAGGTGCAGGTCGAGATCCCCGAGCACCAGATGAATTCGCTGGAGGAGGTGAAGAACCTTCCCATCGCTCGCCGCTCGGGCGGACAGATCGACCTCCGCAATGTGGCTGGCGTCACCGACGGCGCAGCGCTCGGCGAATACGACCGCTACAACATGCAGCGCATGCTGACACTGAGCGCTAACATCTCCGGCGAGGATCTTGGACGCGCGGCAGCCCGCGTGCAACAGGCGATCAGCGATACGGGCAAGCCGCCCGATCGGGTGAACGTGACCGTACGCGGGCAAGTCCAGCCGATGGCCGAGATGTTCGGAGGACTGCGTCTTGGGCTCTTGATGGCGGTCGGTGTCATCCTTCTGGTACTGGCCGCCAATTTCCAATCGTTCCGGCTTTCCCTGGCGGTGGGGTTGACGATTCCCGCCGTCATCGCCGGGGTCGTACTCATGCTTTGGCTCACCCGGACCACGCTCAACATTCAATCCTTCATGGGCGCGATCATGGCGATCGGCGTGGCCGTGGCAAACGCCATCCTGCTCGTGACTTTCGCTGAGCGCAGCCGGGTCGAGGGCCGCGAACCATGGGAGGCAGCAATAGAAGGCGCACGGAGCCGTCTGCGTCCGATCCTGATGACCAGTTTCGCGATGCTGGCGGGGATGGTGCCGATGGCGCTGGGCCTGGGCGAGGGGGGAGAGCAAAGTGCGCCGCTTGGGCGGGCGGTCATCGGCGGTCTCCTCGGCGCAACATGCGCCACGCTCATCATCCTGCCGGCGATCTTGGCCACGCTCCAGTCGCGGCATGCCCGGATTTCCGCGTCGCTCGATCCTGACGACCCGCATAGCCGCTATTTCGAGTCGGAGCCGCGGCTCGGATCGGTGCCGGATCGTGGCGACGGACGCGCCGAACGCCATGCTCGGGCGGCGGAATAGGCGGAATAGCCAAAACTGAATCTAAAGGCGGAAAATCATGAATTTCACGGTTCGAACGGGCATAAAGGTCTTGGTAGTCGTGGTCGGCGTCGGCGCGGGGGGCATCGTTGCCGATTGGCATCTGGCGGCATCGCCATCGCCAATGAATTCAACCAAGGCGGATAGCCCCCCGCGGGTCGAGGTTGTGCGTCCGCGTCGCGTCACGGTGGCCCAACGCCTCCAAACCAACGCCACCCTCGAAGCGTTTGAGGAGGCCGATCTTTTCGCCAAAGTCTCCGGATACCTGTCCGATGTTCGGGTCGATATCGGCGATCACGTGAAGGCGGGTCAAGTGCTCGCGGTGATCGACGTTCCCGAGATGAAGCAGGAGCTCGCCGAAGCCAAGGCCCAGTTCGAATCCAAGCAAAGTTCGCTAGAGGGCGCGCGCCGTCAACTGGACCACAACAAGGCGGACGTAGCGCTTCAGAACGCCTTGGCAAAAGACCGGGAGCAGTTGGGCGAGGGACGGCAGTTCATCAGCGACCGGACACTCGATCAGGTGCATGCTAATGCGGATATCGCCAAGGCGGATCTCGGTGTTGCGGAGGCGAACCGCGACCTCGCGGCCAACCAGGTTGACGTCGCGGCCGCAACCGTGGAGAAGATCAAGACTCTGCTCGCCTATACGCAGATCGTTGCGCCTTTCGATGGCGTGGTAGCGCGGCGCCAGGTGAACCGGGGCGATTTGGTCCAGGCCGCAACTGCCACTCGGACGACGCCGTCGGCAGGGTCACTTTTCACGGTGCAGCGGATCGACACGATCCGGGTGTTTTGCGACGTTCCGGAGAACGACGTACCTCACCTTCACGTCGGCGATCCCGCGATCGTCAAGCCGTCTGGCTTCGATGGTAAGCCGTTCATCGGCAAGGTAACCCGCTTCTCCCTACGTCTCGATCCCGAGACCCGCAACATGCGTACCGAGATCGACCTGCCCAACCCCGAGGAACGGCTTTATCCCGGCACCTATGCGGAGGTCTCACTGGAAATGAACCGACGCCCCGATGCGCTTACGGTACCCACCGCGGCTGTAGGTTCGGATGGCGACGGCAACTTCGTGTACACCATCACTGACAATCGAATCACACGCCTCGCCATAAAGACTGGTCTCACCGATAACGGTCGCACCGAGGTGACCGCGGGCCTATCGGAGGAGACATCGGTGGTGGCAAGCACCAAGGGCGCGCCGCTACTGAGATCGGCGGTTCAGCCACAGATGGCCCACGAGAACTCCTAGCATAACGGCATGGAAATCGCATGAGACACAAAGCGTGACGGTTGGCGCGAGCAGTGGCGGCGGAGCCGAGGATTTGAAGGTACAAGACGGCCTCATGTTCAACGCCTTGCAGCCGGTGACAAGGTGGTCTTCACTGCAACCGAAATTGGTGGCGTAAAGACGATCACCAAACTCGAAAAGCAATGATCCACTTAGCCCGGCGGGTAAACTGCTGGCACTCAATATCGGGGCCGATGTGTCTCGACCCATTTGCGTGCGTGCTCAACAGGTTTGCCAATGTGTGGAGCGACCGTTGCGCGAACTTTGGTGACGGCGGGCTGCGCCTCCATTCGCGCGCGCCAGGCCCCGATCCGCGGCCTGGACTTGAGCATCTCCTGGCCTTCAGGCGTCATGCTCAAACTGGTCATGGTGGGGAGAACGAAGAAGTCGGCCAGCGTCAATTGGTCGCCAAGTAGATAAACCGTGTCCGTGCGCAGTTCGCGCTCCATCACGTCCAGCGCGACCGTGATGCGCGGCAAGGCGTGGGCGACCACCTTTTCGTCTGGAGCAATCCCGAGTGCAGGATAGATCAGGCGTTCGTGGCTCAAATGATAGGACATGTAGGGGTAGTAGTAGCTGCTCAGCGCACTGATCCATTGATACATCCTGGCGCGCTGGCGCAAGTCCTTGTTGCAGTGCGGGACCGTCAAAAACCTCGTCGACATAGAGCGCGATTGCCGACGTCTCGTAAATCCGGAAGCCCGCGTGATCCAGGATCGGCACCCGGTTGAATGGGTGCAGCGACAGGTGGGTCGGGCTGCCCAGTTCGGGTTCGAGATCATGAAAATCGAACGCGACCTCCTTATGCGTCAGGACGAGCCGGACGATGTTGACAAAGGCGCTGATCGGAAAACCGTAAACAGTAACGTCGGCCATGATGAAATAACTCCAGGGTTGCGGTATATCGGAATTCAAGACGCTGTCGGAGCAGCTTCTTCAGCTTGAGCACGATGTTGACGGCCATTGCCGCGAACGCGCAAAAGCCGAGGGCGACAGCGACAAAAAACCCGATGGCTCCGAGATCGAGCCAGTAGATCGCAAGCAATGCACCGCCGGCGCTCGCGGCATGGTTGACGTGTCGTGTTCGTTCGGTTGGTCACTCGCATGCCGAACCATCACTGGGATCCAGCGCCGACGGGCCGCCAGGCGCCGGCGCGGAACGCGATCGCCAGGATGGCGCCATACACGATCAATCCGGCGGCGGTGACGAAGGCGAGACCGACGAGGCCGGCGTCGGTCGTGTGAATCACGACCCATCCGCCTGCACCGACGACGAGCACTCGGCTGGCAATCCCGAGCAGCGGCCAGAGCGGCCGTCCGGCGGCCTGGAATGCGGACGACAGCGTGAGCCCGATCCCGAGGAATGGATAGGCGACGCCTGCGACGCAGAGGTAGCTCGCCGCCATGAGATGGATGGCGGGCGTCGCGCTGAAGAAGGCGACCCAGGCTTCCGGCCACATCCCCCCGAGCAGGCCGATGCCGCCGGTCACGCTCGCCGCCAGGGCGGCGCCGGTCCACGCGATCCGCGCCGCGCGCGCGGGCTGGCCGGCACCGATGTTCGTCCCGACCATGGCCAGCAGCCCAGCGCCAAGGCCGAAGGTCAGCGGATAGAGGACGTATTCGAGCCGCACGGCCGCGCCGAAACCCGCGAGCGCCGTCGCGCCGAGCGAGCCGACGAACCCCGTGAGCAGCGCGAGCATCAGGTTGTTGAGCAAGGGCTGGAGCGACATCGGAGCTCCTACCCGCAGGATTTCGCGGAACGCTCGCCAGTTGGGCCGGACGCCCCGAAGCGAGAAGGCGACCGCGGTGCGCCCGGATGCCAGGTACCAGGCGAGCACCAGCGTCGAGACGGTGAAGGAGGCCACCGTCGCAATGCCGGCGCCGGTAATCCCGAGCGCCGGGATCGGTCCGATGCCGAACACCAGCGTGGGCACCAGCAGCACGTGCAGGATCTCCGCTCCGATATAGACGACCGCGAGCACGGTCGCCTGCCCGGTGCCACGCACGACACTCGTCAGCGTGCTCAGGATCCAGTAGGCCAGCGCGCCGGCGAAGATCGCGTTCGAGTACTCGACGGCCGCGGCAAGAGTGGACCCACTGCCGCCCATCAGCGCGTACAGGGTCGGGCCCGCAACGAGCAGCACCGATGCGAACACGGCCGCCATGCCGCAAGCGATCACGAGCCCGTGGACGACCAGCGCCGAGGCGTCCTCGTGGCGTCCAGATCCGATGGCGCGGGCGACGGCCGACGCGACGGCGCCGCCCATGCTCGAGTTGGCCACTTGTTGCATGAGCATCAGCAACGGAAACACGAGCGACAATCCGGCAAGCGCGCTCGGGTCGAGTTGACCGACGAAGTGCGCGTCGACGCTCGCCGTCACGGCGATGAGCACCACGTTGACGACGACGTTCGGGACTGCGAGCCGCAGCAGCGTGGAGACGATGGGACCTTCTAGGAGCAGGCGCCGACGCGCCGCGCCTGGATTCTGGACGGCTTTTGATGGTGCGGAGGCGAGCGGGATGCTCGGCGGGGCGGCCGGACTGATCGCAGTGGCCGGTGACAATGACGACGGGGAACTTGCAATGCTTTGGTCGGTCATATCTGCTCCTCCCGTAAGGGCTGGAGCAGCACTTGAGACAAAATGTCTTCAAGGAATCGGGTGGCTGCGCTGAACCCGATTGCGCTTCGCATGGCGAAGCTTGGTTATGTCTATCTTTGCCGTAGCGATCCGCAACGCATGTTTTCTATGCCATGCCCTAGAATTTTTCATGATCTCGAATGGCGGATTGCCAGGCGGCTGGACGGCGGGTTTCGGTCATGCAGGTTCGCTGCCCGCAGCTTAGCGCGGCACCCTTCCGGAGACAGGTCTTCCCGCGAGAATCCAACATCTCGCAGCAGGTGATCGTCGAGCGAATTCAGCTCTTGCCACCCTTGCCGGCGAATGAACCAGGTTTGTATGCTGCAAGCCCACGCTGAGAGCAGGTTGCGACCGGTCCGGGCCGCCGCACTCGCCCGAGGCACTTCCATTACAGATGATTGCGACATTCCGAACGCTCCATCTTTGCTGGCTGGCGTCGGCACAGCCAAGGAGTCAACCTGATAAAGCCAGGATGCCTTGTCAGCAAAGCATCAATTCTCTACCGTGCCTTAGTTTTTCTCATGAAGGTCGGCGATGCCCCGCCAATTGCCACCACTGAACGCCCTGAGGGCGTTCGAGGCTGCGGCGCGGAGCGAAAGCTTCACGCGAGCGGCCGAAGAGCTGTGTGTCACCCAGGGAGCCGTCAGCCATCAGGTCAAAGCACTGGAGGCCACGCTCGGCATCAAGCTATTCAATCGCGAGCGCCAGCGGCTGGTGATCACAGATGCCGGTCGCGAATACCTCAACGTGATACGTGACGCACTTGACCGGATCGCCGCAGGCACCGAGCGCATCGTGCAGCGCCAGAACTCCGGCGTTCTGACCGTCAGTACATCACCGGATTTTGCGGCCAAGTGGCTGGTCTATCGGCTTGGCCGGTTTGCCGACGCCCACCCCGGCATCGATCTGCGGGTTTCCGCAACGATGCATCATGTCGACTTCGTTCGGGAGGAGGTCGACGTTGCGGTCAGGCATGGCGACGGCAATTGGAGCGGGCTCGACGCCGTCCGCCTTTGCACCGAGCAACTCTTTCCGGTTTGCAGCCCCAAGCTGATGTCCGGGCGTAACCGTATCGCCAAACCGTCGGACCTGCTGAAATCTCCGCTGCTGCATCTCGATGACAGCAAAGCCTGGTCGCAGTGGTTCGATGCCGCCGGTGTCGCCGAGCCCGAAACGTCTCACGGTCTGGTTTTGAACCGCGCCAGCATGCTGATAGATGCTGCCGTCGACGGTCAGGGTGTTGCGCTTGCGCGCACCACGCTTGCAGCCTGGGACCTGATTAACGGTCGCCTCGCAAAGCCATTCGATCTGTCTTTGAAATTATCCAGGACATACTGGATTGTCTGTCCGAAAGCGACTTCGATGAAGCCAAAGATCGCGACCTTCCGCGATTGGCTCTTGGCGGAGGCGGCTGATGACACGCGCCGTCTCCGGAAGATGTTTGGTTCGAAATAATAATCTCAATCGCAGGGCGGTCGCACCCCCTTATCGCTCCCGGAAGGTACCGCTGCTATCGACGACAAGAGATACCTCTTTTCCGCCCTTCATCGCCTTCGCGACAATCCCTTCGGCGGTTGATTTGAAGTCCCGCACCTGGGTGTACCCCGCCTTCTCCAGCTTCCAGATTAACTCCTGCTCGGCTGCACTGACTTGCGAGGAGCCAGTGGTGCTTTGGTCTGAGGGCGGGCGCGTCGACGGCGTTTTGCTTGGCTGCGCCAGCGCCGGTAACGTGATAGCGAGGAAACAGGCGACCGTACAAGCCGCGAACCGCCAGCTCATGATGCATTCTCCGAGTATGCCGGGGCCTGGATGGCTCCGCACAATCAACCCACGCTCGGCAGGTTCGTTCCGGCGCATGTGGTCGTGCCACTCAGGCTGCCAACTGGTCTGCCTTGTCCGCTCTGCGAGCAACGGTCTTCATCGCGCTATCAGGTCATGGCCGCTGCAACGCTTTCGCCTCATCCTAAGGCCCGCGCATCCTGACGTCGCATAGTGTCCTTCCACAAAGCACCGGCTGGCTTTGCAGTTAACTGTAAGACCTATGCTGTCCGGCCCGCGGGCGTTTACTAGCGGGATTTGGTCGTACCCGTCGTAGAGGCCGGCTTTTGTTCTTGTTCGCGCACGGTCACATCTCCGGAGATTCCGGAGTCCTGGGTCCCACTGGTCGTACCCGTCGTAGAGGCCGGCTTTTGTGCTTGTTCACGCACGGTCACATCTCCGGCGATTCCGGAGTCCTGGGTCCCGCTGCTCCTACTCGAGTCGTGGGTCTTGATACCGGCATCATCCTGCTTTTGTTGGCTAGGTTGAGCCAGTGCTGGCACGGCGATCGTGGTTCCAAAAGCGACAATTATGGCGAGAATTGAGGTTCGCATGAGCTGTCCTCCTATTATTCCCCTCCGCACAAACGCACGAAACACCGAAGGTTTCCCCAAAGCGTCTGTTCTATTTCGTCTGAGGAAAGTTATCCCTGAAACGCAATAGGCAGCCTCAGTGCCGCCTTAGCAGTGAAGTCGATATCCCGCGCCAGCGGCGTTATTGCGAGAATTTTCATGGTCGTTCCTCCCAGTCGGTATTGAAATGCGGCGGTCGCCCGATTTTCTATTTCGTCCCGCCGTAAGTCACTTGATCAAACAGCGTGACGCTGTCGGCCTTCGTCCATAGCCCTACCATTCCGGCATCGGTGAACGTGGAATCTTCGACCTCAAACAATTGTTTGCCGTTGAAGGACGCGCCGAAGCGGGCAGCTTTGAACTCAATCCGCAGACTGTGCCAGGTGTTGGCCGGCACCGGAACGGCAACCCCGTAGCCTCCCTTTCGGCCAACGATGTCAAGCGCACTGCGGATGCCGTCCACGGTCTTGTAAAGAACGAAGTTGTCCTCCAGCGCGTTGGCCCGGACCACGTAGTAATTGTTCGCATCTCTTGCTCGCCAAACAACGCCAGCGGCGCGATCTTGTGGCTCTCCATCTTCTTAAACTTTTCGATGCGCGCCAGACTCTCAGGTGTGTTCGCCGGAATCTGCGCCGTCATTGCGGTCTAGGCCCAGGGCGAAATGCAGTTGGAGCGGACCTTGTATTTGGCCATGTCCAGGGCGATGACTTTCGACAAGCCCACGATGCCCATCTTTGCCGCGGCATAGTTGGCTTACCCCAGGTTGCCGATCAGGCCCTGCGCCCCTGGCTTGCCGAAGCAGGCCGGATTAATCGCATAGAGCAATCCCGTCGAGTCCGCTCCGGACTTCTTGTTCGGATCGCAGAGAAGCACTGGCCGAGTGGTGGCGTCGCCACCGGTGAAGTCGGTAATACCCGTCCACCTGCACGTAGTCGTCGAACCTGGATCGAGCGCGAATCCCGGTGCGCACGATGTGCCGGTGGGAAGGTAAGTTTGTCCGGTGCTGATGGCGTACGAGGCGCCGCTATAGCTCCAGTTCAATCCTGTGGTGGTGCCAAATGTCTTGGGTTTGCCGCTGGCGTAGGACGTGGTCCCGGAGATCTGCCAATTATCAAACACGAGTTTGACTAACTTATTGTTCCAGTGGCGGCCGAGACCTGGCAGATCGTAGATGTAGTTAATTGTAAAGATGTGTTTCTGGTCGAAGTCGGCTGGCCCGTAGTTGAAGGATTTGTAGGGACGGCCATTATTCACATCGGAGGAGTCGTCGTTGGCATAGTCGAGCGTCTTCGAATAGGTGTAGGCCACACCAAACTGGAAGCCGCGAGTGTAACGCCGGTTCACCTGGACCTGAAGCGCGTTGTAGTTTGAGTTGCCCGACCAGGTGGTCATGTTAATGTCGCCATAACCCTTGTACGGACGCAGGAAATTATCGCCGAGCACGCCGGTGATGTGCGGCCCATTGATGTTGGTCGTTGAAAATGGGTTTCTGGTACAACCGGCGTTTACCTGGATGTTGCAGTTCGGTCCAAATGGATTTAGATCGATGAAGTGCGCACCGTCTGGAACCTGGTTTATGTTTCGGCGTTCTCCTAAATGTCTCGCCTGCGACCCCACATACATGACCTCAACTACAGTCTTGAACCCGAT
>Ga0137418_10007297_pt1 | contig 10157 bp, 8 predicted proteins | sample CZODoug3_1_2_16f_FD_122242 | JGI IMG/M metagenome (GOLD analysis project Ga0137418, IMG submission 122242) | Vadose zone soil fungal communities from Angelo Coast Range Reserve, California, USA - CZODoug3_1_2_16fungal (Hybrid Assembly) | ecosystem: Environmental > Terrestrial > Soil > Vadose... | reverse complement strand
GTTTTCGAAAGCAGATTTCTGCATGCGTCCTACCTGCCATTCCTGAGTCAGATCGGCCAGATTCCGGGAGTGGCCGCCAGCGTCAAAGCCAGCTTCGGACCATTCGCGTTCGTGGGCGAAGTAAATGCCGCGCTCCAGCAAGCCAGGTTTTTGGATGGTCTCGGCACCGCCAGGAGCATGACGCCGATGGCCTGGCAGGCTTCGATTGCTTACCAGTTCGATTGGAACCCGTGGATAACGGAGATCGGCGCCCAGGGCGACTTCATCTCGTTGGGATATTCAGGCAGCAAAGACATGGCGGGCGTGACAGGCCTGGTCAACGGCTTGCCAACCCGGATCGGATTCGTCCCGCAAAACCGGGTTTTCCTCACCGCAGGCGAGTGGGTGATGGACGGGCTTAAAGTGGCCGTAGAATATTCAGCCAACTGGGACTATCCAGTGAGCAGCGGCGGTACCGGAAAGGTCGCTCATGGTGGTTTCGGACTGGTCCAACTCAATTTTTGATCCGTCTTCGCCTAGAGCGGGATGACTTTTCTTCGAATCGTCATCCCGCTCTATCTTTTTTGTTTGAGCATGATCTTTTCGGAAAACCGGTGCCCACTTTTCCGGATCATGCTCTAGCGCTTCAAGGACGCGTGTGCCGAAATCCTAGAAGCAGTCGTCACGACGGATGGAGCGAGCAGGCCGCTTCCACCCTGCCCCACACCAGCACGCAAGATCGATGACTCCGCGTTAGCGGCAAATGCACGCCGTTGACATTGACCTTGTCGCGGTCGAGACCGAGGTCACGGACGAACTTCTCGGCCACCGCCGCAAAGGCCTCGTGATCTCGAACAGGTCGATATCGTCCAGCGAGAGCAAGGGAGCTCTGGAGCGCTACAACGTCAGGCTAGGCAGATCGAGCCCATTGGCATGGGCACATGCAATCGCACTTTCATAACCCGCGTCGGCATGACGCATGACCCCCGTCGCAGGATCGTTCCAAAGCACCCTCTCGATGCGGCGCGCTGCCTCTCGCGTTCCGTCGGCGACAATCACCATGCCGGCGTGCTGCGAATAGCCTATGCCGACGCCCCCGCCGTGATGCAGCGAGACCCACGTCGCCCCGCTGGCACAGTTGAGCAGCGCATTGAGCAGCGGCCAGTCGGACACAGCATCCGAGCCGTCGCGCATCGCTTCGGTTTCGCGGTTCGGGCTCGCAACCGAGCCGCTGTCGAGATGATCGCGGCCGATGACGATCGGCGCCTTCAACTCGCCGCTCGCCACCATTTCATTGAACGCCAGGCCCAACCGGTGGCGATCGCCAAGGCCGACCCAGCAAATCCGCGCCGGCAGCCCCTGGAACTTGATCCGCGCTTTCGCCATGTCGAGCCAGTTGTGAAGATGCTTGTCGTCCGGCATCAGCTGCTTAACCTTGGCGTCGGTCCGGAAGATATCTTCGGGATCTCCCGAGAGAGCCGCCCACCGGAATGGCCCGACGCCGCGGCAGAACAGCGGTCGGATGTAGGCCGGAACGAAGCCAGGGAAATCGAACGCGTTTTTCAAGCCCATATCCTTCGCCATCTGGCGAATGTTGTTGCCATAGTCGAGCGTGGGAATGCCCTGGGCGTGGAAGTCGAGCATGGCCTGGACGTGGCCGACCATGGAGGTCTTGGCCGCCGCTTCAACCGCTTTCGGATCGGCCTCGCGTCTGGCCTCCCACTCGGCGAGCGTCCAGCCCTTCGGCAGGTAACCGTTGATCGGATCGTGCGCGCTGGTCTGGTCGGTGACAATGTCTGGCCTTACTCCGCGAGCAACCAGCTCGGGAAAAATATCGGCGGCATTGCCCAGCAGGCCGACCGAGATTGGTTTTTTGCTCTGGGCCGCCTGCGCCATGATCGCGAGCGCTTCATCAAGCGTGCTTGCTTGCCGATCGAGGTAACCCGTGCGCAACCGCATCTCGATGCGGCTCGGCTGGCATTCGATCGCGAGCATCGACGCACCGGCCATCGTCGCGGCAAGTGGTTGGGCGCCGCCCATACCGCCGAGACCCGCCGTCAGGATCCACTTGCCCGCGAGGCTGCCGCCGTAATGACGTCGCCCCACCTCGACAAACGTTTCATACGTCCCCTGCACGATGCCCTGGCTGCCGATGTAGATCCACGATCCCGCCGTCATCTGCCCAAACATCATCAGCCCGAGCCGGTCGAGTGCATTGAAGTGATCGAGCGTCGCCCAGTGCGGCACCAGATTTGAGTTCGCGATCAGCACGCGCGGCGCATCGGGATGGGTGCGGAAAATTCCGACCGGCTTGCCAGACTGGACCACCAGCGTCTGGTCGCCTTCGAGCTTGCGTAGTGAGGCAACGATCCGATCGAAGCTGTCCCAGTCGCGGGCTGCCCGACCAATTCCGCCATAGACGACAAGTTCGCTCGGCCGCTCGGCAACGTCCGGATCGAGATTGTTCATCAGCATTCGGAGCGGCGCTTCCGTTAGCCAGCTCTTGGCGCTGATCTCGGGCCCGTGCGGCGATCGGATGATACGGTCGTTGTCCAGTCGGCGGTTCATGACAAATGATCTTTCCCGGCAAGTATTGGAAACGGGTTGTTCTTGAGCACCGAAATCACGGCGGCCGGCAATGCGCCGACCGCGACCAGCGCCGTTGCCTTCGCGATATCGTCGGCCATGTAGCGATCGACACCAAGCGCCGGCACCTGCTCGCGCAACACCGCAATAACCGCCGCAAGCGCAGGACTGGTCGCATGCGGCAAACGCAGCCCGATGCCTTGCGCCGCAACCAGCAGTTCAATGCCGAGAATGCTGGCAAGATTGTCCGCCATGTCCGACAACCGGCGCGCAGCATGCGCGGCCATCGACACATGATCTTCCTGATTGGCACTGGTCGGCGTCGAATCGATCGAGCAGGCCGAGGCGCGTTGCTTGTTCTCGGCATAGAGCGCCGCCGCCGTCACTTCGGCAATCATGAAGCCGGAGTTGACGCCCGGCTCGGGGGTCAGGAACGGCGGCAGGCCGAAGTTCAGCGTGGGGTCGACGAGCGTGGCGATGCGTCGTTCGCTGATCGCGCCGATCTCCGACAAGGCCAGCGCAATCTGGTCAGCGGCAAATGCGACCGGCTCGGCGTGAAAATTGCCACCCGAGACGATCTCTCCGGTCTCAACCAGCACCAGCGGATTGTCGGTGACGGCGTTGGCTTCGATCGTCAACGTGCGGGCGGCTTGCATCAGCAGGTCAAGCACGGCGCCGGCCACCTGCGGCTGGCAGCGCAGGCAATAGGGATCCTGCACGCGCTCGTCGCCTTCGAGATGCGAGTTGCGAATGTCGCTACCCGCCAGCAACGCGGTCAGGGCCGCGCCGGCCGCGATTTGCCCGGCATGCCCTCGCAGTTGCTGGATCTCCGGGCGAAACGGGGTCGTCGAAGCCATGGCCGCATCGACCGACAAGGCACCTGTCACCAGCGTCGCGCAGGCCAGGCCATGCGCGCGCAACAACCCGGAAATGGCATATGCCGTCGAAAACTGCGTACCGTTGATCAGGGCGAGGCCTTCCTTCGGTCCGAGCGTCAGCGGCGCGAGACTGGCGGCGGCCAGCGCATCAAGGCCCGGTACAACCCTTCCGTCGACAAGCGCCTGACCCTCGCCGATCATGACGGCTGTCACATGCGCTAGCGGCGCCAGATCACCAGACGCTCCCACCGATCCCTGCTGCGGCACCAGCGGATAAATGCCTCGCGCAAGCATGGCCTGGAGTTGCTCGATGATTTGGCGGCGAACGCCCGAAGCGCCTCGCCCCAATGAGACGATCTTCAGCGCCATCATCAGACGAACGATCGGTTCGGGCGTAGGCGGCCCTACCCCGCAGCAATGCGACACGATGAGGTTACGTTGCAGCAGCGCCGTCTGGTCGGGAGGAATGCGTTTCGACGCCAGCTTGCCGAACCCTGTATTGATGCCGTAAGCCGGAATCTGCGCACCCGCGGCTTCTGCAACAATGGCCGATGCTGCCTCGACGCGCGGCCAGAATGATGGATCGAGCACGACGGCCGCGCCTGCAAGTACTTGCGCCAGATCGTCGAGGCTGACCCTTCCGGGCGAAACGACAATGGATGCGTCCCGGCTACTCATCGTCCCATCCACACCCGGCTGTGCAACGGGTTGAAGCCCATCCGGTAAATCAGCTCGGCAGGCCGGTCGATATCCCAGATCGCGAGATCGCACCTTTTGCCAGCCTCGAGCGTACCGGTCTCACCGAGAATACCCAGCGCGCGCGCACCTTCCCGCGTCACACCGGAGAGGCATTCGGCAACGGTCATCCGGAACAGCGTCGCGCCCATATTCATGGCCAGCAGAAGCGACGTGAGCGGCGAGCTGCCGGGATTGCAGTCGGTAGCCAGCGCCATGTTCACGCCGTGGGCGCGGAACAACTCGACCGGCGGTTTCGTCGTCTCGCGAATGAAATAGAACGCGCCCGGCAGAAGCACTGCCACCGTACCCGCCCGCGCCATGGCCGCGACGCCGGCGGGATCTGTGTGCTCCAGATGATCGGCGGACAAAGCGGAAAATTCCGAGGCAAGCGCTGCTCCGCCGAGGTTCGACAACTGATCCGCATGCAGCTTGACCGGCAGTCCAAGCGCCTTTGCGGCACGGAACACCCGCGCCGTTTGATCTTTCGAGAAAGCGATGCCTTCCATGAAACCATCAACCGCGTCGGCGAGTCCGGCCTGCGCCACCGCCGGCAGCATCTCGCGGCAAACAAGATCGATGTATCGATCCTTGTCGCCATCAGCTTCCGCAGGCAGAGCGTGCGCGCCAAGAAACGTCGTTCGTATGGTGACCGGCCGGTCGCGGCCTAGCGCACGCGCAGCTGACAGCTGACGCATCTCGGTTTCCGTATTGAGCCCATAGCCGGATTTGATCTCTACCGTCGTCACGCCCTCGCCGATCAGTGCGTCGAGCCTCGGCAGCGCGCTGGCAACAAGTTCGGCCTCGCTAGACTTCCGCGTCGCCTCTACCGTCGAGACAATGCCGCCGCCCGCGCGCGCGATCTCTTCGTAGCTTGCTCCCTGCAGCCGCAGCTCGAACTCGTGGGCACGGTTTCCACCGAAAACCAGGTGGGTATGGCAATCCACCAGTCCGGGCGTGATCCACCGCCCCGCGCAATCGATCCGTTCAGCCGCATCGGCATCCGATGGAAAGTCGGAACGGCTGCCTGCAAAGACGATGCGGCCATCGCGCGCTGCGATCATGCCGTGCTCGATCACGCCGAGTTCGGGTAGATCCCCGCGAACCGTGGCGAGCCGGGCATTGTGCCAGATTCGATCAAAGCGCTCGGCCATGCAGCATTCCCTCAACGGCAGAAGCTTGACGGAGATATCGATATGTCTATACATATAATCGTGTTGATGTTCTGTCCACCCGGTTTGGAAACATGTCCACTCTGCATTTCGGATCAGCACTGCTTCCCGCGGGCTGGGCCGATGACGTGCAGGTGGTTGTGAGCGATGGGACCATCACGAAGGTTACGATCGGCACGGCCCCGGGAAGCCTCGATGAACGCCACCAGCTGGCAATCCCCGGAATAGCGAGTTTGCATAGTCACGCGTTCCAGCGTGGCATGGCAGGCCTCGCCGAAACGCGCGGCAACGTCACAGATACGTTCTGGACATGGCGCGAGACGATGTATCGCTTCGCGCTGGACATGACTCCCGAAGACACGGAAGCCGTCGCAACGTTGCTCTATGTCGAGATGCTCGAGCAAGGGTATACGCGCGTCGGGGAATTCCACTATCTCCATCACGACCACGACGGCAGGCCCTATGCCAATCCTGCGGAGATGGCGACGCGAATTGCGCGAGCCGCCGAGATCACCGGCATCGGGCTCACACTGCTGCCGAGTTTCTACGCGCACAGCTCGTTTGGTGGCGCCGCACCACATGCCGGCCAGCGCCGGTTCATCTGCTCGATCGACCAATTCGCCAAGCTGATTGCCGCCACACGGATGGCCGTCCGCGCGTTGCCCGGTGCCAATGTCGGTGTCGCTCCGCACAGCCTGCGGGCCGTGACGCCAGACGAATTGGCGGCAATCGTGCCACTGGCCGAAGCCGGGCCGATTCATATCCACGCCGCCGAACAGATCAAAGAAGTCGAGGAATGCATCGCCTGGTCGGGCCGGAGGCCGGTTGAATGGCTGCTTGATCATGCGCCCATCGATCAGCGCTGGTGCCTCATCCATGCGACCCATGCAACCGCGGCAGAAATCGCCTCGCTTGCCAACAGCAGCGCTGTTGCTGGGCTCTGTCCGGTTACCGAGGCGAGCCTCGGTGACGGCATTTTTCCGGCCCGCGAATTCCTTGACGCGGGCGGCCGGTTCGGCGTCGGCACAGATTCCAATGTCCTGGTCGGCGTCGCCGACGAACTGCGTCAGCTGGAATATGGCCAGCGGTTAAAGCACCGGGAGCGCAATGTGTTGTCCGGCGGTCCAGGCGTCTCGACCGGTCGCGCGCTACTCGACACCGTGCTAGCTGGCGGCGCCCAGGCGCTCGCGCAGCCGATCGTCGGACTCCAGGCTGGTGCCCGCGCGGACATCGTAACCCTCGACACCACACATCCGTCGCTCGCCGGGCGGCGCAGGGATGCCGTCCTCGACGGCTGGATTTTCTCGGCAGGCGCGGGCGCCGTCGCTTGTGTCTGGGCGGGCGGCGACAAAGTCGTCGAGGGTGGGCGCCACCGGCTCCGCCGGAAGGCGCGCGACACATTCAACGCGGCCGTGCGAAGGCTCGTGGCATGAGCCTCTCCACAGATCGCGACAAACTCCAGACAGCCGACAGACCGACGCTGTACAAGCAGATCCGCCTCGACATCGAGCGCCGAATTCTGACCGGCGAATGGCCGCCGGGTCACCGCATCCCGTTCGAGCACCAGCTCATGACGCGCTATGGCTGCTCGCGAATGACAGTGAGCAAGGCACTGTCGGAACTGACGCAAGCCGATCTTATCGAGCGGCGGCGGCGGGCTGGCACATTTGTGCGCCGTCCCAAATTCCTGTCAGCTGTGCTCCAGATCGCCGACATCCGCGCGGAGATCACCGCTCTCGGCCGCAGCTACGGCTATGAGTTGATCCAATGCTCGCGCCGCGCCGCAAACGCCGCCGACCGCGCTCGTCTTGGGGTACGGAAAACCGGCAAGGTGATCGCTATTGCGTGCCGCCACAGCGCCGATAACGTGCCGTTCGCCATCGAGGACAGACTAATCGATCTCGACGCGGTGCCCGAAGCCGCCACGGCGGATTTTGCGATTGAACCGCCCGGTTCGTGGCTGCTCCACCATGTCCCATGGACGGAAGCCGAGCATTCGATCAGCGCCATCGTGGCCGACGACCAGGCCGCGGCGGCACTGGACATTGTGATCGGCGCGCCTTGCCTCGTGATCGACCGGCACACCTGGCGCAGCACACGGACGCTGACGGCTGTGCGCCTGCTCTATCCAGGCGAGTCCCACAAACTGGTTGCCCGCTTCAAAGGCGGTTGAGAGAAGGATATCAACGCGCGTGAAGCGCGGCACAATTTATGCAGCACAATCTTATGCAGCAGTATCGCCCGCACGGGTGTGAACAGACGAACAGGACGCAATCAGTGAACCAGCAAAAGGGATACAGCCATGCGTAGTCTTGGAATATTCGCCGCAGCCGCCGCTTTCCTGGTGTCCGCGCCAGCCGTTGCCGAAGACGTGAAGGTCGGCATCGGGATCTCGGGATGGACCGGGTTTGCGCCGCTCACGCTCGCAAACCAGGCGGGCATCTTCAAGAAGAACGGCCTCGATGTGACGATCAAGAAGATCCCGCAGAAGGACCGGCATCTGGCCATTGCGTCAGGCGACGTCCAGTGCGCAGCGACCACCGTCGAAACCTGGATTTCCTGGAATGCCAATGGTGTTGCGACCAAGCAGATATTCCAGCTCGACAAGAGCTACGGCGCCGATGGCATGGCAACGCGAAACGATGTCGCATCGATCAAGGATCTGAAGGGCAAGACGATCGCCGCGTCCACACCCGGCACCGCCCCCTATTTCACCCTGGCCTGGATGCTCAAGAAAAACGGCCTCTCGGTGAAGGACGTTACGGTGGTGAATCTGGAGCCAGCCGCGGCCGCCCAGGCATTCGTGTCCGGTCAGAACGATGCAGCCATGACTTATGAGCCTTACCTCTCGACGGTGCGTGCTGCGCCGGACAAGGGCAAGATCATCGCCACCACGCTCGACTACCCGATGATCATGGACACGTTCGGCTGCACGCCGAAATTCCTGACCGACAACCCGAAAGCCGCGAAGGCGCTGGCCGACAGCTATTTCGAGGCCGTCGCCATGATCGAAAAGGACCAGGCCAAGTCCTACGAGATCATGGGTGCCGATGTGAAGCAGTCCGGCGAACAGTTCGGCAACTCGGCGAAATATCTGCGCTGGCAGGACAAGGCCGCGAACCAGAAATTCTTTGTGGGCGAGTTCCAGGCCTTTAACAAGGAGGCCGCAGACCTGTTGCTCGAGATCGGCATCATCAAGTCGATCCCGAAGATCGACGACCTCTTCGATGCGAGCTTCATCAAGTAGACGGTCAGCGCTGCGCCGGTGCCGCTTCCTCACCCGTGGAAGCGGGACTTCCCGCGATCGGGGCGCCGCTTTGAGGAATATCCCCTGTGATACGTCCGCTGGATCCTGTGACATCGAAGCAGCGCGCAGCCTATGGCTTTGCGTTCTTCGTCCTGTTCGTTGCCCTGTGGGCATGGGCAACCTTCGGTGGCTACGTCTCGAGAACGTTTCTCGCGAACCCGCTGACCATGCTGCAGGAAGGCTGGGAACTCCTGACAAAGTACGGCTTCCTGTTCGACATCGGCATGACGATATGGCGGGTCATCGGCGGCTTTGTGCTGGCGGCCATCATCGCTGTGCCACTCGGCGTGCTGATGGGCGCCTACAAGCCGATCGAGGCCTTGCTGGAGCCGTTCGTCTCGTTTGCCCGTTATCTGCCCGCCTCGGCCTTCATCCCGCTGTTGATCCTGTGGGCGGGCATCGGCGAACTGCAGAAGCTGCTGGTCATTTTTATCGGCTCGGTCTTCCAGATTATCTTGATGGTCGCCGTGACCGTTGGGAACACAAGGCGCGACCTTGTTGAAGCAGCGTACACACTGGGCGCCCGCGACAACGGCATCATCCGCCGCGTGCTGCTGCCCTCGTCTGCCCCCGACATCGCGGAAATCCTTCGGCTCGTTCTGGGTTGGGCGTGGACCTACGTCATTGTCGCCGAACTCATCGGTTCGTCGTCGGGCATCGGCCACATGATCACCGACAGCCAGGCCCTGCTGAACACTGGCCAGATCATCTTCGGCATCATCGTCATCGGCCTGATCGGCCTCGTGTCAGACTTCCTGTTCAAGGCCTTCAACGCCTGGCTGTTTCCGTGGAAATTGGCATGACCAAGCTGAAGATCGATCAGGTCTCTCGCACCTTCCCTGCGCGCCAGGGCAATGCGCCGACGCGGGCCCTGGAACCGACCGATCTCAGCGTCGGCAACAATGACTTCGTCACCATCCTCGGCCCGTCGGGCTGTGGAAAATCCACGCTGCTCCGTATCGTCGCCGGGCTTGACCGGCCGACAAGCGGCCGCGTCATTCTAGACGGTCACGAGGTAGCGGGGCCTGGCGCGGATCGCGGCATGGTGTTCCAGTCGTACACGCTGTTCCCGTGGCTGACCGTACGCGAAAACATCGCGTTCGGCCTGCGCGAGCGCGGAATTTCCGAAGCGGATCGCGGCAAGATCGCCGATGGGTTCATCGATCGGGTCGGTTTATCGGGCTTTGAGAATCACTGGCCGAAGCAGCTCTCCGGCGGCATGCAGCAACGCACGGCTATCGCCCGTGCCCTTGCCAACGATCCCAAGATCCTGTTGCTCGACGAGCCGTTCGGTGCGCTGGATAACCAGACCCGCGTGCTGATGCAGGAAATGCTGCTCGGCATCTGGGAACGCGACCAGAAAACCGTGCTGTTCGTCACCCATGATATCGAAGAGGCAATCTTCCTCGGCGGCCGCGTCATTGTCATGAGCGCCCGTCCCGGCCGCATCAAGGCCGAGATCGCGGTCGATCTGCCCCACCCGAGATCCTACAAGATCAA
>Ga0137418_10007296_pt1 | contig 10157 bp, 8 predicted proteins | sample CZODoug3_1_2_16f_FD_122242 | JGI IMG/M metagenome (GOLD analysis project Ga0137418, IMG submission 122242) | Vadose zone soil fungal communities from Angelo Coast Range Reserve, California, USA - CZODoug3_1_2_16fungal (Hybrid Assembly) | ecosystem: Environmental > Terrestrial > Soil > Vadose... | reverse complement strand
TGTGGCCGGGCAACGCAAAGTGAAAGTAGACGCGACAGTCGGGCGGCAACTTGCGCTCGCTCTGCACGGCTGTGCCTTCTTCGCTGAGATCCACCAGGGTGGCCGGCACGTTCTCGACGTTGGCGTAATCCAGGGTAGCCTCGGTGTAGACGGCAACCCGCGCGTTGCGCCGCCGCTCCCGCTTCATGAGAGAACGGGCGGCCCGAAAGCTGCTCCAGGCACGCTCTTCAGAGACCGGCTTGTACAGGACGAAGTTGATCCCAAGGGCAAACATCCGGGGCACGTTGTTTTCTTTGCCGGCAATCGCCACCGCAAGGGTGGTGGCGTTGTCAGACGACGAGCGTGCCTTCTGCAAGGTGTCAATCGCCAGCTGCTCGTTTTCACAATCGATGACGATGGAGTCAAAGCGGGCGTGGGCGAGTCTGTCTTGCGCGTCGGACGCGTTCGCGCAGTGCTCAACGGTCAGACCGAGGTCTTCCAGGATGCGGCGCAAAACCTTGGTCGTAGATTCGTCCGGGCACACCACCAGGCTTGTAAGCGCCATACAAGGTGCATCCTAAAGTTACGCCTGTCCGCCGACAAGTTACCCGGGTAATGGCACGCGCTCCCGGGTCCAGGCGGGTCGCCGTCGCGCGACGTCGTTCTCACCTGGTGAAGATCTCGAGCGAACCCCTTAGGGATGCGAGGGTTGTGTACCAATTTCCGCATCGGGTCCGCACTCTTATGGGGCGGCGGTTGGCCGCGCGCGGTCACCATCGTCACCGCCTGTGCATTACGTTACGGAAGACCATTCACCTCCCCCTGTACCGCAGTGCTTTGACGCTTCCGAACACCCTTCCTACGATGAAATCAGGCCAAGGCAGCTCTGGATGACTTCGTGGTGCGGTAGCGCACTCGCGGGCATATCTGGCATGCGGGACCAGCCACGGCTGGCGGGTTTGGGGAGAACCAATGACAGTGAACACGACTCGAACAAACGGACGATCCTCTCCGCGCAAGACGTGCGCTCACCCGGGCAACGAGCAGGGCTTCTCGTTGCTGGAAATGATGGTGACGATCGCCCTGATCCTGGTCGTTACCGGCATTTCGTTCATGAGCCTGCAGCCGGTCTTGAGGCAGCAGCACGTGACGACGGCCTACAACGGGACTTTGACCACCATCCGCCGGGCGCGCGACCAGGCTGCCGCCGACATGCGGGTCTATGTGGTCACCTTCACGGCGCCGGGCACGATCACCATAACGCAGAACTCGACCACCGGGCCGATACTGATCACGACCGTGTTGCCTCCGGATGTGTCGTTCAACATTGTCTCGGGTGTACCAACTTCTCCGACGGTTGCGCCCACGACTCCTGACGGGTTTGGGACGGCTGCGAACCCGATCGACTTTGACCAAGGGGTCGGGGCGGGCGGAGCGATTTCCCTGTATTTCCAGCCGGACGGCACCGCGGTCGACATCAACGGGAACATCAATAACGGCGTGGTCTACCTGGCGCGTCCCACTGAGCTTATGAGTTCGCGGGCCATCACGGTCTGGGGAACAACCGGACGCATCCGAGGTTGGACGTTAGTGAAGAACGGAAGCGGCGTGATGTGGAGGCAACAGTGACAACCATGGGAAACACAGCCGAACAGCGAAACCGGCAGCGCGGGTTCTCTCTCGTCGAGGTCATGATCTCGGTTGTGATCCTGACCATCGGTCTGTTGAGCATGTTGAGCGTGTTCGGCATCGCGATGAAAGCCACCCAGACTTCGCAAGAAGACATGATCGCCCGGCAAATGGCGTCGGAAGCGATGGAGAGTGTCTATACCGCACGCAACACGTCCCAGCTGGCCTGGGCGGCGGTCCAGAATGTGTCGAACGGGGGAGTGTTCGTCGACGGTGCGACCGCCATCACGTGTGCCGGGCCGGATGGAATTGTGGGCACGGCAGATGACACGGGATGCATCCCGCTGACCGCGACCGGCGCGGCCTGCCCGGGTGGTGTGAAGTGTCTGTCCGAACCCGGACCAGACGGAATTGTTGGAACCGCCGACGATACGATCGTTTCGCTCGCCGGCTACACGCGTCAGATCCAGATTCTGGGTCTCGCCGACGCTGCGGGGAACCCCATCCCCACGTTGAACTCGGTGACGATTACGATCCGCTACACGACACCGGGCATTCGTGCACCAAAGACGTATGCGCTCAACGAGTACATATCGAGCTATCACTAGGAAGGGGTTCATGCAGCGCACAAAGAACACAAGCCGAGGCTTCACGCTGGTCGAACTGATGGTATCGCTGGTGATCGGGGCGATTACCCTGGCAACGGCGGTGCAGTTGTATAGCCAGGCCGTGAAGGCGACCATTGTCACCTCCCAGAGAGCGGAAATGCAACAGGACTTCCGCGCGGCGGCTAACCTCATGTCGAGGGACATCAGCATGGCGGGGGCGGGCGCTCTTGGGCAGCAAGGGCTGTCGCAGAACAGCGTCCCGTTGCCCGTGTCGGCGACCGTGCCGGTTTATCCGTGCAGTCCAACCACCTGCAACTACATCAATGGAGCACCGGTGGCCTACCCGGTCCAGTCCGGCGCCCGCTATCTCTACTCCATCGTTCCGGGACCCAATCTGGGCATTGCCGTCAACGGACAGCAGACCGACATTCTTAGCGTGTCCTACACCGATGCTAACCTGGCGCTGAACTGCTACTCGGTCTCCTATACCAGTGCCACGGCAGTGCTGTTCACGCTGCCAGCGGTCCTGCCTTCAACCTGCATCCTGCCCACGGGCATCACGGTTCCTCAGGCCCTGAACGATCCGGTCGTCGGACTGCAGGCAGGCGACATGATCCTGTTTAGCGTGAGCGGCGTCGGACCTGCGGCGGTGGGTGTGGTGAGCACGGTTACGGCTGCCACCTGTGCGGGACAGCCCTGCTATACGGTCGCGTTTGCCAGCGGCGATCCCGGCCACATCAACCAGCCTACAGCGGCGGTTGGAAGCCTGTTGTCCCTGGCTCCTCCGAAGAGCGTACAGTCGGCTGTACGCTTCCTACTGATCACCTACTATCTCGACATTTCCCCCGTCGATGGCGTAACGCCACGCTTGATGCGCATTCAGAACGGCAAACTGCCGTCTCCGGTCGCAGAGAATGTGGCGTTCCTCAAGTTTAGCTATGACGCGTACAACGGTGGCGCGGTTGTAGCCAACCAAAGCACCCTCCCCGCGGGCACGACCCCCTCCATGATCACCAAGGTCAACATCACCCACATGGTCATGCGAGGTCAGACACGAGGAATGAGCGGCTACCAGGGTCTGGATCTACAGACCTCGATTTCAGCCCGCAATATGAGCTTCCAGCAGGAGTACCCGATTTCGGGAAGCGCTTATTAGCCTGGGATGATGGCCGCAACTGACGTGATATGAGCAGGAGGAGAAACGAAATGGATAGCGCCAAGTCGGATTCAAGGGGATTTACACTCATCGCGAGCCTGCTGATGCTAGTGCTGTTGTCGGGCTTCGCGCTCGGCCTGCTCATGATGGTAAACACCGAGCAGCGGGTGGGTGGCAACGACCTGAGCAACAACTACACCTATCACGCCGCCGAAGGCGCCATCGAGAAGACCAGTTCGGACCTGGGCAACATGTTCAGGAACATTCAAGCGCCCACGGCCGGCCAGATTTGCGCGCTCAGCTACAACTATCCGACCTGGGATACTACGGTCACCTACCCGGTGTATAACGTGGCCCCGGTGTCGGGCTGCAGCGCGCCTCTGACTACGGTGTGGGGTCCGATCTCGTCGGGTCCAAATCAGGGTCTCTACGCGCAGATCATTCCTGTAACCATGAACGCGTCGGCCCAGAGGTTGAGCGGCGAAACCGTCAGCATGACGCGCACCGCCGAAGTGGCGCTGATTCCGGTGTTCCAGTTCGGTGTGTTTTCCGATTCCGATCTTTTCTTCGGGCGCAGTCCGGACCTGGGGTTTGCGGGACGCGTGCACACCAACGGAGACCTCTATCTGGGAGTAGCCGACAGCTATAACCTGGTGTTTGGCGACAAGATTACGGCCTGGGGTAACGTAGTTCGCGCCGTCATGGACAACAACGTTGCGAGTTCCGGCAACAACAATGGCGGGACCGTGATGATTCCGACCGGCAGCGGCGGCTGCGCGGCGCAGATGGCAAACGTCCCGGCTGCGACTCCAAGCACGACGTGCAAGGACATCGCCGCGACGACGCTCGGCGCCAGCAACGGAAGCGTGGTCGGCGGGCACGGCTCAGCCCAAAATACCTCGACCTGGCAGAACGTCTCCTGGGGCACGTACAACAACTTCCTGATTGATGGAAACGGCACACCCACCGGAAACACGCCGGGGCCCAACAGCACCGGCGCCACGAAGCTGTCCCTGCCGTTCGTGACGGGTGCGTTGCATCCTTACGAAATCATCCGCCGTCCGCCGGCGGGCGAATCCGTCGTCTCGGTGCTGGGGGCTTCCCGGCTGGCGAATGAAGCTCAAATTCGCGTGCTGTTCAGCGACCGACAGGCCGACCTGCACCTCAGCGACTGGAACGGGGATGCGAGCAAGGACGTGCAACTGTCCACTCTTGCCCCCGAGGTCACGACGCCCACGCAGACGGCTTTCCCCATTAACGGAAACAACTACTATCTGGCTGAGAGTGCCTGCGGGGCCGCCACTGTGGGCAATGCGTGCACGAGCGGTGACACTCGGTTGGTGCAACCGCCTTTTGTGTTGAGTGACCAGAATGCCACCCAGGCTGCGCCCCAGGCAGAATGGCCGCTGATTAACGGCTGGCTCCTGGTAGAAGCAAAATGGACGAGTGACGGAAGATGGCATGGCATCACCCCGGAATGGCTCGGACTGGGTTTCGGTCGCGGGGTTGCGGTGCCGACCGGGCCCGGCAAGAATAACCTCACCCTTGCCGGCAGCGTGACGCCCGACACCGACATGGCGAATGCCATTCTCTACCTGCAGGTCCAGGCGGACCGCACCGGTAACGGCACTTTTGACGGCTCTGACGCCCTTACGTTCAAACCGGTCGGGAGCAGTTCGAACATCACCACCCCCGGTACTCCGTATGGAGCGAACTCCCAGTACAACTGGTATCCCATCAACTTTTACGACGCCCGCGAGGGTGAGGTCAACGACTCGAACCGCACCGGGACCTTCCCTTATAGCGGCACCCCGACTTGCACCGCCAACGGCGTTATGAATGCCGTCGAACTGGACATAGGCAACCTGAAGGCGTGGTTGAATTCGAACGCGGGAACCGGCAAGAACGTCGACTATGCAACCCAGAACGGCTACGTTCTGTACTTCTCGGACCGGCGCGGGATGCAGTATGACCCGGTCCATAGCCCGGCCGGCTTGCTGGGAGCGTACGGATTCGAAGATACCGTCAATTACAGCACCGGCGCCCCATTCTCGCCCGATAACCGGCTGGAACCCGCCAACTACAACGGAGTCTCGCCCGAGGACGTCGAGCAGTGGAATGACAATACGATCTCGACCTATGGCGCGCGGGGTGTCGGCGATGCGTTTGGGACCCAGACCACGAACGACACCGATACGGCAAGTCCGAAAAACCCCTACGCCCACCGCTTCGCGTGCTACACCGTAGGCCGCGTCAATCGGGTCACGGGGGCGCGCCACGTGCTGAAACTGGTGGACGGCTCGCTTGGCAACCTGCCCACCATGCCTCCGGGCAACGTGGTCAACAATTGCACAATCACCGCCCTCAACCCGACGGGTTGCGGAGGCTTCACGGTCGCCTCGGAGAACCCGGTCTACATTCATGGGAACTACAACTCGAACTGCCCGGTCGCGGCTGGCGGGTCGCCTTCGCCTTGCACGCCGGGGAACACGAGCTATGATCAGACTTGGACGAGCACGACGGCGCCCGAACCGCCGCACGCGGCCGCAGCCATCATCGCCGACGCGGTGACGCTGCTCTCCAACAACTGGCAAGATGCCGGAGTGACCACCGCCACAACCAATGGCAGCCTGGTCAATCCGGTGAATACTTCGAGCGGGCAAACCGTTCCGGCGGCGCAGCCCAACCGGATCGCGGTCACGACCTACTACCGCGTGGCCATCGCCGCCGGCAAGACCATCGCCTTCAGCAACACAACCCAAAACCCCGAGTTCGCCTTCGGCATGGACGGCGGCGTCCACAACTTCCTGCGCTTCCTGGAAGACTGGGGCGGGATCGCACGCGCAGGCCAGCAGAACCTCTACTACAAGGGGTCGATCGTGAGCCTGTTCTTTAATACCTACGCGACCGGCACCTTCAAGTGCTGCAACCTGGTCTACAATCCGCCGAACCGGCAATATACCTTCGACTCGCTGTTCTCGGTGCCACAAAACCTGCCGCCTGGAACTCCGATGTTCCGGAACGTGGATAACCTCAGCTATCGTCAAAACTACTCGGCCCGCACCAACTAAAAACGCAGATCAAGTCTCGCTCGAAAACCCCGGCCCACACAAGGCCGGGGTTTTTGTTGGGCAAGGCACCGCAACCAGCGTCCCAGGGGATACGTTAGAATCGTTCGAAATGTGGCGGGACTCGTGAGGCAGATGCATACACCATCCGATCAACGAACCACTCGTGGGATCCGAATACTGTTCTGGGTATCCGCCCTGGTGACCGTCGGACTTTTCTTCATTCCTGCCTGCGTGATTCGTCCGTTTCGATACCAGCCCCCGCGCGCTCTTTGGCTGGCGATGGCTCTGAAACAATGGGCGCCGACTTTGACACTGATCACTTGTCCAATCAGCGTCGCAGCGGGCTGCCGGTTGTGGAGAAAAGTCGTCGGGTGGCGAAAACTGTTCCCCGTGCTGGCGATTGTCCTGGTGGTTGCTTCGGCAACCATGTCCCGACTGAACCACTTCGAGTGGATGTTCCATCCCGTACGGCATCCCGGATTTGAAGCGGCCAGCCAGACCAAGCTCGATTCGGGCGAGATGGTTCTTGCCCTCAGCTTCAACCACGATGCGCGCGCCTACCCGGTCCGCGAGATCGCTTACCACCACATCGTGAACGACGTGGTGGGCGGTGTGCCGGTGGCAGTCACCTATTGAACGCTGTGTCACACCGGTCTGGTGTGGAAGAGAACATTCGGTGGCAGGGTACTGAATTTCTACCTGGCGGGCATCAACAACCAGAACTTCCTGATGCGCGACCGGGAGACCGGTACATGGTGGCAGCAGATTACCGGGAAAGCGATCTTCGGGCCGCTCAAGGACGCAAGGCTCGAACTGGCGCCGAGCGATGAACTGAGCTTTGGCCTGTGGAAGACCGAGGCGCCGGGTGGGCAGGTGCTCGCCCCGCTCGCTCGCGATCAGAACCAGTATGACAGCCAGTGGGAAGCAGAGGTTCGAAAATTGCCGGTGGTGATCAGTTTCCCGGGCACCGAACTCAAGTCTCGCGATCTGGTGATCGGGCTTGAAGTGTCGGGCGAGGCCCGCGCTTACCCGGTCGACACCATCCTGAAACAGAGTCCGGTTCAGGACCGGGTGGGCGGAAACCCGGTGCTGCTGGTGGCCGGACCGGACGGAAAATCGGTACGCGCGTTTCGGAGCCGACTGGATGGTTCCGAGGTCGAGTTCTTTCGTAAGCATGGGAGTTCTGATTTCCTGCTGGTGGACTCGGTGGAAGCCAGCGAGTGGAATTTCAAGGGCTGCGCCGTATCGGGAAGCGCCACCGGGAAATGTCTGGAGGCGTTGCCGGCCATCAAGGACTACTGGTTCGACTGGCGGAACTATCATCCGGACACAACGATTTACCGGCGCTGAATTTTTCGGATTCGTTTCCTCGATCGGTCTCATCAGTCATGTCTTAGCAGTCACCAACCCGCAGCGAGGTAATGACGCGGGACGGAGGCATTTCCTTGTCACAGATCAGGGCGATCTTCTGGGATGTGGGCGGCGTGCTCCTGACCAACGCCTGGGACCGAAGTCAGCGCGAGGCTGCGCTTGAACATTTCAAACTCGACGAAGGAGAGTTCGCGGACCGGCACGAGATGGTGGTTTCGTCGTTCGAACGCGGCAAGATCGGGCTCGACGAATACCTCGATCGCACCGTTTTCTACCGAACACGACCTTTCAGCCGGGAGGAGTTCCGGGAATATATCTTCTCGCTCTCGCAACCGAGGGAAGAGGCTCTCAGGTTTGCGAGGCAGTTGGCAGACTCCAGGAAGTACCTGATGGGTACGATCAACAACGAGTCCCGTGACCTGAATCTGTATCGCATCGAACGATTCGGGTTACGCTCGATCTTCAGCCTTTTCATCAGTTCCTGCTTCGTGGGCCTGCGCAAACCCGAGAAAGACATTTATCGTTTGGCTTTGGAAACGACCCAGCAGGTGCCCGAACAGTGTTGCTTCATTGACGATCGGGCGCTCAACCTGGAAGTCGCAAAGCGGTTGGGGATGCACACCATTGAGATGGCTGGCATCGAGCATCTGCGGACGGAGTTAGAAAGGCTTGGAGTTTGAGTGGACCTGGTTGATTTCAGGTGGTTTTGCGCGGAATCATGGGTGAGCGTTGCGGCGAGATCGAGGGGGAGTTGGCTTTTGCCGTTTCCGAGTCGGCACTCGGCGTCAGGTTCAGATCGCTCGACCAACAGTCGGCTACGATCCTCCATTCGCCGTTGGATTGCCGCGCCATGACCGTCAGGTATTTGCCGCGCTCCTCGCGGCGCTTGCTCACCGCCACCGGAACCAGCATCTTGCAGCGGCCTGCTTCGTAGGCTACGTCGCCGACGACATCCACCCTGAGGATCTCGAGCTCGACCTCTCCCAAACCAGCTTCCAGGGCAGCGAAGAAGAACTCACGGATGGCCGCCGAACCACGGACGGCTGGATGGTTGGGCCGCAGAACCATGGCGTCGGTCGCATACGTGCTCACCAGATCGTCCAGCTGGCGACTGTTGCAGGCAACCGCCCAGTCCTGAGTCACCTTGCGCACAGCCATCTCGGCACGGCTCATTCCCTGCCCGGACCCCGAAGCCTTGAGCCTCGCCTCGCGCGGAGCATCCGTCGAGCTGGTCCTGGACAAGCCGGCAGCAGGCTGATCCAGGCCCTGCGCAAAGTAATGGTGGTGGTAGTGATGATGATAGTGATGGGGACCATCGGGTGAGGGAAAGTTGACCGGACCAGGCGCGCCCGATGGGGAAGGCGCCGGAGAAACCCCGCTCCTGGTCTCCAGGGGCAATCCGCACATTCCGCAGAACTGGTTCCCGGGACGATTCCGATGGCCGCAGGAGTCGCACGGCGTGGAGGCGGGCAGGCGGTTCCCGAGCTCCGCACCCTCCGCTCCATCGGCTGCCACAGACTCGGCGGCCAGCCGCTGCATGGCCTGGAGTGCTGCCGAAATGGCCTCCTGGCTGGGTTGCGGCCGGCGCATGTCGGATTGCAGGCGCCTGAAGAACTCATCCGCGGATGGATTCAGCACGAGATCGTCCTCGGGCGGGGGCGAGCCGCCGGGCGTTCCTGCGGGTGGCTGGTTGGGGTCCGCCATTGATCTCAGTGGCGTTTATTCTATCAAAACGTCAGACTAGCGGCTCGAAAACTCGATCTTGGCTTCGGTTTCGGTGGGCACGCCGTTGCACATGGCCGGGCGGTAGCGCCAGGTCCGGACCGTCTCAAGGATCGCGTGATCTTCGCTGGTTCCTGAACTCTCGAGAATCAGGGGGCTATGCACACGTCCGTCGGTTCCGACGATGAAGCTGACCTTGATTTTCACGGCCGGGTCTGAGGTTTCAAGGACCGGATTGGGCGTGGTCAGTGCCTCTGGCGGCTGAGTTGCCTCACACCGCGAACGAGCGGTGGTATGAGGTATATCCGCAAATTCGGAGCTGCGCACCGGTTGCTTCCGCAATTGCTGTTCTTGCGTGACGATCGGGGGCGCCGCTGTCACGCGGAGGGTTTGACTGGCAGTCGACGCCTGGGTCAGCGTAGAAACGCCGATCGTGAGGAAAAGCGGCCAGAGCTTGCTCAGGACCATTGTCTTTCACCTTCACCTTTGCGATCTCAAACACCACGGCTCTCGAGGGCGCCGGTTGCACTTCCAGGGGCAATCCAGCGGCCAGGGCAGGTCTCCAGGCAACAACCTTATTATCAGTGGTTTCCATATGTCACCAGACTCGGGCGATCTTTT
>Ga0137418_10006926_pt2 | contig 10157 bp, 5 predicted proteins | sample CZODoug3_1_2_16f_FD_122242 | JGI IMG/M metagenome (GOLD analysis project Ga0137418, IMG submission 122242) | Vadose zone soil fungal communities from Angelo Coast Range Reserve, California, USA - CZODoug3_1_2_16fungal (Hybrid Assembly) | ecosystem: Environmental > Terrestrial > Soil > Vadose... | reverse complement strand
GAGGTGAGCGGGAAATGAGCCGGATCGCGGCAGTCGCGTGGAATACATTTCGAGAAGCGGTGCGTGACCGCGTGCTCTACAACCTCGTTTTTTTTGCGTTGCTGCTGATTGCCACGGCGGTTCTCGTGGGGCAAATTTCGATTGGGATCGAGACGATCGTGCTCGTAAGCCTCGGGTTGAGCGCGATTTCCGTGATCGGACTTCTGATCGCAGTTTTTACGGGCGTGGGGCTGGTTTCAAAAGAGATTGAAAAGCGGACACTTTATGCGCTGCTGGCGAAGCCGCTGCGGAGGTGGGAATTTCTCGTTGGAAAATTCGGCGGGCTTGTTCTGACGCTGGCAGTGAACACCGCGGCGATGGCGGCGGGCCTATTGCTCGCACTTCTGTACGTGAAACATTCGCTGGAGCGAGGTGACGCGACGGTTTTTGTCGCGGTCTATTTTATTTTATTGAAACTGGCGATCGTCGTCGCGCTGGCGTTGCTTTTCTCCTGCTTCACGTCGCAGCTCCTCGCCGTCCTTTTCACGGCTGGATTGTATGTCGCGGGGCTTTTTATTTCGGAGATGCGAAATCTGGATGCGAGCCGCGTGGGTCCGGCGGCGCGGCATTTGTTCACGGGAATTTCGTATTTGCTGCCGAATTTTCAAAATTTTGACGTGATGGCCGCCGCAGCTCACGCGAGGCCGCTGCCGACGATATTGATCGTGCACAACACGCTCTACGCGATGCTTTACTGCGCGGTGGTGCTGAGCGCAGCGTCGGTTGTGTTTGGACGCAAAAACCTGAAATGACTTCGAAACGTTCCATTGCGATTTTGTGCCTCCTGGTATTGCCGGCGGGATTTGCCGGAATCTGGCGGTTGCAGCGCTCGGTTGATGGCGACCTTTCCGTGCTGCACGAAGAGCAAGATGAAGTGCTGCTGCGCTCGGGCAAGATGGTGAAACTGCTGAGCCTGGAGTATGCGCCGCTGATGGCGGACGTTTACTGGACGCGAGTGGTGCAGTATTACGGAAGCAAGGGAGAACGACGCGAACAGAATCTGGACGGACTGTGGCCGCTCCTGGACCTGGCGACGACACTCGATCCAAATTTGATACCCGCGTACCGGTTCGGCTCCACTTTTTTGGCGGAAGCACGACCGGTCGGAGCCGGGCGACCGGATTATGCGATTGCTTTGATTCAACGGGGAATTCGCGAAAATCCGGAGTACTGGCGGCTGTATCAGGATTTGGGTAACGTCTACTATTTTGCATTGCACGACAACGAGAAGGCGGTCGAAGCGTACGACAGAGGCAGCAAAGTGACTGGAGCGCAGCCCTGGATGAAAATTATGGGCGCGCGAATTGCGGAACGAGGAGATACGCGCCAGACTTCGCGATTGCTTTGGACCGAGATATATCAGTCCGCGCAGGACGAAACCCTACGCGAGAACGCCAAGACCCACCTGATCCTCCTGAAAACGGACGACGATAAGGAACAACTCGACCGGTTGCTGGCGGAATACGCAAAGAAAACAGAACGGCAAGCGGAAAGCCTTAGCGAACTGGTGAATGCCGGGATGTTACGCAGTGTGCCGGCCGATCCAGAGGGCATTCCGTACATCGTTGGAATAACGGGCCACGCGGAGCTGAATTCAAAAAGCCCGCTGTTTAAGCTGGCGCCGCTCTATAGGCGCTTTTGAGTCGAGCGCTCAAGTGTACGACTCGTTTCGTAAACAATTGAGAGTAGCCCGTCAATCGAGAGGCGACGACGGTCCGGGCCGATACTCTCGCTAGCGACTGGTGTGCGATTGGTCGAGGCCCATCTGACGCAAAAGGGCCGCAAAACGCGGATCGGGACGTATGCCATCAAAAATCGGTTCCACGCCAATGAGGGAAATTTTGGCATCGTGAGCCCGAAGGGCTTTCTCCAGCCAGACGATGGCCTGGTCCCCGTCTCCTACTGCCGCGCAATCGATGGCGATGTCGTAGGCATTGATGGATTGGCTGGGCGCCGTCTTTTTGTTTAGCTCGATTCGTTTTCGCCGAAGCCCCTTCAGTCCGGCCATCTCATCTGCCGCCTTCAGTGCGGCGAGGCGCTCCGGGGATGCATCCCCGCTTTCTTCCGCCAACAAAATCTCTTGGGCCGACTGCTTTTCATTGCCTTGCGCGCTATAGAAGTTCGATAGCAGAACATGAAATATATATACGTGCGGGTAGAGCTCAATCGCAGTGCGCGCTTTAACCAGACCGTCGTCATATTGCCGCCGGTAGTACGAATTGGCCGCGGAAATAATGAGGGTGTCGAGAGAAAGCGGATCGAGTAAATTGGCCGCCCGCTCTTCGCGTGCCGACTCGTCTGATTTTTTCAAAGTCTGTAACAAATAAGAATAGCCTATGTGTGCAGTTGAAGAGTTTGGGTTCAGCTCAATTGCACGTTTGTATTCGGGCTCCGCTCTCGTCCAATTCCACTCCGATGTCGCTATCCATGCCATAGCGGCATGCGCTCGATCGAGGTTGTCGTCAAGGGCGACAGCCTTCTGCGCCGCCTCTTTCGCTGGAGGGTAAGCTTCGCCGGTAGAAATTTCGCTCATGGACGAAAGCGTAGCGTAGCAGGCCGAGAGGCGGGCATATGCCGCGGCAAAATTGTGATCTTTTTCGATGGCCTCCTGAAAATAGCTAACTGCGTTCCTTATTCCATCTGGGGTCTGCTTGTTCAAGAAATAGACGCCCTTCAGGTAAGCATCGTAGGCCTGCACACTGTCGGTCGGCTTCGATCCCGTCTTGTTCTCAACGGGTACAAGCTGATTGCTAATTTGGCGAGTCACCTCGCGGGCAACTTCTGCCGGCAAAGGAAGAATATCGCTCTGAACACGGGCGTAGCTTCCGGCCCAAAGATGAGCGTCAGTCGATGCGCGAATCAGCTGCGCCGTGATTTTGACCTGATCGCCGCTGCGCGCCACGGTTCCTTCCACAACGGCGTCGACATTCAACTCGCGAGCAATTTCAGGGAGCGTCTTTTTCGTTCCTCGATAGTGCATTGCGGACGTACGCGAGATGACCTTCAACCCCTGAACTTGTGCGAACTCCGTGATGAGGGCGTCAGTCATGCCATCCACAAAATAGTCTTGAGAAGGATCACCCGTGAGGTTTTCGAGAGGAAGTACCGCCAACGACTTGATCTCAGACCGGGCACTCCCCGCGCGGCTTCGCGTCGTGATGTAAGTGACGGCCACAACGGCAAGGACCGCGATCCCGCATATGGCAAGCCAGCGACGCGGCCAGTGAGTCTCTGCTGGTCTGCGGTTGCTTTCCGCCTCCGTGCCGGCGGCCAGCGTCGATACGGGTGCAGCAAGTGCCGTCACCCCGGTGGTATGGCGCGCCTCTGAAGCATTGGTTGCGCCGGCCCCAACCCGTTCCTTGCGCCACGTGTCGAGTTCCTTCGTGTATGCGTAAATCGAGCCAAGCTTGCTGTGGTGGAGGCGATGGACGGGCAGTCCCTCACGCTTCTCCCATCTGCGGACAGTCGTTACGTCACGCCCCAGATAGCCGGCAATCTCCTTCCAAGATTCCAGACGCCGTCCTTGGGCATCAGCACTGGTGTTGGGGGTTGGTGTCGCCTGGGCAGACATTAGGCGGTAGGCTCCTGCTAAGTGGAAGGAGTATTACACCGCTTCCTGTCCGTGGCAATCGCTTGAATTGTCAAAAAATCAGCGGAATGTTGCGCTATGCCCTTCTTTGCCTCTCTTTGCATGTTGCGGGGAGGCATGTATCAGACGCACCATCCCGCCACAAGCGATCAAATCCCTGAGCGGCCTGTGCGTCGTCGTGTTTGGTCACCAGATCTGGCGCTTAGTCACCAACTACTAAGGAAGGTTCGTATGTCCAAAATAAGAATTGCGGCCGGTTCTAAGCCAGGCCTTTTTCTGCTTTGCCGGCGAAGTGCCGCTGCGACTATTCGAAGTGCTGCGCTAATGCTGATGGCGGCTCTGCTCGCCGGGAGTCCCGTACCGATATCCGCTACCGCGCCAGACCCCGTGCTGGAGTGGATCGACGTCATGAACACCACGGTGCTTACCGCCGGTACCGCGCCAAATGTAACCAGCCGGGTCGTCGCACTAGTGTCGGCTTCGGTATTCGACGCCGTCAACGGCATTGATCCGAACTTCAACCCGTTACTGGTGACACCGAACGCGCCGCACAATGCATCGCAGCGCGCAGCGGCGATTCAGGCAGCCTACGCGATGCTCTTGCACTTATACCCAACGCAGAATGCGGCGCTCACTTCTCGGCGCGATGCATCGCTCACGGCGCTGGCGTCCACTGAAAAAGCCGGATCGATTGCTGCGGGCGCCGCCTGGGGTCAGACCGTTGCCGATACCATCTGGACCGCTCGGCTGACCGACGGGTTCGCGCCGCCGCCGCCACCGTTCGTCGGAGTACAGGGTATCGTCGGAACTCCGGCCGTCGGTTTTTGGCGCCCCACGCCGCCCGCTAACGCCTTCGGCGCAACGCCACAAATCGCCACCATGACGCCTTGGGTACTCAGGCGGCCATCGCAATTCCGCTTGCCGGCACCGCTAGCCCTCAGCAGCCAGGAGTACGCCAACGACCTCAACGAAGTGAGATCCATGGGCAGCCTCTTGAGCACGACGCGCAGTTCGGATCAATCGGAATTTGCACTATTTTGGGCTTTGAATACACCGCTCGCATGGGACCGCATCGCGTCGCAAATTTCGGCGGCGCGTGGGCTGACTCTAACCGAGAACGCGCGTCTGTTTGCGTTATTGAATGTCACGCTTTCCGACTCGCTCATCGCGTGCTGGGATACCAAGTACCGCTATGTTTTCTGGCGTCCGATCACCGCCATCCGCGCAGGTCTGACGCCTGCCGACGCCGACCCATTGTGGGAGCCCTGGCTGGACCATTTGACCGGCACTCCGGGGCATCCTGAGTATCCGTCGGCCCATTCCTCGATGAGTGGTGCCGCGGCGTTCATCCTTGCCGCCGAGTTTGGAGAAAACACCACGTTTATAGTCACCTCGGAGATACTTCCGGGTACGCAGCGTTCGTTTTCGAACTTTTCGGACGCAACTGCTGAAATTGCCGATGCGCGCGTTTTTGGCGGCATTCACTTCCGAACGAGCTGCGTGCGCGCAAATGGGCTGGGCAGAGCCGTGGCGGATTACGTATCAAGACACGCCATGCGTGCCCGAGGCGATGATCTTGACGATGAGCAAAACTAGAGCCGTCGTTTGCTCATTTCACCTGCGCTGATTGGTGAATGACGGACAGTTTGGGAACGTCCAGAAGTTGCGTCACGGTAAGAGTGGTCTATCCGTCTTTCGGGAATTGACTCTCTAAAATCGTCCCGCCGAACCCGCAGCTCTTGACCGAGGGCTGCGGGTTCCAGTTTCTTTAGTGTTCGACGACGCAGAGCAGCGTCATCTGAGGGTCGATCTGCAATTTCCCCGGGTCGGCGGCAGAGGAAAAGTGAAAGGGAGTTTCCTCGCCGCTTGCGATCACACGGCCTAGGTACGTTCCGTTTGACGAGTAGATAGGGACCGGCGCGACGAATCCGCGGGGTACGCGCGACTGCAACAGCTTGCCCTTTACGACAAAACCTTTTTCGCCGCGGCGAGTGTTGTACTCGAGGCGGTAGTGGGGAACGCCTGTGCCGCGAACCCAGTCTTCAATAAACCATTCCATCGAGCGATTTCCGTCGAGGTCCATGGCGGGAGTCATGACGGCGTTCAATTCGTGTTGCAGGTCGGCGGTGGAGAGCGCGCGGAATTGATATTTCGCGTAGAGCTTTTGGAGAAACGAGCGGAAGCGCGCGTCGGGATCTTTTGTTCCGGGCTGGCGGAGCATCTCGCGAATCATGTGAATGACCCAGGCGCCTCGGGAGTAAATGACGAGTTCGAAGCCTTCCGGGGCTTTAGAGGAGGTCAAGCGATTGCCCAGAGAGAGAGCGCCGATATCCGCTGCAATCAGATTGGAATTGGGCAGTTTTTCCTCGAGCCTGCTGCGGTAGCGATCGAGCCAAACACGGATGCGGCGGTCGGGAGTCTTCTGACTGTCAGCGAACAGCAAGGCGGAATAGCTCGCAAGGGCTTCGTCAATCCATTGGTCGCGGTAACTTGACCAGCCGACGACGTTGCCCCACCACTGATGAGCCACTTCATGGAAGGGAACCAGCTCGCTGAAGTGCTCCTGGCTAGATGTGGAGAGCCCGGCCTTTTCTTGCGCGCCGCTGGGCAAAAACGAAAGCGTGGAAAGGTAGAGCAAGCCCGGCCAACCCTGGCCGAATGTGCCGGGAATCTGGGAGACGGCGAGTTGATGAAACGGAAACGGTCCGGCAAACCCTTCGTAGAAATGGATCGAAGAATCGATCTCTTTCGCCAAATGTTTTAGCGCGTCGGCAGGGCTTGGTTCGGCGGACGGAAGCTGAATGTGGACAATTGGGCCGGGGTTGCGAAGCGGAGTGAGCCGTGAGCCGATGTCCCCATCCACCGGCCGAAGGCGCTGTTGCAATGCCACCTCAAGCTGGCGATTGGCGTAGACGTCAACGGAATAGTTTGCGGCGGCGACGGAGGCGAAGGCATATTCGCCGAGATTGAATCCGGCTACGGCGGCGGGCGTATCGGTTTTCCAGTGGCCGACGTGAAAGTCACCGTCTTCTTTTTCGTCGAGCTTGGTACCCGTTGCGGCAAGTCTGAGGCGGCGCGGCCACCGCATGGTCATTTCATAGAGCGAGAAATCAGATGCATCGCCGAGGTGCGGATACCAGCTTTCGCGAGCGCCGACAAAATAAACGCCGTTGCCGGAGTCGCGGATGACGCGTCCCGCATAGTGAAAGGTGAGGCGAAATTCCTCGCCACGCTTGGGCGCAGAAGGAAGAATCACGAAGGCGACATCGTTGCCCTGCATTTCGCGCTGCTGCGGCGTCATTCCTTCGTTCTGAAAGAAGTCGAGATTCTGCCCAGATTCGGTGGTGACAGACTTGAGCTGCAGATTCCTTGAGAGTTGAAAAGCGAGAAAACGTTCGCCGTCGTTCTCCGCGCGCAGTTGAATCGTTGCCGTGCCTTCGAGCGTGGAATCGGTATTGATTTTTGCGTCCAGGACATATTTCGAGGCGCGAAAGACAACGGCGGGCGGCTTCACGTCCGGCATGGCATACGAAGCCCAGACGTCATAGTAAGTGGCGTTACCGGTTTTGCGCACCTGGCCGAGGAACATTGGCTCGTCGCGTCCCCGATCGAAAACAAAATCGAATGGACCGGTGGCGAGGCCTTCGATAGCGGCGTAAAAGTACGAGCGAGGATTTTCAGTCAGCGAATTTGAAAGAATGCGAAGCGAATGGAGGGCGTTGAACGGAGCGAGCAGCGGGTCCCACCGAGAGATAAACGATAAATCTTCACTCGCGAAGATTTTTGCGCTTTGCAACTGTTGCTGGAGCTCGGCGGCGGTTTCGTCGGTGAAGCGAATGTAGGCGGAAGCAATCGACTGGTCGAGCAGCGGAGCGCCGGTGAAGAGCGCGAGCTGCTGTTTTTCGACCGGATCGCGGGGCGCGGCGAGAATGTGGCCGCGGCCTGAAAACACGGCGCCAGTGACGTGGCCGTCGATCGGCGCAAACAGCGCGATGCGGCCTTCCTCAAAGGTGAGCTGGGCTTCGCCGCGGCTGAGCTCGATGCGACTACCCGGTGGGAGCGTGTACACAAAAGACGGGTCGAGCTTCAGTTCGTTGAGGGATGTATAAAGTTCCCGCACCGATTTGGAATCGGTGGCGCAAAGAAGAGCTGGAAACAAAGTCAGGAGAAAAACGACTACGATGGCCCGGGCCCGCATACAGGGAGTGTAGACACTTACGGCATGTTCCGACAAGCAACGGAGCCGGCGCTTGCCGGACGCGCAGTAAAATTGAGTATGCGCCAGCGTCAAATATTCGCGCGTCTGCTGATGTGCGCCATAATTTTTCTTCTTTGTGCCGCGTTCGGCACGGCGGACACGATCGTGCTGAAAAACGGGCGCAAGATTGCCGCGTTGAGCACGACGATAGAAGGCGACAAGGTCCGCTACGAGACGGCGAGCGGCTCGCTCATGCTTCCCAAGTCCATCGTCGATCACATCGAAAAAGGGCCGGCGGGAAGTTATGCGTCGGAGGGAGCAAATTTTGCGATGGCCGCTCCAGCATTGGCGCCGCTGGCATTTTCGCAGAACGATGTCGAGCAAAATACAGTGCGCGACGGGGCGGTCGACCGGGAGTTCCTGTCGAAGCTCGACGAAGGCGCGCGCGGGGGAGCACGCGATGCGTCGCGGGCTGCAGCGCTGGGGCATCACACCGCCGCACAATACGAGATCACGCACGGCGATATGGACCGTGCAATGGATGATGAACGAATCGCACTGAGTTTTGCGCCCAACGAAAACATGCTGCTGCTTAACCTGGGCTACATGCACCTGAAACGGAGCGAGTTCAAGCAGTCACTGGAATATCTGGACCGCGCGCGGCGCACCGCGCCCGACGATCCCGAGGTGAGCAAGCTTACGGGTTGGGCGTACTACGGATTGAACAAGCTCGATCTGGCAGTGAACGAATGGAAAAAATCGCTGACGTTGCGCCAAGACCAGGAAGTGCAGGCGGCGCTGGCCAAAGCGGAACGGGATAAAGATGAAGAAGAAGGCTACAAGGAAAATGAGAGCCGCCATTTTACGTTGAAATACAGCGGCGCGGCGGAGCCGAACCTTGCGCGGGATGTGCTGCACACGCTGGAAGCGCACTACGACGCGATTGAATCCGAATTGAACTTCTTGACGCCCGATTCGATCGGAGTGATTTTGTACACGCGGCAGGCGTTCATGGACATTACGAACGCGCCGAGCTGGGCCGGCGCGTTGAACGACGGGCGACTGCGTGTACCGGTGCAGGGATTAACGAGCATGACGCCGGAACTTTCGCGCGTGCTGAAACACGAATTGACGCACAGCTTCATTCAGCAAAAGACGCATGGATTGGCGCCAACGTGGCTGCAAGAAGGTCTGGCGCAATGGCTCGAAGGGAAACGAAGCGGCGACAATGCGGCTGCGCTGGTGCAGAGTTACACGACGGGACAGGCGGCCACGCTGACTCAGCTGGAAGGTTCGTGGATGCATTTTACGGACGCGGCGGTGCAATTTGCGTACGCGTGGGGACTGGCGACGATTGAGGCGATTGCGGCGTCATCAGGAATCAGCGACGTGGTGCGAATCCTGGAACACATTGCGGTGGGAGAGAAACCGGAAGCCGCGGTGCACGCGATATTGAATCGCGACTACAACGACTTGATGCAATTGACGGCGGATTATTTGCGGAAGACTTACGGGCGGTAGTCGCTCAGGTAGAACAAAAAATACTTGAAGTCAGGAACCAGCAAGTAAAGCGGCTAAAAGCGCCGCGCGTTCGGGCATGGTGCGGGCGACGATGTGTTCGTGGCGGGAGTGTGCGCCGTCGCCGACTGCGCCGAGGCCGTCCAGAGTTGGAATGCCGAGCGCGGCGGTGAAATTTCCATCGGATGCGCCGCCAGCGGTGCCCTCGCCGAGAGAAATCCCCATTTGCGAAGCAAGTTTTTTTGCTCGCCCGAAGAGTTCAATGCTGATTTTGCGTTCAAGGGGCGCGCGGGAGAAGCCGCCGGTGACTTCGAGTTTCGCTCCGCGGAGCAAAGGCTTAAGCGCCTTTAGTTTTTTTTCGATGGCGTGCATGTCCGAAATGCGAAGTGCGCGCAAATCAAGTACCGCACGGGCGCTTTCCGCGATGACGTTGACGCGAGTGCCGCCCTGGACGATGTCAGCGTTGACGGTGACGCCGCTGCGGAGATCGTTCCATTTGACGATTCTGGCAATCTGCAAGGCCATTTCGTGAACGGCGTTGATGCCTTTTTCCGGCGCGAGGCCAGCGTGGGAGGCCTTGCCATGAACGGTTAGTTGCGCTTCGCCGACTCCTTTACGCGCGGTCTTTAGGAGGCCTTTTGGTCCGAGCGAAGGTTCGAGGACGAAGACAGCATCGCTGTGTGCGGCTTCCGTCTCCAAGAGTTCGCGGGAAGACTCGGAGCCAATTTCTTCGTCAGAGGTCCAGAGGAAAACAATTTGTTTGCGGACGGGCGCGTGCGTTGCGAGGAGGGCATCGAGTGCGAACAACGCCTG
>Ga0137418_10007295_pt1 | contig 10158 bp, 13 predicted proteins | sample CZODoug3_1_2_16f_FD_122242 | JGI IMG/M metagenome (GOLD analysis project Ga0137418, IMG submission 122242) | Vadose zone soil fungal communities from Angelo Coast Range Reserve, California, USA - CZODoug3_1_2_16fungal (Hybrid Assembly) | ecosystem: Environmental > Terrestrial > Soil > Vadose... | reverse complement strand
GGACCCCTCAGCGGTAGAAAGGGGCAATCTTACGAGGGTGCAACCGGCTCGGGGCGGTCAATCTTCCGAAATGGCTGTTCCGGCAGCGCCAGCGAGGCCCATGATAGCGAAACTTAATCTGCGATTCATCACAACCAACCTGTACCCTCGGGCATCTATAACCGTGGAACCTGTACTTGGCTGAGCTTGACCGTTGTTCCGCGCAACCGTACACTGAAGTTGTTGATTCGTGGCGCGAAGCTCCGGCTGGACTTCTTGCGCTCGCGGAAAGATGCACTCATAAGCGTCTCACTCTGGACGCGGAGGATTTTGCCGGATGGCTTCAGCTTCTCGCTACTTGTCTATACCGCTTCCGAATGGCTCGCGGATTTCTGTTCTTCTTTCTTTGCCTTTTGCGCTCGTGCACATCGCCTCGCTGCTGATTTTCTTCATGCCGTTTCACTGGTATTACCTGGCGGCTTGCCTCGGCCTGCTGGTCGTGAGGATGTTCTTTGTCACGGCAGGCTATCACCGCTATTTTTCGCACCGCTCGTTTAAGACCAGCCGCGTGTTCCAGTTCGTGATCGCGTTCATGGCCATGACCTCTTCGCAGAAGGGCGTGCTGTGGTGGGCGGCGCATCACCGCCACCATCACCGGCATTCGGACCAGGAGCTGGATTTGCATTCGCCCACACTCTTCGGATTTTTCTGGTCGCACGTCGGCTGGATCATTTCCGATAAATACAACGACACGCGGACCGAGTACATCGCCGACTTCGCGAAGTTTCCCGAACTCCGCTGGCTGAATAAGTACCACATGGTGCCGCCCATCGCGCTGGCCGCGGTGCTGTGGCTGATCGGCGGATGGCCGCTGTTCATATGGGGCTTCTGCCTGAGCACCGTGCTGCTGTGGCACGACACCTTCACCATCAATTCGCTGTCGCACCTATTCGGTTCGCGCCGCTACGAAACCAGTGACACCAGCAAGAACAACTGGCTCCTCGCCCTGCTCACGCTCGGCGAAGGCTGGCACAACAACCATCATCACTTTATGGCCTCGGCGCGCCAGGGCTTCTTCTGGTGGGAGATCGACATCACTTATTACACGCTGAAGGTCATGTCCTGGTTCGGGATAGTCTGGGACCTCCGCAAAGTGCCCACGCACCTGCTCACCCAACAGACCATCGCCGCGTAACGCAGTTCCATGGCGCCAACTGCCTCGCGCGCCCGCGCGAAGCCCGGGGTATCCGCAAGAATCCTCTGGACTTTCTGCGAATCTGCGCATAACCTCTACGCCAATCGGCCCATCCCAAAAAACCACACGCGGAGGTCAAATTATGCGAACCAACAGGTCTGTCGCTTTCACCATGGTGATGCTGGTCGCAGCCCTCACTCTGGCCGTTACAGCAGCGGCTGCCGATCAACATTCTGGAACGTGGAAGATGAATCCCGACAAGTCCAAGTACAGTCCGGGACCGGCGCCGAAGAGTACCACCATAACGATCGAAGCTGACGACAAGGGCGTCAAGATCAACGCCGAGGGCACCAATGCCGACGGAAGTGCGCTTCACGTTCAGTACGACGCAAAGTTCGACGGTCAAGACTACCCGGTTACCGGCGTCCCCTATGCCGACACGGTCTCGGTAAAGCGAGTTGGTGCCGACACGTTCGTGTCCACGATGAAGAAGGGCGGCCAGGCAGTGATGACCGTGACTTCGAAGGTCTCCAAGGACGGAAAAACACGGACTTCGACCTTCAAGGGCAAGGACGCGGAGGGACACGACTTACTCAACGTGGTGGTCTCCGACAAACAATAAGACTGCTCGCTCAACCGCGGCTGAAGCCTATGCTCATGGAGCGCGACAAGATAGCGACTGACCTCCACAACCTCGTTTCAACCGCTAGGGACCGGCTTGCCGCTCTTCAAGGAATCGCTGAACTTCTTAGGAGTACCGGGAGCTATCACTGGGTCGGGCTTTATGATGTGGACGGCGTCGGAGGAACAGTTACGAACATCGTCTGGAGCGGGCCGGGTGCACCTGAGTATCCGACGTTTCCGATTACAAAGGGGCTGACTGGCGCGGCCATTTCCTCCCGGAGAACAGTGAATGTCGGAGATGTCACGGCCGATCCACGATATCTCACGGCCTTTGGATCGACGAGGTCGGAGATCATTGTTCCCGTGTTCGACGGGCCACGCGAGAATGTGGTTGGCACGATTGACGTCGAAAGTGAAAAGCCCAATGCATTTAGCGAAGACGTAGAGGCTGTTCTCGAAGCCTGCTCCAGTGTAATCCGGCCGCTTTGGTGCCTCTGATTTCGACATTCTGGTTGGGCCCCGCGGGCCGGGCATCTTCTCTCCGCGATATACTTTCGCGCATGCCTTTCGGCAATCGGTTCCGCAGAATTCCTTTATGCTGCGTTCTTTGCGTTTTTTCCACCGCAGCGGCGGCGCAATCCACTCACTACTCGGTGAAGCTGGCGGCGGATTTCGAGCGCCAACTCTTGCGCGGCGACGAAACCATCGAGTTTCAGGCCGATGCAGGTGAAGTCGAGTGGCAGAAGCAGGCAGGCCTGCGCGTCGTCAGCGCGAGCGTTGTGGATGGAGAGGTAACAGTGGCCGAGCAGGCCGTGCGCGTCTGCTTGCGTTCGGGTGGCAGGCACAGTTTGAAGCTCAAATACACGGCGGCTGCGGGGCGAGGCATCCGATGGTTTGCGCACAACGCGGGGCTGGCGACGGCATTTTACTGCGAGGCGTGGATGGTCTGCGATAATTCACCTGGCCAGCGAGCCACGCTTCGACTCGAGATTACAGTTCCTTTAAGGCCGTCCCCCCACGGTGCGAGCAGATTCCGCGCGGTGGGACCCGGGCGCCGGGGCAAGGAGTGGCGCGGCCGCGATGGCGATCACTTTGTTTTTGAGCAGAGCGATCCGGTGCAAACATATTTGTTCAGCTTTGGCGTTGCGCAGCTTGCCATTGGGGTCGATAGCATGTTTTCGATTTACGCGCAGAGAATGGATGCAAATAAGGCGGCGTTCGCCAAGACCGCGGATGCCTATGCGTTTCTGCGAGCCACGGCTTCGGTCGATCCGATGAACTCGCACTATACGCAAGCGTTCTTGCCGGGGCCCGGCGTCGGACAAGAGGCCGCGGGCATGGCGCTCATGTCAGAGCAAGACCTTAGCGATCTCGCGGCCAAAGATGACGTGCAGTTGATGGCTCATGAATTGGCGCATCAATGGTGGGGCGTTACGCTGGGAATCCGCTCGTGGTCCGATTTTTGGCTGAACGAAGGGTTTGCGGAGTTCATGTCCGACGCCTATATCGAAAAGCGCCAAGGGCGCGCGGCGTACGACAAGCAAATCGCGGAATTGCAGAACCGCATGAAGAAATTGCGCGAAGAAGGTAAGGATCGCCCGCTGCATTGGGAAGCCTGGAAGGACGCACATGAGGCGCTGGGGCAAATCCCATATGTGAAGGGAGCGTTGTTCTTGGACCGCCTGAGGATGGAGCTGGGTGACGCGATTTTCTGGCGGGGCATTGGCTTGTACACGTCCGCCAACGCGCGCCGGCTCGTAGACTCCAGAGATTTCGAGCGGGCAATGGAAGAGGCGAGCAGCCGCGATTTGAGGGCGCTATTCGATGATGCGGTCTATCACTGAAATTGGGCTGGTTAGATGAGGTTGCCAGCTTCAAGCGCGCCCATTTTTTCAAGCTTTGGCTAACACTTCCGGGCCGCTTAGCGTCTTGGCTGAATGTAAACGGAACACCGAACGCCGCCGACGCCAGGAAGGTCAGCCATGCCACGGAAACGACTGCTCTTAGGGCTCTACGCTCTGCTCGCTTGTTGCTTGGCCATCTCGCCTCATAAGCTAGACGGGTCTAAAGACCGGCCACTACACAAGGCGCAGCCTCATACCTTGGGCGCGGAGGCCCGCCCTGTCTATTCGAGTCTCACGGCGCACGAATGGGGCACCTTCACATCGATTGCCGGCGGCGATGGACAAGCCGTCGAGTGGTCGCCGCTTACAGCCTCCCCGGACCTTCCCGCGTTCGTCGAACACTTTCCTAATCCCGGCTTCAAACTCGGGCTGCGCGGCACGGTACGGATGGAAACGCCGGTCCTCTACTTTTATAGCTCAAAAGAACAGGCCATATCGGTCCGCGTGGCATTCGCCAAAGGTGTGATCACCGAGTGGTATCCGCACGCCAGCCGCGTCGAGCCCACGGCGGACCTTCATAACCCAATTCTCCAACTAAGCGCCAGCGGAAATATCGCTTGGGATTCGGTCACGCTTGCGCCAGATGGGAGACCGGATTTCCCGCGCGAAGACCGGAACAATCACTATTTCACAGCTCGCATGACTTCTTCGACGCCTGTCCGAGTGAAGACCCCAGTAGGTGAACAGCAGGAAAAATTTCTCTTCTATCGCGGTGTTTCTGCGTTTTCCGTCCCCCTTTCCGCGATGTTGGACACGCAAGGCAAGCTGCGGATCAAGAATCATGGCGAACAGGATATCCCAACAACTATTCTCTTCGAGCGACGCGGCGAAAAAGTGGGCTACCGGATCGGAGGTTCACTCCAGACCGAAGCGATTCTAGATGCCCCCGAGCTGACCGCTACAATCGATGACCTAGGCCGGGATCTGGAAGGAATCTTGGTTGCCCAAGGTCTCTATCAGGACGAAGCCCGCGCCATGGTCGAAACCTGGCGGAGTTCCTGGTTTGAGGAAGGCAGCCGTCTCCTCTATATCGTTCCCGCGGCGTTCGTGAACGAAGTCCTGTCACTTTCGATCAATCCCGCGCCCGCGCGAACCGTGCGGGTGTTTGTGGGCCGGCTAGAACTCGTCACCCCGGCAACGGCGAAAGCAATCCAGACGGCGTTTGTCGCTCACGATCCTGCGACTTTGAAAACGTACGACCGGTTCCTGGAACCGATTCTCGCAACGATGATCAAAAGGGAAACGAATCCGGCGCAAGCGCGCCGGTTCCAGGACTACCTGAATTCCGTTTACTGTCGGATGGTGCCGCAGAACCTGGGCCGCAACTAACTGGCCTTGACCGCTGGATGGCCTTTGTGTGCACTCTGCTCGAATCGCCAGGATGACGGGTGCTGCGTCAACCATCTCTGCTACTTGCCTTGTCCGTGCTTCTTGATCCGGGTGTCCGTTTACATCAGGCCGAGTTCGCGGGCGTGTTTGGTACAGAGGAAAAGATTCAGGTAGCGGTTCTGGCCGGAATTCCAGTCCGACCATCGATGCGGCCAATCCGGCCTTCTGAAATCGCAAGCGTATTCGCCGAGGACCTCCACCGAGCGCAACTTGCTCATTTGAGTTCGCGCATAAAAAATGAACTCAGCGCGGCATTCCGTCCCGGGGGAGGCTCCCTCAAGGGCGGCCTTCTTCTCTTGTTCCTGCCTTTTCAATTTACGGCCTGCCTTGCGAGGAAATAGAGCAAGGTAACAGCCAGCGAGAAGAGCACCGCGCCGGCCATGACACTGTCAGAGCCGGCCGCGCGATGCCGTGTCACGGAGTCGTAGAGAACGAAGACTCCCACTGCGAGCAACGTTACCGTAAGAAGAATCGCGAAACCCCTCGATACCCTCATGTTAGGAACTTCCACCTCTCGCGGTATAGACGACAAGCCTTCGTGCTCCTGGAACACCAAGGGTCCGGGACATACCAAGCGCTAACTTGCCGACGCCCCAAAACTGCGGTGCGCCACTTTTGCTGCTTCAAAGGTATTTAGTTCCGGCCGGACATAGGGTTTCTTCATGATTTCGCCACAGGAGCATCGCGGATTGGAGCCGCCTTGCGCACGGCTTGATGTACTCACGAGGATTTCGCTCCTGCATTCCTGATTCTGACAACGCCACTGCTCTCCCTTTCGGATATCCACAGCGATTTGTCCTCCTTTGTGAATATTGTCGGGCACTGTCGCGTGATGCTCATTGTGCCCGTGGAACCATGAACTAGGGGCAAATTGCGGGGCTCGCGTTGGATGCCCAAAGCGTTTAGGTCCGTAGCTGTTTGCATCCATGGTTGAGTATTCGTTCGGGACAAGCGTTGGACGTTCAGAAATTGCGGCGCGCTTGGGATTACAACCGCTGAAGTGCGATCGGCAGAAATCAATTGGAAATTGCGGATTTGCCTCAGAGGCGCCGGAATGTCCCCGGAAACTGTTCTCGATGTCTAAACATTTACTGAAGGTGTAAGTCTTGAAAGATAGCCGCGCGAAGTGCAATAGGGTAAATCCGCGATATCCGGGCTAAAACGACGCAATCACAAGTCCTGGCGGGCGTTACCAGGAGCGTGCTATTGAGGGTGCGGGCTCTCGATGTTGCAGTTTCATGTACGTTGCAGTTTGAATTTTGTTTCTGCCGCCACAGTTCTTCGCGATTCTTTTTAGATCCCGCGTACTTGGTGCGTCGGCAAGACCTTACCGCTGAAATTCTGGTTGGGATACCAACCAGATATCTGCGGGCAACACGCCTTTCTGTTTTCCCTCATAGGCTAGCTGAAGGCCGCGAATGGGGCGTCACGATCCAAGCTTCCATCGCTCGAGCTTTCTTCAAGGAGACACACAAATGACGAAACTGCGAATCCAAGGCGCACTTTATATGTTCGTTCTATCCGCTGCCATGGCTGTTTGTTCGGGGGTGGTCCCGGTTCCATTTTTGAATGCAGGAAAGCACAGTCTGCCGGCAATTGAGTCCAACGGAGTCGTCACCTTGACCGCCGATGGAACAGACCCGCAGCCGCCACCAAAACCGCTGCCCTGGGTTGGCCTAGCTTCCTAGGGAAGGAATGCCCAAGGAGGGGGGAGGGGCCCTCGCGTCCTCCCCCCTCCCTCATGCTAGGATTGGTTCCGGGCGATCTGTCCAGGCCCGCGTGGGAGAAGCATGCTCGGGCAAGCCATTTGGTGGAGCGGCATTGCACTCGAAGCCCTACTGCTGATTCGAGGGCTCCGAGGAAAGCTGCTGGCTCGCTATCCAGTTTTCTACGTTTACATCGTATTCGTGTGGTTGCAGTCTCTCCTTCGCTTTTCTATTTATCATTCGCGGCCCGAGCTCTATTCATCCGTTTACTGGATCACGGAATGGTTGGGAGTTTTGTTCGGATGCGGTGTGGTCTTCGAGATTTACCGCGTGGGGCTGGCCGCTTATCCCGGGACGGCGCGAATGGCGCGAAATCTGCTCGCCTTCGTGTTCGTCATGGCGTTTACAAAAGGGCTCGTCGAGACGTGGAACAATCCGCACTGGTGGTCCGCCGCGACTACCATGGATCTTGAACGGGCGCTGCGGACGGTGCAAAGTCTGGCGATCATTGCGCTTGTAGTTCTCTCCCTGTTTTACTCGATTCCCTTCGGGCGGAATCTGAGAGGCATCCTGCTAGGCTATGGTCTGTTTGTGGGAATCAGTGTGATTCAGCTGACGCTGGTTACCGATAGGGAAGGCAGGTTTTACAGATTCTGGACTCACGTCAGTCCTGGTTCCTATTTCGTGGTGCTTGGCCTTTGGGCGGTGCATCTGTGGTCCTATGCTCCGAATCCTGAGCCGAAGAGAGCGGTGCGCCTGGAAGAGCAATACCAAAGGATAGCAGCGGCGACGAGCCGGCGATTGCGAGAGGGACGCGGCTACCTGGCAAAGGTGGTGCGCCCATGATAGGGACCTCCAGTGCGCTGATCGGCGCCGTCGTGCTTCTCGTACTGATACTCGTGTGGATCAGAGCGGATTCAGCATCGCGGCATCTGCCTTCCGTTCTGGACGAGTGGCTGCCTGATCAGGGCGAGGCCGCGGAGATATGTCCGCCGGAATTTGTCTCACAAATCTTTTCAAGCCAAGACCTTGCATTCATTTCGCGATTGGAATCGGCCGATCTGAAAAGACACTTCCTCCGAGAACGCAGTGCCGTGGCCCTCCTTTGGGTCCAGCAGACTACGGCGGCCATCCGCCGAATCATGCGGCGCCATTTGGAAGCGAGCCGCCTGAGTGAAGATATCGAATTCGCGACGGAGGCCAGGATATTCCTGCAATACGCGCAGCTCAGGTTGATTTGCGGAGTTCTATTTCTTTTGATCGGACTGGCGGGCCCACAGAAGTTGCACGGTATCGCTCTGTATGCGGACGGACTTACACAGCGCATTGGCAGTGTCCTGGGGGAGTTCGAGTCTGGATCTCGAACGCGCGAAATGGACGGTGCGCCATCTTCCTAAGCCATATCCCGTCTGCGGTAAATGGAGCGGGGTGAGTTATGAGCGTCGCAGTCAGACTCGTGCCGGTGCAAGAGGCCTACGAGGATCTCTTGAACCGCACACTTTCCAGGATTTCCTGCAATCTTGGCCGCCTGATCTATCTGGCCTCGACTCGCGATTACAACACGGGAAACTATTATCACGAGGGACTTGCTGGCCGCTTCAGCCCGGACATTGCACGGAAAGCGCTGGAGATCGCTCATCGGCAGGCCTTTTATGAGCTTTCCGCTTTTTCGCTCGAAGACTTAGCCAGTGACCTGGAGGCTTATCTGCGATCTTCCCGGGAGAATCCTCAGGAGTTTCTGCGCGCATGGCAGAAACTGGAGCCGTACCGCGTGGCGATTCCTACGGAAGTGCATCTCACAGTCGCGCGGCTCTTTACGTCCAACCTCAGACTCGCCTTGGCAATTTTGCGTTTCCGTCAGGAGCCGAGTCACTAGCGTCGCTGAGTTTCATCGCCACAGCGGTCACCTGCCCGACGATCTCGGCGTCCGTACCATACTTGAATTTTCGCGCGTTGCAGGGTGACAGTGGATGAGGAAGCAGCAGGAGCTGGTCATCCAGAAGGTCACACCAAGAGCAAGCATAGCCGTCGCGCAGCTCCACGAAATAGATGGGGCGGTCAAATTCGGTCCGCCGGCGAAGAGGCTGCACTTTTCGCACGCGTGAATCGATCTGCACGAAGGAACCTGGGCGCAGCAGCGGGTAGAGCATGTAATCCTGCAGACCGACGTAGCCATATTGACTGTGCCGGATGTCCAGGTGCTGGATCAGCGCTATGGGTACTTCTCCCCAAAGTTCCACCATGCGCGAGAGAAGATTGGTGTTGTCCAGATCGAAAGATCTGTCAAACCGAATGGGAAAAGAAACCGTGCGGTCCGCGTCGTAGACTTCCAGTGAAGTCAGGTGTGTATGTGGCAGCGGGGAAGCAAGTTGGTGGAACCCCAACTTCTGCAGGTCAAGCCCATAGAGGCGCAGCAGGTCGCTGAACTTCATGCGGTAGATCGCGCTCAAACTGTACAGCTTGAAAATGCTCGGGACGGAGTCTGAATTCTCGATTTGCGTAAGCCACGCGTTGGAGATTTGGAATTCCGGGTTGCCCTCCGCTTCCGCAATGCGCTGGCTGAATTCCGCCACATCGCGCGTAGTTATGCCCAGTCGCGAGCGCAGATCCTTAAGCTGTTCGTTGGGCGGTAGTGCTATCACGGCCTGTTATCTTACCTCAAGTAGGCGGGGAAAATAGCGGCTCGGATCGGTTTCGGGTCGGTCAACTGATCGTCAAGAGCTGTCCCTACTTGCCGATCAGACTTAGCTGACTGGCGACGCACAGCCATTGTCCCTCTTTCTTGATCCAGGTGTCGGTGAACCGGCCTTGATGCGAAAACGGTTTTCCTTTCACGGTCCCCTTCTCGTGAGTCGCGCCCGTCACGACCACGGTGTCCCCATAGCGGTGCAGCTTCATGTCATCGGAAACTTCTACCGTGAGCTGGGTGGACTTGTCCCGGATGGACGCCAGGAATTGGGTCTTGGACATCACCGTTCCATCGTAATCGGTGAGCACAAAATCACTGTCCAGCATTTTTCCCATCGCGTCCGCGTCATGATTGATCTGCATTTGATTCCATAGATTTTCCAGCGCAATGATTTTCGTTTCGTCGCCTTGCGCTCTGGGAATGTCTTGCGCAAAGGGCAAAGAGACGAGTGCCAGCAGAAGAATGAGACGTCGTGACATCAGAGGGCTCCTCCGGGCCTTGTGTTCCTTCCGAGAATGGCATGAATCAAACCCCTTGTAGCTGCGGAAATTCCGAGTCTGCTCGTTTCAGATAAGAGGCCGCAACTGAGCAGACCCAGCCAAATTGTCGGTTGCGCGGGTGTGGGGATTGCGCGAAAATTGGAGTTCTCGCCGTAGCAGGAAAAGTCCCCGA
>Ga0137418_10007294_pt1 | contig 10159 bp, 7 predicted proteins | sample CZODoug3_1_2_16f_FD_122242 | JGI IMG/M metagenome (GOLD analysis project Ga0137418, IMG submission 122242) | Vadose zone soil fungal communities from Angelo Coast Range Reserve, California, USA - CZODoug3_1_2_16fungal (Hybrid Assembly) | ecosystem: Environmental > Terrestrial > Soil > Vadose... | reverse complement strand
GACCAGACGATTTCTAACGGCACAGGGTTTCATTGTCGTGTTCCCTACCGCAGGCGCACCTGGGCGGCGGCAGTTCATCGTCCGTACCCCATGACAAGAGCCATTTCTTCATATCGTCCTGGGTGATGTAGTGGCCGGATTTTACTTGGCGATCGGCTTGACGGATTTCGACGAGCATGCGTTCCTGATCGGCAACGTAGGACTCGACCGCGTCAGCGATCAGGAAATTGGAGCTACGGCCCGACGCCTGCGCCAGCTTTGCGAGGCGCCTCTTAATCTCCGGCTTCAAGCGGATACTAAGAGTCGCGCTTTTTGTGTTCGCCATGAACACATGTTAGCACACCGTCTGATCTTCAAACCGCAATTTCCGGCGTGGCCCGAAGCAGGCTCTTCGTGTATTCATGCTGCGGGTTTTCTGTGATCTGCTCGGTGGAGTTGATCTCCACGATCTTGCCGTGACGTGCGGCGGACTCCAGAACCCGATCCATGTCGAGATGGAACCCCTCCCGCTGCAGAAGGAGCCTGCCGGTGGGGTGTCCAAGCATCGTGAGGCGCGGATTCTCCAGGGCTCTGATCACGCGGCGGGTCTGGTCCTGCTCGCTCAGCGTGAAGTTGCTATGCACGGAACCCACGACGAAGTCGAACTCATCCAGGACGGGATCCGGGTAATCGAGCGACCCGTCCTTCAGGATGTTGGCTTCCACTCCACGGAATGCGCGAAATTCGCCGCCGTACGTTTCATTGACCGCAGCGATCTCCGCGTGCTGGGCCCGTATCTCTTCCATGCTCATCCCGCCGGCGATGGTCAGCCCGTACGAATGATCGGTGATGCCGGCGCACGACCAGCCGCGCTCGAGGCACGCGTTGACGATCGACTCGAGCGTCTCGGCGCCGTCGCTGTAGATCGAGTGCATCTGGAAGTCGCCGCGGTACTTCGCGCGCGACGGCGAACCCTTGCGCGCCAGCACCTGCTTGACCGCCGCGCGGCTCAGGTATTGCCGCCGCAGGGTGTGCAACCGCGCGATCTCCTCGTCCTTGCCCGCCTCGCGGACGGCGCGCTCCACGAACGCGCAGCGCCCCTCGAGAATCAGCTCGCGCGCAATCCGGTCGGTGGTCGGCCCGATGCCGGAGACCGACTTGAACGTGTTGGCGGTGACGAGCGGCGTGATGTCCCGATCGATCCGCAGCACCGCCTTCGCCGCGCGCTTGTATCCCCACGCGCGCTGGCTGTCGCCCGCCACCGCCGCCATGTCGTACAGAAGGCTCGCCAGCTCGAGGTTGACGTCCCGCATGCGCCAGTGTCCTCGTAATATCATTTCGGATCGGTCGTCGGATGGGACAACCACGAAGGCCGCTGATGCGGCCAGCACTGAGCTCACGGAGATCTATTTTTTCTTCGTGTGCTTCGTGGTTGCCGGAGGCCATCGTGGTCTTCACGGTCTGTGCCGCGGTCGCGCTCAGCGCGCAAGCCCAGCCACCGCCCGGGGGATTCAGCGTCGACTATCTCGATCGCGGCGCCGACCCCTGCGCCGACTTCTACCAGTTCGCGTGCGGCAACTGGCTCACGACGCATCCGCTCCCCGCCGACCGCTCGCGCTACGGCCGCCTGCACGAGCTCGCCGACCGCAACGCCCGCATCGTCCGATCGATCCTCGAGGATGCCGCGTACACGACGTCGCGCCGCACCGCGGACGAGCAGAAGATCGGCGACGCCTACGCCGCGTGCATGGACGAGGCGACGATCGAGGCCAGGGGCGCTCGTCCGCTTCAACCGCTGCTGCGCAACATCGGCGCGGTGAGGAACCGCCAGCAGCTCGTCAGGCTCGCGGCGCGCTTCTCGCACGACGGCTTCCCCTCGTTTCTCACGCTCGGCGCCGCCCCCGACTCGCACGACTCGACGAGGTTCATCGCCACGCTGGGCCAGGGGGCGATGGGCCTCCCCGACCGCGATCTCTATCTGAACGGCGACGAACGCTCGATGATGCTGCGGCGCGAATATCAGGCGCACGTGCAGCGGATGTTCGAGTTGCTTGCCGGTGCCGGGTCCGAAAGGACCCGGCCTACATCGGCAGGGACCCGGCCTACGCGCGGGCCTGTAGGGCGGGTCCTTCTGGACCCGCCAGATCGCCTCGCGCAACGAGTCATGGACGTCGAGATCACCATCGCGCGCGCGACGATGGATCGTGTCGCGTTACGTGACCCGCGCCGCCGCGACAACCCGACCACGGTTGCCGGGCTGGCGACGATCGCGCCGAACATCGACTTCCCGCAGTACTTCCGCGGCGCCGGCGCATCGAACCTGCTGAACCCTCTGAATCCCCTGAACCTTCTGAACCCCCAGTACCTGCGGGACATCAGTGCGGCGCTCGACAGCCTGCCGCTCGAGTCCTGGAAGGCCTACATGGCATGGCGCGCGCTCGACGCGATGGCGCCGATGCTGTCGTCGCGCTTCGAGCGCGAGCAATTTCATTTCAACGGAGAGATCCTGAGCGGCCAGAAGGACATGCGCCCGCGCTGGATGCGGTGCAGCGAGGCGGTCGCCGGCCAGCCGGGCGCGGATTCGCTCGGCGAGCTGGTCGGAAAAGTCTTCATGCAGCGGCGCTTCGGGCCCGAGGCGAAAGCGCGCATGGACGAGCTCATCACCGCGCTGCAGCGTTCGCTGCGCGAGACGCTCGCCGCGGTGGACTGGATGAGCGCCGAGACGCGCGCTCACGCGCTCGACAAGCTCGCGGCGCTCAATCGCAAGATCGGAGGACCGGAGAAGTGGCGCGACTTCAGCGCCGTCGCGATCGGGCGCGACGACTACGCCGGCAACGCGCTGCGTATCTCCATCGACGACACGCAGCGGCAGATGCGCTGGATCGGGCAGCCGGTGGACCGCTCGCTCTGGCTGATGACGCCGCAGACGGTCAATGCGTTCTACGCGCCGCAGCTGAACGAGGTCGCGTTCCCCGCGGGCATCCTCCAGCCGCCGGTGTTCGACGCGACGAAGGACCCGGCGGTGAACTTCGGCGCCGCCGGCGCGATGATCGGCCACGAGATGACGCACGGCTTCGACGACAGCGGCCGGCGCTTCGACCCGAAGGGCAACCTGATGGACTGGTGGACTCCGCGGGACGACGCGGCGTTCCGCGAGCGGGCGGCGTGCGTCGCGTCGCAGTACGGCAGTTACTCCTCGATCCCGGGCGCGAAGCTGAATGGCAACCTGACGCTCGGCGAGAACGTCGCCGACAACGGCGGCGTCCGCATCGCGTACAACGCGTTGATGGATCTGCTCTCGACGAAGGGTCCGCAGCCGGCGATCGACGGCTTCGCGCCGGACCAGCGCTTCTTCGTCGCCTACGCGCAGATCTGGTGCGAGAACGCCACCGACCAGGACTTCCGCCGCCGCGCGCAGGAAGACGTCCATGCGCCCGGACGCTGGCGCGCCAACGGCGTGCTGCAGAACATGCCCGAGTTCCGGAAGGCGTTCAGCTGCAGGGAAGGGGCGCCGATGGCCCCGGTCAACGCGTGCCGGGTCTGGTAGGTTCGGAGGCGACTCTTCGAGCCATTGGCTCGAGATATTCCCAGATTGTGTCCGCGATGAACCGCGCGCCCGCCGCGTTGGGATGCACGCTGTCGGCGCCAATCAGATCGGGATTGCCCAGCACGCCGTTCATCAGGAACGGCACGAGCGGTACCCCGTACTTCATCGCCAGCTCTTCGTACATCCGGTGGAACGCGATGGTGTACTCCCAGCCGTTCAGCGGCAGCGCCTCCATCGCGCACAGCAGGACCTCGGCGTTCTGCTCCTGTGCCGCCGCGATGATCGTCTCGAGGTTCGCCTTGATCTCGGAAACGGGCACGCCTCGCAGACCGTCGTTCACCCCGAGCTCGACGACGAAGATCTGCGGCTTTTCGGCAAGCGCGCGGTCCAGCCGCCGCAGCGCGCGCGTGGTCGTGTCGCCCGACACGCCGTGGTTGAGGATCGTGTACGGCAGGCCGGCGGCCTTCAGCTTCTTCTGAATCACCGCCGGATAGGCGTCCTTCTCCGGCAGCCTGTGGCCCGACGTGAGGCTGTCGCCGAAGGCGACGATCTTGAGCGGCACCGACGACTTCGCGCCCGCGGTCTCGGCCGGGAGCGCGGCAATCAGCGCCAGCAGGAAGAGGATGCTAACCACAGTTCATTCTAATCCTTCGGCCCCTCGACATGGAGCGTCAGGTAGCGCTCGTAGCCCATTTCCTTGATCTGGTGCACCTGCGCCTCCAGCCAGTCGACGTGCTCCTCCTCGTCCTTCAGCAGCTTGGTAAACAGCTCGCGCGACGCGTCGTCGCCCGCATCGCGAGCCGCCGAGCGGCACGTGCTGCCGGAGCTGCTGCGTCTCGGAATCGCGCCCATCGGCATGAAAGCCTCGGCGGCGACGGCCGCCAGCCTCCGATGGACGCTACGAGTTGTACAAGACGACCGCCGAGCACGAGGGCGCGGAGGGGCGCAAGCAGCATGGCTTCCCGAGCGCGGAGGAAGTGTCTGCGTAGGGGCCCGCCTCAGGCGGGCCTGAATGCGTAGTGCACGAACCGCACGCCCTGCTCGGCGCCCGTTCCCTCCTTGACCACCACCGCGCGGGCGTCGAGCGGCTGCTCGAGCAGCGGTGTCCCGGGCTCGCCGCCTGCCTTCGCGGCGGTCGTCAGGTAGAGGTCGTGCACCACGCCCTCGCGCAACAGCGCCCTGGCGGTCGTGCGCCCGCCGATCGCCGACACCGTGTCGATGCCGCGCGCGTGCAACTCGCGCAGCGCGGCGCGCATCGACAGCGGCTGCCCGCCGTCGATGACCTGCACCCATGGACGCGTGGCCACCTGGAGCCGCAACGACGCGGCGGCATCCGACGTCGTCACGAGAAACACCGGAAGGTCCGGCTCCTGGAACATCAACGCGGTTTCGATGCGCGGCGCGCTGCGGCTGCACACGACGACCTGCGCGGGATGCCGCGTTCTGCCCCGTTCGAGCCGCAGCCTCACCATCTCGGGGTGCCAGACCGACAAGACCAGCTCATCACTACGTGCCGTGGTTGCACCGGCCAGCACGGCGTCCACGTCCACGCGCGACAGTCCCTCGTAGATCGCATGCTTGTCGGTCTCGCCGCCACCGAGCGTCGACGGGTCGTCGGCGCCGGTGTTGCCGTCACGCGACTCGACGAAGACAAGATTCGTTACAGGTATGTCCTCTTTGCACGACGTTCGATAGAAATCGCCGTCGAACACGGCCCGCGACCACGGATTTCCCATGGCACGGAAATCGCCAAGCTGAGCGTCATCGCTGACCGTTTTATACGGCGGCAATACAGCGGCTGCGGCGGCGCGTTCGCGAGCGCGGCAGTAGTGGTCAAAGCGAACAGACACAGGTCGTACAATCAAACCATGAAGAACATCTTGCTCACCGTTGTGCTGACGTTCACGGCGTCGGCGGTTTTCGCGCAGAACGCCTCGCAGGTCCAGAAGCTGTTTGAGGCGGGCCAATATCAGCGCGTCGTCGAGTCGGCTCAGCCGGACGGCGACCCCGCGGTGCTGTACACCGCTGCGCAGAGCCACCAGAAGCTGGGCGAGAACGACGCAGCGATCGAAACCTACGGCGCACTGGCCTCTCGAGGCGAGGGCGACATCTGGCACTTCATCGGGATGTCAGGTCAGCAGCTGGTGCAGGACGACACGGAAGGCGCGCTGGCATCGGCGCGTCAGGCGGTTGAAATGGACGGCGGGATGGCCGAAGCCCACTATCAGCTCGGCCTGGTCTACGCCAAGCGCCAGGAGTGGCCGCAGGCCGCCGCCGAGTTCGACCGCGTCACCGAGCTCAATCCGGCGAATGCGTACGCCCACTACTACGGCGGGCTGATGCAGTACCGCGCGAATCGCCCGGACCGCATGGCCAATCAGTTCGAACAGTTCCTCAAGCTCGCGCCCGACGCACCCGAACGACCGGAAGTGATGCAGATCATGAAAACGGTGCGCGGCAGGTAAACCTAGAAAGCCTGACCTATTCCGAAGAACCACCGCCCGGTTCGCCACGGCGAGCCGGAGCGGGTGGTTGTAGTGCCCGGCCATGGCACCCGCCCGTAGTCGGCGCGCAGGAGCGCAAACGGCGTCGACAACCGCAGCCCTGCTCCAACCGACGTCGTCAGGTTCCCGAACGTGAAATCCCGCGGCTGCCGGAAGATGTTCCCCGAATCGATGAACGCGACGCCACCCACCCATTTGTAGATCGGCACCCGCGCTTCCTGGTTGAGGACGAGCATCACCTGGCCGCCCGCCGGATCGCCAAGAAAATCACGCGGCCCGAGGTTGTTCTCGTCCACGCCCCGAACCGTGCGCGAGCCGCCGGCGAGGAAGCGCTCGGAAAAGAGCAGATCCTGACCGCCCAGCGGACCGACCATCCCGAGGCGCGCGGCCGATGCGAGCACGATCCCGTGGAGGTTCTCGAAGTGATAGGCCTGGCCGACGTACTTCAGGAACCGGAACTGCGACCCGAGACTATCGGGCGCCCACTGCAGGCTCGACGAGTAGAGCGATCCGCGGGTTGCGTTCAGCGGATCGTCACGCGTGTCCCACGCGGCGTTGCCGATCAACCGCGCGACGCTGACGGTGATGTCGAAGTCGAGCCCGGACCCACTCGCCGGCCGCGTGTCGAACGTGTGGTCCCGGTCGAAGCGGTACGAATAGGAGAACGTGAAGTGACCGGCCGTTCGGACGCGCTGCTCCCATGACACGCCGTTCCGGTTGCTGACGAACGAGGTCCCTTCGGTCGCCTGGTGGACGCGCTCGAGCACCAGCGAGGACTGAATCGGCAGCGCCATGAGCGTCGGCGCGTTCACCAGAGCCCGTGCGGTGTTCTGGCGGCGCTCGTACTGCAGAACGCCCGTGAGGCTCACCGCGCGGCCGAACAAGGTCCGCCGCGTCAGGTCGGCCGTCAATCCGGGCGCGAGGGTGCGTCCGGTCGGATTCGATTCCGGGTGCTCTTCGGCCACCTCGAAGCCGTAACGCAGGCGCAAAGCGGGCCAGGCTTCCACCGCCACGCGGATCCGCATCGGCTGGTCCGGATCGGACGCGCTCAGGCGATTCATCCCCTCCGTCGTGACATCCACTCTCCGGAACAGGCCGGTGCCGAACACGCGCGTCCGTGCGCGGAGCAGTTCGGTCGGATCGAGCGTCGAGCCGACGGTCAGCTGCAGCGCACGCGTCACGACGTCGGGATCCACGCCGCCGTTCCCCGAGACGACCACATCGCCGATCGTCTGACGGAATCCCTCGGCGATCTCGAACGTCAGGTCCACGCGGGGCTCGGTGCCGCGGATGGCCGCGTTCGCCGTCACGGTGGCCGATGCAAAGCCGTGGCTGCGGAACACCGCGACGATCCGCTCCCGCGCCGTGTCGATGGCCGCGGGGTTGTACGGCGACCCGACGGTCACATCGATCGCGCGGGCGACGTCCTCCTCTGGCACGTTCCGGCGTCCTTCGAACGCAATCGCGGCGAGCACGAACTGCGGCCCTGGATCCACGGTGATGGGAAGGACCGCGACACCGCCTTCGAAGAGTGGCGGCGCCGGTGTGACCGAGGCGCGCAAGTACCCGCGCGATCGGAGGAAGTCCGTGAGGTCGCGCGTGACCGAGCCAGGATCGCTCAGGATCCGCTCCGCAAGCCTGCGTTCAGCCACACGTGCCTCGAGATCCGGCAGGACGGCCTGGTCGGATGTGATCAGGCGCACGCGCGTCTCGGTGCTGCGGTCGCCGGGTTGTACCTCGACGCGCAAGGTCTTCATGTCACCTTCGGAGACAACGCGTGCTGACACGTGCGGCCGGACGTACCCCTGCCGCGCCAGCTCAATCCTGAGAATCTGCGTCGCTTCGTCCACGAGCAGTTCGTCGAGCACGGACGAGGCCCACGCATCGGCGATCCGCTGCGGCACATCACGGCCGACCTCCACGCCAATGACCTCGATCGCGGTTCGCGGTCCCGCGTCGATGGCGAACGCAAGGTTCACCACATCGCCGTTGACCTCGCGGCTCGCGCTCACCCGCGCGGCAAGGTGGCCGTTCTGGTGGTAGAAGTCCTCCAGCCGATCGCGGTCGTCCTGCCAGCGTGCGAAGTCGAAGGTGTTGCCCGGTCGCACCTTGATCAGCGCGCGAATGCGCTCTTCGGGGAAGGCCAACTGCCCGGTGACGGACACATCGCCGACGCGCTGCTCGGCGCGCTGCTCCTTGGTCGTGCGCGTCCCGGTAGCCGCCGTACCGCCTCCGAATGAGAGGTCGTGGCGGAAGCCATACCGCCGCAGGTCGTCATCGTCAGACACGACGCGCATATCGACCTGCCGCACCGGAAGGTAGTCCACAATCCAGGTCTGCGCGGTCGAATCGCGCAGGCTTTGCGAAAACGTGACGTCCACGTTGCTGCCGATCCCTTTGCCGAACGTGAGCCGCGACGTCGGATCGACCTCGGTGGCCACGGCGGTCGGCTCGAGGCGCGTCACCGACTCGTCGACACCACCGATGCGCAGCGTGTCGAGTCCCACCGCACGGCCGGCGAAGCCGAGCACCTCTCCCGAGAAGTTCCCGATGACCTGCGTCCCGATGAACGACGCGTCCGCCGTGCCCAGTTGATCGAGCGTACGCCCCGTCAGCAGCAGCGCGGTGATGTCCGCCTGGCCCAGATCCTCCGCCGTCATGTCCACCTGCGGCGATTCAGCCGGTCCCGTCAACGCGAGCTCGATGTCGTGACCCGAGACGCGCGTCGTCAGATGGATGTTCAGCTCCGGTTCGATGGCGGTCGGGCTGACGAAGTCGATCGTGCTCGGCGTGTCGTGCGAGATGGTGTAGACGTTGCGCCCCACGAAAATCTGGCCGTCTTCCCGCAGAACCGCCCGCCCCGAAAGGCCGGGCGCAGCCGCGGTGCCAATCAGGTCGAGATCCGCGCCGAGCTGCGCCCGCGCGTAGTTGTTGTCGACGATGAGGTCCTCGTCTGTGACGACGCTGATGTCCAGCGCGAGCTGTTTCAGGAAGGCGGTGTCTTCGGCGGACGAGGCGCCGGTCGCCGCGACGCTGCGCGCGCGCGTTGCGGCAAGCAGCCCGCCGACGACCGCCAGCGGCTCACGGTAGGCGCCCCGGAGCACCGTAATCGTCCCGGACAACCGTCCACTCGGCGCGGCGGCGTCGGGTTCGGACACGGCATCGAGCTGCAGCATGGCGTTCAATTGGCTGCGCAACCCCACGGGAAAGTCGAGCGCCATCTCGCGGACGTCAGCCGCGAGATGCACGTTCAAGCCAGCATCAGGTTGATACGAGATGTTCCCGTCCCCCGTCAGGGTTCCGCCGTTGATCGATCCGTTCAGCGCGCGGAGTGTCATGTCGGTGCGCGTGAGCGCGGCACGTGCTGTCAGACCGGTGACGATGACCCGCGGATCGATGAGCCGCACTTCCCCACCGTCGAGCGCGACGTCGCCGTCGATCCTGGGGGCGTCGAGCGGGCCCGTGATCGACAGCTTCGGCGTCAGCCGCCCCGCGGTAGACATGCCGGCGGTGCGGACAAACGGCGTGAGCATCCGGAGATCGATGTCGCCGTTGGCGATGATGGCCGCCTGCCGGTCGGCAAGCCGCACCTGCCCGAAGACGCCGAGCGTCGCGCCGGTTCCGCTCCAGTTCCACGACTCGATGCGCGCGAAGCCGTCTCGCAGCACGATGTGCGTGGGAACGCGCTGGGTGACGGGAAGGCCAGCCACCTGCAGGTCGAGGCGTGTCAGCGTGAGGTCGCCGACCGCCCGCGCGAGATCGGTTGACGGCGTCTCGACGTTGACCGCGGCGTCAACCGTCCCCGCCAGATCTTCGATCGTGGTCGGATCGAGCAGGCCCCGCAGGACCGCCGGGGTGATGCCCTTCACGGTCGCATGCAGCGAGGCAGGTACGGCGGTGGACGGAGGTGGCGTCGACGTCGAACTGACCACCGCCAGCGGAATGGAGCCGGTGGCGTCGAGGACAGCGCCTTCGTACACGGTATGCGCTTCGCGCACATCGACGACGTCGTTTTCGAGATGCGCGCGCAGGCGGAGATCCGTCGCGATGGACAGATCTTTGATGGTGACGGATCCTGATTCGAGCTCGAGATCGGCGGCAATCAACGGCTTCTCGAGCGAACCGGTCA
>Ga0137418_10007293_pt1 | contig 10159 bp, 7 predicted proteins | sample CZODoug3_1_2_16f_FD_122242 | JGI IMG/M metagenome (GOLD analysis project Ga0137418, IMG submission 122242) | Vadose zone soil fungal communities from Angelo Coast Range Reserve, California, USA - CZODoug3_1_2_16fungal (Hybrid Assembly) | ecosystem: Environmental > Terrestrial > Soil > Vadose... | reverse complement strand
GCGCCGAACGCCTGCCGATCGCGTCCGAGCGGTGCGAAGTGATCCTCGCGCTCGAGGTGGCGCAGTACCTTGAGGTCGCTGCTTTCCTCGGGGAGGTGCGGCGGGTCCTAGCCCCCGATGGAGTCCTGTTCCTGACGCTGCCGAACAGCCGTCGGGACGCGTTCGTCCCATCCATGCTCGCGCGTGAGTACCTGGATGGAGCCGCGTGGCGCGAGCGTTGCGAGGCGGTCGGGCTCCACGCGCACATCCTCGGGGCGTTTCGCGAGCCTGGGTGGTTAAAGCGAACGCGACGGGCCGTCGGGATCGTAGCCCTTCGCGCCGCCGCGCACACCCTCAATCTCCTCGATCCGAGCCACAGGTTCTCCGCCCTGCGACGTGGCGCACGGCGGGCAGTGGGCTACAAGCCACTGCAGCTGCCGAACGTCCTCTCGCAGGCGGATTTGTCGCGCGTGTCGGCCGAACCCCTCGAGTTGCTGCAGGGTGCCCGCCGGCGGTCCAGTGGGCACACCTTCCTCTATATCTTGGCTGCACGGGATGCAGCAGTGGCGGACGGTTTGTGCGACCGGTTGGTTGGTGGCAGACCGTGAGCCAATCGCGCGTCGCCCATCACGCTGTGCTGACGTTCGCGACGATGGTGGTGACCACGCTGATCGGGATCGCGAGTCGCATCCTGCTGACGCGCGGGCTCGGTCCAGACGGTCTGGGGCAGTACACCGGCATCGTCCTCCTCCCACTGTTTTCGGTAGCTTTTCTGAACCTCGGGATCAACGTCTCGGCGGTTCATCTGGTTGGCAGCGGTCGCCTATCGCCCCGCGAGGCCAGCAGCGTCGCGTTCTCAGTGCCGCTGCTGACGTCCCTGATCGCCGTTCCGATACTCGCACTCCTCGCGCCGGCTCTGTCCAGCCGCTACCTGGACGGTGCACCAGTGCTGGCACTTCGTGTGACCCTCCTCGCGCTGCCGGCGATGCTGCTTGCCTCGTGCGCTGGCGGCGTTCTACAAGGTCTCGGGCGACTGAGAGCGTACAATGCCATCAGTCTTGCCGGGCCCGTGCTGTCGCTCCTCGTGCTCGTTGTCGCCACACTCAGTGGCGGTGTGCGGCTAGGAAGCGCACTGACCGCTTGGCTCGTGCTGCAAATTGCCGCGGCAGTGGTGGCCGTTGTGCTGCTCGCGCGCCAGACTGGTCTGCGCCTCATCCCCGACCGCGCTGCGGCTGGCGCCATGTTGCGGCTCGGCGTGCTACCGTACGCCGCAAACACACTCGGCCTGGCCAGCCGGCGAGTAGACAGCGTCCTACTGCTAGCGTTTCTGGGGACCCATGCGCTCGGTCTCTATTCGCTCGCGACCGCAATGGCTGAGCTCTTCTGGTTTGCCGCATCTGCGGCGTCAATCGCACTGGCTCCCGAGGTCGCCCGACGGGGGAAGGACGATAAGGGCGCACTGACCGCGGCCACGAGCCGGATGGTACTGATAGTAATGGGCGCGTCACTACTTGCTTGGCTGGTCGTTGATCGTCGGCTGATCGCCTTGTTGTTCGGGGCGTCCTTCGTCCCGGCGGCCGTTCCGCTGCGCGCCCTGTTCCCGGCGATCGTGGCAGCGAGCGTCGAGAAGGTGATCGTCGGCGACCTCACAGGACGTGGGACGCTCTGGGTAGCTCCCGTGAGCGCGCTTCTGGCCTTCGGCGTGAGCGCGGCCGGGACGGTCTTGCTGGTCCCGTCCTTCGGTCCGGTCGGGGCCGCGGCTGCTTCCTCCGCCGGCGCGGTGGCCGCCGCCATCCTGACGCTATGGCTCTACAGCCGCCTGTACGGTCAGAGCTGGCGAGCGCTCCTCATCCCGCGCGTCCAAGACGTCGCCGCGGCAGCACGCGCCATTAGGGCAATGCCGCCGTTCAGTCGACGAGCACCCACCCCCGAGGCTTCGTGATCGCGGTCGCGCGCTTCCTATGGATGAGCCTGCTCGTCCTCGTTCCGTTGACCATCCGGACGCCGGAATCGGGGCTCGTTGGTACGGGCCGCGTTGCGAGCTATCTGTGGACCGACGGCCTTTTGGCACTCGTGGTGCTTCTGGTCCTGCTGGATGAACTCATGAGTCCGCGCCGAGCCTCCAACCAACCGCGAGCCGGGCGGACGGTGCTGGTGATGTTCGTGGTTCTCTTCGAGGTCCAGTACGTATCGCTCCTTGCTGCGATGGCCCGGGGCGATGCGATGAGTGTTTCCTACCTGGGCGCCGGTGTCGTGTGGCTTCGGGCGCTGGCGGTGTTCGTGGTGGCGAGACGTCTGGTACGTGATCCGTCCGATGTACAGCGGCTCTGGAGAGCCTTTCTGGTGGCGTACGTGGTGGTGTGCGGGATCAGCCTCCTAGAGTTGGCACGCAATGCGCAAGTGACGGCGATCCTGAACACGTACTACGGCACCACGGTCCATCAGGAGGCGATGCGCCATCTAGCGGACATTGGACAGTACAGGGTGACGGCAACATTCGATCGCAATCCCCACGGCCTCGCCCTGTACATGATGATCGGGATCGCGGTGATCACCAGCGTCCTGGCCAACGTGCGAGGGATGCGCGTGCCGTCGCGCCTGGCTCTCTTCGTGTTGGTCGGCGTTGGGGTTACCGTGCTTCTAGTGACGAGTTCGGTACTGGCCTTACTGGGTACTGTGGCGGCGGTCGCATCGATCGCGGTCGCACGGCGCAGACACCGGATCCGGGGTGGCGTTGTCTTAGGCGGACTCTTGGTGGGGGCGGGCTTCATCGCCGCCACATGGCTTCGGACAACGATTGCTCGCGTGGCGACTACCATAGGCGCGTTGCGCACCGGCGATCTGTCGTCTATCGCACTCCTGAGCTTCACCGATCGTTTGGATGTGTGGCTCCAGGCGGTCGCGCTCATGGAGAAGACCGCGCTTGCACTCGTGTTTGGTGTGGGCCCGGCCGTGCTGGTCCGAGCGGTCCGGGACACCGGCATGTATGCGGACAACGACTACCTGTTTGTCCTCTTCGCGACGGGCGCGCTCGGCCTGCTCGCGTTTCTGGCCTTGTTGACTGCGTGTCTGATCGAGATCCAGAAGCGGTTGCGGGTCTGCCCGGCGCAGGGGCCCGGTCTGGCCCTGGTCATTGCGTCGCGTGGAGCGCTGCTCGGGCTAGCGGTGGCGGCGTTCGCCGGCCCCTTCTTCACGAGCGAAGCGTTCTGGCGCGACAGTTTCATGCTCTGGACGCTGCTGGGCGTTGTGTGTGCGTCCGGCGCGGTCGGCTCGCCCATCCCGGCACCGACTGGCGCCGCGGCCCTGCAGGGGACAACGGGGGCTACAGACGCGTGAGAGTTGCGATGGTCATCCTCAATACGACGCCGCTCGTGCTCGACTCTCGCGTGCGCAAGGAGGCACAAGCGCTCGTGGTGGCCGGCCACTCGGTGAGGCTGGTCGGGGTGCGCCAGCGTGGTGAGCGGTTGCGGGACGACCTCGGTGGATTCGAGGTCGTGGCATTTGAGGTCTGGTCTCGGCGTCTTCCTCGGACGCCGCTTTTCTGGCCTGTGAAGTACGCCGAGTTCCTGGTGAAATCTGTGGCGGCGTTGCTGCGAAGCCGGGCCAACGTATATCACGCGCATGACCTCGAGGCGCTCATCCCCGCGTGGATCGCAGCGAGACTTACGCGGGGGCGGGTCATCTACGATTCGCACGAGTTGTTCACCGAGCGACCGATCGAGATGCGATCGGTGTGGCGGGCGATTGAGCACTTCCTGATACGGCGTGTGGATGCGGTGATCGCGGCCAGTGAGGAGCGAGCCGTAATCATGCGTGACGAGTACGGTGCACGAGACCTGCCAGCGGTTATCGCCAACTGCCCGCCCCGGGTCGGACGGCACGCCGAGTCTACTGTACGGGACCGGCTGCCGGTGGAGCGACGTGGCGCACGGCTCGTGCTCTACCAAGGCGGCCTCTCGCCCGGTCGAGGCCTCGACACGCTGACAAGAGCCGCCGGGCTGTTCGAGCCGAGTGCCGTACTGGTATTCGTGGGTGCGGCGAGCGCGTATTCGGAGTCGGTCCTACGATCGGTGGTTGAAGCAGAGGGACTACGCGACCGCGTATTCTTCGTGGCGCCGGTCGATGCAACGGAGGTGGTGTCATTCATCAGAACGGCCGATCTCGGTGTGGTGATCTACCAGAACACGTGTCGCAACAATTATTACTGTGCGCCGAACAAGGTGTACGATTACTGCATGGCCGGGTTGCCCGTCGTGGGCTCCGATTTCCCGCCGCTCCGCACGTTGGTCCAGCGGCACGCGATCGGAGTGCTGTTCGATCCCGAGAAGCCTGCGGCGATCGCTGCCGCCGTGAATCAAGTGCTCACGGACGATGATGTTCGCGAGCGCGCTGTCGCCGGCAGTCGCGCCGTGGCGGCTCAGTGCAACTGGGAGGAAGAATCCAAGAAGCTGGTCGGCCTTTATGAACGGTTTGGAGCCGGCTCCGCTCGTATGGCCGGAGGCTGAGACGGCGTATGTGCGGCATCGCTGGCGTCCTGGATGCGCAGGCCACTCCCGAGGAGCGGGCCGCTCTGGTGGCGACAATGTTGCGCCGCCAGAGCCACCGGGGACCGGACGATTCCGGCGTATGGAGCGGTCACACCGCCGCGCTGGGGATCTGTCGGTTGGCGATCCTCGACCTCTCGACGGCTGGGCACCAGCCGATGTCCGAAGAAAGCCAGAAGGTGTGGGTCGTTGAAAACGGGGAGATCTACAACTTCGAGGAGCTCCGGGACGACCTGAAGCGCGCGGGCCACGCCTTCCGCTCGGGTTCGGATGCTGAAGTGCTGGTGCGCGGCTTCACCCAGTGGGGCGTGCACCTTCTCGATCGCCTGCGTGGCATGTTCGCCTTCGCCCTGTGGAGCGAGCAGGACCAACGTCTTCTGTTGGCGCGGGATCGTTTCGGGATTAAACCGCTCTATTACCGAGTCGAGAGACTCGACGCTGGGTTCCGTCTGCTCTTTGCCTCTGAGATCAAGGCGATTCTTGCGGTGCAGAGGGAAGGCGCGCGCCCTAACCTTGAGACGGTCCACGATTTTCTGGCGCATGGTCAGCTCGAGCACAACAGCGACACTTTTTTCGAAGGAATCGCTAAGCTGCCGCCGGCGCACGTCCTGCTGGTTGGTCGCGACGGTGGCACTGAGCTCAGGCGGTACTGGGACTACGAGGTCAATCCGGACTTGGGCCAGGTGTCCAAGGTGGACGATCAACGTGCCGCTGAGGCGTTCCGGGAGGCCTTCTTCGAGTCGGTCCGCTATCACCTCGTGAGCGACGTACCGGTAGGGTCCTGCCTGAGCGGGGGGCTGGATTCCTCTGCAGTCGTCTGCGCGGCGAGTCGACTGTTGGGAGATGGGCGAGCGCGTACGCCGACGGCCCGACAGTGGACGTTCACATCGTGCTTCGATGATCCGCGCTTCGATGAGCGCACGTATGCAACCGAGGTCGCCAAGGTCACGGGAGCGCAAGCGCACTACACGTTTCCAAGTGCCGCGGGACTGTTGGCCGAACTGCCCGCGCTACTGCACCACCAGGAGGAGCCATTCGCCGGGACGAGTGTCTACGCGCAGTGGTGCCTGATGCGCGATATACACACAAGCGGGCTCAAGGTCGTTCTCGATGGACAGGGAGGCGACGAGCTGTTGCTCGGATACGGCAAGTTCTACGTGTTCTTCCTGCAGGAATTGGCGCGGCGTCGTCGGTATGGTCTGTTGGGTCGCGAGGCGGCTTCTCTCCTGACGGCGCCGGCGTTCCTGCGCAGTCTCGATCTCCGGCACGGTCTGCGCTACCTGGGTCGCGCGGCTGCATTGGCCGGGGAGCAGCGGCTCGTCTCTACTGCGTTGGCGAACCGCTGCACGAACCGGACGGTGCCCGTGGGATTGGACGGCGGCCTGGCCGAGCGCATCAAGCGCGACACCACCACCCTCAGCCTGCCGGTCCTCCTCCGCTACGAGGACAAGAACGCGATGGCCTTCTCGGTCGAGTCCCGGGTGCCATTCGTGGACCACGTGCTGGTCGAACATGTCTCGCGCCTGCCGCTGCGTCAGAAACTGAGAAGCGGCTGGACCAAGTTCATCATGCGTCAGGCGCTACGCGGTGTGCTGCCGGAGTCCGTCCGGCGGCGCCGGGACAAGGTCGGGTTCGTGACCCCCGAGGAGGTCTGGCTCCGTGGGGAGCTGGCGGGAGAAGTTGAGGAGACCTTTGCCTCCGCGCGGTTCCTGACCGACTGGGCGGATCTTCCACGACTGCGCTCGGCGTTCGTCGCGTATCGGCGCCGTCCGGGTGTCCTGTCGCACAGCGTGTTCTTCCGGTACTTCATCGTGGAGCACTGGGCGCGTCAGTTCTTGGGGACCGTCTGACCAGCGACTTGGGATTGCGCCCTTGCCAGCGGCGGTGTTTCCTTGGGCGTTGCCGGACGCGGAAGCGGGGTTGGTCCCCGCGCCCGCCTCCAACTTGTTACGTGGAGAGCATAGGATGAGCGATGCGCTAAGGCCGGGAGTGCGATCCTCGACTTCGGAACGCGGGACAGAGGAGGCGGGAATCTCGCTGTGGTGGTATGCGAGCGTCGTGCTACGACGCTGGCGCGTGGTCGTCCTGGTCCCGACGCTCGTGGCGGCGATCGTCGCGGTCTCGTCTCTGCTCTCGGCACGGCAATACGTGGCCAGCGCAGCGTTCGTGCCGCAGGAGCCTCCATCCGCTCAATCCGGCCTTGGGGAATTGGCTCGGCAGTTCGGGGTTGCCGCGCCTCGGGCGAACGCAAGCTCGCCGCAATTTTATGCGGACCTCCTGGTCTCGCGGGAAGTGCTCCGCGACGTCATCGTCACCGCGTACTCCGTCGGGTCCGGGAGCGACTCTTCGGTTGACCTGTTGCAGTATTTCCACATCGCGGTCCCGAATCGTGACGACGCGGTGGTGCTTGCCATCAGCCGGCTGCGGCGAGTGTTGAGCGTGCGTACCGACCGCAACACGGGTGTGGTGACGTTCCAGGTGCGCACTGACATCCCGATGCTGTCAGTGCGCGTCGTGGGGCGTCTCCTGGAGCTCGTGAACGAGTTTGACCTCCACCGACGTCAGACGCAGGCTCGGGCAGAGCGGGAGTTTGTGGAAGGGCGCCTGGCCCTCGCCGACAGCGCGCTGATGTCAGCCGAGGATGATTTGGCAGCGTTCTATCGTCGCAACCGCCGATTCTCGGACGCTCCTGGGCTAGTCGCTGAGGAAGCGAGACTCAAACGGAAGGTGGATCTTCGGCAGCAATTGTACATCACGCTGGCCCAGAACCGCGAAACCGCGAGGATCGAGGAGCTGCGCAGCACGCCGGTGATCACAGTCCTCGAGCGACCGGAGGCGTTCGTGGAGCCGGACTCCCGGGGAACCATTGGGAAGACCATCGTTGCGTTCTTCGCGGTCGGTTTCCTGGCCGTCGGGCTGGCGTTCCTGCAGGAGTACGTGGCTAGAGCGCGCGAAGCGGGAGCGGCCGATTATCAGGAATTCGTGACGCTCCGGCGCGCTTCCGTAGCCGGCCTCATGGCCCGTTTTCGGAGTTCTGGACGGCGGGAGTCTAAGACAGGGTGAATCGTGGCTTCAGGAAAACCGTTTTCAGTGCGGTGGTCTTGATGGCGAGCCGCCCAACTGCGTTCTAGAAAACGAGAACCTGCATCTGTTGTTGGAGACGACGTTGAACCTGTTCGAGAGCGAGTGGCGGTGAGTGGACGAAGCCGAGGGAAGCCGATGGATCGCGTGATCTGCGTATTGACCACCGTCCACGAACCCTTGGACCATCGAATCTTTTTTAAAGAAGCCAAATCGCTCGCGGCGGCAGGGTATCGGGTTGTGCTAATTGCCCCGCATGATCGGGCAGAAACTGTTGCGGGCATCCAAATCGTGCCGCTGCGGATTCCGCGGAACCGCTGGGAACGGATGCTCATCACCAGCGCCCGCATGCTGCAGCTCGCTCTCCATGAGCGAGCCGATGCCTACCACTTCCATGATCCGGAACTCATTCCCGTTGCCCTCGTGCTCAAGCTGATTGGACGTCGCGTCATCTATGATGTCCACGAGGACGTGCCGCGGGACATCATGCTCAAGCACTACATCCCGAGCGTGTTGCGGAGAGCAATTGCGTGGGTGGCGCGGTTGATTGAGCAGGGAGCTGCGCGGGCGTTTGATGCGATCGTAGTGACAACGGAGGACATTCAGCGCCATTTCGCATGGCATCGTCGCGTGCGTCTCGTCCGAAACCTACCCGTACTGAGTTGGTACGGGGTAGCTCCCACGCCCCACAATGGGCGTGGCCCTTTCACGCTGGTTTACGCGGGGGGTCTCGCTCCCGTTCGGGGAATCACGGAGATTGTTCAGGCGATGTCGCTCCTGCCGCCGCGGAGTGACGTACGTCTTATTCTTTGTGGGCGCTGGTCGCCAGCCGAATACGAGTACACCATCCGCACCCTGCCGGGCTTCACCCGAACGCAATACATCGGCAACCTGGCGGTTGACGACGTTCCGGCTGCACTCGCAGAAGCCCATGCCGGAATCATTTGCTTGCAGCCCACCGACACATATCTGACCGCGCTACCCACAAAGCTATTTGAGTATATGGCGGCTGGACTGCCCGTGATTGCCTCGTCCTTCCCTCTCTGGAAGAGCATCGTCGAAGAGAGCGGGGCTGGGGTTTGCGTCGATCCTAAAGACCCGGCTGCGATCGCTCGCGCAATACTGAAGCTGCACGAGGAACCGGCGTTGCGGCTGCAAATGGGAGCAAATGGCCGGCGGGCAGTTGAGGCGCGGTGGAACTGGCAGATCGAGGAGCGCGTTCTCGCCGCCATGTACCGTGACATCCTTGGGATGTCGTGACGTCACCTCTCTCTCTAAGGTACGACAATTGTTGCGGCGTTAGTCACCGATCCCACCGCCGCAATGCGAAACGTGCCCGAACCGGCTGGAGCCGTGTAGACACCACCGGGCGTAATGGATCCACCGCCCATGCCATCCAGCACGATCCACGTGACGGATTGGTTCGCTGTGAACGTCAGCATCTCGCCGCGAGAGACGGTCACCGGGGATGCGGGCGTGATGACGATGGGGGCTGGTCCCTCTGGGGGCTGCGGCGCCGAAATTGATGAGGCAGTCACGCCGCTGCTGGTCCCAGCGACATTCATGGCGGTGAGTCGATACGTATAGATGTTGTTCGCCGTCGTCGTACCGTCGCCGAGGTAGTAGGTCGAACCGCCAACCGTGGTGAGCGGCTGGAATGCCGGAGAAATGTTGCTGGACACCTCGAGCGAGAAGCTGCTCGCCGTCGGGACCGCGGACCACGAGAGGAGCACACCGCCGCCGCCGATGGTGCGCGCAACGAAGCCCGCGGGGCTCGGTGGGGGCGAGCTAGGGACGACGACGGCTACGGTCGCGGTCGCGGTAACCGGTCCCCCGGCGTTCACTGCAGTAAGCGTGTACGTCGTGGTGGTGATTGGTTGAATGCGTAACACATTACCCTTCGTAATACCGATGCCCTGATCGATGCGCACGGTATCGGCGCCAGAGACGTCCCACGATAAAACCGATGCGGCACCGGCGACGATGCTGTCAGCCGATGCCACAAAGCTCGTGATGACTGGGAGAGGCGGTAGCGTAACCGTGACGGTCGCGGGTGCGCTGTCGCGCCCAGCGTGGTTGACGGCGACAAGCGTGTACTCGGTGGTCGACATCGGATGCACGCAGATACTTGTGCCACTGACGACCCCGATGTCGGGAGACAGAACGAGCGAATCCGCGTCGTAGACAGTCCAAATCAGCTTGGCGCTGTCACCGCGGATGATGGTAGCTGGCACTGCGGCGAAGGAGGCGACGATCGGTGGTGCGATCGACGGTTCAGTAAAGCAGGCGCTCAGTAGTAGACCTGTCAGGCCGACTGCTCTCCCGTGCCAGGACTTGGGAAGAGGTTCGAGGCAGCTCATGGTGGCCTATTCTATAGCCGCGTGTGGCGTCCGCGAGGCCGGGGGATGAGCGCCGCAGCCAGGCGTAGGACGCCGAAGAGACTGCCTGCCCCGTAGCTCAGGTGCAGGGCGAGGAACACGAACGGCATCGCCAGGACGAAACTCCAGTCGCGCCGCTTTCTCGCGAGGTCTAACGCAGCGGCTGTCGCGACCGCG
>Ga0137418_10007292_pt1 | contig 10159 bp, 7 predicted proteins | sample CZODoug3_1_2_16f_FD_122242 | JGI IMG/M metagenome (GOLD analysis project Ga0137418, IMG submission 122242) | Vadose zone soil fungal communities from Angelo Coast Range Reserve, California, USA - CZODoug3_1_2_16fungal (Hybrid Assembly) | ecosystem: Environmental > Terrestrial > Soil > Vadose... | reverse complement strand
ATTTCCGGTCGCTGCCTGGGGCCGTAGACCGTGAAAAAACGGAGCGCGAAGACGTTCAGCCGGTACAGCTCGTGATAGGTCGCGCACATCAGCTCGCCCGCACGCTTGGTGGCCGCGTAGGGGGAGATCGGCCGATCCACCTCATCCCTTTCGGTAAACGGCAGCCTGGAGTTGTTTCCGTAGACCGACGAGGAGGACCCGAAAATGAACTTCGCGACGCCGTGGCGGCGGCACGCTTCCAGAAGAACGGCCGTGCCGTTGACGTTCACGTCGCAGTACAAGACCGGCTGCTCGATCGAGGGGCGGACGCCGGCGCGTGCCGCCAGGTGGACGACGACGCTGATCGGCTGCGTCGTGAAAACCTTCTCGACCAGGACTCCATCGCGGATGTCCCCTTCCACGAGCGTAAAGCCGGAACGCCCCGCGAGCGGCTTGAGGTTCCGTCGCTTGACCTCGGGCGGATAGAAGTCGTCGAAATTGTCGAGGACGACGACCTCGCGTCCCTCTTTCAGGAGGGCGTCGACCAAGTGGGATCCGATGAAGCCCGCCCCGCCAGTGACGAGAATCTGCGCCATGCCCGCCTACAGCCTCCGGACCTTCTCGCGGCCGGCCGTCACGCCGCGGGTGGCGTTGCGCGTGTCCAGCACGCATGGCGAGTGCCGCACGATGAAGTCGTAGTCGTATGCGGAATGGTTGGTCACGATGATCACGAGGTCCGAGGCTTCGAGCTCCCCGCGATCGAGGAGCACGGACCGGTAGGTCGGGCCGCCGACGATGGCGATCTGCGAGACGTACGGATCGTTGTATCGGATATCCGCCCCTCGATCCGCCAGAAGCTTGATGACGTCCAGCGCCGGCGATTCCCGCACGTCCCCGACGTCTTTCTTGTAGGCGACCCCCAGGACGAGAATGCGCGCGCCGCGCACGCTCTTGCGCAGGTCGTTCAGGACATCCACGACCTTGTCGACTACGTAGCGCGGCATCTGCCCGTTGATCTCGGAAGCCAGCTCGATGAAGCGCGCGGTGTAATTGAGCGTCTTCAGCTTCCAGGAGAGATATTGCGGATCGATCGGTATGCAGTGGCCGCCCAGCCCCGGGCCCGGGTAGAACGCCATGAACCCGAAGGGCTTGGTCGCCGCCGCATCGATCACCTCCCAGACGTCGAGGCGGAGCCGATCGCACATCACTGCCACCTCGTTCACCAGCCCGATGTTGACGCTGCGAAACGTGTTTTCCAGAAGCTTCACCATCTCGGCGGCCCGGGTGCTCGAGACCGGGATGATCCGGTCGATCGCCTGCTCGTAGAGCGCCCGGGCGACGCGGCCACAGCTTTCCGTGACGCCCCCGAGGATCTTGGGGGTATTGCGCGTGTGGAAGCTGGAGTTTCCTGGGTCGACCCGCTCGGGCGAGAACGCCAGGAAGAAGTCGTCCCCGATCTTCAAGCCTGTGGCCCCGAGCTTCGGCAGAAGGACCTCCTCCGTCGTCCCCGGGTAGGTGGTGCTTTCGAGCACCACGAGAAACCCCGGGTGGAGGTAGCGGGCAACCTCCTCCACGGCGGCGACGATGTAGGAGATATCCGGGTCGCGCGTCTTGCGCAGGGGAGTCGGCACGCAGATGATGCAGGCGTCGCATCCGGCCAGAACGGAGAAGTCGTCGGTCGGGCGCAGGATTCCATCCCGGATCAACGCCGTCAGGTGCTCATCCGGGACGTCCTGGACATGCGATCGCCCGCTCTTCAGCCCCGCGACCCTTCCCGAGTCCACGTCGATGCCCTCGACCGTGATCCCGCCGCGCGCAAATTCGCACGCGAGCGGCAGCCCGACGTAGCCGAGCCCGATCACGGCCAGCTTCGCCTGACGGCTGCGGATCTTTTCGATCAGCGCTTCCGCGGATCGGGAGGCGGCCCGTGGAGCGCTCGCCAGAGCCACCCCGGGCGCCGGACCGTCAGGGCCCGGGTGTGGCATCCGGCTGCGGGGCGTCCCCTCCGCCCTGGCCGGAGCCCTGCTTTGAACCCGCGCCTTCCTGTTCCTGGCCTTCGTCACCCTCTCTCCCCTTCGCTCCCTTCTTCCCGTAATGACGCACAACCCCTTTTCCCACGCGACTCTTCTGGATGCCCGACACCACATCCTTCAGACTCTCGTACACCTCCGGATCGTTGACGAGTCCGCCGATGGTGCCCTTGCCGGCATCCACCTTGCGCAGGATCGAATCGGCGTGACCGGCGGCGCCGTCGATTTTTTTCAACAGCGTGTCGGCGTAAGTCTCGTCGTTCATGAGCCGGCCGAGGAGACCGCGCCCCTGCTGGATCCCCTCCGCGGTCTTGCGCAAGGAGGCCGCCGTCGTTCTCAGATCATTGATCGCCTGGGTCCCGGGGCCGTTCGGATCGCCGAGCTGGGACACGAATCCCTGCTCGGCATCGAGCTTCTGCATGACGGAGCGAACGTGGGTCAGGGCGGCGTCGATGTTGTCGACCTGCTTGCGGGCAAACGTTTCGTCCGTCAGCACGGCCCCGGCAAGACCCTTGCCCTTCTCGATCCCATCCAGGGTTCGGCGCAGAGACGCCAGGCTCCCCTCCAGGTTCGCGACCCCCTGCCTGCCGAACTCCGGATTATGGATCATCTCCTGCATGATGCCGCCGCCGCGGTTGATGGCGATCAGGAGGTCCCTCATGGAGGCCGTGATTTCCTTGATGTCATCCGCGATCCCCTGGCTTTGCTGCAGCGTCTCCTCCCATACGGACACGCCCGGCTGGATGAACCCGTCGGCCTCGAGGGCCGGCCTATCGGGATCTCCCGGGGTCAGCTCGATGTACTTGTCCTGGGACAGGTACGTGAGAGACTTGAGCAGCGCCTGCGTCCCCGAGCGGATGCGGTTGGCGTAGGCCCGGTCGACCGAGAAGACCACCTTGATCTTCGTTTCGCGAATGTCGTCGGGAAACTCGATCTTCGCGATCGTCCCGATCTGCACCCCCACAAGCCGCACCGGGGATCCTTCCGTCAGGCCGCTGGTGTTTTCGAAGCTCGTCCAGTACCTGGTCTTGCGGGAGAACAGGCGCTGCTCCTTGCTGATCGCCATGACAGCCACGGCGAAGAGGATCAGGCCGATCGAAACGAAGGCGCCGACGCTGATTTCCTGGGTCGCCCTAGACAGCCGCAACCGACCCCTCCTTGCCGCCGCTCAGGAAATGACGCAACCGCGGCTCCGTTGATTCCCGGGCTTCGTTCACGGTCCCGACGAAATGCATCCGGCCCTCGAAGAGGTAGGCGATGCGATCACCGACGAGGAAAGCGCTCGCGATATCGTGCGTCACCACCACCGACGTCACTTGAAGACGCCGTTGAAGATCCTTGATCAGCTCGTTGATCGTCGTCGCGGTGACCGGATCCAGACCCGTGGTCGGCTCGTCGTACAGGATACACCGGGGCTCCATGGCGATCGAGCGCGCCAGAGCCACACGCTTCTTCATGCCCCCGGACAGCTCGGCGGGCATGAGATTTTCGACCCCCTCGAGGCCCACGAGGGCGAGTTTTTGGTGGACCGTTTCGTGAATCGCCTGCTCGGCCATGTGGGTGTGCTCCCGCAGTCCGTAGGCGACGTTTTCCAGGACGCTCATCGAGTCGAACAGGGCACCGCCCTGGAAGAGCATCGCGACTTTCTTGCGCACGGGGGTCAGCTCTTCTTCGTCGTAGTCGACGATGTTCTCCCCGTCGACGACGACCCGCCCGCGATCGGGCCGGTGGAGTCCGATGATGTGCCGGATGAGGACCGACTTGCCGCTCCCGCTGCCCCCGAGCACCACCATGGTCTCCCCGCGCTTGATCTGAAAGGTGACCCCGTGCAGCACCGTCTTGTTCCCGAATGCCTTGTGGACGTCCTCGAACTCGACGAAGGCTTCGCCCACCGGCAGGCTCAAATCGCCAGAAAGAACTTGGTCAGGAAGAAATCGGACACCAGCACGGCCAGCGATGCCGCCACGACGGTCTGGGTGGTGGCCCGACCGACCCCGTCGGCCCCGCCTTCGGCGGTCAGGCCGCTGTGACAGGCGATGAGGGAAATGAACAGGGCGAAGAAGATGGACTTCCCGACTCCGCTCAACACGTCCTGCACGCTCAACGCCTGGACCACGTGCTGCATGTAAAGTGCCGCGGGCTGATGCAGGGTGAACACGGCCATCAGCAGCCCGCCCATCGTCCCTACGAAGTCCGCGATGATGACGAGGATCGGCAGCATGATCCCGATCGCCAGGACTTTCGGCACGACCAGCTTTCGGACGGGGTTGGCCGCCATGGCGCGGATGGCATCGATCTGCTCGGTGACCTTCATGCTGCCGATCTCGGCGGTGATTCCGGCTCCCACGCGCCCGCCCACCATCAGGGCCGTCAGCACGGGCCCGAGCTCGCGCACCAGTGACAGTGCCACGATATCGCCGACGAACAGCTTGGCTCCGTAGGCGGCCAGCGAATAGGAGGTTTGGAGGGCGAGAACCATCCCGGTGAACAGGGCGGTCACCGTGGCGATGGCCAGGGAGCGCACGCCGAGCTGGTGCATCTGGTCCAGCACGACCGTCCATTCCGGCCGTTTCCGAACCGTTTCCCTGACCGTCTGGCTGAACAGAAGGGAGATCGACCCGACGTGGCCCAGGGCAAGACCGATGACTCCGTTCATTCCACCATCTTCCGATGCTCCGGTGATCGTCTCAGAATCGATTGGGAGCGCGCTAAGTCACGGAGAGTCTAGCGAATAGACAATTGACAGTCAAGAAATCAGGACCCTATACTCAGGTGCCGCCGGCCGGAATCTGCGGAGGCCATGTGGTCGTTTTCCAGGCGATCTTCATTGTCCTCCTGACCGCCACCCTGGGCACGCTCGCGATTCTGTCGTGCCTGCTTCTTCCCGGGACCTCCACTTTCATCAGGCTGGCCCGCCTGTGGTCGTGGCTCATCCTGAAAGCCGTGGGTGTGCGCATCACGGTCTCGTCTCACCCCGCGATCGATCCGTCGAGGCCGGGCATTTATGTGGCCAACCATCAGAGCCAGCTGGATATCCCCGCGCTCGTCCTGGCCATGCCTATCGATTTTCGGGTCGTCGCCAAAAGGGAGCTCGCGTTCATACCGGTGTTCGGCTGGGCGTTGTGGCTGGCGGGTTTCGTGCTTGTCGACCGCCGTGATCGCGACAGCGCCATTCGCAGCCTGGATCGGGCGGCCCGGCGGGTGCGTGCGGGAACCTCCATCGTCGTCTTCGCCGAAGGAACCCGAAGTCCCGACGGTCGACTCCAGGCGTTCAAGAAAGGCGGCTTCGTTCTCGCGCTGCAGGCGGGAGTGCCTATCGTGCCCGTTTCCATCCGCGGCGGGCATGCTCTTCTCCCGAAGGGGAGTCTCAAGGTGCGGCGAGGCACCATGGAGATCGTCTTCGGCGAGCCGGTCGAGACATCCGCCTATACCCTCGAGACCAAGGACTCGCTGATCGACCTGGTGCGCCGGCGCGTCGCGGCGGGTCTGATCCCGCCGAACTCCCTCAGAAGTATTTGAGAAGCGCGAGCTGGAACTCCGTCCCGCCACGGAGCCGCTCGAAGTCGGCCTGCAACGCGACGCCGATGTCGAACTGCAGGAGGGTGTCCCACGGGCCCATGGTGTTGCCCGAGATCCCGAATCCCGTGAACCGGCGGAAGTCTTCCGAGGTGAGGCCGTCACGGACGTAGGCGTGATCGAGGGAGGCCTCGAAGCGGACCACGTCGGCGAGGTTGAAGGCGTATTGCGCGCGAGCGATGCCACCTCTGTCGTAGCGTACGCCCGACCCGGAGAACCCGCGCACGCGGTTCCCGAAGAAGGAGAACTGGTGCTCGGAGAACCGATCGAGGCGTGAGCCGGTCTGCCAGATGCCCTCGAAGCGTAGTTTCTGGAACCTGTGCAGGAAGATCTGCTTGGCGACGCTGAACTCGTAAGTCTCGTAGTTCTTCTGTCGGGCGTCGAACTCGGCCAGGCAGGATCCCGGCGACGGACAGGGCAGCGTCGTGTCGCCCCACGGCTCCCAACGGCTTCGGTAGCGCTTCTGGGCGGCCGCGGTCAGCGTCCAGGCGGCGCGGTTGAGCTCCCAGGCGAGCCCCGGGGCCTGGATGAACGTGTCGGAAGGCACCACGAACGATTTCGTGTCCTTGTCGCGGCTGTAGTTTTGGTAATCGAGGGCATAGGTCGCCTTCAGCCGCATGAAGTTGCCGAGCGGCGCTCCGAGCGCGCCAGAGACGCTTTGAGAGCGGATGTCGACGTTGCTCTCGGAGAGCTTCTTCCCCTGCACGAAAAGCTGGTCGGTGATATTCACGGCCAGCGAGACAACCTGCACAGTCGCGTCGAGCTTCTTCCCGAAGACGTGGGGGTCGGTCAGAGAGAACAGGTTGATCACGCCGCCGATGAGCGCGGTGATCTGGGTGTTGCGGCCGCCGACGTCGAAATTGAAGTAGCCCGCCCCGGCGAGCGGCACGACGGGATAGTCGAGCCCGGGCTGCCGGTACAGGCCGGCGAGTCCCAGAATCGCCGACTTCTTGGTCCCTGCCCTCACCACCCGCTCGCCGCTCTCGGTGCGCTCGAGGTATTTGAGTCCCTTGTCGGTATCGCGCAGCATCTGCCGATCCGAGCGGTACGCCTCCTCCCGGGCGCGTTCGAATCCGGGATCGTTGATCCGGACGTTCTTGAAGTCGATCTCCCGGAGAAGCACCAGGTTCTCCCCTGCCACGGCGAGGATCTGCTGTCCCTCGACCCTCGTCAGGACCCAGTAGGTGCTTCCGTCCGGCCCGGCGAGGGGCGTGAAGAAGTCCTGCTCGTGGTTGGACACCACGGGCGTCACGAGGTTCGTCTGGACGGTCGACGTCTTGACCGGCGCGAAGGTCCGCGCCTCGATCCACGCGCGGCCCTCGTACAGCGTCTTGGTCCGATCGATCGGCTTGAAGTCGAGGACGTGGCAGTCGTACTCCCCCACCCTGTCCCTGCCGACGTACGCGTACGTGTAGTCCTTGTTCAGGTTGATATCGAGCGGAAGGGTGAAGACTTTTTCGGGCTGCGGGATCGGCAGCTCGGGCAGCTTTTTCCCCCTCCACAGGACGCCGTTGTAATAGAGGCCCCGCTGCTCCCACTCGGCGCCCGTCGCCGCGTCCCAGAAGAACGCGTTGTCGAAGCTGATGTCAACCGAATTGCTGCCGGCGATCTTCACGTGGTACGTCAGCATGGCGTCCGCCAGGTAATTGTTGAGCCGGTGCTTCTGGTCGGCCATGAACGCCTGATGCCCGGCGATCACCTCTTCGGCGGTGATGAGCCCCGTCTCCTTGATCTGAACCTGCTCCTTCTCCGCCTCGAACCCTTTGATCGGCACCCGCGCGTATTGCAGGACGAGGGGGCGCGGCAGGACGACGATCGGAACGCCGGTGGTGTTCGACTTGAAATCGGGCCGGGCGTCGGGCACGGGACCGGCGGCTCCGCCGACGATGTCGTACACCACCACGGCGCGCACAGCCGCCGTGCGCAGGATCATCCGGGCCTTTCCGCCCTCGGGCGGGGAGGTCGAGTAGAACCCGACCAGTCCCTGGAAAGCTCCCGCGTCGAAGAAGGAGTAGGCGGTGACCCCCTGCAGGGGCCGCTTCTCCTTTTCGTCCGGGCCTTCGAAGGTCACGGCGCTTCCCGTCACGCGCGCGTAGGTCGGCAGAAACAGCTTGTGGATATCGAGGAGGACGCCCGGGAATTCCGGCCTGCCCTCGACGTCGGCCTCGAGGTCGAAGCTCACCACGGCGGCCCCTTCTCCCTGTCCGGCGATGAACTTCGCCAGCAGGTCCGCGGCGCGATCGCGATCCGTCTGCCCCTCGAGCGGCGCGCCCACCGCCCACAGCTGCGCCGAAGGATCGTTCTGCAGCAGTAGGTCGTACGCGCGCGACACCAGGGTGGCGAACGGCGCGCCGGGAGCCGTGCGGACCGGCAGGACGCCGACGTAGGTGGCGACGTCTTGCGCATACAACGCCCCCTGCCACGCCAGGTCGGCTTCCTGTGTCTCGCCGGCGAGCGCCAGCGCCCCCTGCGCGATCAGCGCGCCCGGATCGACGGAGCGCACCGTGACCGATGAGTTCTTGAGCATGTAGGCGAAGTCCGCCACACGGGCCGCGGGCCATTCCTGCTCCCGGTTCGGTCCGTCCCAGATCTCGTAGGTGCGCACCTGTCCCTTGAAGTGCAGCGCCGCGGCACGCAGGAACTCGAGCCAGGCTTTCAGGACGGACGGATGGGCCGCTGACGGCAATGTGCCCGCCGGGTCGATCGCGGGGTTCGACCCGAACAGACAGAGCGTCACAACGTAATTCGCGGCGCGATAGGGACCAACGATCCGATCGACCTCCCTCCAATCGTAAGACCCTGGCTGCCGTTCGAGGAGCTCCCAGGGCACGCGGATTCTTATGTACAGGGGATGATCGGGTGCGATTGAGGGATCGATCAGCGGATCCGGCAGCAGGAACTCTTCTCGCTCGCCGCCGAGATCGTACTCGTGCCCGAGACCAAGGACCGGCCGCTTCGGGCCGGACCCGTCGGCAGCCGGGAGACCATTCAGCCCGGCCGCGGCGAGGAAAGCGCACGCGAAGGCGTGCTGTAGAGATCTCCCGATCATGAGCGGCGCAAGGTAACAGACTCACTGCGGGGAGTCAATTGCCCGAAGAGTCGGCGGAGCGAGCTTTTGCTGACGCCAGTGCAGAGAGACATCGGTACCCCACATTGGCTATGCTAGGCCCAGATCCCGGACATATCCGGTCTTCTGGTGATGAGCGCGGGAGAGAGAAGGGTGCCATTTTCAGAGCATCGTGGGGGTGGAAAGAACCGCGTTAACTTCGCTCACATGCCCACCGTTTGGGACCACACCTGGACCGATCAGGACATCGTCCCGCTCACGGATGAGGCCGAGCATTGGCCGTACATTGCTCAATACCTGTCGCCGCCTGGTCGAATCCTTGAAGCCGGTTGCGGTTTGGCTCGGTGGGTTTCGTTTCTCGAGAAAAAGGGCTTCGATTCGTTCGGCGTGGACTTCTCGCCGTTGGCTATCCAGAGATCTCTCCAGGTCTGGCCCGGTATGAAGTTGGTTCGAGGCGACTTGCGAGCGCTGCCTTTCGAGAATGGCTTCTTCCGGGGCATCGTAAGCTTCGGGGCGATCGAGCACGATGAGGAGGGCCCCGACAAGGCGCTGAAGGAACTCCACCGGGTGCTGGCTCCCGGCGGAATCATGTACTGTACGGTTCCGTGCATCAATGGTCTGCGTCGCCTGGGTTACCTGGCCCTGGAAGACTGGATCGTCTGTAACCGACTCATCCGGCGGCTGACTGGGCGGAGTCCGGAGGTGGGCTTCTTCGAATATGTGTTCACGCCGCAGGAGTACCGCGACGTCTTGATAGCCGCGGGTTTCAGTGTCGTGGAATTGATTCCCCTCTGTCCGATGGAGATCCCTTTCCTGACGAGAGGGAAGCTACTGACCGCCATCTGGCGCAGATGGCCCTGGTTCCTGTGCCACATGGTGGCGGCGGTATGTCGGAAACCGGGGTAGAACGAGGGGGACGCCGTTGGTGAATGATCAATTCCAGCGAGAGCTGGACGAGTATTACGGCTACAGGAATGATGCCTTCGTCCGATACACTCACAGGATCCGTATCGACCGTCTCCGCCGGCTCATCCTGCGACTGTCGCGCTCCGTCGGACAGCCCTCCCGATCAAGGGCACTCGACGCGGGCTGCGGTTTCGGCGTTTACTCTATCGTTCTCGCCGAGGCGGGGTTTCAAGTACAAGGCGTGGATATCAGTGAAGAGGAGATCGCCCGGGCACGGCAGTGGGCCACGTCACGCGGCCTTGGCCACAAGATCGGGTTCCACGTGGGCGATCTGCAGATGATGACGAATCGCGAGGATGCTTTCGATCTCGTCGTATGTTCTGAAGTCCTGGAGCATCTTGAGAATCCCGCGCTCGGTGCATCCAACCTGTTTCGAGCGCTCAAGACGGGTGGGACCGCCATCATCTCCATGCCCAACATGGCGTGTCTCTTCGGCCTGCTCCAGTGGCTTTATCGCAAGAGCGGGGTCCGGTCTCTGCTCGGAAAGCCACCGCTCGACCTTCACCAGATCCAGCACTCGAAGTACTGGTTCGGCAACATC
>Ga0137418_10007291_pt1 | contig 10160 bp, 7 predicted proteins | sample CZODoug3_1_2_16f_FD_122242 | JGI IMG/M metagenome (GOLD analysis project Ga0137418, IMG submission 122242) | Vadose zone soil fungal communities from Angelo Coast Range Reserve, California, USA - CZODoug3_1_2_16fungal (Hybrid Assembly) | ecosystem: Environmental > Terrestrial > Soil > Vadose... | reverse complement strand
GGTTCCGAAGGACTCGCAGCTTCGACTACGTCTCGAAAGGCTTGGAGCGCCTCGCGAAACTTCGCCACGGCGGCGTCGCCAGATCCGTCCTGCACAAGTTTGGAGCCTGCCTCGAAGGCGCTTACGCCTTCAGCCCGACGGTCAACGGCAAATCCCAGGAGAGGTGGCCGGCTTACCTGAAACTCAATACCGGCAGCGTCGTGCCCTGGCTGACCACCGACGACGACGAGCATCGGAATTACGAAATCAAGGGTGGCGGATCGGGAAGCGGATTCGTCGTCAGCGCGCAAGGTTACATTCTCACCAACCGGCACGTTGCGGCGGCCTGGCGCCACGGCGTCAGTCCGAGCGCCTATGCGCGCACGGACAAAGGCTATCTTCTGACCAAGGACAGCAAGGGAAAGATCGGATGGGAGGCGATCGATGCGTCGCGCCTCGCACGGGACTATTTCAGCTGGGTACCTGAAGACGAGAATGGATACCTGTTCAATTCCGGGTTCTTGAGCTCCGGCAAGACGCTCCAACGTGTGATAACGGCCCGCCGACCCTTGCGCCGCGCCCGGGTTGGGCGCTAGAGTCGGCCGAACTCCAACAGGAGGAACCTCATGCGTCTCGACCTCTGGCTACGCCCGACGATGCCGGTCGCCCTGCTGCTGATCCTGATCGGCACGGCCACCGCTCAGCCGACGAAGTTTCAGGAAGCGCCCACGCTGGCCGAGCAGGTGAAGACCGGTAAGCTGCCGCCGGTCGACAAGCGCCTTCCCGTCGACCCGCTCGTCGTCCCGGTCGTCGAGCGCACCGGGCAGTACGGCGGCGTGTGGCGCCGTGCGTTCCTCGGCCCGGCCGACTCCAACAACTACGTCCGTGTCGTCTACGACGCGCTCGTTCGGTTCTCGCCGGACGGCGCCAAGATCGAGCCGAAGATCGCCGCGGGCTGGGAGTCATCGAAGGACTTCCGGGTCTGGACGATCAAGCTTCGCCAGGGCGCCAGGTGGTCGGACGGCGCGCCGTTCACCGCCGACGACCTCGTCTTCTGGTATCAGGACGTCCTCCTGAACAAGGACCTCGTTCCGGCCATCCCATCCTGGATGCGCAACTCCGACGGCACGACGGCCACGGTCGAGAAGGTGGGCCCGACCGCCGTGCGCTGGACCTACAAGCAGCCCAACACCTTGCTGCTGACCGCGCTCGCGAACCAGGACGGCGGCGATCGGACCTACGCGGTCTTCCTTCCCGCGCACTACTTGAAGAAGTTCCACCCGACCTACACGAAGAAGGAAGACCTCGACAAGCTCGTCGCCACCGCGGGCTTCAAGGCGTGGACGGAGCTGTTCGCCGCGCGCAACGCGCCGCCGGAGAACCCCGAGCGCCCGACGATGGCGGCGTGGGCGCCGGCGACGCGCGTGAGCGACCAGGTCTTCACGCTCAGACGGAATCCGTACTTCGTCGGGGTCGATCCGAGCGGCAACCAGCTGCCGTATCTCGACGAGGTCCGCTTCACGTTCTTCGCGGACATCCAGGCGCTGAATCTGGCGGCGATCGCCGGCGAGTTCGACATGCAGGAGCGGCACATCCAGATGACGAACTATCCCGTCTTCAAGGAGAACGAGAAGACCGGGAAGTACCGCGTCATCACCTGGCCCACCTTCGGCGGCGCCGACGCGGTCATCCAGTTCAACCAGACCTACAAGGCCGACGCGGACCTCGGCAAGCTCATGGCCACCAGGGAGTTCCGGGTCGCGCTCTCCGAGGCCATCAATCGCGATCAGATCAAGGAGTCGGTCTTCCTCGGGCTCGGCGAGGCGCGGCAGGGCGTGCCCTCCCCGGGGCACCCGTACTTTCCGGGTGACCAGTACGCCAAGAAGTACACGCAGTTCAAGCCCGAAGAGGCCAACAAGCTCCTCGATCAGCTCGGGCTCACCAGGCGCGACTCGGACGGCACGCGACTCCTGCCGTCGGGAAAGCGGGTCGTGCTGGAGCTCTCCGTCGTCCCGGCCTTCGCCGCCTGGCCCGACGTCGCGCAGCTGGTCGCGAAGGATTGGGAGAGGGTCGGCGTGAAGACCGTCGTTCAGCTCCGGGAGCGCGCGCTCCACTTCAAGATGCGGGACAACAACGAGCTGATGACCGAGATGTGGAACGAGGACACGACGGGCTTCCCCTTCACCGGCAACGCGAAGTTCGACCCGCGTAACTCACCGATCCTCACGCTCGGGCCGCTCTACGGCCGCTGGGCGCAGACCAAGGGTGCCGAAGGTGTCGAGCCGCCGGCGCCGGTCAAGCGAATCATGGAGATCGTCGATCAAGCCAAGGCGGTCGGGCCGGAGCAGCAGGCGAAGCTCGCGCAGGAGCTCTTCCGGATCTGGGTCGACAACCTCTGGGAGGTCGGCACGATCGGCTTGACCCCGATGGTGCAAGGCGTCGTGGTGGCCAACGCGAAGTTCAGGAATGTGCCGACCACGCTCGGCAACGACTGGCCGCTGCGGAGCCCGGGCAACGCGCGCGTCGAGCAGTTCTTTTTCACTCGATAGAGGAAATTCTCACGAGTGAGAGCGCGCCGCAGGACTGAGGGGGTTATCGAGGCGAAACCGCTACCCGTAGGAGCGGATTTCCGCACCGCGAGACGGCTATGATCGGCGTATGGCCTTCGCCGCTCCGAAGGGACGGCTGGCGGTGGCGCTTCTGGTCGCTGTCGCCGCCGTCGTGTGGGCGGCAGAGCGTTCGGACGCGCAGCTGACGCTCGGCTTCGAGCCGGTCGCCACCGGTCTCGGTTCTCCCCTCGGCCTGGTCCACGCGGGTGATGGCTCGGGACGCCTCTTCATCGTCGAGCAGACTGGCCGCATCAAGATCTACAACGGCGCGCAGGTCCTGCCCACGCCGTTCCTCGACCTCACCGCGCTCGTCTCGTGCTGCGGCGAGCGCGGCCTGCTCGGCCTGGCGTTCCACCCGGGCTACGAGACGAACGGCCTCTTCTACGTCCACTACACGAACACCGCGGGCAACACCACGCTCGCGCGCTATCACGTGTCGAGCGACCCGAACGTGGCCGATCCGGCCTCGGCCCAGGCCCTCCTGAACGTCAGATCGCGTTCGGGCCCGATCGTTTCCTCTACATGGGTCTTGGTGACGGCGGCGACGCGGGCGATCCTGGCAATCGCGCGCAGAACCTCGGTACCGTGCTCGGAAAGATTCTCCGCATCGACGTGGACGGCGGCTTCCCCTACACGATCCCGGCGACCAACCCGTTCCGGAGCACGCAGGGCGCCCAGCCCGAGATCTGGGCTTACGGGCTCCGCAACCCCTGGCGATTCAGCTTCGACAAGCAGACCGGCGATCTGTTCATCGCCGACGTCGGGCAGGGCGCGCGGGAAGAGGTGAACTTCCAGCTGTCCACGAGCCCGGGGGGCCAAAACTACGGCTGGAGGCGCATGGAAGGGACCGCGTGCTTCAACCCGACCACCGCGTGCAACGACGGGACGCTCACGCTTCCGATCCTCGAGTACGACCACTCGCTCGGCTGCTCGATCACCGGCGGCTACCGCTATCGTGGACGCCGGTTCCCTCAGTACGCGAGCCGCTTCTTCTACGGCGATTTCTGCTCGGGCCGGATCTGGACGGCCACGCAGAGCGGCCAGACCTGGACGACCTCTCAGCTCATGGACACGTCGCTCTCGATCACGTCATTCGGCGAGGACGAGGCGGGTGAGCTCTACGTCGTGCACTACGGCTCGGGCAGCGACGGAACCATTCAACGGATCGTCGAGCTCTCCCAGTCGTTCGCGCTGACGGTCAGCCGCGCCGGCGCCGGAACCGGCACGGTGATGTCATCGCCCGGGGCGATCAACTGCGGGAGCGTTTGCTCCCAGACCTTCGGCGCGGGCGCGCTCGTCACCCTGACGGCCACGCCGGCCGCGGGGAGCTCGTTCACGGGCTGGAGCGGCGGCGGCTGTTCGGGCACCGGCACCTGCGTCGTGGTGCTCAACGCCAACACCGTGGTCACCGCGACCTTCACCCAGCAGTTCTTCACGCTGACAGTCACCACGACGGGGCCGGGCAGCGTCGCCAGCAGCCCGTCGGGCATCAGCTGTGGATCGACGTGCGTCGCGGGATACCAGCGCGGCACGACGGTCACGCTGACCGCATCGGCCGGAGCTGGGGCGACGTTTTCCGGCTGGAGCGGCTCCTGTTCCGGTACGAGCCCGTTCTGCGCGGTGGCGATGACCGCCTTCAGATCCGTCACCGCGACGTTCACCACGACGTTCGGCGGCTCGTTCGTCGACGATCCACTGCTCGTGAACAGCACGCCGGTGAGGACCATTCACCTGACAGAGCTGAGGCTCGCGATCGACCGCGCGCGCGCCGGCCGCTCGCTGGCGCCGTTCGCGTGGACCGATCCCGTGATCGTTCCGGGCGCCACCACCGTCAAGGCGGTCCACGTCAGCCAGATGCGGACCGCCCTGACCCAGGCCTACCAGGCGGCAGGTCGGGCGGCGCCGAGCTTCTCCGACCCTTCCCTCTCGGTCGGGGCGACCCTCGTGCGCGCCGCCCACATCGCCGAGCTCCGCGCCGCCGTCCTCGCGCTTCCGTAGACGCCGCCCCGCTTCAACCGGCCATCAGAATCTCCAGGGGCGTCGCCTGAGGATCACCCTCGACCGTCGTGGCGATGCCACGCTCGGCCGTCCGCGCGGCAACGAAGGCGACGGCCGCCGCGACCACGTCGGGATCGCGCAGGATCCGCCGGTGCCCGAGCCCTTCGGTCATGAGCATCTCGCTCCTACGCCACGCGCGCGCGATCGCCGCGCCGTGCTGCCAGGGAATCTCCGCGTCACCGCGGTCGTGGATCACCAGGACCGGCGGCGTCAACGAGGGTGCGAGCTCGATCGCGTCGAAGACCGACCAGGGCCGGCCCACGCGCGCTTCGATCCGTCGGTGCATGCGCTCTCTCACGTCACGGGAGAACCCGAACGTCTCGCTGAAGCGGAGCGCCGGGGTCACGAGATCAGCGGCCGGCCCGATCAGGACGACGGCGCCCGTGTCGAGGCCTTCCCAGAGAGCGCGTACCGCGGCCGTGGCTCCGCCCGAGTGCGCGACGAGCGCGGCAAGCGGCCCACGCGAGTCGGCGACGGCGCGGATCGCGCCCGTGATCTCCGGCATCGTGACCGTACCCGCGTCCGAGGCTCCGTGGCCGGGCGCGTCGAACGTCACCACCGAAAAGCCTCGGGCGACGAGTGGACCGACGAGGGCGCCGAGCTGGGCGCCGCGGCCGCCCCAGCCGTGGACCAGGAGCACGCTGGGCCCGGTGCCCCACACCCACGTCTCGATGCGACGCCCGCCGAGCTGCATCGGACGCGCCCGCGCGGACGCGAGAAGATCGACCTCCACCGCCGGCCGTCGCACGCGTGGCGGCGTCATGAAGAGCCGGACCGCGCGGCGCGCCGCGAGCGCCGGGGCGACGGCCGAGAGCAAGCGGTGGCCCGCTCTCGCGAACGGCAGCGGACGCGGGCTTCGAGAAGATCGAACGATCGTGCTTTTCTCCATCGCGAGGTATTCGACGTCGGTCACGTGATTCTCCTTTCGGGTTAGCGGCGCCGACCGCTCGAGGCGGCGGAGGGATGCGAGGTAGCGTACCCGGGCGCGCGGCACGCCCCCAGCAGCGTCTCGAACGCGCTGACGGCCCGCGCGTGGGCCTTGGGGTCGCGCATCAGACGCGATGCGTGCACGAAGGCGAGTCCGATCCCCTGGCAGTCGTGGGCGAACTGCTCGCAGTCGAGGTCGGCGCGGAAGTGACCCTCGCGGACCGCGATGCGCGCAGCTCCGGCCAGAGTGTCCATCCAGTCGCGCAGATTCTGGACCACGAAATCTCGGACCGGGCCGGGTCGGTCGTCCAGCTCGAACGAGGCGGCCATGAACGGGCAGCCACCCGGCAAGCTCGGCGACTGCTCCCACGCGAGCCAGCGCTCGAAGAGCGCGCGTACGCGCGGCTCGCCGCGGGGGACCGTGAGCGCCGGCTTCACGACCGACTCGACCATGCGGGCGCCGGCCGACTTCAAGATCTCGAGCTGAAGAGCCTCCTTCGAGCGGAAGTGGGCAAAAAGGCCACTCTTGGACATCCGGAGGTCCTCGGCCAGCCGCCCGATCGTCAGCCCCTCGAAGCCGATGCGGGTCGCCAGGCCGAGCGCATGAGCCAGGATCGCCTCGCGCGTCTGCTCGCCCTTGGCGGCTCGTCCTGCTGCCGGCGCTGCTCTTCCTCTTCTCGGTCACCGTGTTCGCGATCGTCCAGGCGCCGCCGGGCGACTTCCTCACGACCTACGTGGCGACGCTCGCGTCGTCGGGCAGCTCGATCAACGCCGAGCAGGTCGATGCGCTCCGGCGCGAGTACGGGCTCGACCGGCCGGTGTGGGTCCAGTACCTGAAATGGATGGAGAATCTGGCGAAGGGTAACCTCGGCCTCTCGCTCGAGTACCAGCGTCCGAACGCCGAGCTCATCGGCGAGCGCCTGGTGCTCACGATGGTCCTGGCGCTCTTGTCGTTCGTCTTCACCTGGATCGTCGCCATCCCGGCCGGCATCTACTCGGCGATGCATCCGCGCTCGGTCGTCGACTACCTGCTGACCGTCCTCAACTACGTCGGCGTGGCGACGCCGAACTTCATGCTGGCGCTCGTCCTCATGTGGGGCGCGTTCGCCTACCTCGGCATGTCGGTCACGGGGCTCTTCTCGCCGGATTTCGTCGAGGCGCCGTGGAGCCTCGCGCGCGTGCTCGATCTTCTCAAGCACGTCTGGCTTCCCGCGGTCGTCCTCGGCGTGGCCGGGACCGCGCGGCTCACGCGGGTGATGCGCGCCAACCTGCTCGACGAGCTGAACAAGCCGTATGTCACGACGGCGCGCGCGAAGGGGCTCTCGGAGTGGCGGCTCGTCGTGCGCTACCCGGCGAGGCTCGCGCTGAATCCGCTGGTCAGCACGATCGGATGGTATCTTCCCGCGCTCTTCTCCGGCAGCCTGATCGTCGCGACCGTGATGAATCTTCCCAACATCGGCCCTCTCCTGCTCCGGGCGCTGATCAACCAGGACATGTACCTTGCCGGAAGCATCCTCCTCATCTACTGCTTCCTCACGATCGTCGGCACACTGATCTCCGACATCCTCCTGGCCTGGCTCGATCCGCGGATCAGGCTCGAAGAGGGATGAGATGAGCGTGCTCGCTCCCGCGGTGCCGGTGACGGCCGAAGACCGCGTCTCGGTCGCCTCGAACTGGCAGCTCGTCTGGTGGCGGTTTCGCAAGCATCGTCTGGCGCTCGTGAGCGCCCTCGTCCTGCTCGTCCTCTACGTCACCGTGCTGTGCCCTGATTTCTTCAGCACCCAGGACCCCGAGGCGACGGAAGCGCGGCTGGCGTTCATCCCGATCCAGCGCCTCCACGTCTTCGACGGATTGCGCCCGAGCCCGTGGGTTCCGGACGTCGCGGGAAAGCGGAACCCGACGACCTTGCGCATGGAGTGGCGAGTCGACGAGAGCCGCAAGATTCCAGTCCGGTTCTTCGTCACGGGCTACCCGTATCGCCTCCTCGGCGTCGTCTCCACCCGCACCCATCTCCTCGGCGCCTCCGCCGACGGCCGCGAGCGGCTCCATCTTCTGGGTACCGATCGCCTGGGGCGCGATCAGTGGTCCCGGCTGGTCCACGGCACCCGGACGTCGATGACGATCGGCCTCACCGCCGTCACCTTCTCCGTCATCCTGGGCGTGCTGCTCGGTGGAATCTCCGGGTACTACGGCGGGCCCGCCGACGCCGTGATCCAGCGGCTGATCGAGCTGCTCCAATCGCTGCCGACGATCCCGATCTGGCTCGCCCTCACCGCGGCGCTGCCGCGTGACTGGTCGCCCCAGCAGGTCTTCTTCGCGATCACCGTGATCTTGTCGCTGGTCGGCTGGACGACGCTCGGGCGAGAAGTCCGCGGCCGCTTCCTGGCGCTCCGCGAGGAAGACTTCGTGCTGGCGGCCGAGCTGGCGGGGGCGAGCCAGCGCCGGATCATCGTGCGCCACATGGTGCCGACGTTTCTCTCGCACATCATCGCCACCAGCACGCTCGCGATCCCGGCGATGATCATCAACGAGACGTCTCTGTCCTTCCTCGGCCTCGGTATCCGGCCGCCCGCGATCAGCTGGGGCGTGCTCCTCCAGGAGGCGCAGAACATCCAGACCGTGGCGCTGGCGCCCTGGCTCCTCGTCCCGGGAGCCGTGGTCATCCTCTCGGTGCTGGCCTTCAACCTGGTGGGCGACGGGTTGCGAGACGCCGCCGACCCGTACAGCCAGTGACGACACCCGTCCTTCAGGTCAAGGATCTCCGCGTCCACTTCTTCCTCGACGAGGGGATCGTGCGCGCGGTCGACGGCGTGAGCTTCGACGTGCATCCCGGTCAGGTCGTCGGGATCGTCGGCGAGAGCGGATGTGGCAAGAGCGTGACGATGAAGGCCATCCTCCAGATCGTCGAGCCGCCCGGCCGCATCGTCGGCGGCCAGATCCTGTTCCAGAAGGACTCGGCGCCGGCCGTCGATCTGACGCGGCTTTCGCCGAAGAGCGCCGAGCTGCGCGCGATCCGCGGCGCCGAGATCGCCCTGATCCCGCAGGAGCCGATGGCGGCGTTCAGCCCGGTCCACACGGTCGGCGACCAGGTCATCGAGGCGCTGCGGCTGCACCAGCGCCAGTGGCGGCCCCAGGGCGCGCCGCTCTCTCGCCGCGAGGCGCGCGCGCTGACGATCGAGCTCTTCCGCAGCGTCGGGATCTCGATGCCGGCCGAGCGCGTCGACGCGTACTCCTGGCAGCTCTCGGGGGGCCTGCGCCAGCGCGCGATGATCGCGATGGCGCTCTCGTGCCAGCCGCGGGTCTTGATCGCCGACGAGCCGACGACCGCGATCGACGTGACGACGCAGGCGCAGGTCCTGAACCTCCTGCGCGACCTGCAGCGCCGCGACGGGACCGCGATCGTGTTCATCACCCACGACCTCGGCGTGATCGCGCAGATGGCCCGCTACGTGGTCGTGATGTACCTCGGGCGCGTGATGGAGCAGGGCTCGGTCGAGCAGATCTTCCACGCGCCGAAGCACCCGTACACGCGAGCGCTGTTGAAGTCGATCCCGAGCGCGAACGTGGCGCCCCGCACGCTCCTGCCGACCATCGCCGGATCGATCCCGCATCCCCTCGGGCGCCCGCGCGGCTGTCCCTTCCATCCGCGCTGCGCCGACGCGATCCCTGGTGTCTGCTCCGAGCGGGTTCCGGCGCTCCGGCCGGTCGGGCCGACGCAGCTCGCGAGCTGTTTTCTCTATCACCGCGACGAGGCGGTCGAGCCGTGAGCGGGACGCCGTGGCTCCTCGAGGTCCGTCGCCTGCGAAAGTCCTTCGCGATCCGCCGCGGATGGAACCGCAAGGTCGTCGGCGTGGTGTCGGCGGTCGACGACGTGAGCTTCACGATCCGCGAGGGCGAGACGCTCGGGCTCGTGGGCGAATCGGGTTGCGGCAAGACGACGACCGCGCGCTGCATCCTCCGCGCGATCAAGCCGACGAGCGGCGAGGTCCTCTTCCGCACGGCGGACGGCCGGGTCGTCGACCTGGCGCCGCTCTCCCGCCGGGAGCTCCGCCCGCTCCGCCCGCAGATCCAGATGGTCTTCCAGGATCCCTTCGGCTCGCTGAATCCACGGATGACCATCTTCGACAACGTCGGCGAGCCGCTCCTCGTGAACGGGCTGCGCGACCGCCGGGCGCGGCTCGATCGCGTCGCCGATCTGCTCGAGCTGACCGGCCTGCGCCCCGAGCACATGCACCGCTTCCCGCACGCGTTCTCGGGCGGCCAGCGCCAGCGCATCGGCATCGCGCGGGCGCTGGCGACCGAGCCTCGGCTCGTGGTCGCCGACGAGCCGGTGTCCGCGCTGGACGTCTCGGTGCAAGCGCAGGTGCTGAATCTCCTCCTCGAGCTCCGGACGCGTCTGCACCTGACCTTGCTCTTCGTGGCCCACGATCTGTCGGTGGTCAAGCACATCAGCGATCGGGTCGCCGTGATGTACGTCGGCCAGCTCGTGGAGCTCGCCACCGCCGAGGCGATCTTCCGCCATCCGCGCCATCCCTACACCGCCGCGCTGATGCGGGCGGTGCCCGTTCCCGACCCTCACGCGCCGAG
>Ga0137418_10007290_pt1 | contig 10161 bp, 8 predicted proteins | sample CZODoug3_1_2_16f_FD_122242 | JGI IMG/M metagenome (GOLD analysis project Ga0137418, IMG submission 122242) | Vadose zone soil fungal communities from Angelo Coast Range Reserve, California, USA - CZODoug3_1_2_16fungal (Hybrid Assembly) | ecosystem: Environmental > Terrestrial > Soil > Vadose... | reverse complement strand
CGGTGAAAAACGCGACGTAAGCCACAAGCTTGGCCTCGGGCGAGTGGAGGATGCCAAGGAATAGGTTCGGCTCTTCGCCGGCGAAGAAGGTCTCCTGATCCTGGGACGGCTCAGTGCCGAAGCGATGCCCAAAAGCAGCTCGATAGTTCGGGCGAAGGCCGTCCAGCTTATGATGCGAGTAATAAAACCCGGAGCCGTCGGGAGCAAAGGCGAAGCCAGTGCAGAAGCCGTCTGGAAGACGATCCGGAAGAACGCTGCCCCTTTCGAGGTCGAGAATCTCGATAGCCGAGTGATCTGTCCCGCCTTGGCGGACAGAGTAGGCTAAGAAGCGACCGTCCTCGGAAATGGCAGCAATAGCAACCGCAGTCGACGGTCCGGTTGCACGTAATGCTGGATCGACCAGAACCGTCTCCGTTCCAAACAGGCCGTCCCTCGTCACGATGACAGGTTGTTCTCCGTCATTCTGACGCTTCAGAAAAAAACAGCGCTTGCCCACGTTCCAGGGTTCCGAAATGACTCCCTTGAGTGCGAGCAGTTCTTTGACTCGTCCCCTAATTTGATCTCGGTCCGGAATCTCATCAAAGTATGCACGTGTGTACGCCGTCTGCTCTTCGAGCCAAGCCCGCGTTCGCGGCGAGTTCTGATCTTCCAGCCAGCGATAGGGATCTGTGATCTTCATACCGTGTAGAGTTTCGGTAATGGGTTCAGCTGGGGTTGGCGGGGGTGCGGCTACTGCACGAGGCATGTGCTACCTTCCATAACGTGCTGGTCGACGGAGGTGGCAGTTTGGAAACTGGGATCTAGCCCCACATCAGAACGAAGCGATGGATGCACCGTACGTCGACAGTCAAGGGCCTACTCAAAAACTTTTTGTGTGCATGAAATCGTGCAGCTCGCTGTCCGGAACCAGCGATTTCGACTCGATGCGTTGGGCTTGGTGCAAGTGTGAAATCGGTTGAGCGGAAAGAAGTTGACGGCCGAGTCAGATGCCACTTACGAAAAAATAGTAACTGAAGGTTTTAAAACTGCGGTTTGCTGTCACGTTCGAAACAGTGCCGTGGCCTGCACGAAATCGCGCAGGGAGCGATCTTAGAATATGACACCTTCGTCAGGCGTGACCGAATTCAATAAATATGGCAAAGACGTCTTCCACTTGCATTCGGATGTCGGTCATTGAAGCCGGGAGTGAACTCTTACGTTCATGACCCAGCCTTACCCGGTTTGACGCGAAGCGATCTAGTGTTCGGAAAGGCTGCACCAGAATTCGGGCCGTAGGTTGAACAACTCCTTTCGTTTCCTAGCTTGTTCCATTTTCCGAACAAAACCAGGGTTTGTCTCGGCGTGGGCGATCCGGCTTTTAGACTCGGTCCACACTGGGCTATTTGTATCCACAAGCGACGTAGTCCGTTGGGGACGGGAATGGTAGGCAGGCAAATAGCGCTCTGGTCGTAGCATTTCGCTCCGATGAGGAGAAAATAACTTTTCGACGGCCCTCGTATTCTGCCTTTAGCGCGGCCGACGGCATATCTTGATCAAGCCAAGTCTGTTCTGGACTTAGGATAAACTTGATAGGCGATGGCGAATGCCTGATTCCAAGAAGTATCGAGAGGAGTTCACAGCGACGTTTCACGAGAAGTCTAATTTCATCGTTTAGTTACAAAGTGCAGACAGCACAATTCAGTCTGCTGTGGGGCCAGTGTAGCAAGTCATGACGAATCCGGGAGATTGGCTTCGAGAGCGTCGGGAAGAGCTTCATCTTACGCGTAGCGCGGTCGAACGCCTCACAAGCGAGGCAGCCAGCAGAGCCAGCAACGAGCGCTATCGGATTCGTCGTGGACGACTCGCGGAAATCGAAGAAGGCAGGGCCGTACCAGACATTTTTGAGGTCGCTAGCCTTTGCGAGTGTTACAAAGTAATCTATGACGCGGTGTTGCACGCCTTCGGTCTAAGACTTGGGGAGGCGGGGAATGTGCCGCAGAGCGCGACAGAATCCCGAGAGAGCCCGGAACTATGGTCTTTCACTGATGCGGATCGACCGTTTTCCCTAACATTTCAGAACAGCGTCAGCTTCGATACAACTCGGCTGGTAACGGAGACCCCTGAAGAACTGGGCGTGCCTGCGGTTGTACGCCAGCAGTTGGATGCGGGACAGTTTCGATTGGGCATCATCGGCTTGAATGACGACACAATGGACGATCTGGTCCCGGGCGGTTCTGTGGTCGTAATCGACAGATCACATAACACCGTTGAGATGGGTGACTGGAAGACCATCCACGAGCGACCGATTTACTTTGTGTGGCACGAGAACGGCTACAGTTGCTCTTGGTGCCACCTTGTGCATGACACGCTGTTTATTGTGCCCTATCCGACTTCGCGACAACCGGTGATGATTTTTAAGGTGCCGCGCGCGGCGACCATTATCGGCCGGATCGTTCACGTGTGGCCTCCCATGATCATCCCCAAGACTACCGCGGAGAAGTCGCAGCGTGTGTCCTAGTGCGCGGGGACCCGCTGCTTTGTCCACGGCAGAATCTTTGCCAGCCAGGATTGTCTGGTCACTGTATGGCTAGATCGATGAATCAATCGCTTGGCTTCGAGTGACTGAAGGAATTCAACGATATCTGCAAGAAGTTGAGATCGAGAAACCGGGAAGTTTTGAGCCATAACATCCGCAATCTGATCAGCTGAATAATGCTTCTTAAGCAGTTCCCAAATTCTCAATCCGACCGGATTGAGACTGAAACAAATCCCCTGCTCAATGTCTAATAGGACAGCCCCGTCTTCCGAGGCAGTCTCGCGGACGCCGGGAGCAATCATCAGGTCTTGGGCGTCAATCGGATGTTCCATATTCCCCCCTGGTACTTCCCATTGTGAGACATTCGAAGTTAAGCCTCTCTCCATGCGTCGCGCAAAAAATATCTTCGGTGTAGAAATTCTTGCAGGCGACGTTTTCGAGAGCATTGCTTTCCGTCCATCGATCAGTAGCTCTAAACTGTTAGCCGATTGAGATTTGCTTTCGCCTGTCACCCACAAAAAGGATTCTTCTCCGGCGTCGAGACCTGATGTGACACTGCGGGCTACACCAACGCGTTTGCTGCAAGAATTTGTGCAGGCAGACACCGATATACGGCCAGTAGTCTGCGTGATTCGGTATGGCGGCGTTTCGAGTGCCGCCTCGTCTTGTCCTCAGGGATTCAATGATTTAGCAATATGGCCGGTGTGAACTGAGGAGCTGTTTCACTTCATTCTCGTGTCGAAATCGCTGCACCGAAAAAATACTTGTGCAGTTTTGTCCAAACAGCGCTAGGAGTGGACCCGCGGGGCGTAGAGGGAAGTCCATGTCTGCTGAATTAAGCTGGCTTAGCCGACAAGCGAAGCCTTGTCTGTCGCTCCTTATTGCGAATCTCGCTTGCATGGTTGTAGGGAGCGGATTGTCTCTCCTCGATCCCTTAGTCGTAAAGTGGTTAATCGATGTTGCTCTTCCGAGACGGGATCTGCGACTGATGCTGTTTGGCACCTTAGTGTTTTGCTTCGTATACCTGGCAAGCGTGATCGTGAACTACTTAGCTTCTTTCGTAAGCTGTCTCGTCACACAAAAAATGGTATTTCGAATTCGGGTGTCGCTACTCCGGCGGATCCAAAACTTGCCCGCGCGATATCACGGAGACTCTCAGGTGGGAGAGACGCTCTTCCGGATCGAACAAGACGTGGACCGTGTGGCGGAATTGAGCGGAGAGATTCTCCCTTTAACGATTCAGATGGTGATCATGGGTGCAATGGTCCTTGTGACGATGGGAATTCTGAATTGGCATCTCACCCTGGTGGTAGTCCCTCTCTTACCGGCGTTTTATGCTTTACAACGCAAATACGCGGCCAAGCTAAAAGATGCGGCGGACAGCGTTCAGAGTCAGTCGGGGAAGATGAGCGCCTTTCTGCAGGAACACTTGGCTGGCATGCTCCAGTTGCAACTGCTGAATCGTACCGGCACACAAGGTAGAAAGTTTGCCCACTTGGCCGCCGAAAGCGCGAAAATCCAGGTTCGCCAGCGGGCGACGGAAATGTCTTTCGGGCTGGTTTCTATTGCGGTGATCGTTCTTGGAATGGGGCTGATCCTCGGCTATGGAGGGTATGAAGTAACGCGCAACACTTTGACCATTGGTGGACTTGTGGCTTTCTACGGATACGTCTTTCGTCTGTTTGCGCCCGTCAGTATTGCCATTGACCTGCAGTCGCGGCTGCAGCGGGTTGGCGCCAGCATCCGTCGCATTCTCGAAATCACAGACTGCGCCCCGCAAATTGGTGGTCACGACCGGCCGACGCCGCTGCGGTCCGATACCAAGCCTGACTTGGAATTCCGTTCGGTCTGGTTCAGCTACCGCGAAGACCGGCCGGTGTTGCATGATATGAGTTTTCGTGTTGAAGCCGGCGAAACTGTAGCGGTCGTTGGTTTGAATGGCTCAGGGAAGAGTACGATCGGTCTTCTCGCGACTCAATTGTACGAACCAGACGCAGGTTGGATTCTGGTGGGAGGGCAAGACATTCGGCAGGTCAGCCGACGGAGCCTTCGCGCCAGCGTAACTTTGGTTCCACAGGAACCAATTCTGTTTAATGAAACCATCAGGGAAAATCTTCTGTATGGGAATCCGAGGGCGACCGGTATCGAGTTAGAAACAGTCACCGCCCTCGCCCAGCTCGACGCAGTCCTTCAAAGGCTGCCAAAAGGCCTGGATGAACCGCTGGGGCCCCTCGGTGGTAGACTCTCCGGCGGAGAGAGGAAGAGATTGGCGTTAGCGCGAACTCTCTTGCAACAGCCGAGGCTTCTGATTGTGGATGAAATCACAAGCGCTCTCGATGCCCCCACCGCCGCGGGATTGCTTCACGGGCTCGAGGCTTTTCGCGAGGCCCGAACTTTGGTGGTGATCTCACACCGTCCAGCCACCATTCTCTGGGCGGATAGAATCCTGGTTGTTGCCGACGGGGCAATCGTCGATTCCGGTAAGCATGACGAGCTCATGCTTAGATGCGAAGCGTACCGGATAATATGGCAGTTTCAAGACAGAATGCCGCCATTGTCCTATCAGCCAGTGGAGAGTAGCGATGGTGCACGAACAGGCGCACAGATCCCGGCATTGTAGCGTGCCTGAGGAATGATTCGGAACGTCGTAGTCGGGCCTGCCGACTCTCCAGTGATTCAACGGGGTCGGACTTCGAGTAACGAGAAACCAAATGCAACTCGATCATTATCCGACTGTTCGCGCTAAGGCTGACTCGGTGCTTGCCGTCCAAGAGGTTTGTCGCAGCGTCCTTAATACCGACAGCTTCAGATTCGTTGTCGCCAACGCTCCCGCCGATGTCGTGAGTTCATTCAGGACACAACAGCAACGCCTCGCCCGCCTATCATTGCAGGTTACCAGTGCGATGCTCGTTCATCGACTGGGCAACCACGTCGATTCCTTTAGCAGCGTGTCACGATCAGTCCGGACATTCATGTCAGGGCTGAGGAATGCATTCCTGCTAGGGGTTTGCACAGTTGGCCGCGTTGCACTTGGACTGCTAAAAGGGGTAAGTATTGGGATTTCGCAGCGAGTTCAGATCTTCGTGTCAGCGCAGATTCTGACTAAGGTAGGAGACCTGCTGATCGATGCGGAACAGGACGCGAAACCCATCGCTGCCAATCTAAACGACGAACCACTTCCTTCGAACGCTGTTGCGAGAATGTTCGACGATGAGGACAGCCACAGTGTCGTAGTGGACGATATCCTGCGGGCTCTCGCTGCATCCTTGCCTAATGACTTATCCCAGCTGATATTCTTGGCGACACTACGGGACAACAACTCTGGTCATTACTACCATCCCGATGTCGCGCGACGATTCTCGGTCGAGGTAGCTGACCAGTCAATGCTCGTGTGTCATCGTCGGATTTATCAACGGGTGGTAGCACTTCCCCTCGAGGACTTAACCGATCAGCTCGATGCCTACACCGCGACTGTCCGGGCGCCGAAAGAGCGGCTGATCGAGAGTTGGACGAAACTGCGGGCCTATCGTGCAACAATTCCGATGGACACCGATCCTATTTCGACAGAGATTTTCTTTATGAAAGTCGGGGTTGCAGTGGCGATTTTAGAAGCCAGGCTTCCGGATAAAATTCAGCAATCGGAGCGGAAATAGTGTCGGTTGCTCGCAAACTGTTCCTGGATTTGCCGGTCTCGAAGAAGCTCGTTGCAATTCTTTGGCTGTTTCTTGTTATTGTGGTCAGCCTCTTGGGCCTGAGCTATATAACCATCCAGAATCTTTCCGCTGCAAGGGCGTACGTTGGAGGGGAAGGACTTTGGTCCAAGGCTCAGAAGCAAGCTGTCTACGACCTGCTGCGGTACTCGATTTCACATGCGGACGGAGATTATCAAAATTATCGACAAGCTCTCCAAGTACCTCTGGGAGACAGGCAAGCCCGGATGGAACTGGAGAAGCCAGTTCCGGACATGAGTATTGTCCGCAGAAGCCTCATTCAGGGCCACAATAGCCCAGAAGATGTGGAAGGGATGGCGACGTTGTTCCGGCGCTTTCGGCATTCGAGATACATGTCTGAAGCAGTCGACATCTGGGCGCAGGGTGACGCTCTCATCGAACAACTGCAAAAGCTTGGCGACAGCTTGCACGACGAGATCTCTTCAGCAAAGCCAAAACCTCTTAGGATCGCGGAGATTGCTGGGCAGGTCGACGTCGTCGATCACCTCGCGCCGCCGGCCGTGGTCAAGCTGCTCGATCTGTTCGGCGCCCTCGCCTCGTTCGTCGTCCTGATGCTGATGCTCTCGCAGATGGTGCCGCTCGCCTACGACATGCAGGAGTTCGGCGACGTCACCGCCGACCTGTCGATTCCCAGGATCTTCTACTGGATCCCGGTCCTGCTCGGGGTCGGGGCCTCGGCGCTGGCGACGCTCGCTTTCATCGCGCGCTGGAGACGATGACGAACCTGGAAACCGGCCTCGCGGGAGTGATCGTCCTGCTCGCGGCGATGTTCGTCCGCATCCCGATCGCGGTGTCGCTTGCGCTCGTCGGCGCCGGCGGCTACGCCGCGATCGACGGCTGGCACACTGCGCTCGCGGTGGTCGCCTCGGTGCCGTTCGAGCTGGCGAGCGCCTACTCGCTCTCCGTGGTGCCGCTTTTCATCCTGATGGGCGCGGTCGCCTCGCGCGCGCAGATGTCGCGCGAGCTGTTCGACGCCGCCAACGCGGTGTTCTCGGGCTTTCGCGGCGCGCTCGCGAGCGCCACCGTCGGCGCCTGCGCGGCCTTCGGCGCCATCTGCGGCTCCTCGATCGCCACCGCGGCGACGTTCTCCAAGGTGGCGATCCCGGAGATGCGCCGCCACGGCTACAACGACATCGTCGCGGCCGGCTCGGTCGCCGCCGCCGGCACGCTCGGCATCCTCATCCCGCCCTCGGTGATCCTCGCCGTCTACTCGCTGGTCGCGGAGCAGTCGCTGGCGAAGCTTTTCGCCGCCGCGCTGTTCCCCGGCATCCTGCTCGCCGCGCTTTACGTGGTCGCGGTGGTGGTCCAGGCGCGCCTGCGGCCGGAATGGATGCCCAGGGTGCCGCCGATGCCCCTGCGCGAGCGCCTGCGCGCCGCGCGCGGCATGTGGAAGCTCGTCCTGCTCTTCTTCTTCGCGGTAGTGGGCATTTACCTCGGCTGGTTCTCGCCCACCGAGGGCGCGGCGATCAGCGCCTTCGCGGCCATCGTCATCGGCTTCGCCACGCGCACTCTCACCCTGCGCGGGCTGAGCGACGCCCTTCTCGAGACCGTGTATTCGAGCGCGATGCTGTTTTTCATCATCGTCGGCGCCTTCATCTTCGCGCGCTTCATCGTGCTCACCCGCCTGCCGAACGAGCTTGCCGTGTGGGTGCAGGCGGCGCAGCTCTCGCCGCTCGCGATCGTGCTCGCGGTGATCGTGCTGTACGTCGTCCTCGGCACCGCCCTGGAGGAAGTGAGCACCATCCTCATCACGGTGCCGGTGATCCTGCCGATCATGGCCGGCATCGGCTACGACGGCATCTGGTTCGGCATCTTCGTCACCGTGATGGCGACCATCGGCCTGATCAGCCCTCCGGTCGGCCTCACCGTGTTCGTGATCCAGGCGCAGAACCCGGACATCCCGGCGGCCAAGATCTACCGCGGCACCCTGCCCTTCCTGGTCGCCGACTTCGTTCTCGTCGCGATCCTCGTCGCCTTCCCGCCGCTCGCCCTCTGGCTCCCGCGCGTGCTGAAAATCTAAATGGGGACAGACCCCATTTTCAGGTTTTGATCCGGGCGCTGCGCGCCATTTGCTCCACGCGCGGCTGGTGGCGCGGGAAGAACGCGAGCCGCGGCGCCTGATAGAGCAGCGCGAAAAGCTCGCCGCTGCTCACGGTGCCGAAGCCCAGGCCCGAAAGCTGCACGTTGTCGATCTTGCGGGTGAGCGAGTATTCGAAGCGGAAGCCCTTCGCGCCGCCAAAGTCCGCCGGCGCCAGCTTCACCAGCTTGAACGTCGAGCCGTCCCGCGTCAGCATGCCCTCGAACATGGCCACGATCTCGTCGGGCTGCATGCTCGAGCGGAAGGCGAAGTTCTTCCGGTTGCTGCCCATCGTGGTCGCGTGGATCGCCTGCTCGTTCTTGATGCCGGAGTAGATGAGCAGTTCGTCCACCGGCCGCCCCTCCATGGTCCAGACCTCGGCCGGCCCCATATCCGGCGCGCTGACCTTGTTCCAGGGACCGTCGAGCGATACGAGCATGCGCTCGCCCAGGCTGCGCTCGCCGCTTTCCACTTTCGCGACGCTCGCGCAGCCCGCCAGGATGGAAAAAAGCAGTGCTATCGGCAGGGTTCTCATGTGCGTAGCTCCTCGACATAGCTCTTGATCAGGGCGGAATCGGGCGCCTCCGGCGCGAGCTCGAGATAGCGCTGGAAGCTGGTCCTCGCTTCGGGCGACTGGCGACGGGCGCGGTAGATCATGCCGAGGCCGCGATGCGTGTCCGGCGGCTCGCCGCCGCCGGCGATGGCCGCGAGATACTCCGTGACGGCGCTGTCCAGGTCGCCCTCCTTGGCGCGCAGGCGGTACACTTCGCCGCGCGCCCAGCGGTAGTCGGCGAGCGCAGGCGAGCGCGCGATCATGCGGCCAAGCAGGGCGAGGCCCTGGAATTCCTTCGCACCTACGCCTTCAGCGAGAAGTCTTTTCAGTTGCCGCCAGGAGTCCTGAATAAGCTGGCCATCGAGAGGCAACCGGGGCTCGACTTCATTGCCTACTTCACCGTTCAGCGGATTGACTTCCCCTGGCACGACGCGGTGCTCAACCTGCAAAGGAACGTCCTGAACCGTCTCTACCACCCCGTCTTGCTCGCACGTGTCCAGGACAACGAGTTGCGCTTCGCACGGAACGAAAAGTCGTTCACTATGGCTGATCTGTTCAAGGGCCTGGACGGCGCGATCTGGTCGGAGCTGGATACGGGCGCGGGAAAAATCTCTAGCCTTCGCCGCAACCTGCAGCGCGAACACCTGAAGCAGTTGATCCGCTTAGTGTTGCGGCCCGCTCCGGCGTCACCGCCGCCACCTCCCAGTGGGTTTGTGATCCCGACGCTTCCTACGCCAAGGCCGCCCGAGGACGCGACGACGCTGGCACGCGCCAGCCTGGTCAGCATCCAGGCGAAAATCCGTCAGGCCCTTTCCGCGGGCAAGGTGGCTGACCCTACAACAAAGGCGCACCTGGAGGAAACCCAGGCGCGCATCTCCACCACGCTTCAGGCACAATTACAAAAACCGCTGGAATAAGTAAAGAACCAACCCAAAAGCAACTCGAGAAAAACGCAGAAGGGGCCCGACAAAGTGATCGCTGGGCCCCTCTTCATACCGGGAAAACTGTTCTCGCCTGTCTAATTTGTTTATGGCCAGGTTCGAGCTTGTCCGGCACTCGAAACCGGGTAAGCAAGAACCTTCTTCTACCCTGCAGTCCTCAGTGCACCGGTGGCGGGGTCAGCGGCACGGTTTCCTCCACCTCTTTCCGGCCTTTCGGCGAAACATGCGCGGGAACCGGCGTTTTTTCCAGGCCAATCTCAAGCGCCTCATCCACGGTGCGCACATAGTGAATGTCGATCCCTTCGAACATATGGGGCTGCAGATCTTCCTTCACGTTGGCCTCA
>Ga0137418_10007289_pt1 | contig 10161 bp, 8 predicted proteins | sample CZODoug3_1_2_16f_FD_122242 | JGI IMG/M metagenome (GOLD analysis project Ga0137418, IMG submission 122242) | Vadose zone soil fungal communities from Angelo Coast Range Reserve, California, USA - CZODoug3_1_2_16fungal (Hybrid Assembly) | ecosystem: Environmental > Terrestrial > Soil > Vadose... | reverse complement strand
GCCTCGTCACGACAACAACATGACTCTGCGAAAAAAAGAAAACCCCAAGAGCCTCCCAACATTACATGGGCTGGAGAACCGGGCAAAAATCTTTGCTCCTTCCAGTCGCCGGGGAGTTTTTTCTCTTGACTCTCCCCTTTATAGAACGCGCTAATCGGAGAAGTGAAGTTTTACTTCACATCTTCGGCAACGCGACTTATCGGGCACTAGGCAGCCGACGACGATAAGGCTGCGGCGGCTGGGGCTGGCGGCTTGGCGCCCTTGATCACGAGCCACAGCATGAGGGCTACCTCGGCGAAGAGGGCGGGCTGGGAGAGGGCAAACACCTTGTCCTGGTATTGCGGTAACAGCTCGCCCGTAAGACTGAGAATCACATAGGCGAAGCCGTTGATGACGAGCCAGACGCCCAGGAAGCGTGGCAGGAAGCGCGACCTGTACGTGAGGATCGCCAAGGGGAAAAGCCATAACCCCCAGAGGATCTCCGCGGCGGTGTTTTGATGATCACGCAGACGGAGGAACAGCATGGCCAAGGCGTCGCGCTGAGGCTTGTCGAATGCGGACAGGAAATCGGCTCCGCGCACGAGCGTCAGGGCAGCGGCGTCGTGCACCACACCGACGAAGTCGATGAGGGCCGGCATCACGCCCCCGAGGATGACCACTAGAACAGCGAGATTCTGGTCCACTCCCTTGAACAAGCGGTAAAAGGCCAGGGTGAGGAAGATCAAGATGACCGCGCAGAACAGGTCGCTGACGATGCCGAAACGGAAAAGCCACTCGTGAGCGGCGATGTTGCTGGCCGTCGCGGACGCGTTGCCATGCACGAACAGCTTGTTGGGAATGTAGATGAGGCGGATGGGGCCGCCGAGGACGAGGAGCAGGTACCAGAGTCCAGCGACTCTCCCGGGATTGCGGGTTGAGGTCATGTGCCCTCCCTGGTTGTAAGGGGCCTAGTGTAAGGGTCTATGGGACATAACGCGAAGACTGTCAAAATGTTTCGACATACGAGCAAACGCGGCTTGGGTTGAGGCCGGGTCGCCTGCGCTCCAAGACAATGGAGTTGGGGTACTAGGGGTAGGGGCCCTGGACACGGAGGCGACCCGTCGTCCGAATGTGCATGCATCCTGCATTAGGGCGCTGGCTGGGGGAATCTAGTGTTTACCCTATTTTGAGTCAGGTGTTTCCCCTAGTAGGGCTGTTGGAAAACCGCTTTGACGAAACTTTTCTCGTGGAAATCTGCTATATACGGTCTCTACGGGTGTTTTGAGGTTCGGATGCGACAGCTCGCTTACTTTGTCGCCGGGGTTGTTCTGCTGGGGGCCGGTTTCGGACTCGGCTACTTGTGGGCGCATAGGCAAACCAGGCCCCTTCCGCCGACAAAAGCCGCTTCTGACAATACAGGGCCGTGTATTGAGGTACTTGATGCCAAGCTAGACCAGCCCGATCCGAATGGGGCGGGGGCCTGCACGCTCTACCCGTGCGTGACCGGGACAATCCGCAATAATTGCGACCGGCGGTTCGTGTCTGTCCTGCTGGTCTACAACCTCTACGATGAATCCGGCGTTCAGGTGGGCAGTACTCAAGACAGTGTCTCTAATTTGGAACCCCAGGGGAAGGCACGCTTTGGTGCGCAATTCTTAGCGTCTCCGAAAATCAAACAGTTCAAGCTCGTTCGAGTTCTGGCCGCTCCCGCGCATTGACAGCGGGCGGGGTCGGGTCACCCCGCACTTCCTTCCCTCCTTGCGTCCCTCTTCTCTCAGGTATACCCTTCTTCCCCGGCAGCACCTTTGCGTCATGCGGGGCTTGAGGGGTCTTGCCCTGCACCCACCTTTGCGGAAAAGCACCGGTCTAAAGACCGGCCACTACAAAGACTGGCAGAGCGCAGACACGCTGCAAAGAGGCCGACCTAAAGGGCGGCCTCTACAATGGCGAGCCAGAGGGGAACGGAAATAGGAGGACATTACAATGGCGACGGCAACGGCAGCGATGCAACCGGAAATCAAGATTGGACCGACAAAATTGCTTATCAATGGGAAGTGGGTGGATAGCGTTTCGGGAAAAACCTTTTCAACGATCAATCCGTCGACAGGCGAGGCGATTACGCAAGTGGCGGAGGCCGACGCGGCGGATGTGGACAAGGCGGTGGCGGCGGCGCGGGCGGCGTTTGACAAAGGGCCGTGGCGAAAGATGAGTGCTTCGCAACGCGGCGTGTTGATGAACCGGCTCGCGGACCTCATTGAGAAGCACGCGGATGAGCTGGCACAACTGGAGGCGCTGGACAATGGGAAGCCGGCGCACGTGGCTAGGGCGGCGGACCTGCCGTTGACGATCGCTTGTTATCGCTATTATGCGGGCTGGGCGGACAAGAATCATGGGAAGACGATTCCCGTGAGCGGGAATTATTTCTGCTACACCAAGCACGAGCCCGTGGGCGTGGTCGGGCAAATTATTCCCTGGAATTTTCCGCTGCTGATGCAGGCTTGGAAATTGGGGCCGGCACTATCAACCGGTTGCACGGTGGTGATGAAGCCCGCGGAGCAGACGCCTTTGACGGCGCTGCGCGTTGGCGAATTGCTGCTGGAGGCGGGGTTCCCCGAAGGCGTGGTGAACTTGCTGCCCGGATACGGGCCGACGGCTGGAGCGGCGATTGCGCGGCACATGGACGTGGACAAAGTGGCGTTTACGGGTTCGACGGAAGTGGGGCACTTGATCATGCGCGCTGCCGCCGACACCAACCTGAAGCGCGTGACGCTGGAACTGGGCGGCAAGAGTCCGAACATCGTGTTCGCGGACGCGGACATGGATGAAGCCATCGAGGGCGCGCACTTCGCGCTGTTCTTCAACCAGGGGCAGTGCTGCTGCGCGGGGTCGCGGTTGTACGTCGAGGAAAAGGCGTATGACGAATTTGTGGAGCGCAGCGTGGCGCGGGCGAAGAAGAGGACGGTGGGCAGCCCGTTCGACAAGAAGACCGAACAGGGGCCACAGGTGGATCAAGACCAGTTCAACAAGGTGATGAGCTACATCGACTCCGGAAAGCAGGAGAAGGCGAAGCTCGTGGCAGGAGGCAATCGCGTGGGCGACAAGGGCTACTTCATCGAGCCCACGGTGTTTGCCGACGTGCAGGACAACATGAAGATCGCGCAGGAGGAAATCTTCGGGCCGGTGATGTCCATCCTGAAGTTCAAGGACCTGGACGAGGTCGTGGAACGGGCGAACAAGTCGCAGTATGGATTGGCGGCGGCGGTCTGGACCAAGGACATCACGAAAGCGCATGCCATCGCGGATAGCGTGCGCGCGGGAACAGTGTGGGTGAATTGCTATGACGTGTTTGACGCGGGAGCGCCGTTCGGCGGGTTCAAACAGAGCGGGATCGGGCGCGAACTCGGCGAATATGGATTGGCGAATTACACAGAAGTGAAGACCGTGACCGTCAAACTGTAAACGAAACAACAGGGCTTGCAGAACAAACAGGGGCACCCGCCAAGGCGGGTGCCCCTACTTTTTTGAGCGGATCGGCGAGAGGGGCAGCCGGCGCTGTTCAGCGGGAGGCGTTCGGCCTACAATCTCGGCCATGCCGGTCACGCTGCGTGCCCATGAACCGGGGGATTTTGCCGCCCTGCTGCGGCTGGACCAAGCGTGCTTCCCTCCTGGCATCGCCTATTCAAAAACCATGCTGAGGTATTTTCTGAAGCTGCCGTCGGCGGACGGGATGGTGGCGGAGGACGCCGGGCGGATCGTGGGATTTATTTTGACTGAGGAGAATCCGCCGCTGGCGCACGTGATTACGCTGGACGTGGCGGAGTCGCACCGGCGGCAGGGAGTGGGGTCGGCGCTGCTGGCGGAGAGCGAAAAGAATTTGGCGCTGCGGGGCGTGCGAACGATTTTGCTGGAAACGGCAACCAGCAATGAAGCGGGCGTTGCGTTCTGGCAGCGGCATGGCTATCGTATCGAAGCGACGTTGAAGCGATATTATTTGCGACAAATCGACGCGTACGAAATGCGGAAAATTCTGCCGGGCGCAAGAAAAACGGCGAAGCATCCAGGAGAAATGATTTGAGCGACTACTTGCTGTCCGTGCTGCTGGGGATTGTGGAGGGATTGACGGAATTTTTGCCAGTGAGCTCGACGGCGCATTTGCGCATCAGCGAAGCGCTGTTTCACATCGACCTGGCGAATGGCTATTGGAAGATGTACACGATTGTGATTCAACTGGGAGCGATTCTGTGCTTGCCGGTGTATTTTCGCGAGCGCATAAAAAAGCTCATCGCTACTTTCCCGCAAGGCACGCGTGGCGACCGGACGATTTTGACACATCCACTGGGCTTGGTCATCGTGGCTTTTGTGGTGACGGCGCTGCCGGCATTTTTATTGACGAAAATGATTGGCAAGCATCTTGAGAGCCTTTACATCATGGGAGCCTCGCTGCTGATTGGCGGGCTGGTCATGTGGATAGTGGACGAGTTTAATTCGGAGTCGGAAAGAGCAGGACTAGGCGCGACGGGGACGCGGATTCGCACGTGGCACATGGAGGATATGAGCCTGGGCCAGGCAATTTGGATCGGAGCTTGCCAGATCTTTTCAGCGCTGTTCCCGGGGACTTCGCGTTCGATGTCGACGATCGCGGCGGGGCAACTTGCGGGCATGTCGCGGGCCTCAGCACTGGAGTTTTCCTTTTTCCTTTCGATCCCGACGATGGTGGCGGCGACGGGGTACGATCTGCTGAAATCCTTGCGAGGCAAAGGCGAGAATGCAATTGGAGTAACGCACATTGATGCGCATGGATGGGTGGTGCTGCTGATCGGGTTCGTGGTGTCGTTCATCGTGGCCTATGGCGCGGTGGGATGGTTCCTGGCGTGGGTAAGGAAGCACGGGTTTGCGCCGTTTGCGGTGTACCGAATCGTTGTCGGCGCGGTGGTACTGGCGTGGGCTACGGGGCTGTTGCACTAGGAGTTTTGGAAACACGAGCATAGAAAGTTTTTGGTTTTCGCGGGCGGTAGTTTGCTATATTCAGTGTGTTTGGAAGTTCCTCCAGGCGGGTGTGCGATAGCGCCAGCATCCCGCCGCGACACTCAGCCTTCCCCACAATGCTGAGGAGATTCTTCTTGCGCTTACTGACTCCGACTGGAAACAAGCGGTTCAACGAGTTGATTGGGTTTTTGTGCATTACGCTGGCGATCCTCATCGCGCTGGCCCTGCTCTCCTATTCTCCAAAGGATGGGGCATTTAACGTCTCCACGTCCGAAAATGCGGTGACGCAGAATTGGATTGGACCGGTGGGCGCGTATGGTTCGGACGGTCTTTTCCAGATCTTCGGGTTTGCGGCGTTTCTGCTGCCGGCGGCGATCCTCGTTTTGGGATGGCGGTGGCTCCGGAGCCGGGCGATTGATTCGCAAGTTGCCACGGTCGTAGGCTTCGGGTTGCTGTTACTTTCGCTGCCGACGCTGCTTTCCCTGTGGCATGTCTGGGACGTGCGTGGCGCGGTCCCTCCTGGAGGATTGCTGGGCGAGCTTTTTTCCAGCGGGCTGCGCACTGGGTTCAACTTGTGGGGCGCGAACCTGGTGACCGGGGCGCTGCTGGTGACGGCGCTGTTCATGACCACGCGGTTTTCATTTTCGGGCGCGCACGCGTGGGCCAGTGGACCGAATGGCCCGATTGGAAAAGTGGAAAAGCTGGGCATTTTGCAGAAGGCCCAGACGCGCTGGCATGCCTGGCGCGAAGAACGCGAGCAGCAGCGCATGCGGCTCCGTGTGGAGGAATCCCGACTATCAGGCAGGAAGCCGGTTCCGCCCCAATTGATTGGAAAGGCTGAGCTCCTGAATGAGTCAGGGAAGACAATTCGCCTCGCCGACGAAAGCAATATTTTCAAAAGCAAGACTGAAATCGAAGAAGAGGACGATAAAGAGACAAAGGACGCGTCCCGCAAGACGCCGATTTTTGTACTCAATCGGGATACGGAGAAGGCTGGGGGCAAAAAGGCCGGCGACCCCAAAATTGCCAAGGGCAGCCAGAATTATAAATTGCCTTCGCCTTCCCTGCTCCGCGAGGGCGAGCGCGGCCAGAAGCTCGATGAAGAGGAGCTGAAACAGCGCGCGCGCGCGATTGAAGCAAAGTGCCTTGAATTCGATATTCAGGGACGCGTGACACAAATCAATCCCGGGCCGGTGGTTACGACCTTCGAATTCAAACCGGAAGCGGGCATCAAGTACAGCCGGATTATCGGGCTGACCGAAGATTTGTGTCTCGCGCTGCAAGCCGAATCCATTTTGATCGAGCGCATCCCGGGCAAATCAACGATTGGCATCGAAGTTCCGAACGACAAGCGGCAAACCATTGCGCTGCGGGAAATTATCGAGGCGCCGGAGTTCATGAATTCTCCGAGCAAGCTGACGCTGGCCATGGGGCGGGATTTGCACGGCCGGATTCGCGTGACGGAGCTCGCGGCCATGCCGCACTTGCTGATCGCCGGCTCGACAGGCACTGGCAAGAGCGTGTTCATCAATTCGCTGATGATGTCCATTCTCTACAAGGCCAGTCCGGACGAAGTGAAAATGGTGCTGGTGGACCCGAAGCGGCTGGAGCTCAATCTTTACGAAAACATTCCGCACTTGATCGCGCCGGTGGTGACCGATCCGAAGATCGCTTCGAACGTGCTGCGAAATGCGACGCGCGAAATGGAGAACCGGTTGAAACTGCTGGCACAGCGTGGCGTTCGAAACATCGACCAGTACAACCGCACTTTCAAAAAGGATCAATCGCTCTCACTCTTCGACAACCTGGAAGAGACCGAGCACAAGCCGCTTCCCTACCTGATCATCGTGATCGACGAGTTGGCCGACCTGATGATGGTGGACACCAACAACGTGGAAGAGTCCATCACGCGGCTGGCACAGATGGCGCGCGCGGTGGGCATCCACTTGATCCTGGCGACGCAGCGGCCTTCGGTGGACGTGATTACCGGTTTGATCAAGGCGAACTTCCCTGCCCGTATTTCTTTCCGCGTTGCCAGCAAAGTGGACTCGCGCACGATTCTCGATTCGAATGGCTCGGAATCGCTGCTGGGAAGAGGCGACATGCTTTATTTGCCGGCCGGTTCAGCGCGGCTCCATCGCATTCACGGCCCGCTGGTGACGGAAGACGAAATTACATCTGTGTGCGACTTCTGGCGCGAGCAGGCGCAGGCAAAATATCAGGAAGAATTGCTCGAAGCTCCGAAAGATGAAAACAGCAAAGCCGAAGGCGGCGCGGATGGCGAGGCCGAGGGCGGCGAGGATGTTGACGACGACCTCTACCAGGATGCGATTCGCGTGGTCTGCGACGCCGGGCGCGCGTCTACTTCCACCTTGCAGCGCCGCTTGCGGATAGGCTATGGCCGGGCCGCTCGCTTGATCGACCTTATGGAGAAGGACGGCATCGTCGGTCCGCCCGACGGTACCAAGCCGCGCGAGGTCCTGAAAAACCGCAATTGGATGAAAGAGTTCGACGACTCCGCGCATTAATTTACAAAGCGTTTGTCGCCGAATTGACACAACTCTGCATCGACCCTACAATTTCTAAACCACCCGTGCCGGGGTAGCTCATTGGTAGAGCGCCGCCCTGAAAAGGCGGGCGTAGCCAGTTCGATTCTGGCCCCCGGCACTTTTGCTTTCTATTCGCCTCGAATAAACTCTGTATCCTTCTCGTTGACTCAAGCGTCTAATCCGCCTAGAGTCGAAATAGGGCAATGAGCAAGAAACTACTCATCGTTGTAGCGCTGGTCGCCTTGTTAGGTCTGCAATTTGCGGACTGCATGTCCGCGGCGACGCAAGACCAGCAGAGCATGAAATGTTGCGGTTCCATGCCCTGCGATCCGTCCAATCAGAGTCATGATTGCTGCAAGGGCATGGTCTCGTCTCAATCACCTAGCGCGTTGCCAGTCGCTCACGTGACGCTCCATGCGCCGGTGATGGTTTTGACCGGTGTCGTTGCGTCGCCCCACGCGACACCGTATCCCGAAGTCTCTCGCTTGGATTTCGAGGCCCCTCAGCATTCACCTCCAGACCTATACACTCTTCATTCTTCCCTCCTGATCTGATCCGCTTCTCCCCGGTGCGGCAACGTACCGGCCTGTCTCTTGTTGTGTCTCCGCTGTTCTTTTAACTCGCCGATGTGTTTTCGGTCGAGCCCCTTCACGGGAGATTCGCCGACTATCCGCGGCTTCGTCGTGCACGTTCAGGAGAAAAAGATGTTTTCGATAACGCAAAGGAATTCTGCGGTGCGTTTGTCGTGCGCAGTTTTTCGTCGAAGTATCTCTGCACTTTTGCTCTTTTCTGCGTTCAGCGGAACTGCCTTTTCCCAAGAGCCGGCGTCCTCGCACGCGGGAGTGGCGACTCCACTCTCCGAGTTACTCGCTGAAGCGGAGAAGAACAATCCGCAAATCGAAGCGGCGCGACACGGCTGGGAAGCGGCAAAGCAAGTGCCAACACAGGTCTCGACGCTCCCCGACCCGCAATTCACCCTGCAACATTTCAGCGTCGGCAGTCCGCGTCCGTTTGCCGGATATACGAACAGTGACTTTGCCTATATCGGTCTCGGTGTTTCGCAAGACATTCCGTATCCAGGCAAGTTGCGCTTGAAAGGTGAGATTGCGAAGCGCGAAGCAGAGGTTTCGCAGCAACAGATCGAGTCTGTGCGCCGCGGCGTTCTAGCGGAGCTCAAAGCTGCGTATTTCCAACTGGTCTACCTGTCGAAGACGCTTGCGATCCTCGAACAGGACGGCGAACTGCTCAAGCAAGTGCAACAAGCCGCCGATGCCCGCTACCGCTCCGGCATGGGTACACAGCAAGACTTGCTGCAAGCGCAACTGCAACAGACCAAGCTCCTTCGTGAAATCGCCATGCACCACTTGGAAGTTGGCAAGCTCGAAGCACAACTCAAACAGCTCCTCAACCGCCCGCAGGATTCGCCAGACATCGAACCCACCGATCTCGTCGAAACACCTTTCGTGCAGACCTACGCCGAACTTCTGGCTGCCGCGCAGGTCCAGAATCCCGAAATCGCCAGCGCGAAGAAGATGATCGAAAAGCAGTCGTTGCAGGTGGACCTCGCGCGCAAGGATTTTTACCCCGACTTCAACGTGCAATATATGTGGCAACGCACAGACCCCACGCGGTTTCGAGCCTACTACATGCTCAGCGTCGGGGTGCGCGTGCCGATCTATAGAAGACGCAAACAACGTCCCGAACTCGTGCAAGCAGAAGCGGAGAAGCTTCGCGCGGGAAGCGAACTCCAGGCGCAGTCGCAGCAAATCGCGGCGGAATTGCGCGCGCAGTACGTGCTCGCCCAGCAAACCTCCGAACTTCTCAAGATTCACCGCGAGGGACTCTCGCCTCAGTCGCGGTCGGAATTCCAAGCCGCCTTAGCCACGTACCAATCGAACAAACAGGATTTTCAAGCCTTGCTGGCTGCGTTTCTCGACGTGCTCCACCTCGACGACGAGTATTGGCAGAACGTCGCCGAATACGAGACCTCAATTGCACGGCTCGAACAGATCACGGGATTGTCGCTTCGTTAAAAAAGGAAAATGAACATGCGGAACTATCGAAATGCGTTTGGCTTCACCCTGGTGGGCAATCTCGCTCTCCTCGCTGTTCTCGGCGGACTGTGGTGGCGCGGAAGGCAACATCGAGAGGCGGAGGCTGCGATGCAACCGCCTTCGACCGAATCGGCCCAGAGTCCTCCGAACGGGTCGGAGAGTGCGGCGATGACACCGCACGACGCAGCACTCGTCCCTGTCCAGCTTTCGCCGGAGCGTCTGCAAAGCATCGGCGTCACGACCGGCCGGGTAGAAAGCAGAACCGTCGAAGACGAGATCCACGTCACTGGCAATGTCGCGATTGATGAAACGCGCCTCTCGACCGTGCAGGTGCGGTACTCCGGCTACATCCAGAAAGTCTTCGCGGATGCCACGTATCAATACCTTCGCAAAGGCCAGCCCCTTTTCACCATCTACAGCCCGGACCTCGCGGCCACCGAGCGTGAGTATCTGGTGGCGAAGCAAAACCAACAGCGCGTAGCACAAAGCACAGTCCCCGGTGTGACCGAGGGAGCCGCGTCGCTCTTGGAGGCCGCAACCGAGCGGCTCAAACAATGGGGCGTTCCACAGCGTGAAATCGCTAGACTCGAATC
>Ga0137418_10007288_pt1 | contig 10162 bp, 6 predicted proteins | sample CZODoug3_1_2_16f_FD_122242 | JGI IMG/M metagenome (GOLD analysis project Ga0137418, IMG submission 122242) | Vadose zone soil fungal communities from Angelo Coast Range Reserve, California, USA - CZODoug3_1_2_16fungal (Hybrid Assembly) | ecosystem: Environmental > Terrestrial > Soil > Vadose... | reverse complement strand
CCCGATGGCAGCGTGACGATCGTCTTCAATGGCGAGATCTACAACTACATCGAGCTGCGAACCGAGCTCGAGGCGAGGGGCCGCACGTTCAAGTCGTCGGGTGACACGGAGGTCCTCCTTCAGGCGTACTGCGAGTGGGGCGCACAGTGCCTGCCGAAGCTCAACGGGATGTGGGCGTTCCTGGTCTACGACAAGCACCGGCAGGTGATCTTCGGATCGCGGGACCGATTTGGGATCAAGCCGCTGTTCTATGCGCTCCATGAGGGCAGGCTGTATTTCGCTTCTGAAATGAAAGCCCTTTTTGCGGCTGGAGTCCCCGCTCGTTGGAATAGCGAGTCTGTCTATCACTCTCTGGAATTCGGCGGACATCAATCACGTACACTCTTCGACGGTATCTTTCAGATTCCTCCGGCCCATTACATGGTGGCAACCGAGAAGCGCTTCCAACTGTACAAGTATTGGGATCTCGACTACCCGAAAGAAACGGAAGCCGCGGAGGCACGCCCAGATTCCGAATATGCCGAGGAATTCCGTCACGCATTTGAGGATGCCGTCCGGCTTCGTCTTCGAGCCGATGTTCCGGTCGGTTGCTACCTTAGCGGCGGCGTTGATTCCTGCGCCATCCTTGGGCTCGCCGCGCGACACCATCCTCAGCCGATCCGGGCGTTCACGCTAAGTTTTGATCGCCTTGAATATGACGAAAGCCAAGTCGCCAGAGAAATGGCCGTCAAGGCGGGGGCCGAGTTTTTCCCCATTCCCGTCAGACAGGACGATATTGCAGATAATTTTGCAGCTGCGATCCAGCAGGCAGAAACCTTATGCGTGAACGCTCACGGCGTCGCCAAATTCCTGTTGAGCCGCGCAGTTCGACAGGCAGGCTACAAAGTGGTCCTGACGGGTGAAGGTTCGGATGAGATGCTCGGCGGCTATCTCCACTTCCGCCGGGACATGCTTGCGGGGAACGTGAAAGGTCAACAACCCCAGGCTAATTCGCATTCTCCCAAGCTCGGAGAATTCCGCCTCGGATTACCTGCTTCCACATCCTCGAATGGAAACGGCAGATCTCTGGACGGCATAAAGCGGCTCCTGGGTTTCGTCCCCGGTTGGATCGCTACCTCATCTGCACAATCGTTCAAGATGCAAGCGGTTCTCGCGGACGACTTCCTCCAAGGGTTCAAGGACCGGGAAGGATTTCGCAGCTTTTTCAACGACATCGACGTCCAGGGCCGGCTCGCGGGAAGGCATCCCTTAAATCAGTCGCTCTACCTTTGGACAAAGACCAGGTTGCCGAACTACCTATTGACGCTACTAGGTGACCGCATGGAGATGGCTCATTCTATTGAGGGACGAGTGCCATTTCTCGACCATCAACTAGTCGAAGTAATTTGCTCTCAACCCGTTACGCAGAAGATCCGCGGTGCAACGCAGAAGTATGTTCTTAGGGAATCGGTAAGAGACGTGATTACGGAGACCGTGTATCGCCGGCCCAAGCACGCGTTCCTCGCTCCGCCGGCCGCTCTCAATCCGCAAGGACGATTGAGTGCTCTGATGCAGGACACGCTGCGCGGGCCCATTCTGGCCTCACTACCATTCTTCAGTCAGAAGAAGGTTGTCGGCATCCTCGATAGCCTCCACACCATGGATGAAGGGTCGGGAGTAGCGAACGATCAGGTTCTCATGATCCTGCTCAGCGCCTGTGTTCTCCAGGAACGCTTTCGGCCATCCGTCTAAACGCAAGGAGGTCATGCGGGTCCTCGGGTGCCCTGTGGAGTCTAGAAGGCTGCCGGGACGCTTGGTGGCGACCAAAGCTTTTGCCTTCGGCGCGTACCCTCTTTACGCGTTGAGAATAAGGGCCTTGTGGCTTTGCGTGCGGCCTTTCAGAGTCGGCAAAGCTGGAAGCTTGAGGGCACAGGATGGTAACACTTTTCAGCCTTCGTCGGTTACTCGGTCGTAGGAGCTGGCGAGGTTCTCTATTCCCGTGTCACATTTCAAATTAAGTCATTTGCAATCAATGTGTTAACGCTAGGCTCGTAAACCCTCTTAGCAATTGGACCCTGAGATTATGGCAGTTTGATTGCGACATGAATTGGCACGCCTGTGAAATCCAGGCTCCGTTCTCGTCACCTCCCGATGGGCTACATGCTGGGCTCGAAGCCGAGGGGAATTCCTTTCCAAGGGACTCACTGGGTTTGGCTGTCAATTCCGAGGTTTTGGAAGAGCTGAAGAATCGCAAGAGCAAAAGGATCTGGATACACATGGGAAATAGTCATATTGGAATCCCCGTCGCCAAAAAACATTCCGCAACATCAGCCAGTGAGCAGTTTCAGTATCCTCTGGACTCCTCCACGCTGAAGCAGCCAGGAATCGTGCAGCAAGAAGCCTTTCGCAGGGTCCCGGATCGTAGGCGAACGGAGCACCCCCGGAGAAGCCCGCTACGCGTGATGAAATTTGGCGGGACCTCTGTGGGTGATGCGGCGTGCATCGGAAAAGTAGTCGAGATCATTCGAGCGGAACTGCGCGAGAGCAAGGTCGTGGTGGTCGTCTCCGCAATGAGTGGCGTGACTAACAAATTGGTCGCGGCCGCCAAAGCGGCTGAGTCTGGAGACCGCAAGATCGTGGCACGGATCTTTAAGGAACTACGTGCCCAGCACGAAGCGGCCGCCAGCATTTTGATTCATTCGGCGGCGCAGCAAAGGCGCCTAACCCGACTCATGAAAGATATTTTCCGGGAGGCCGATGGCCTGAGCAAAGGCGCGATCCTCTTGCGCGAGTTGACACCGCGGACGCTTGACGCAATTTCAAGTCTTGGCGAGCGCCTTTCTGCTCCTCTGGTTGCGGCTGCACTCGCGGAGCGCGGAGTCGCAAGCAAGGCGATTGATGCCACCGAGCTCATCGTGACTGACGCGTCTCACGGTGCAGCTGAGCCTTTGACGGATTTAACGCGCGAACGCTGCGAAACACGCTTGTGCCCCGTCCTACAACGGGGGATTGTTCCCGTGGTGACCGGCTTTATTGGTGCCACCAGAGCGGGCCTCGTCACAACTCTCGGTCGCAACGGCTCAGATTATTCCGCGACGATCCTGGGCGCGGCGCTGGACGCCCATGAGGTCGTCATATGGTCGGACGTGGATGGCGTGCTGACGGTTGATCCGCGCCTCGTGTCCGGCGTGAGCACAATTCCCGAAATTTCATATCACGAGGCGGCCGAACTTGCATACTTCGGCGCCAAGGTCCTCCATCCAAAAACTCTTCGACCAGTGATTCAATCCGGTACTCCAATTTGGATACGCAATACGTTCGCGCCTCAAGGGCGAGGAACGAAAATCACTCCCAATGCACGCCCGAACGGAGGAGGCGTGAAGGCCCTCAGTGCAATTGGTAACTTGACATTGATTATCGTCGGAGGGCCGGGTTTCATTGGCATACCAGACGTCTTGGGCCGGATATTCAAAACCACCTCGGCCGTTCGAGCAGACGTGCCGCTCATTTCACAATCGTCTTCGCAAAACCGCATTTGTTTGGTAGTTTCATCCTCCATTGCCGACCGCGTAGTGGAGGGGTTGCGCCGCGAGTTTGCTTCGGACTTAGCGTTCGAAACAATGGAGCACATCACTTTCGATTCGGATGTTGCGATCGTTGCGGCGGTAGGAGAGAAGTTGCGTGGCATATCCGGAATTGTCGGGCGCATGTTTGGCGCCCTTGATCGCCATGACGTGAGTATTCTCGCGATCGCCCAAGGATCCTCGGAGTGCAGCATTTCCTTTCTCGTAGCGAAGAATGATATGAAGAAGGCTCTTGAGATTATACACCGTGAATTCAAATTGGGCGCTCTGGCATGTCCGGAAATTGCTGCATCGAAGTCTTACGAAACACAGCGGAGGGCAGCGGAATCGGCTTCCTAGGGTCGCCGGAAGTGTGCTTGCGGATACCCCACCGCTAAGCGTTATCTGCAGCGCCGCTCCGTCCACCAACTTCCATGATCAGGCGCCTCCGAGCGCGACAGGGAAACGCTCGGCGTAAACAGAGCTGTCGGCTCCCGTCTCCGTTATCCAAGGTGCTCGCGGAGGATACCGAGCATCCTGCGCATCGGTTCTGCTGCGCCCCACAGTAACTGATCACCTACAGTAAATGCACCCAGATATTCGGGTCCAAGTTTCAATTTATGTAGGCGGCCTATCGGCACGTTCAATGTTCCTGAAACCGACGTAGGAGTAAGGCAACGCAAGGTCGATTCCATGTCGTTTGGAATCACTCGCACCCAAGAATTGCTGCCGGCAAGTATCTGTTCGATGTGTTGAAGCGGTACGTCTTCGGTAAGTTTAATGCAAAGGGCCTGACTGTGGCACCGCATCGTCCCAACGCGCACACAGATTCCGTCGACGGGTACCTGGGGCTCCAGCCCCATGATCTTGTTCGTCTCTGCCATGCCTTTCCATTCCTCGCGGGTCTGTCCGCCCGGCATGTCCCGATCGATCCAGGGTATCAGGCTTCCCGCCAATGGAACGCCGATCTCCTGCGTTGGCAGGCTTGCATCCCGCTGCACTTGAATCATAATCTGATCAATTTCCAGAGCACTCTGCGACCGTGCGGTGCGAGTCGGTTCCGTGAGGTACTCCATCTGTTTTACCAGCTCGAGCATTTTAGCTGCCCCAGCACCTGAGGCCGCTTGATAAGTCATGGTTGTCACCCATTCGACTAACCCTGCCTTAAAGAGCCCGCACACAGCCATCAACATCAAGCTGACTGTGCAATTCCCGCCGGCGAAAGTTCGCATCCCACGTGTTAGGCCACCTCGGATGACATGCGCATTTACTGGGTCAAGAATGATGACCGTGTCTTCGCTCATGCGAAGCGTCGAAGCGGCGTCAATCCAATATCCTTTCCATCCGCTCTTTCGCAACGGGCCGTACATTTCAGTTGTATACTCCCCTCCCTGGCAGGTGATCAGCACGTCGCATGCGGCAAGCTCTTGTGCATCCCTCGCATCCATGAGTACGCGCCCTTCGCCCGCCTCTCTTGGGGCAGGGCCTCCGACCTTGGAGGTGGAGAAGAAAACCGGCTTGATGCCGGCAAAGTCGTTCTCTTCTCGCATTCTCTGCATGAGAACGCTACCGACCATACCTCTCCACCCAATCAAACCTACACTTAGCATGAGTCCTCCGGACAACATGAGTTTACCTTGCTGAAGTCACCTGTGCAGATATAGCGTCGCTGGGACATGCGTCAGTTCATAGGAAGCCTACGAGAGGAGAGATTGTGAATTAAACGTGCATAAGCCTCTTTCCCTGTTCCGCTCTCACCCACGAGGAGTACACCGATCTCCGTCCGGGCGATTTGTCCGACGGCAGCGTTTAAACACTGAATCCCCTCGGACTCACCATGGATGAATCCGCGGTGAAATGGTAAATCCAACCCCGAGTTTGTCGTCTTGGCCATGCCTTCAGACCCCCAAAGCAACTCTCCTTCCAAGCTCATAGGCGTGGACAAGGCATTCTGTTTCGGGTGAGTTGTTTTTTATCAATCGAATAGGGCCAATTCGAGTGAGTACGGCGGGACGCTGGAGCGACTTGAGGTCCCATATTCCTGCCATAGAGTGGCAAATTTTTGCCCTTTGGCTCCATAGAGGGGCCGTTCTTTTCGTTCATCGTCTATCTTCCCAAAAGGCGCCTTCTGTTTCGCCAGGTTCGCTAGGAATCGAGTGCACTTACAAAGCGGCAGCAACCCGACATACCCATAACGCAAAAACGCTGATCAGCTCGCGCCCGCTTGGTTTGCTTAGAGGTCTCTTCCTGGCTTTATCAACGTCCCCATTTTATTTGTACGTAAAAACAGCTTTGCAACTGGCATTCCGAGTTACAATGATTGAATCGTAGGTCGCTTGACTAGTCCAGACTGATGGCTCATGATGATTTTCGTTTTGCTGCTGGCTTCCGTCATACCCTACGATAGGAGGAGTGTTCGGGATCATCCAGAAAAATGTTATGTCTAAATCGATCGTGTCTACCGCCTTATCCAACGTTCAGCTTGAGCCTGGCTCCATCCCGCGAGAATGGCTTCTAAGTGGCAATCCGGAAACGCGCAGTAAGCTCCTAGTCAGAAGCCATGACTGGATTTCTGACGTGGTCGTTTGGGAATGTGGTGCCGTGTGTTACAAATGGCACTACGACCAAGACGAGGCCTACCTCGTCCTTTCGGGAGAAGGCTTCATGACAGACGACAAGGGCGTCGAACGGCGTTTCGGCCCGGGCGATGTGGCCTACTTCCCCGCCGGAACTGACACTACGTGGCGTCATCCTGATCACTTTAGGAAAATCGCGTTCCTCAAAGAATCCTTTTCTCGTCCCGTTGGTTTTGGCCTCAAGGCATGGAACAAGCTTCTTCGCTTGGTTGGCCTGAAGGGGGGAAGCCTGGCCTTCCTGCTCGTCATGGCCGTTATGACCACCAGAAACCCTCGATGATGTTTTGGATAGGTTACCTGGTTCGTGCCATCTAGTGCTGTTAGGGGGCAGCGACCGACTCTTCGAATCATTCTGAGTTTCAGGAAGGGAGCTGCCAGAATGCAAACAACCCCGATGAACGAGAGACTTCGCCGCGGCGACCTTGTGGAAGTCAAGTCACCTGAGGAAATCCTTCAAACGTTGGACGACGAGGGAACATTGGATCGGCTTCCCTTCATGCCGGAAATGATCGAATTCTGCGGCAGACGATTTCAAGTTTCAAAGCGCGTGGTGAAAACATGTACGTCGGGAACAAAAGCGGGCTCGAGCATGCGAATCTTCAGGACCGACGACGTCTTTCTTTTGGATCGCTTGCGCTGTTCCGGCGTTGAGCACGATGGTTGTCAGAAGGCGTGCACGATTTTCTGGCACGGGGTATGGCTCCGTAAGGTAGACAACCCCGCTGTACCAGCGAAGGTTGCAATGGACGGAAGTGAACAACTTCGGGCACGGCTCAAGACTAAGCGCGACTCCAGAGTCTATTTTTGCCAGGCTAGCGAGCTCTTAAATGCCACTGATCACATGCCGCGGCGAGAGCGTTTCACCAAGTGCCTCACCGAGATCCGAGAGGGCAATTGCAGCACCTGGCAAATGGCCCAGCGGATGGCAACCTGGCTTATCTGGAGGGTTCGGCGGGTATTCTTTGGTCCCTATGGCCGAGGAACGAACAAGTCCACGCCAGTGGAGAGTTTGAATCTCGCAGCCGGGGAATGGGTCGAGGTTAAACCCATGAAAGACATCACCCGAAGTCTCAATGAGGCCGCACACAACCGCGGGCTGTGGTTCTCCCCGGATATGCGGCTGCTCTGCAGTCGGGGACAGAGGGTAGAGAAGAAGATAGAAAAGATAATCGTGGACGGAACAGGCGAGATGAGACAGCTTCGCAACACAGTTTTCCTCGAAAATTCCTACTGCGGTTGTCCACATGTGGCTTTCGGTGGATGTTCCCGCCGCGAGTACGTTTACTGGCGAGAGATTTGGCTACGTCGCGTTCCCGGCCCGGGCTAACCTAACTGCCTCCGCGAAGGCTTGCGAGCGATACGACCAGTGGTCATGTTGAAAGTGACCGCTCTATGCTCGCGCTTTCCCACTTGCTCCCAATTGGCTCCCGACTTTTTGAAACATTCGAAGGTGGTCATTGGCCAAGGTCTATAAGGCGAGAGTGAGACAGGTTGCAGGTTGTGGTCCCATGCGCGTAGAGCTTGCCCGCAGCGTCAACGAGCCGGCCTTCAGCCTTCAGCCGTAGCGATCCGCTTTCCAAAACTGATGACTTTCCCCTCCGCGATCACTTCGGCCGTGCGCGAGGTGATCGCCCTTACACTGTTGATCATGATTTCCAATGTCGTGTAACTGTACCCGGCATCAAGCCTCGAATGTAGGGCACAGGCCATGCATGAATCGAGGAGAGCTGCAGTATATCCACCATGAACAGAACCGAGGAGGGTTGTAGTAATCGAATCTCGGAATGCCCACGAAAGTCGTCAATCCTGGCTCCACTTGTACCTACCGGAAGTCAAGCGTCTGCTGAATCGGCGGCTCAGGAGCTGCGTGTTTCCTAATGGCCGTCAACAGTTGTAAGCCGGACATGGTTTTCGCAGCCTCAACCGGCACCACGCCGTATCGATTTGATGGCTCGGCGGGGAGTTCTGGTTTAAGGGGATCTCTTTCTCTCTACAACTGTGTTTCGCTAAAGTTCCAATATCCTATCCCAATTGTGAAAATCCCTGCACAGTATGGTTTTGAATTGAGAACCTGCATCCGATTGGCATTGCTCTAGGCCAAAGAAAAGAGGTCACTTGATTCCGGAACGCGCCACTTTCGCATTGGAACGCGAACTGCTGCATTGCCAAGGTCTCAACCGACTAGTGTGTCCGGCAATCGCCGGAAATGTTTGCGAGGGCGAGTCTACACGGGAGCAGGCTAGCAGAGCACATACAGGTATTTGTCCTTTATGGGTAGAGAACTACTCCAGACGCGGGTTCGACGCTCCGCAGTTATCTCGTTGGTTCTGACCGGAGTTTTCCTGTACGTATTCGTGGGCGCCGTAGCTGCTCAAAATCCAATCGTAGTCGAAAACGGGCAACCGGGGACAAGCGGCTGGATGATACCTTTCAGCTCTACAGCCACGGACTCCCAAGGTCAGATCAAGGGGTATGCATCAGCCACTAGCGTAAACAAAGGCGAGAACATCACTTTCTATGTGAGCGTTCGGCCGGCTCAGAGTTATGTCATCGACATCTATCGGATGGGGTGGTACCAGGGGTTGGGGGGCCGCCTTATGCAGCACATCGGCTCCCTCAACGGTAGCCCTCAGCCCATCTGCCCAACGGACGCGACGACGGGAATGATCGAATGCAATTGGGCGCCCGCGTACATACTGAATACGCAGACGTCTTGGACCAGCGGTGTTTACCTTGCCCGGCTGACTAACTCTCAGGGATTCCAAAACTACATCGAGTTCGTCCTGCGCGACGACAGCCGGGTTGCCGCCCTGCTCTACCAGCAGCCGGTGACGACCTATCAGGCCTACAACGACTATCCCTACGACAACACGACGGGCAAGAGCCTCTACACCTTCAACAGTTATGGCGCGACAACCGTGACTGGAGGGGCGAATGCTGTGAAAGTCTCCTTCGACCGGCCCTATCATAGCGACGGCACCGGCATCGCCTGGGGCCAATCCTTTTTTTCGTGGGAGTACGCCTTCGTCCGCTGGATGGAGATGTCAGGGTATGACGTCACGTACGCAACGGACGTCGACACGCACACCAACGGGAGCATGCTGCTGAACTACCACGGTATCCTCTCTGGCGGGCACGACGAGTATTGGTCGAAGCCAATGTATGACGCCTTCGTGGCCGCACGCGATGCGGGGGTCAACCTCGCCTTTTTAGGTGCCAACGCGATCTACTGGCAGGTGAGGTTTGAGCCTTCAAGCAGCGGTGCCCCGAACCGTGTGCTGGTCTGCTACAAGAATGCCACTCTTGATCCCATCACTGACCCGACCCTGAAAACCGTCAACTGGCGTGACCCGCAGCCCAACCGCCCAGAACAGACATTGATAGGCGTCCAGTTCACTAACCAGACGGCGTACAGTTCCCAGACTGGCGGCTATTACCCCTATGTGGTTACGAACAGTGGGAACTGGGTGTATGCCGGGACGGGGTTCAAGGACGGCGACAGCCTGCCGCATATGGTGGGGTACGAAGCTGATCGGTTATTTAGCCAGTACCCTTCGCCGAACGCGGTGAACGGCACGTACACCCTGCTGTCGAGTTCGCCCTTCACGAGCGGGAGCGGCACGGATTACTCCAACTCATCAGTTTACCAGGCGCCGAGCGGGGCTTGGGTGTTCGCAACCGGAACGTTTGGCTGGAGCTATGCGCTGGACAACTTCTACGGAAACAATGTCGTCGACCCGCGCATACAGCAGGTCACCGCAAACGTCCTGAACGCATTTTTGACAGGCGTTGCCCCAACGATCACGAGTTTCACGCCCGCCAGCGGGCCGATGGGGACCAGCGTGACGATTAACGGCACGAACTTCATTGGGGCTACTTCGGTGGCGTTTAACGGGAGCGCCGCGAACTTCACGGTGACCTCCGCCACGGCGATTCAGGCGACGGTACCGGTGGGGGCCAGGGCGGCCCGAGGGGGGTGGACAA
>Ga0137418_10007287_pt1 | contig 10162 bp, 9 predicted proteins | sample CZODoug3_1_2_16f_FD_122242 | JGI IMG/M metagenome (GOLD analysis project Ga0137418, IMG submission 122242) | Vadose zone soil fungal communities from Angelo Coast Range Reserve, California, USA - CZODoug3_1_2_16fungal (Hybrid Assembly) | ecosystem: Environmental > Terrestrial > Soil > Vadose... | reverse complement strand
CGTGCGCTGTCGCGGAGCAATTCGTGGTCTTCGCTCAAGGCAAAGTTCATGGCTGTATTCCCTCTCTCAAACCGCGGTTTTCAGTTTTGATTTCTGCAGTTCCGCCCAGGGCGTCTTGGCAGTCGGATCGGCTTCGCGGGGAAGACCTAGAACGCGCTCTGAAATGACGTTCTTCAGGACTTCCTGAGTCCCGACGCCGAGGGTCACAGCCGGGTTGAACCAGAAGGCATAGTCCCAATCGTCGAACATGTGCCGGCCGCCATTGGTTCGTTTGAAAGCGCCGTTGCCGGTGATCAGCCCGCTCATGCCTTGTACGCGCTTGGCAAGATCGACAATGCGCTGGCCATGGGGAGCTGCCACCATCTTTCGCACCGCGGCCTCTGGCCCCGCGGGCTTGGCATTCATGCGATCGCTGAGGCTGCGGTAGGCAAGCAGGCGAATGATTTCGCCCTCGATATAAAGCTTTGCCGCCTCATCCCGGATCAGCGGATCATCGATGGCGCCGCTGGCGATCAACTCGGAAACCAGATCGCGGGCGGAGGGACCAGAACCCCAAATGGCGCCCGCCTTGGATAAGGCGACCCGCTCAGTCTGCAACTGTGCCATGGTGAGCGCCCAGCCATCCCCTTCCTTGCCGAGCAGACGATCCGCCGGAATTTTCACATCATCGAAGAAAACCTCGTTGTATTCGTTTTCGTTGCCGCTCATGTCGATGATCGGCCGCACGCTGATCCCAGGGCTGTTCATGTCGATCAAGAACTGTGACAGCCCCGCGTGCTTGGGCACGCTGGTATTGGTGCGGGCCACGAGGACGCCGATCTGGGCCTTGTGCGCAAGAGACGTCCAGATTTTCTGCCCGCGGACGACATAGTGGTCGCCCTCTCGCCGCGCCGTCAGCCGCAGAGCGCCGAGGTCCGAGCCGGCTGAAGGCTCGCTGAACAGCATGCACCATTTCTCTTCCATCGCGAGCGCCGGCGGCAGCAGGCGTTCGCGCTGGGCGTCGGTGCCGTGGGTCAGCAGGGATTGCGCGCAATTGTTAAGCGCCACCGGATTGAGGCGGGCAGGTGCCTGGAGCCCCGCATGTTCGAACTCTTCGTCGATGATGAGCTGGAGTTCCGGATCGGCGCCAAGTCCCCAAGGACGCGGCCAGTGCGGAACCGTGTATCCGCGCTCCGCGAGTTGCCGGCCCGTCGGACGCGGGTTTTCCTCGAAGAATGCGCGGATTTCCAAGCGCCGTGGGTCGTTTTCGGGTGGAAGGTTGAAGTCCATTGTCGCCTCCTTGGATCCAGCAAACGTAAAAATAGGCATCGCGCTACAGTGTCGCACGATCGTGCGAAAAACAAGCCTTCAGGGTCATTATTTCGGAGAGGCGCACCGCAAATATTGCGCAAGCCTGTTGAAAGTTCGCACAGATGTGCGATTATCACAAGGCTTGTGCAGGGTCATGGCGACGTTGCACCGCACCAATTGCGGCAGCAAAGGCTCTTGGAAGCGCATGTTGACGATACGCTCTCATTCTATCGCGATCACGGTCGCCGCGGTCGCTGCGTCATCCATGGCGCAATCCGGCGAGAAGCACTACGACGTCGGTGCGAGCGACACCGAGATCAAGCTTGGCAACATCGTTCCCTACAGCGGCCCGGCATCCGCCTTCGGCAGCGTCGGCAAGGTGCAGGCCGGCTTTTTTAGGATGATAAACGATCAGGGCGGCATCAACGGACGCAAGATCAACTACATCTCCTATGACGACGCCTATAGCCCCGCGAAAGCGGTCGAACAGGCGCGCAAGCTCGTCGAGAACGACGAAGTGCTTGCGATGTTTGCGGTCCTTGGCACGGCATCGAACAGCGCGGTGCAAAAATATCTGAACGCGAAGAAAGTGCCGCAGCTGTTTGTCGTCAGCGGCGCCACGAGATGGAATGATCCGAAAAACTTCCCCTGGACCATAGGCTATTTGCCGAGTTACCAGGCCGAAGCGCGCATTTATGCGAATTATATCTTGAGGGAGCGGCCCAATGGCAAAATCGCGGTGCTTTATCAGAATGACGACCTCGGCAAGGACTATCTGAAAGGCCTGCATGACGGACTCGGCGATAACGCCTCCATGATCCTGATTGAGGAGCCTTATGAAATCTCGCAGCCAACGGTAGAGTCAAGTATCGCGAAAATGAAATCGCTCGGCGCAGACGTCTTCATAAATTTTTCGACCCCGAGATTCGCGGCGCAGGCGATCAAGAAGGTGGCCGAATTGAACTGGAAGCCCCTGCAGTTCGTTTCCAACGTCAGCATCTCCAACGCGAATGTCATTCGTCCGGCCGGAATCGAAAATGCACAAGGCATCATATCCGCAGCTTATGTGAAGGATCCAACCGATCCGCAATGGGACGACGATCCCGGGATGATGGCCTATCACCAGTTCCTCGCAAAATATCTGCCGGACGTGAGTCGCGCCGACAGCTCCGCGATGACTGGTTACAACATTGTGCTCACGATGGCGGAAGTTCTGAAAAGATGCGGCGACGATCTTACCCGCGCGAACCTGATGAAACAGGCGACAAGCCTCCAGGATTTCGAGCAGGGAAGTTTGCTGCCCGGAATCACCGTCAATACCGGCCCTGCCGACCATGCGCCGATCGAACAGCTGCAGCTGATGCGTTTTCAGGGCGCGCAGTGGAACCTGTTCGGTGAAGTTTTGAGCGGAGAGTTTCACCATTGAGTAAGGCACGAAGCCCATGGCGGCGATGGCCCAAAAAGCGCACAAGTGTGCGAATTTGATTGACTGATCCGACGCCATATGAAAGGACGTGCCGGGTCGCGTTTCCAGTTCACGATCAATCCAGAAGGTGGTTCTGAATGCCCGAGGATATCAAGGTTGAGCGTCAGGATGGCTGGATCGAGGTGACGATTCACCGGCCGAGCAAGCTGAACGCGATCCGCGAGCAGACCGCGGTCGAGATCCTCGACGTCATGACCGAGGTCGAGAACACGCGTGACATCAGCGGATTGATCATTACCGGCAGCGACAAGGCGTTCTGCACCGGGGTAGATACCAGCGAGCAAAAGAACGAACCGGACGAGGCGTTCGAGCTGTGGCGTCGCCGCAAGCGCTCGCGCAAGGTCAACCAGTTCTTCCGGGCGTTGCCGGAATTCACCAAGCCGGTGATCGCGGCAGTCGAGGGTTATGCGCTCGGAGGCGGGTTTGAAATTGCGTTGTTGTGCGATTTCATCGTTGCCGGCGAGACAGCGCAATTCGGCCTTCCCGAGGCCAAGCTCGGCCTAATGCCCGGTGGCGCGGGCACGCAGACCCTGGCGCGCATCATCGGCAAGCCACTTGCCAAGGAATTGATCTGGACCGGACGCCGGCTCAAAGCGGAAGAAGCTCGCCAACTGCGAATCGCCAATCACGTCGCTCCGCAAGGAAAAGCCTTGGAGAAGGCGCGAGAGCTTCTGCGCACCATCGGCGAGCAGGGGCCGCTGTCGGTAATGTTCACCAAGGCCACGATCGAGCGTGGCTATGACAGCAGCCTGTCCGAGGGAATGTCGGTGGAAGCAGACGCCTTCTTCGCACTGAGCTTCTCCCAGGACCGTAACGAAGGACTGGCTGCGTTCCGGGAAAAGCGTGCGCCGAAGTTCAAGGGCAACTGAGCAGGACATCGTTCATGGCAAAGCGCGATATTGCAATCGTTGGCTACGGTGAAACCAAGGTAGAGCTTCGAAGCGGCCGCAGTTCCTACGATCTTGCCGGGGAGGTCTTCGAGCAGATCCTCAATTCGACCGGCGTCGCCAAGAGCGAGATCGACGGCATCTGCGTCTCGGAAACGATGAGCGAGACGTCGAATCCATTTTGGCCGGTATATATGGCTGAAATGCTGGGATTGGCGCCGGCCTGGACCCAGGTCAACGGCCTCGGCGGCGCGTCCACGATCGCCGGTATTTCCCGTGCGGCGTCAGCGATCCGGGACGGGCAGTGCACGACCGTGCTGGTGCTCGCGTCCGATGCGCAGTCGAGCTATCCACCGACCGAGCAGGGCGCGCAGCGCTGGGAATTCCAATACCCGACTGGTCTTCGCGGCCCGGTCGGCGTATTCGGGCTCTTGAGCCAGCGCTATCGCCTGCAGTACGGGTTGAAGGACGCGGCGCTCGCCAGGCTTGCGGTGACGCAGCGCAATCATGCGCTGATGAACCCGAACGCCTGCTCGAAGCTGAAGACGCCAATCACCGAACAGGATTATCTGAAATCCAAATATGTATCCGAACCGCTGCGGATGCTGGACAGCGTCATGGTCTGCGATGGCGCGAACGGCGTTCTTGTCACGTCGACCGAGAATGCAAAGCGTCAAGGCCTTAAGAAGGCGGTGTATCCGACGGGGTATGGCGAGATCACCAATTTCAACGGCGACAAGGCGCTTTCCGACATCACCGAGACCGGGTTCTCGGTCGCAGGACCCAAGGCATTGAAGCAGGCGGGACTGACCCCGAAGGACATTCAGCTCTTTACCCCCTATGACGACTTCCTCATCGCCATCCTGATCCAACTCGAACAGATCGGCTTCTGCGCGCGCGGCGAAGGATCGGATTTCATCCTGAAGACCGATATGACCTACAAGGGCACACTGCCCCTGAACACCAGCGGCGGGCAGATCTCGGCCGGTCAGCCCGGTCTGGCTGGCGGCGGCCTCAATCTCGTGGAAGCCGTACGGCAGCTCTTCGGCGAGGCCGGAGAGAGGCAGGTAGCTGACGTCAAGAATGCGATGGTCACCGGCATCGGCGTGATTCCGTACGCACGCAACTGGGGTGTTTCCAACGTCATGATCCTGGAGAGTTAAGATGAGCGAAGCGAAGAAGACACCAAGGCCGCTTCCGCGTCCGGACATCTACATGAAAACGCGCCCGTTCTGGGAGGCGGCAAAGCAGCACAAACTGATGCTGCAGTTCTGCAGGGATACCAACCAATACCAATGGTTTCCGCGGCCGGTCAGCATCTATTCGGGAAAGCGGAATCTCGAATGGCGCGAGGCCTCCGGCAAGGGGACCCTCTACACCTGGACCAACACGCTGGTGCCGTGGCCGGGACATGAAGACCGTGTCCCCTACATCTGCGCCCTTGTCGACCTGGAGGAGGGGGTTCGGATTCTGGTCAATCTGGTCAATTGCGACGCGGCCAGGTTGAGCGGTGGACTGCCGGTGAAGCTTGCCTGGGAAAAGCTCAGCGACGATTTCAACGTTCCCGTCTTCGAGCCTGCTTGAAAACCGGTCGCCGGACCGAAAGTTCGGCAACTTTTTCGCTCTTTTATTCGTATATAGGGTGTTGGCAGCGGCATTTGCTGATGTGTATATACTATAATTATATCGCCGTAAGCATAGTCGACAGGAACCGAATTGGCAAGCGCGTCGAAGAAAACGGACGTTGGTACGGTTGATTCCGCTCGTCCCAAGACACTCAAGCGCCGCAAGGAAGTTCTGGGCGTCGTTTACGAAGCCGTCTCCGAATCCGGCGTTGACGGCGTTACGATGCGCCAGATCGCCGAAGCGGCCGAAATCAGCACCGGGACCATCAATTATCATTTCGAAAACAAGCATAACCTGCTGATTTTGGCGATGGAGGCGGCCTACGAGCTGCCCGAAGACTGGGAGGTCTACAAGGGATCGCCGTTCTCCCAACTGCAGCGCTTGGCGATGGGGTATGTGTTTCGGACCTCCCGCGACCGCTTCTGGCGGTTCTGGATCAACTACACGGCCCACAGTACACGCGACGAAGAAATGCGAGAGCATCAGAACATGCGCTATGAGCGGCAACGCAAGTTCTGGGGCGAATTGCTGCGCGACGGAATTGCGGCGGGCGAGGTCGACCCCGAGGTCGATCCGGAACGGGCGGCGAACGAACTTCTGTTGATCGCGCACGGCCTGGTGCTGCGCCAGCTGCAGTCGCCAACGCCCGCCAATCGTGACGAGGCGCGCGACATTCTCACCGAGCGATTTGACCGTCTCGCGGCCAGGAGCCCGAAGGTGCGCCGCGTGCCGGGCCGCTAACGCGGTTGCCACAGGTTGGCTGCTTTCGCGCGCCGCTGAATTCCAACATCGTGAAGCGATATGCCCGCCCGGCGGCGATCCTCTGCGCGCGCCGCAATCCCATGGATAGCGGTCGAAACCTCAACGGTATTGGCACTTTCGAAAAAGCGCACACTTGTGCGAATTTTACGATGAGACTACACTATGCCTCAAGGCCGCATGTTGACGAGCGTTCCTCCAGAACGTCTTGCCGGCGAATATCGGCCGAGATGTCATGGAAACGGCCAGAATGGACAGCAGCGAAAACCGGCGCGGAGTCAGGGATATTCGAGCCGAGGCCATGCGCGGCGGAGATGCGACGGCATTGCTGGCGCGGATGCCGGACCGTTTCAGTCACGTGGTTTGCGATTGGGCGACGGTCGAACCGTCGAGGATCGCGCTCATTTCGGGTACCGCCCGTTTGTCGTACGGCGATTTGTGGATTGCCACGCGAACGGCCATCAAGACCTTGCGAAAGCTCGGCGTTCGCGCAGGCGACCGCGTGCTCCTGGTTGCGGAAAATGGATTGCAGATCGTTCCGTTACTGCTGGCCGTCAGCGAACTGGACGCTTGGTCTGTGCCATTGAACGCACGGATGTCGGCGCGAGAAGTGGAAACCATCCGCGCCTTCAGCGACTGCCGGCGCTCACTGTATTGCGTCGGAGATTCCCAGGCCGCCGCGGGGCACGCCGCGACGGACAAGATTGATCACGAAATTTCCGTAATGGGCCCGGTCCTGGTCAGCGTGATCAACGAAGGCGCGAGGCAGGAGCCGGTCTATCCCGACAAGGCACGCCAGACGGCGGTGCTGGTGTTCACCTCGGGTACCACGGGTGAGCCCAAAGGTGTGATGCTCAGCCATCAGGCGCTGATCTACATGGGCGCCAACATGGCGCAGTTGCGCAAGATTACCCCCGCTGACGCGTTCTACAATTCCTCGCCGATAAGTCACGCAATCGGACTTGGGACGGTGCTCATGACGGCCTTCTGGGCCAGCGCAAGCGCCGAATTGGTGTCGCGCTTCACGCCCGCGCACTTCGTCGAGGCGCTGAAAGCCGAGCGAATTACCGCCGTCACCGCCGTCCCGACCTTGTTTGCCCGTATTGTCGAATATGCGGAGGAGAAAGACATATCACTTCGGTCGAACCGTTTGCGCATTATCGCGACCGCCGGTGCGCCGCTGGATTTGGCCCTGAAGGCAAGGGTGGAGGAAGCTTTCGGTCTGCGGATGGGTAATTCCTACGGCATGACCGAATGCAATCCTGTCGCTCGTTCGGCCGCCGGCGTGGAAACTAACGAGGTCGGCGAGTTGCAGCCCGGCGTTGAGATAAGAATTGTCGGAGAAAAAGGAAGCGATGTCGGCGTGGCCGAGAGTGGCGAGCTCTGGGTGAAAGGACCGACGCGCATGTTGGGTTACTACCGCAACGAAGTCGCGACGGCGGCAGCGATGCGAAAGGGTAGCTGGCTGGCCACCGGCGACCTTGCGCGGATGGATGATCAGGGCCGGCTCTATATTGTCGGCCGCTCGAAGGATCTGATCATCAGGAGCGGATTCAACGTCTATCCGGTCGAAGTAGAATCGGTGATCTCGCTTTTCCCCGGCGTCGCGTCGGTCGCCGTCGTCGGCCGCGACGTTCCCGGCAATGAGGAGGTCGTGGCCTTCGTTCAGCCGCTGCCGGGCCAAACGCTCGATGTCGGCGCCCTGTCTCAATGGGCACACGAGCGGCTCGCGCCGTACAAACGTCCGTCCGAAATCATCATCAAGTCGGAACTCCCGATCGGACCGACCGGGAAGATTTTCAAGATCAGGCTCAAGCAGCTGACTGCGGTTAAGAACGCGCCCTCCTGACCGGAGGGTGCGCCGTCATCAGGACCTCGCCCCGGATAAGCTGCCGCCTGATGTCCGTCGATAGCTTCTGCCGATCTCCTGCTGCGATGAGAGAACGAAATCAGGCTTGGTCTTTGGGGAGCGTCGAGATGGTTCATGCGATACGATTGAAGGCCCATGGAGAGCCGGACGTTCTAGCGTGGGAGCAGGTGGAGGTCGGCAAGCCGGCCTCCGGCCGCCAGGTGCGCATCCGGCAGACGGCGGTTGGCGTGAACTTCATGGAGGTGTCACAAAGGCGGGGACGGTCGCCGATTCCGTTGACGCTGCCGGGCGGCCTGGGCGGCGAAGCCGCCGGCGTCATCGAGGAGCTGGGGGAAGGGGTTGCCGATTTGGCCATCGGAGACCGTGTCGCCTATGCCGGCGGCGGTGCGGGAAAAAATTGTGATTGGGCAAAAAATTTTGACAAGCTAGACCTTTGCGGAGATAAATTCGCACGATTGTACAATGCGATAGTTTTCCTGTTATCCTGTCACCGTTGAGCAAAGAGTTCGGATATGCCCGAAAGCATTGAGTTCGAATGTCGTGACAGCACCGCCTGGATCACGTTGAATCGCCCAACCGCCAAAAACGCCCTTAGCGCCGAGATGATGGATGATCTGCGGGGCATGCTGAACGGGCTCGCGGACGATCCGAAGGTGCGGATCGTCGTGATCAGCGGCAACGGCAGCGACTTCTGCTCAGGAGCGGACGTCGGCGCCATGGCAACGCTGCTTACCTTATCGCCGGAAGAACGAACCGCTCGCTTTCATCGGTCGATCGATGAACGCATTGTCCCGCTGCTGCACGCATTTCGACGTCTTTCGCAACCGATCGTCGCCAGCATCCGAGGTTACGCCATTGGGATTGGAGTGCAGTTTGCGCTGCTCTCGGACCTTGTCGTCGCATCCGAAACTGCTCAATTCGTTCTTCCCCAGGTCAAGCTCGCCCACACGCTGGATCACGGCGAATCCTGGTTGCTTCCCCGCCGGATTGGGTTGGCGAAGGCGATGCAGCTCTGTCTGCTGGGCGAGGCAATGAACGCGGTCGATGCCGAACGATTTGGGCTCACGAACTGGACCACGACGGACGAGGCGCTTGAGAAGGAGACTGGGAAGCTCGTTGCCAGGCTTTTAAGGGGCGCCCCCGATGCGCTTCGACGCACCAAGGCACTACTTGGTGTCTCCGAGACCAACGGTCTGGAAAGGCAATTGGAGGCTGAACGGTTTCACGTCGGATTCGGCGCTGCCAGCGACAACTTTGTTGAGGCCGTGCGAGCGTTCAACGAAAAGCGCGCCCCAAGGTTCTCAGGCGTATGAAGCATGCCGGCCGACGGACGGCAGGCCGCGTGTTTGCCTTCGATTTCGCGGAATTCTGGAGAGAACGATATGAGCGATTTTGATGTTGTGGTTGTCGGCGCCGGTCCGGTCGGGCTCACGTTGGCGATCGACCTCGGACGTCGTGGTGCGCGGACCCTTCTCTTGGAAAAGGATCCGACCACCAAGCAATATCCCAAGATGGATCGCTCGAATGCGCGGACGATGGAGTTCTATCGCCGGCTGGGAGTTGCGGACCGGGTCCGTGCACTGGGATATCCGCCGGATGCGTCGATGGACGTGTTCATTGTGACACGGCTATGCGATCCGCCTCTGGCACGTCTGCATTATCCGAGTGTCGCGGAACATCGAGCAAAGATTGCTGCCTGCAAGGATGCATCCGAACCGTTGGAGCCATATCAGCTTGTTTCGCAAAACGATCTCGAACCCTTGCTGAAAGAAGTTGCGGAATCGACGCCGAATGTGACCGTGCGTTTCGGCTGCGAACTGACGGATTTCGTCCAGGACGGAGAGGGCGTCAGCCTCTCGGTCAAAAGTCCTGACGGTGCGCAACAGACGATCCGCGCCAGCTATCTGGTGGGATGCGACGGCGGCAAGAGTACCGTGCGCAAGACTCTTGGAATCGAGCTGGAGGGACAGGGCAATATTCGCGCAACGCGTCAAATTTGCTTTCGGTCCGAAAGCTTCTACGAAAACATCCCGATCGGCAAAGGCCGCCACTATTACGTGGCCGACAAGGAAGGCAGCGCCTTTGTCGTGCAGGGCACGCGGAAGGAAATCACCCTGAATACCGCGCTGCCCGACGGCGCAGACCTTGAGCAGGAGGTGCGCAAGCGGGCCGGCTTCGATTTCGATTTCAAACTGCTGAACGTATCGGACTGGAAGCTTCATTTGCTCGTTGCTGAACGGTTTC
>Ga0137418_10007286_pt1 | contig 10162 bp, 8 predicted proteins | sample CZODoug3_1_2_16f_FD_122242 | JGI IMG/M metagenome (GOLD analysis project Ga0137418, IMG submission 122242) | Vadose zone soil fungal communities from Angelo Coast Range Reserve, California, USA - CZODoug3_1_2_16fungal (Hybrid Assembly) | ecosystem: Environmental > Terrestrial > Soil > Vadose... | reverse complement strand
GGCGTATTGCACAACGTGTTCGTGCAGCGCGAGTCGGCGGGCCGAATCGAATTGGCTCTGGCCGATACGGCCACCTATTCCAAAGCGGCGGCGAACGGCGTGCACCTCGTGACTCTGTTCAACGGCCGCCGCTATGAAGGTGTCCCGGGGCGCGATGACTTTCGGGTGATCGAGTTCCGCGAACACGGCATTCCGATTTCCGCGCCCGCGGATGCGGTCGGGACCAAGGACCCTGACACCAAGCCTACCCGGGAGCTGCTGGGCTCGCACGATCCTTCCGACATTGCACAATTGCAATTCAGGGCTTCTACGCCAATTATGGCGCTTGTGCTGACCCTGGTCGCCGTGCCCTTGAGCCACCTGCGTCCGCGCCAAGGCCGATACGCCCGAGTCGGATTCGCCATCGTCGTGTATTTCGTGTATTCGAATCTGCTGTCCGCCGCCAAGGTGTGGCTGGAGAAGGGAGATCTGTCGCCGGCGATCGGAGTGTGGTGGGTTCACCTCCTGGCGCTCGCGCTCGGCCTCTACCTGATCGTGCGTGAAGCGAGGACGGCGTGAACATTCTCGACCGCTACTTGTACCGCACCGTGCTCGTCTACACCGCCATGGCGATGGCCGTGCTGCTGACGCTGGGTGCGCTGTTCGTGTTCATCAGTCAGCAAGGCGATATCGGCGTCGGCAGCTACAGCGCCGGGGACGCATTTCTCTTCACCCTGCTCAATGTTCCTCAGCAGGCGTTCGAACTCCTGCCCATCGGCGCGATGATCGGGGCGCTGATGGGTCTGGGCAATCTTGCGTCGGGCAGCGAGCTGGTCGTCACGCGCGCTTCCGGAGTGTCGGTCTGGCGCATCGCCTGGCCGGTGGGCCTCGCCGGGCTGACGCTCGCCCTCATGATGTACGGCATAGGCGAGTACGCGGCGCCGCCACTGGCGCAGTTCGCGAAACGCGAAAAGACCACGGACAAATTGGCGGACGTGAGCTTTGCGGGGTCGAGCAGCGCATGGGTGAAGGACGGAAACCTCATTCTGCGGGTGCAGACCGGCGAGGTCGATCGGGCGTTCGGCGGAGTGTCGCTGTTCCAGCTGGATGGTCCGACTCGGTTGCGGTCGATCCAGCGGGCCGAGCGGATTTCCGTCGCGACTCCCGGTCGTTGGAGTCTGCACAACGTGGCGACGACGCGTTTCGGCGACGATCATATCGACGGCGATCTCGCCGGCGGACTCATGATGCAATCGACGGTCAACCCGGCGTTCTTGGGGCTGGCCGCCACCGATCCGCAACTACTCACGCTGCGGGGCCTGGCCTCCTATATCGATCATCTGCGCCGCAATAGCCTGGATACCGCGTCGTACGAAATCGGCTACTGGTCGCGGATCGCGAGACTCTTCGCTGTGATCGTCGTGACGCTCCTGGCTCTGCCCTTCGTATTCGGCCCGCTGCGCACCACCGGAGCCGGCACCCGCACCGTGATCGGCGTGATGCTGGGCGTGGTATTTTTCCTCGTCACCGGAACCATCGAGAAGGGCGGCCAGATCTTCGGACTGAATCCCGCGCTCGTGGGTTGGCTGCCGACGGCCGCGATCGGCTTGTGCGCTTTGGTCGCGATATCGAGAACGCGGTAGGGTGGCGTCGAATGTGGTGATAATGCGCGCCCGGCGGCTCCGGATAGCCGCGGCATTGCACGCGAATTCTTGACCTGAACGTCTCGTCAAGCGCGCTGCAAGTGGACGACTCGCGTTCTCGACAATCGATCATGAAGCGCCAGATGTTCCGGATCGAGATACAGCCATAGCACGCCGAGCGCCGCCGGGGCCCAGGCGAGCACGCCGAAGCAGCAGCGCAATGCCGCGTCTTTCAATGCCAGCGGCTTGCCCGCGGGTGTGACCGCGCGCAGATGCCAGGCGCGCATCCCCAAGGTTTGGCCGCTGCGAGTCCAGTTCAGCAGGTAATAGCCCGCAATCACGCCGATGAGGCTCGCGCGGTAGAGATATACCCATGCGCCCGCGGTTTCGCGGTCCACCGCTTGGGCGTGGTTCAAGAATACGGCGCCGGAGGTCAATACCACGAGCAGAGCCGCCAGCAGCACACTGTCGTACAGCAACGCAGCGACCCGTCGACCGAATCCGGCGCTGGTGCCGCTGGTCACGATGTGGGTGCTGGCACCGGCTTTTTGGTCGGCGAGGGGGCCGGGGACGCCGCCGGGTGCCGGGAGGAGTCGCCGGCAGCGGTGGGGGCGGATCCCTTCTTCGTCGCGGGCGTTTCTTTCGGTACCAGCAATTGTTCGAGCGGCCGGAAAATGGCATCGAATCGGTAGCCGGCAATGTCGAATGCGCGGCCCGCGGTTTTCGCATCGAGCGCCGCGTCCTTGCTCGCTTTCAACTGAACCCAGTGCTTGTCGCCGACGGTCGCGCCGGTCATGGTGATCGCGTTGCCGTCGGACAGAGTCACGGTCGCAACCGTTGCCTTGCTGAAATCGATATCGCCCACCCGCGTCACATCGTCGGCGGTCAATCCGCTGAACGCGGTGGGCGAGGGCGCGAGCTGCACGGAGTCGGCCGCCTTTCGCCCCGGCGGCACGCCGTCGAGCGCGAAATTATCGTCGCTCTTGGAAGCGGCTGGGCTGGCGCCCGCGGCCGCAGAATTGGCGGGGGCCGCGGCGCCGGAATTGGTGGAGGCCGCGGCCATGCGGTGCACGGTGTAAGCAGGCCCCGCCGCCGGCTTGACCTCGATGCTCCGGATGCCGCCGAGCGCGACGTCCAAGAGCCGTGAATCGATCCAAAAACGAGGCTCCGTTTCGACCGAAATGCCGGGTTCGATGCTGTAGCTCAAGTTATCGCCGCTGAGGCGCGCGAAGTTGCCTCCGCCGACCGGCTTGCCGATGATCACGGCATGTTTGCCGTCCCGCGCCGTGACGCTGATCTCCGCGCCGGTCGCGGTCGGCGACGACGGATCTTCGACGCCGATGACCGGGAAGTTCGCCGGATTCGATGTCTTCTCCTCGACCACCTTGGCGTCGATCAGGGCCAGCAGCAATTTACGCACCTTCGCCACATCGGCCGGATAATCGCCGCGTTCGGCCACGGTCCAGCGGCCGTCTTTTTCATGCATCGTCACGGTGGGAGCGGCGCTTCCCCGGCGTACGCTCAAGGCAGTGACCGTATCCAACTCGCCCGCGAGCGCCGGGACCAGCGCCGTGCCGTGAGTGCCCCGCTGCAGATTGCGTTGGGCGCTCAGGTACAGCGCGCCCGAGATCGCCAACGCTGCAGCGACGATGAGCGCGATGAATCGCTGCCGGCTCATGTCGCCCCCGCTACCGCTGCTGCCGCGCTGCCCGCACCCGATATCGCCGTTCTGCGCCGGCGGCGCAGCGCCAGAATGACGACGCCGGCCACCGCCACACACAGCGGCGCAACGCCGATGTTGATGACCTTGAGCCGGGAATTCAGGCGATCGATATCGACATCCAGCCCACGCTGCGTTTCGCGCAGCTCCTTGCGAACGCGTGCTTTCTCGGCGACGAACCGCTTTAGTTCCGCCTCTTGTTCCGGCGACAGCATGAGCGAGGACTGATCGTTGCGTTTGCCTTGCAGTTCGGTCAGTTTGGCCTCCGTCTGCTGCAGCTCCGCCTGAAGTTCCAATGCCTTGCCGCGCAAGCGGTCATCCGCCTGGCGCCTGAGTGCTTCCACGCGCTCGAAGGGCCGCGAAAACGTCGCTCGGCCGCGGACGCTGATCAGTGCGCTGGTGCCGCTCAGGTTGTCGAGTATGTTGGCCACGAAATCGCCGTTGTTGGCAAACGCCTGCGCGACGCGTTGACCGAACACTTCGCGCGTCTGCACCCACATGTAATCCATCAGCAGGTCGGTATCGGCGATGATCACGATATTGGCGGAAGGAGACTTCGCCAGATGGGCGGCCGGCGGACCGGCGGAGGCTTTCTGATCCGGCGGCGCTCCCTGGGGGAACGCGGATTCCACGGGTCCGGTGACGCGCGCGGCGAGAGCGTAGCGAATACCTGTGGGTTTGAATCCGTCGCGCAAGGTGGCGGGATCGTTAAGCGCATTGAAGCGCTGCGCCGGGATGGGCGCTGCGCTGGTCGAGCTTTGCAGCAGAGGCTCGAATGTGGTCTTGGCGCCGGGCCGCGCGGCGAGCCAGCCGGCCGTGGAGAGATTGATCTTGTCGAGCGACGCCGACACCACGTCTTTTTGAGTCATATCGTCATGGCCGAGGCCGAGGATGCCGATGTGCCGTACCGGCGGCGACTGCATGCTGGTGCGCACTTCGAGCCCGCGCTGTAAGTCGCCGATGACTTTGGTCGCGTCGTAGTCGACGCCCCAGGCCGCGAGCAGCGGCGCGAGGTCCGAGGAGTGACTGGCCATCATCCCGGCAAGGGGATTCGACGGATCCTGACCGCTGGTGTCCGCGCCCGCATTCGGATCGACCAACAGCAGCATTCTGCCGCCGCGCATCACGAATTGATCGATGGCGTACAAAGTCTTCTGCGGCAGCCCCTTCGGATGGACCAGCATCAACACATCGACGTCTTTGTCGATGTGATCGACGTCGGCCGTCAAGGTACGAACCGTGAACAGCTCCTGGAGCTGGGTGAAAATCGGCCAGGGTTCGCCCATTTGACCCGTCATCGGGTTGAATCGTCCCTGTAGTCCGATCGAGCTCATGAGGCCGATCACCGGCTTCTTCGGCGTGCCCAGCTCGTTGATGAGCTTCACCACGTCATACTCCAGGAACCCCTCGCGGTCCGCCTGGAAGCTCGGTATCACCGAACGGCCGTCGGTGGAATTGGTGCCCGCCAATCCAAAATAGAGGGCATCGCCGCCGCCGGCCTGGAGCGATTGCAGTCCGTATTCGGCGGCGCGGTCCTCGTCGTCCGAGAACGGCTGCGGATCGACCAGCACCAAACGGATCTTGCCGCCGGCACGGGCCGCCAGTTCTTCGAGGAGCTCGCGCACCCGGGTGGCGTACGGCATGATCAGCGGTGCCTGCTTGGCGGCGGCTTCGCGCGAGAAATAAAAATACAGATTGACCGGCTCCTTGAGCTCCGCGAGCACTTGCTGCGTGCCCGGACTCAGGGTGTAGAGCTTGTTCTGTGTGAGGTCCACGCGCATGCCGCGAAGACCCACGTTCGACAGCATCACTACGCCCAAGAACAACACGGCGAGCGCGATCAGCCCACCGACCCCAAAGCCCGTTCTTCGCCAGCGACTCGCGTTCACTATTCCGCCTTCTTCATGTCGAGTACCAAGGCCGTGGCGGCCAACCAAAAGCCGATCAGAGCGCCGAAGTACACGAGGTCGCGTAAATCGATGACACCCTTGGAGATGGCTTCGAAGTGAGTGAAAAAGCTCAACGAGGCGATCGCATCGACGATGGCCTGCGGCAGGATGCCGCGCACGAAATCGAGCACCAGCGGAAATCCGGCCAGCAGGAACACGAATCCGACCAGTGCCGCGGTGATGAACGCGATCACTTGATTGCGCGTGGCCGCGGAGAGGCACATGCCGATCGAGAGGAAACCGCCGGCCATCAGGAAGCTCCCGACATAGGCGGCGATGATGGCACCGTTGTCCGGAGAGCCGAGGTAATTCACGGTGATCCAGATCGGGAAGGTGAGCATCAGCGCGATTCCGGCGAACACCCAAGCAGCCAGGAATTTGCCGACCACCGCCTGCCACAGGGTGAGGGGCAGCGTCATGAGCAATTCGATGCTTCCGCTGTTGCGCTCCTCGGCCCACAGGCGCATCGAGATGGCGGGAATCAGCACCAGGTACAGCCAGGGATGCCAGTGGAAGAAGGACTGCAAATCCGCCTGGCCGCGCTCGAAGAAGCCGCCCAACTGAAAAGTGAACACCGCCGACAGCACCAGGAATATGACGATGAAGACATAGGCCAAGGGCGTCGCAAAATAGCTGCGCAGTTCGCGCCGGAATACCACGAGGACTTTACTCACGCACCGGCTCCTTGCGCGGCGTCGGGTACCGCGATGCCCGGCGGTTGCGTCAGCGAGCGGAACACCTCGTCGAGGCGCCCCGATTCGAGATGCAGCTCAGGTACGTCCCAATTGTTTTTGACAATGATCGCGCTCACCGCCGACAAGGTATTGGCGCCCCGCTTCGGCACCGCCGTGAGCCTGAACTCGCGCGCATCGAATTCCACGGCGGCGACCTCCGCGAGCAGGCTGATCTCGCGGCGCGCCGCATCGAGTTGCTCGGGTTTTTCGAAGCGCAGGCTGACCGCATGGTGGTAGCGGGAGCGCGCTTCGAGCGCAGTCGGGGTTTCGTCGGCGACGATGCGGCCGTCGGCGATGATGATGGCGCGCGTGCACACCTCGTGGACCTCCTCCAGGATGTGAGTGGAAACGATGACCAGCTTGTCCTTGCCGAGGTCATTGATCAGGCGCCGCACTTCATGCTTTTGATTCGGATCGAGGCCGTCGGTCGGCTCGTCCAGGATCAGGACCTGCGGGTCGTGAATCAATGCCTGCGCGAGGCCGACGCGGCGTCGAAAGCCCTTGGAGAGCGTCTCGATGACCTGCTGGATCACCGGGGCCAATCCCAGCCGGTCGACGACGACGGCGAGCCGCTGGCGTCGCCGCTCTCCCGTGAGGCCGCGCATGTCGGCGACGAAATCCAGAAATTCGGCCACCGTCATTTCGCCGTAACTGGGAGCTCCCTCGGGGAGATATCCCATGCAGGACTTGGCCGCCACGGGCGCATCCTCGATGTCGTGCCCGCAGACCGAGACCTGGCCGGCGGAGGGCGCAATGAAGCCTGCGATCATGCGCATGGTGGTGGATTTGCCCGCGCCGTTGGCGCCCAAGAATCCGAGCACCTCGCCCGGCGCCACGCTGAACGTCAAGTCATCGACGGCCAGTTTGTCGCCGTAGCGTTTGGATAAATTTTTCGTCGAGATCATGGGCGCCTTTGAGCGTTCATTTACTGAGGAGGTTCAAAATTTTTGTGCGCGATTTTATCGCGGATACTTCAAGTAGCAACCGATTATTCCGCGCTCGCTCGCGCGACGCTGCCGGCTAGCCGCCCCCGGCCTTGGCATCGATGGAGGATTTATTTTCTTTGAGTATACGCCGAACCTCGGGCAACGTCGGCCGGTCCGCCATGCGCGCGATGAGCTCCGGCAACTCGTACCATTTCCGTCCCCATTGCACCAGGCGGGCTGCATCGGCGATGACTTGCGCGCGCGCGACATCCGAGGGTCCGTCGCGCTCCGACGAGGCGGGGGAAGCGCTCTTGACGGCGGGTTTGCCGGCCGGCTTGACGGGCCTCGCCGGCTGTTTAGCCGCGGGCTTTGCGGCTGGTTTGGCAGGCACGGGAGCCTTGCGTTCCGTGCGCGCGACCTGTGCGGTTCCAGCGGGCGGCGGCGCGCGTTTGGCGGCGAGAAATTTCGGCATTTCCCGAGTACCCGTGGCCGCATCCGCGGGAGGGCGCGCGGCGGCGTCCGGCGGCTGCGGCGTCAAGGGACGCTCGTTCTCGGGTTCTGCCACGGGGATGAAACGTTCGATGTGTTCGGATCCCACGAGGTTGGCGAGGAAGATCATGAGTTCCAGTGAATCCGAATACTTCGCATCGCCCATTTTCATGCGTTCTTGTACATGGGCCCTGAGCGCGACGGTCTTTTGCATTGCTAGATCGATGATCCAACGGCTCGGCCGCTGATGCTCCACCCACGGCTGGATCTTCCAATAGCTGTCATCGTCGAGCGAAGAGTACTTGGCATGAAGCTCGAGGCTCTTGAGCCATTTTTCCAGCAGTTCCAGCAGTCGTTGATCGGCGGGTGTTGCCATGGTGTTCGGAGCTCCAGGACGCACCCTAAACGAACCGCCGCCCGATGGCTAGCGGTACATCGCGACGCGGCCGCGTTAGACTGCCGGCCATGTGTGGTATAGCCGGCATCATCAGTTCGCGGGCGAGCGCCGAGATCGCCGTCAGCATGGCGCAGCGCCTGCGGCATCGCGGTCCGGACGGCGAAGGGGTATGGAGCCAGCCGGGAGTCGCCTTGGCTCACCGCCGATTGGCCATCTTGGATTTGTCCGAGTGCGCTCATCAACCCATGGTGTTCGACTCCCAGGTGCTCTGCTACAACGGAGAGATCTACAACCACGAGCGATTGCGCGCGGATCTCCCGGGACCATGGCAGTCGACCGGGGACACCGAGGTGCTCGTTCATCTTCTGGCGAAGCAAGGCAGCGCCTGCCTGGACCGGTTGGCCGGGATGTTCGCGTTTGCCGCTTGGGACACGCGCGAGCAGCGTCTGTTGCTGGCCCGCGATCGTCTGGGCATGAAGCCCTTGTATTATCAACTGCTGCCGGACGGCATCGCGTTCGCCTCGGAGCTCAAGGCGCTGTTGGTACTGGGCCAACCTGAGATTGACCGGAGCGCCGTGCGCGATTTTCTGTTCCACGGCTATATTCCCGCGCCGAAGACCATTTATCGCGGGATCGCGAAGCTGCCAGCCGGGCACCTGCTCACGTGGCAGGCGGGCCGCATTCGGATCGAACGCTATTGGGCTCCGTCGACCGAGATCATCGCGCGCAGCGCCGGCGAGACCGTGCAGCAACTCGATGCCTTGCTGCGCGAGGTCGTGCCGGCGCATACCTTGTCGGATGTTCCGGTCGGCGTTTTCTTGAGCGGCGGCATCGATTCCGCGCTCACCGCCTACTATTTGGATGCCCCGCGAACCTACACGTTGGGATTCGATTCCGGCGCGCGCTCCGAAACGGCGGCCGCGCGACGCGCGGCGGAGCACTTGCAAACCGTGCACCTGGAGATGACGGCGCCCCTGACGGATTTTACCCAGGCTCTCGACCGGATGCCCGCGCTGTTCGACGAGCCATTCGGCGACAGCGCGGCGTGGTCGAATTATCTGATCGCAAAATTTGCCCGCCGCGAGGTGACGGTGGCCTTGAGCGGCGAGGGCGGCGATGAGATCTTTTGCGGTTATCCGAGGTACTGGTCGAGGATCGGCGCGCGCTCGACCCTCTTCAACAGGTCGCTGGCGCGGTACCTGCCGCCGCTGTCGCGCTTGGGCGGGTCGATGCAGCGGCGCGCCTATGTCGGATTGCCTGCCTATGCCGCGGCGCTGGGAGGTCTGAGCGCGCAGCAGGTCGATTCCCTGTTGGCGGAGAGTTGGCGGGAGCCGGAGTACGACTACTTGTGGTTCTACCGGCAATATTGGCGCGAGGACCTGCAGCCGCTCGCTCAATTGCGCTGGCTCGATTTGAATACGGATCTCGCCGAAGGTCTATTGACCAAAGTCGATCGAACCAGCATGGCGCATTCGCTCGAGGTGCGGCCCCCGCTGCTGGATCATCGTCTGGTGGAGTTCATGCTGAGCGTGGATCCCGAAGCGCTCGTCGATCAGAAGCGGCGGCGCGGCAAGTTGCTGGTGCGGCGGCTCATGGAACCGCGATTGCCGCAGGGCCATTTGAATCAGCCGAAATCCGGCTTCGGACTCCCGCTGCATCGATGGCTCCGGGGCCATCCGCAGGTGTTGCGCGAGGCGGTAGGCCGCCTGATGGAGCGCGGGATTTTGCAGCGTCCGGTGGGCCGCGAATTTCGCCGGGCCTGGCACTTGTTGGTGTTGGATCGCTGGTTCAGCGCCTTTGCCTGACGCCGTCGTGACCGACCCCGCCGCCAACCTCTCCACCGCGACCGACGCGCCTCGACCGCAGGCGCCTCGAATCCTCTTCGTGCCGGTATCGGGGACTTACGGCATGGGCGAATACGCGCGCTGCGTCGCGATTGCGCTCGCCGCGAGCCGGCGCTGGCAGGGCGCGGCGCTGCATTTCGTGTTGAGCCGCGAGGCTCCATACGCGGCCCATGCGCCGTTTCCCGCGACCTTGTTGTCTTCGTCCCCGACATTTCATTCCGCGGCCGTGATCGAGCTGCTCGAGACGTGGCGGCCGGACGTCGTGATTTTCGACAATGCTGGGCGCACCGCGCAGCTGCGCGCGGCGCGGCGCGTGGGTGCGGGCGTGGTCTATATCAGCGCGCGCCGGCGCCAGAGATACAAGGCGTTTCGGCGGCGCTGGATGCGGCTGATGGACGAACACTGGATCGCGTATCCGGAATTCATCGCCGGCCGCTTGACGTTCTTCGAGAAGCTCAAGCTCAGGATGACCGGCCGGCCG
>Ga0137418_10007285_pt1 | contig 10163 bp, 8 predicted proteins | sample CZODoug3_1_2_16f_FD_122242 | JGI IMG/M metagenome (GOLD analysis project Ga0137418, IMG submission 122242) | Vadose zone soil fungal communities from Angelo Coast Range Reserve, California, USA - CZODoug3_1_2_16fungal (Hybrid Assembly) | ecosystem: Environmental > Terrestrial > Soil > Vadose... | reverse complement strand
TACGCCAAGAATTGGAGGCAGGACAAGAACGGTTGCGAGTCGAGTGATTACGCCGATGTCAAAAGGCCAATTCTGGATCTTGTGAATGTCACTCTCTATTTGGCGGACAACTATGAGTTCACTGGCCAAATCGTCCTTATCGTTCACGCTTTCAAACTGGTCGGAACGGGTCATCCGATCTTTCAGACGTTGGACTAGGGCAGTATAACGAGGCGTAATCCAGTTGAGCTCTTGACGCCTCGCCTCTTGGAGCCGACGGTGGATGCCAACTAGGGGAAGGAGGAAGAGGATGGCCCCAACGAGTATCAGTCCTCCCAAGAAGATCAGGTCGCTCCCGCGAAAGCTTCCCAGCTCCACGGTTACCCCACCGGGGATTTCCACGTTGACAAGGAAGAGGGTGGTAAATGTGATGATCATGGGGAAGATGGCGTAAACGCTTGCCAGCCTCATCGAGGCGGTACCGAAGGGCTTCAAGCCGAGGGTCTTGTCTTCAGTGAATGGTTTCAGCTGAAATGGAAGTTTGCCGGCATGATATATCGCTAGCATGGAAGAGCCGTACGTCCACAGGAAGAATGCTAGGATGAGGAAGAAATATGCGAAGACGGGGATGTGGTCCGAAGCCACTCTTTCAATGGTCAAGGGATCGGGCGAGAGTAGCGTGATGACTGAGAGGAGTATGATCCAAATTAGCAACACCCTTGACAGACGATACGGCGTTCCCAAGTGTAGAGTTGTGTTCCCAAGGCTCATCCCCTTCGCATACTCGCTTAATCGATCAATTCTTCTGGTAATGTACCGTATCCCATAAAGGAAGTAGAGCATGATGAGAGAGAGACCGAGAGATTCACCGAGGATTAGACTTCCAACTCCCTGCGAAGGGGCAAGCAGGTAATCTATGGTCGAAAGAATTCTTGTAGGCACAAAGCTGACGATGAGGGCTCCGACCCAGAACGGTAGTCTTCTGAGAAACCCACCCATCGGAAACCCGCTGGGGGCGGACACGTTACTTTTCAAGTTCGCAGAGGAGGATCGAGATGCTTAGAAAAGAAGCCTTGCCCTACGAGTAAGACACGATCGGACTCAAGACGAAGACTACCACAAAGGACCTGTCAAAGAATGGGTTCAAATTCGTTGAAGTTTTGGCCCCGCCGAGAGGGTTCGTGCCACGGAAGACCCATCAACCTCCACAATCTTCCCTTCAACAACGGCGTACCCCATAATGGATTTATCAGCGCTTCCGGGAACTTGCGGAGAAGATTGTCGCAGACAAAGCGAAGACTGGCCGCCATCATGTACACAGACATTGTAGGCTACACGACCTTAGGCCAGAGGAACGAGTCACTCTCCCTCGCCGTGGTCGACGAGCAGAGGAAACTGCTGAGACCGATATTCAAAAAGCACAACGGAAGAGAGGTCAAGGCGATGGGCGACGCATTTCTCGTCGAGCTTCCCAGCGCACTAGATGCAGTAAGGTGTGCCTTTGATATTCAAAGAACTACCAGAGAATTCAACATATCCTTGCCGGAAGAACAAAGAATTCACCTCAGGGTTGGCGTTCACCTCGGTGACGTGATCGAATCAAAAGGCGACATCTCTGGAGATGCCGTGAACGTCGCATCGAGAATCGAGCCACTCGCTGAAGATGGAGGGGTCTGCCTTAGCCGTCAAGTCTACGACCATGTCAAAAACAAGTTCGAACTTCCGCTGATCAGCCTAGGACTCCAACCTCTGAAAAACGTCAGCACCTCAGTGGAGGTGTACAAGATAGTGATGCCGTGGGGTGAAGGAAAGACGGCCCCGTCGAGCGGTCTCGACAAGAAACGGGTAGCTGTGTTGCCCTTTGTAAACATGAGCCCCGACCCGGCGGACGGGTACTTTGCGGAGGGAATGACAGAGGAATTGATTACCACATTATCCAAGATCAGGGAACTCAGCGTAATCTCAAGGACATCAGTTATGCAGTATTCGCTGAATCCAAAGCCCGTGACTGCCATAGCCCAAGAATTGAGGACCGGTACGATTCTTGAGGGAAGTGTAAGGAAATCCGGAGACAGGATTCGCATTGCAATCCAGATGATCGACGCCGGGGAAGACAAACACGTTTGGGCAGAAAACTACGACAGGAGTCTCGAGGACGTTTTCGGGATACAGAGCGACATCTCCCAGAGTGTCGCGCAAGAACTCAGAGTCCAGCTTCTCGGAGATGAGAGAAAGAGGCTGGAGACGATTCCCACGAGAGACACCACGGCGTACATTCTGTTTTTGAAGGGTCGTAATTTCGTGAATGATAGAGGAAGGGAAGCGTTTCTGAAGGCCAAGAGCTACTTCGAGGGGGCAATAAAGCGCGACCCCAACTACGCTTCGGCCTACGCCGGATTGTCAGACTGCTACCACCTCATGGAAAACTGGGGCTTCTTGGAACCCAAAGCCGCATGGTCAAAGGCCTCAGAATATGCAACTAAAGCCCTAGAACTAGACGATACCCTCGCGGAAGCCCACGCTTCGATGGCAATGGCTCTCAGCGTACAGGACTGGGATTGGGACGGAAGTGAAAAAGAATACAAGCGCGCCCTCGATCTCAACCCCAGCTACGCAACTGCCCACCATTGGTACGCCGTTCATCTGCTGCAGGCTCAGAAGAAGTGGCAAGAAAACCTCCGACAGATGCAGGAGGCAGCAAGACTCGACCCATACTCGGGCGTGATAGGAACAAATCTGGGATGGGCTCTCTTCCTCGCGGGTCGACGCGAGGAAGGAATAAAGCGACTCCGATCCGTATTGGACACTAGCCCAGATTTCGCATATGCCCACTTCTCGCTCGGAGAAACTCTTGTTTCGGCCGGTTCCGTAGAAGAAGGCACCTCTGAAATTCGTAAGGCGCTGGATCTTAGTCAGATGGCCGAACCGAAAGCCATGATGGTCTACGCCTGCATAGCGGCAGGCAAGAGGAAAGACGCAGAAAAGGCATTCGAGGAACTAGTGGAAATCTCAAAGGAGAAGTACGTTCCTGACACTTGGTTTGCGGTTGCCTACGGAGCTCTCGGCGACAAGGTTCAGGCGATCAAAAGGTTCGAAAGGGCCATCCGAAATCACAATAGCTCCGTCGCTGAGAATGTGAATAAACCCTACTTCGACAGCCTCAGGACGGAAACGGGTTTCCATGATTTGCTCAACGAGATTGGCTTGGAGTAATTCTGGGATGAAGATACCACCAAGGCCGAACGAAGTATGCTAACCTAGACTGAAATCCACGAATCCTCTAGGATGAGTTTGGCGCCGCCGAGAGGGTTCGAACCTCTAGCCGCGCCGTGTAAAGGCGCTCTGACCAACGGGTTGCTGCAGTGGGATCTTTAACAGCTTCAGCCTCAGTTTTTGACTGAGCCCGCTGCTCTACCACTGAGCTCGCGCCCCTTATTGAGGGAACGGCGGCCCGCTACTAGCCGGCGGCAAACGGCAACCCCGGAACTCCGTTTATTAAAGCATAAGGATTGGGTAAACGTGCTTCGCGTCATAGCAAGAACATTTGAGAATAGTGGCACTGCGGAAGACCTCCAGATAAGCCGTTAAAGAACTGTTCATTGCCTTCTCTTGAAAATCTGGACAGGCTGGCCGAGTAAGTTGACCAATTTAGGGGTGACGTTTCTCGGATTCGCCTTCGTAATCGCTAGCTTTCTTCTCTTGGCACTTGAAAGGAGACGAGCAAGACCTGAAGATAGCGATGCACGGTTTTTAGACCGATATGGTTCGTGCTTATGGTTATCGGATTGATGGCCCATTCTGCTCGGAACCTTTCCGGCTTTTTGACAACGCGGACTTACTAGCCAATTTGCCGAGCAACTGAAGAATGCGCCTCAACCCTTCAAGTGTCCCAATTGCGTCGGATACTAGAACGCAAACGTTTGGAGGTGTGGCGACGCTGCTGGTGCTGCATCCCGCGCGCGTCGATTAGGAAATGGACATGCCGGCTATCGGTCCAACCACTTCGTAGGTTATCGTAGATGCGATTCCAGAACAGGTCGCCATTCCAGAACACTCATTACTACCAGAACTGTCAATCGTGCTGACCTCGACCACGCCTGGGCCATTAGCGGTCTGTACGCTGCACGCACCCGACCCTGGCAGCGCAGCGTCGTTGATATAGATGACCGTCGCGAAAGGATTGACAACGAGGGAGCCGAGAGCTGCCCCGGTTGGAACTATGTAGGCTAAACTTGCGTTGACGTAAATGTCGAAGTCGCCCATTGGAGCTGTAGGCGACTCAGAATTGAACGATGTTTGGACCCGATAGACTATTATCAACGCCTCGACAGACTCACAAGATATGACGAATATGTTAGGGCGATTGATTCTCTTAACCACGATATTAGCTATGGTCGCAACGTTGTCTTCTACCTACGCAAGCCCGGTATCTGGGGCCCGTCCAGACTTTTCTATTTCTCCCCAGCAATCTTCAGTCACTGTCGAGCAGACCTACTCACAGTTACAAACATGGGTCCTTTTCAACATGGCAATTCAAAGTTTGAACGACTTCAAGAAAACGGTCGTATTGACTAGTTCAGCTCCAACGGGCTTTTCCATCAGTTTCAGTCCAGCTAGTGTAACCCTCAACCCCAATGGGGCTGCTCAGTCGACAATTGCCATCAGCTCAACTGTGATCGGCAAATACAATGTTACGTTCATAGGGACTAGTCACAACCTCATAAGTACAACAACGATAGTAGTCACGGTCGTGCCGGCTCCTCCGGACATCTCGATATATGCCAGTCCAGGATCTCCTGTTCTGCATGCAGGGTCGTCTGCCAACTCAACTCTCACAGTATCAAGCCTCAACGGGTTCTCCGGCCAAGTCACAGTAGTCGCCTGTGTCAACATACCCGCTCCACCCTGCCCCCCGATGAGCCTAACCGCTGTACCGACCCCCGGCAACGTCACACTAACCTCTGGCGGAACAGCAACGACGACCATTCTCATAAGCAGCAGTACGAATACGCCAACAGGTGGTTACAATGTCTGGATAAATGCAATGGCTCAAGGAGTTGTCAGAATTCACCAAACTATCATATCTGTACAAGTAAATCCTCCCTGAAACTGCCCCGGATCCTCTCGCACTCGCCCCATTAGGCTAATTATCACCCCAGGTATATCGGTAATAGTCACGATAGTAACAGATCTGACGACGGAGAGATTTTTGTCGAATGCTATCAGACGAGAGTTGAGTCAGAATGTGTTTCTTCGAAGACCGTCAGGGTTTCCATCAGCCTTTCGATTGTGGGCGTGTCTGCAACGATGCCAACGATTTTCTTGGTTCAGAACCCTGGGGTCACCATCGTCTCAATCATCTTGGTAGTCGTTTTTGCGCTTATGTTTGCCTTGGCGGCATCTTGCCTGGAAAGAATTGTCTGTAAGGTACGAAGAGAGCGAGCAGAGAAACCAGGACGAACACAACGCCCAAAACAATCACCAACACGGACCCAGTCAACAGATACACGTTGAGCTGAGCAGCCAGTATTCCAATTGGCATCGACCACGATACGTACCAGGCCAATTTCTCGCCCCTCCTAAAACCCGTCAGCGACACGATCATCCCGAAGATTGCTAGGCCGACTCCTGAAATGCCGTCGTCGACGAGGGTGGAGGCGAGAAAATTGGCGAACCTCGGGCTTGTAGACGTCAACTGGCTCCAGGTCATCCCAGTAGAGGACTGTATGGCAGTCTGCGCGCCCGGCAGACAGGCGAGGCAAAGGTCTTGCAGACTCGGGAAAAAGTCGCGCACTGATAAGACGAGGTGGAATGTCCAGAAAACGAAGAGAAGGGTCCACGCATATCTTGCGTAGGGCCTCGGAGCTCTGGCGTTAGCCATGTCACTGCTGAGAATAGCATGTGCGTTTAAGCACAATTGTGGTTACAGCATGCTACTCTGAAACTTTGGCGAAAGAAAGCGGTTCAGAGAATTTTTCAACCGCGATCAGTCTTGGGCCTAGAGGAGTTTAGGGATCTTTCGATTAGTGGTGATGCGAGGGTAGTAACTAGTACTGCGAGTCCTGCGACTGGGTAAAGTTGAGTATTCACCAGCCCGGAATCGGCGCCAGCTTTCGCCAACACTAGTGAGAATTCGCCGCGAGGAACTAGTATGCTACCAATGAGCAGCGGGGCCCCGGTTCTTGCTAGACGCGCGCCCAATGAGCCACCGAATAGCTTTCCGAAGATTGCTGCTCCTAATATTAGCGTTAGAGGAAGACCTACAGATATCGCGGCACCAACATCAATGAGCGCTCCCATGGAGAGGAAGAAGAACACAATGAACGCCTCCTTTAGAGGCAGAATCTTCTCCCTCACGTAGCGAGAGTGCTTGACAGGTAGAAAGAATCCTGTCAAGAGAGCGCCGATGCCTGCTGAGAATCCTAGGTAGTCGGACAATATTCCGAACAGAAATCCGAATGAGAGAGCCAGCAGAAACGAGATTTCTCCAACCTCGATCTCATACTGGCTCACTCTGTTGATTATTCTCGGACCGAGGTACCTACTGAAGCCGAAGGTGGCGAGGAAGAGGAAACCCGCCTTTCCAGTAACGATCAGGAATGCCGAGGCCTGAACTTGGCTTCCGCTGGCAAGCTCTGGCGTCAGGAAGAGGAGAAAGACAGCTATTAGATCCTCGACGACCATAACCATCATTATTGTAGCGGCAAGGTTTTCGCCGTGTTCATGGGTACGGTCAGCAACGATCTTCGCTACGATTGCCGTGCTACTCAAGCCCAGGACCGAACCTAGGAACAGAGAAGTGCCAAGGTTCCATCCTGCAGCGAGGCCTGACAGAACCCCGGCTGTGAAGGCTACGAGAAACTCTACCGTAGTGAGTACCACGGCTTTTGCTCCCACGCTCTTGAGATGGCGAGGGTCTAGCTCCAGGCCTATTACAAACAGCAGCAGAATTATTCCTAGAGTGCTGAGGAAGTCAATGGCAGTTGTGTCTTGGATGATGCCGAGGCCGAAGGGTCCGACGACCATCCCGGCAACAAGCTGTCCGACGATCATTGGAAGGCGAAGCTTGTAGAAGAGGAGACTGAAGAGGAGAGCCGCTGCGACCGCGATTCCCAGATCGAAGAGAAAAGTCGTGGTCATAAGTTGAGCTTGGTGGCCACGCGCTCTCTACAGCTAAAGCATTTTCCGACGAAAGACCGGAGACTTTAGGCTCGGGCCATTTGGGTTGATTGCGATTTCAATACGAATATGCTCTTGGGACCCGCCTTCGAAAAGCCCGGGATGTATGCCGGGGTTCTGCAAAATCTAGGGACTTATTGCTGGGTTGTCGCTGGATCTTAGCTAAGAATGGCCTTCGACATCGTAGGCGCAATTGTGGTTCTGGTTGGTGGGAACCCGATCCTAGTTGTCTTTCTGGTGAGCATCATAGGCAACATGATCCCATTCTTCCCTGTACCTTATCTGCTGTTCGTGATCACCATCGCATCCGGCTTCCCCGGTCTGGGGCTTTTTCAGATTGCCGGAGTATCGGCATTGGGCGCTTCGATTGGAAAATTCGTAAGCTATGGGTTGGGGTACGGTGCTAGGCGAGCGCTGAGCGGAAGCAGGGCAAGGTTCGACTCATTCAGAAAACTAGTGGGGGGCAGCTCCTTCTTGCTCGCGCTTGTTTTCGCAGCCCTGCCGTTGCCTGACGATATCGTCTTTGTTCCTCTCGGAATCATCAGATACAGCCCAGTCAAGACGTTCATTGCACTCTATTCGGGAAAGTTTCTCCTGACCATACTGATCACATACGTGGCAAGGAGTTCTCAGGGGAGCCTTGAGGGCCTTCTGGGTGGAGGTGTCTATGTCTCCATATTGTCCGCAGTCATCGTAATATTAGTTGCCATCTTTCTGATGAGGGTTGACTGGGAGGCCGTTCTTGTAGAAGGCCGACGCGGAATGATCAGGAGACTCTTGAAGGGAATTTTCGGGAGAAGTCACGGCTCAAAGAAACAATCTGACCATTAGGATTGATTCCCGATCTTCGAAAATGCAAGTCGTTGTTTCTCGTCAGGAATGACGCGACAAATACTGTTGAAGGCTCTCTTTGAAGGCAGAGAACACGGTAATCCGTCTGCGCTGGATAATTACTTCAACTAAAGACGCGAAGAGGAAGATGATCGAAATCGCGAATCTGGTCTCGACGAAAGCTGTTGATACCAACCAGAGGCCGAAGAGCAGCAAGGCGTTTCTAACATCGTATTTCAGGTCCATCAGGCAGACGCAAGCATAAAGGGACTGGGCCATAGTTAGCAGAACCTCATCTCTGTGAGCCGCTAGAGAAACCGGCCCAATAGCTCCGATACTGAGAGCGAAGACTATTGGAATAATCGCAACGAGCGCCGTCAACTCGTTTACAGCCGAGGATACGAAGTTCAACAGCGCCATTGGTGCTAGCTTCACTTTCCGTGCCCAGTGAAACGCCGTCACCTTCTCAGGGAACTCGGACAGAAATGGAGCGATCCACTGGATGAAGAAGAATCCTGCACCCGCACCGAACAAAGCCACCGCAATAGTATTGATCGAGTCCACGAAAGGCGTCGAGATGAACACGAAGACCAAGCCGGAGAAGCTGAAGAGACCTAGGATTGCCATGATTCGATGCTTTCTTGTTCTAAGATCTACTATCGCACGAGGCGACGCGTCAAGCACTGCCTGGGGGTCCTCCCTCTCGGAAGGGAGCCTCGATAACATCCAGAGATAACCCAAGAATGCGGCCAGTAGTACAATTGTATCGACAATTTCGAGAGAACCTCTGAGCCAGATTAGAACATAGTACAAGGTTGCTCCAAGCATGAATACGACTTCTATGCTCTGCTCCTTGCGCAATGCAATTACATGCAGTCCGGATCGCTTATTCCCAGTTTTCGAAAGCATAGCCGTGAAGAGTATGAGAGGCCATCCTAGCCCGGTGAGCAACCTGTTTGCGCCGGTAAAATTCGCGGTCACATTAGGGAGCCAGCCGACTGGGTCTTTTCCTGCGTTCCAGGCAATGGCTCCTTCAACGAAGAACTCTGGGAGCGTCTGGACAATTGCCACTATTGCCAATGCAAGACCCTGGCTGATAGAGTACTGCGATGCTTCAGCGGCCCAGGCAATCATCATTGCCGCCGCGACTACTGAAGCGAAAGTGAAGAACGCAAGAATTAGCGTTAGGGAAGAGAATGACTTGGATGAGGCCTCGAAGAGTAGAACGAAGCTTACTCCGACGACGCAAGTGATAGTAAGACCCGCATGATTCCTGAGGACTCTGTTCACTCGCCCGAGTTCCCCCAATTCGAAGGTTCGGAACTGAGATGACGCTATTTCTGATTTCTCAATGGACTATAGGATTGGAAACTCGATTGTCGGATGCGTTGACCCTTTGCGTCGGATTATCGAGTGATCATGAAGGAGAATTGCTCGTTCGTTGCTGTGACGAGGATTATTGTGTATGGATATCCTGATTGGAAGACGAACGCGGTTCCGCTGGCAGTGCAGCTAGGGCACGCTGACGAAATTACGATTATCGCGTTTGTCTGAGTTGTGGCATTGAACATAGGTCCAGACCAGTTTGCTCTAGTGTACTGGTTCCCTGTGTAATCATTCACGTAGTATGACTTTAGTGTTATTGGAGTAGTGCCAACGTTTCTGATAGAGAGGTTCACTGTGTTGTTTGAAGTGAAAGATGCATATTCCAGGCTAATCGATTCCGTCGCTACCTTCTGGGGAGTCGCAATCGCGCCGAAAAGGCCCGTCGCGTAGGCGTAGACCATCACGGAAGCGATTACGACTATGAGGATCATGAGCACCTCAGCGATGATCGTGTCGATGCCCCGCTTGTTCCTGAAGAAGCGTCGTAGTCGCAATTCGCTGACCTTCGTGTTCTAAACAACGAGTAGAACTGCTCTGTTGAAGCTTGTATCGTTACTAGTGAAGAAAGAGCAAAGTTACGCTTGGTCGCGCTCCACGAAGGTCCACTAAGGAATGAATAGTAAGAGTCGCTAATCTTTTTCCACTAAACATTAAAACTTCAGATCATAGAGCACCAGCTTGAGGGCCCGTAGCTCAGCCAGGTTTCACATGAACGGACTGAAAGAGCGGCAGGCTCATAGCCACCGGCAAGAGACACCTGACGGTCCCCGGTTCGAATCCGGGCGGGC
>Ga0137418_10007284_pt1 | contig 10165 bp, 7 predicted proteins | sample CZODoug3_1_2_16f_FD_122242 | JGI IMG/M metagenome (GOLD analysis project Ga0137418, IMG submission 122242) | Vadose zone soil fungal communities from Angelo Coast Range Reserve, California, USA - CZODoug3_1_2_16fungal (Hybrid Assembly) | ecosystem: Environmental > Terrestrial > Soil > Vadose... | reverse complement strand
CTCGAAGCCCTGTTCCGGGCCTTCGAGACGCCGGTCTACAACCTGGTGCGGCGGATGTTACGGCGGCCGGAAGACGCCGAAGACGTGGTGCAGGAGACGTTTCTCGAAGTCGTGCGCAACATCAAGCAGTATCGCGGCGAAGGCCATCTGTGGGGTTGGATTCGCCGCATCGCCTCGACCAAAGCGCTGATGCGCATCCGCCGCGATCAGGTGCGCGCGACGGAGAGCCTGGACGAAGAGCCGGGCAAGCCGGGGATGCACGTCGGCGCCAACATCGATCTCGAGCGCGCCTTCGAACAGCTCTCCGAGACGTCACGGGCGGTGGTGTGGCTGCACGACGTCGAGGGATACACGCACGAGGAGATCGCGGAGCAGATGGGCAAGACGGTGAGCTTTTCGAAATCGCAGCTGGCGCGGGCGCATGCGCGTTTGCGGCGAATGCTGGATCAAGGAGCGCAGGCATGATGCATTGCACAATGGAAGATCTGGGAGCGCTGCGAGCAGGTGAGGCGTCGATGTGGGCGCGCCGTCACATCACCACCTGCGCGACGTGTCAGGCCGAGCTCGAAGGCCTCTACCAGCGGGTGGCGCAGCTCAAGGCGCTGCCTGCGCTGCGACCGCCGCGGGACGGCTGGCCTGCAATCCAGACGGTGCTGCGGGCCGAACGGTCGCGCAAACGGCGGACCTGGGGCGCCTGGACCGGCAGTCTCGCCGTCGCCGCGACGCTCGCGGGAATCCTGCTGGTACAGCCGAAGGGTGGGGAGCGCGGCCGGCTCTACGCCGAATTGAGTCAGGCGAAGCAGCAATCGGCAACACTGGAAGATTCCCTGCAACAATACGATGTCGACGGCCGGGTGCTCAGTGGACACGCCGCGGCCCTGGTGGCGGAGCTGGAAGACCGCATTGCCGCAATCGACGGCAACCTGGCGCAGCAGCGGCAGGTAGGGGGCGGGGGCGGGGGGGGGGGCGTACAGGACGCCCAGCTCGTAAAACTTTGGCAGGAACGGGTCGGCCTGATGCGGGAGTTGGTGAATGCCCGCGCCACGCGCGCCCGCTACGTCGGGCTCTAAAGCCCTTGAGGGGGAGCAACACATGATTCGCAACATGACGATGGCAACGCTTGCCGTCTGTTTGCTGTGGCCCGCGGCGTCGGTGACGCAGGAGTCCCCGCGCACGCGAGTCCGTACGCGACCGCGCGTCCGCGTGGAAACGCGCAACGGGCCGTTCGGCGTGTACACGTTCAACGACAATCGCGGCCGCATCGGCGTGATCGTCGACACCCGAGCCGATGCGACGGGCGATAAAGTCGGCGCGCGGATCGACGGCGTTACGCCGAGCGGGCCGGCGGAGAAGGCCGGCCTCAAGGTGGGTGATGTGATCACCCGCTTCAACGGCACCGCCCTGGGCGGCGTGAAGGCAGAGAGTGAGGACGAGGACGCATCTGGCCCGGGCATGAAGTTGATCGGTCTGGCGCGGGAGCTGGAGCCGGGGGACACGGTACAGATCGAATACCGGCGCGGCACCGACGCTCGCAAAGCGACGATCGTCGCCGAAGACCTCGAGGTCGGCGGCCGGGTGGAGATGGGTGGTGATATGATGGGTCCGATGGAGCGACTGAAGGAACTGATGCCGCCGGGCGGAGAACCGGGCGTATTCGGGTGGGCCTTCGGATCGCCGTGGGGTGGCATCGAGATGGTGAAGCTCAACCCCGATCTCGGCGATTACTTCGGCACGCGCGAAGGCGTGCTGGTGGTCAAGGCTCCGGAGGATTCCACACTCGCCCTGAAAGGCGGCGATGTGATCGTCTCGATCGGCGGCCGCAAACCGACCTCACCGGAGCAGGCGATGCGGATCCTGCGCTCGTACGACGCCGGTGAATCGGTGACGCTCGATGTGCTGCGGAAGCAGAAACACGTCAGCGTGACCTGGAAGGTGCCCTCGAATGAGGACCGGCATTTCCGTATGATGCCGCGGGTACGTGAGGAGCCCAGTCGGTTCCGGGTCGCGCCACACCTGAAGCTTCGTGACGGGATTCGGACGACGCGGGTGATCTGAAGACTACGTAGGGGCGCAGCATGCTGCGCCCCTACACGTTTTACCGAGTCGGACCGATCAGGATCGCATTCGTCAACATCTTGGCCGGTCCCCGCCAGAAGGCCCTGAATAACGGATCGCTGAGGAATAGCACGACTCTGCCGCTGCCCTGATTCTCGACGGCCGCCCATGCCGATCCCTTCAGCAGGCGGGCCGTGTTGTCCGGCCACACGAATCCCGACAGCACGAGAGAATCGGTGGCATCGGTGAACGTCACCGGATTGGCCCCGGCCTTCGACGGCCGCCAGAAGGTGTCGCCGTCGATGAAGACCGGCAGTTTGTCGCGGTCGTAGCCAAACGTGAGCCAGTGCGTGGTGTCGAGCGTGGCCCGGAAAATCGCGCCTGGGATCCATTCAACGCGACCGCGGGCGGGCGCCGTGGTGGAGATCAGTACCGGGACGGTGCCGGGGGCAGTCGTGTCGGCTTTGGCGCCGCTGTCGGGCGCGACGGTAGCGATGGTCGAAAGACCCACGTCCTTGTTGGCGGCGAGATCGCCGGCGCCGCCGTACCCAATGAGCACGCCCCCGGACCGCACCCACCGCTTCAGCTGCTCGATGCCCTCATCGCCTAACTCACGGCGCATGCGGCCGCCGTTCCCATCGGGAATGATGATGACGTTGAACGTCGCGAGATCAGTGACGCCGCTCAGCGCGCGCAACGCCACGGGCGTGAAGCGGACGTTGAGCTCGCGCGTCAGGTAGTGCCACAGCCAGCCGTAGCTCGTCTCCGAGATCCCATCGCCCACCCCCACGAGAATGGTGGGCGCGTGGATGGCAGAAACATCTTCCGAGCCGATCCCGGCGTCGCCGGTGTCGGGAAACGCGGTCTGCAGCGGGAAAACGGGCACGCCGAGAGACGGCCCCAACGCGGCAATCCGCTCGTGCAGGCCGGCCGCATTGCGTTGCGCGCGCGCGATGAAGGTGCCGCGCGGATAGGTGCGCCCGCCGACCCGCAACGACTGCCGCGCCACCGCGAGCTTGAAGTTCTCCGCTTCGAGCGCGAGGGCGAGCCGCGCCGCCCCCGGCCGGTCGTTCAAGAAGACGTACGCGCTCGCGGCGCGGGTCGGCGCCGGCGGCGCTGGCAACGTCGAATCTGCCACTGCCTCACCGGCCGCGCCGGCGTCCTCCGTCCAATAGGCGTCGAGGTTGAACGACAGCGGTAACGACCACGCCGTGATGTCGTAAAAGCCGTAGTCCTCCTTGTCGGCGTCCTCGCCGCGCCGCCGGTTGCGCTGGAACTTGCCGATCTCGCGCTCGATGAAGGAGCGCTCCATGCCCGCCTGCGGCTCGAGCATCCCCTTGGCAAGCCGCCGCTGCGGCTGGTTCAGATCGATCACGTAGCTGCCGGCCGGGAACGTGCGCGCCGACCCCGGTGTGCCCCCGGCGATGTAGGCGTGCGCGCTGCGCGAGGAGAACGGCTGGCGCAGCCGCGTCACTTCGATCCCGTTGCGCAGCAACAACCCGACGACATGCGCCGCTGACTGCGGATCGCTGCCCGGCACGATCACGACGCGCTTCATACGGTCGGTGGCGGCCTCGGCCATGGCCGAGCGGCGGAAATCGTAGTAGTCGGCGAGCCGGCTCTGGCGGTTCTTGGCCGTCGTCTCGAGGGTCGCGAGTGAGGCCACGAAGTGGTGGGCGATGCCGTCACGCAGCGTCGTAATGGAACCATCGTCGCGGCGCTTGTTGAATTGACGGCCGCCATCGGTCTCGTACGTCATCCCGGTGGCGCCCTGAAACGTGGTCCACTCGTCCCAGTAGCCGACGTAGAAGAAGTCGAACACCCCGCCCACGTAGTACTGCCAGCCGTACTTGTCGAACGCCGCTGCGTTGCCGCGGCCATACGTCTCGAACCAGCGGGTGGTCTGTGCCGGCAGGTTCATGTTCACCGCCTGCGCGACGGGCGGAAAGAAGAACGCCGACGTCGTCGAGTGGTGATCCACGAAGACCTGGGGGTGCCAGCGGAGAATGCCATCCACCATCGCGCGCACTTCGGGCTGGCTCTGCGCCAGCAGATCGCGGTTCATGTCGAAGCGGAAATGGTTATAGCGCCCCGTGATGCTCCACGGCTCGCCCTGCTCGAACGCCTGCGGATGATCCGCGCCCACCGCGACCGAGTTGTACCACGCGGCGAAGCGTTCGTGACCGTCGGGATTGGCCGAGGGATTCAGCACCAGGACGACCGACTTGAGAATCTCGAGCGTCTGCGGCTCGTCCGATGCGGCGAGCTGATACGCCACCTGCATCGCCGCCTCGAACCCGGCGGGCTCATCGCCATGTACCGAATACTGAAAGACCGCGACGGCCGGGCTCTGCGCCGCAATCGCCGCGGCCCGCGCGGCGGACGTCTTGCGCGGGTCGGCCAGCTCGGCCACGCCGGCGCGGATCTGATCGAGCTTGGCCAGGTTCGCCGGATCGGAGATGATCAGGGCGCGGATCGGCCGGTACTCGGCGGTCCGCCCCCACGTCTCGATGCGCACGCGGTCGCTCGCGGTGGCGACCAGAGTGTCGAGATAGTGCTGCATCACTGCGTACATCGTCTGTTGCTCGCCGGCGGCGTAGCCGGTGATCGCTTCAGGGCGGGGAACCGCCGGGCGATAGGGGCCGCGGGAGTAGAAATCGAACGGTTCCTGGGCAGCGAGGGGGGACACGAGGCTGCCCCACACGAGCAGGATGAGCAGCGGGCGCATGAAATCCTTCAGGATGATGTTGTGCCGAGCCCACCCTTCAGGGTGGGGATTACGCGCGGCGGCGCGCCGCGGGCAATGCTTGATCGAAAGAAGCGAACTCGAAGGGCTTGGGGACGCAAGGCCGGCCCGTGCCGTCCAGGAAGCGGCGCATCTGCTCGTTCACCAGGTCGCCTGTCGTGAAGATGACGCGCTCGGCGTGCGCGGGGTCGTCGCTGCGCAGCCGCTCGAACAGCTGCTCGCCTGACAGGTCGGGCATGCGCATGTCGACGATCACGGCGTCGTATTTCGAGGCCTTCAGGCGCGTGAGCGCATCCTGGCCACTGGCCGTCGTTTCGACCTCGTGTCCCCGGCCGGCGAGGTAGCGCTGCAGCGACACCCGGACCGATGCCTCGTCGTCGACGACCAGCACGCGCAGGCGATCGCTGGCCTGCGATTGCACCTGCGCGACGGTCGCATGTTCGCCGGAGGAACGCGGTTCGGTCACGGGTACCTCCACGACGAAGCGGGCGCCCGTTTGTGGCCCGTTTTCCGCCCAAATCCGGCCTTCGTGCTCGCGCACGATCCCCAGCGAGATCGACAGGCCGAGGCCGGTGCCCGAGCCGGTCGGCTTGGTCGTGAAGAACGGGTTGAAGATGCGCTCGATCAGGTTCGGGGGAATTCCGGCGCCGGTATCTTCGATCTCGATGCGGATCGCGTCGGCGGTACGGCGCGTGCGAACGGTCAGCCGATGGTGATGGTGACCGTCGCGCTGCTCCATCGCCTGCTCGGCATTGGTGATCAGGTTCAGGAAGACCTGCTGCAGCTGGTGCGCGTCCGCCATCGTGTCCGGCAGCGAGTCGTCGTATTCGCGGCGCACGTCGATGCCGCGGACCCGCAGCTCATAGGCGCGCAGCTCGAGTGTGTCGTCGAGGACCTGGTTGATCGCGGTCAGCACCTTTTCCGCTTTGTGCTGGCGCGCAAAGGTCAACAGGTTCTGCACGATGCGGCTCGCGCGCCGGGCCTCGCTGTAGATCGTCTCCGCGGCGGTGCGCTGGTCGGGTGGGAAGCGCTTCTCGGCGAGCAGCAGCTGGGCGAACGCCGAGATGCCCGCCAGCGGGTTGTTGAGCTCGTGCGCGACGCCGGACACGAGCTGGCCGATCGCCGACATCTTCTCCGACTGGATGAGCTGCTCCTGCAGCATCTTCTGGTCGGTGACGTCGCGAATGAGACACAGGACTTCTTCGTCCTTCTGCGGCGTCGAGTACGTGACGGAAATCGTCCGCACCTCGCCGTCTTTGCGATAGAACATGGTCTCGAACAAACCCGTCTCACCGGCGAGCGCCTGCTGGAAATGGCCGAGAGCCTTGGGGAGATCGTCGTCGGGGAGCATCGGCGCGAACCACTGCCCCACGAGCTCCTCGCGCTTGTAGCCGGAGATGTTTTCCGCGGCGTGATTGACCGTGGTGAAGCGGCCGTTCGCGTCCAGCGTGACGATCGCGTCGGAAGCGGACTCCACCAGATGGCGGTAGCGCGCTTCGGAGCGGGCCAGGGTATCCTGGGCGCGTTTGGGCTCGGTGATGTCACGGAGGGTGGCGACGGTTCCAATCAGGTCGCCTTCCATGCGGAACGGTCCGCTCGAAACAGCGACGTCGCGCTCTTCGCCGGTTCGGTGATTGATGACGCGCGTTTCGTAGCGCTGCGGCTCGCCGGCAAGAACCTTGTCTTCACGTGCGGCGACGTGCGTCCGCTCAGCCGGCGCCACATGATCGGCGATGGCCTGTCCGACGATCTCGCTGATCTCCCACCCCAGCAACTCCGCACCAGCCTCGTTCGTCGCCAGCACCCGGCGGTCGATTCCGGTCACCACCACGGCATCGGGCAGGGCCGCAACGACGTCGGCTGCCGCCTGCAACAGGTCCAGCCGCGGGCGCTTGCCCGTAGTAGTCGCCCCGGTGCCCCGGGCCGGCGAGATCCGACGTGCTTTACTCACGCGTGATAAGACGCCTCCATCGAGACCTTCATCAGCTTGAGGCTTTCGAGGGCGACCTGCGTGACCTGCTCCGGGCTATCGCTGCCGCGTTTCACGCAATCCTTGATGATCTCGAGTGCATGAATGGGATGCTCGTCGTCGTACTTGGCGTGCTCTTCGAGCCACCAGCGGCCGCGTGGACCGATCTTCTCGTTTTTGGCGAGCCCCCGCAGTGCTTTTTCCGAGATTTTCTGGGCGACGCCCTCGACGGCGTAATTGGTCGCCGAAACCGCTTGCCCGAATTCCGCATTGCGGCACATGTCGGTCAAGTATGCATGGAATTTCTTGACCTCGGGGTTCATCGGCTCGGGCTCCTGGAACCGCTTCTTGTGCACGTTGAACCCGTCGCCCATGGCACGCCACATCGCGTCGTGCCGGCGCTCCACCCGGATGTTGTCGGTGAAGAACTCCCGCCCCATCGCGGGCGAGCGATCCAGCAGCATCTGCAGCCACTGCGGAAAGTCGCGAATGATGGGATAGAATCCGACCAGGAAGTTCTGGATTTGCCCGTCCACCAGTTGATTCTCGGACGCGTCGATGATAACGGGCGTATCGAGGATCGCCTGACGGCTCGGTTCCAGGGATGTATCGAAATCCGCGACCCAGGACGGGTGCGGGGTCACTTGCACTGCCATTGCAGCTCCTCTCCCGGGCGCGGGCGTGGGAACTATGGTCCAAGCGTCCGTGCAATGTACGGGTGAGCGTCGAACCTGCAAGCTCAAGTCCGATGGTGACTTGGCGCACATCCCAAAAATCACGCACTTGACACGATATATCGTAACAGAATATCGTCACGTAACATCTGACCAGAGGCAATGATGGGCGGGAAGTTCGGCTGGGAAGGGTTCCCATTCGGGTTCGGGCCGCGGGCGTGGGGTTTCCGAGGCGGTCCGCGAGGCGGTCGACGCCGCCAGTGGTTCGGCTCGGGCGACATGAAGTATGTGATCCTGAAGCTGCTGCGGGACAAGCCACGTCATGGGTATGAAGTCATGAAGGACCTGGAAGAGCGGATGCATGGGTGTTACTCGCCGTCGCCCGGCACCGTTTATCCGACATTGCAGTGGCTCGAGGACGAGGGTCTCGTCGTCGCGCGCGATGTGGAAGGCAAGAAGGTCTACGAGATCACCGACACAGGACGGGCATTCTTGGACGAGCACAAAGACACCGTCGAAGACATCTTCGATCGCGTGCGGGAGACGGTCGAGCGTACCGTCGGCGGCTCGATGGTGGAAGTGAACCGCGCCCTTGGGCAGCTGGTGAAGACGGTCTACCGCACAGGCTGGAAGGCTGAAGGCGATGACGCGCGCAAGCGCCTCGCCGAGATCTTGGCGAAGGCAGCCGCGGACATCGAAGAGTTGTCAAAGGCACCAGCAAGCAACGCATAACGCTGGTTTGTTACTGACGGGCCCTCAGCTCCTCGAGGGCCCGTTTCACGTACACGCGTGTCATCTGCTTGCGCCATGACAGATCAAAATCGGTGTTGTCCATCGGCTTGGATGGGCGGTATGCGGCATCGCTTGCAGTCGCGATCGTCTCGTCGGAGAGCGGCGCGCCTTTGAGAGCGGCGCCGGCCTCGGCGATCTCCTGTGGATAGGAAGCCACTCCTCCAAGGACGATGCGCGCATCAGCGACGTTCTTACCGTCCCAGCGAACCCACGCCGCAACGCCGAGCACGGGGAAGTCGAACGACCCGCGGCGACGGAGTTTGTGATAGACGGCGTCCCACCCGTTCGGCTTCGGCAGGCGCACGTCCACCAGAATCTCGTCCGGTTGCTTCGTGAGGTAATTGATTCCGTCGTTGTGATAGAACCGCCCCGCCGGCACCACGCGCTCCCCCTGTGGCCCGACGAGCCGATACTCGGCCCCAATCGCGACCATCACCGGCGCGACGTCGGATGAGCTGACCGCCCAACAGCGCGGCGACGACGGCGCCACCCAGCAGATGTGGCCGTCCTTTTTCATGCAGAAGTCGATCGACTTCCGCCACTCGTAACTCTGGTTGTAGTAGTTGCAGCGCGTATCGAGGCACAGGTTGCCGCCGAGTGTGCCCATGTTGCGGAGCAGCGGTGTGGAGACGAGGCGGGCAGCTGATGCGATGACGGAATGACGGAAGGACGGAAGGACGGAAAGTTGGCTCAGGGTCAGGCATGAACCGACCGTCATTCCGTCGTTCCGTCCTTCCGTCGCATTCAGTTCTGGGACTCCCATCAACGAAATGACCGTCTTCGGCTCCTGGTGCCGCCGTTTCATGTTCGGATACAGATCCGTGCCACCCGCGACGAACATCCCGTCGGGGCCGGCGTCGCCCTTCATGCGCAGGGCTTCGGCGAGGGTCCTTGGCTGGAGATACCGGAACGACGGGAGCCGCAGCATAAGTGGACCTTACGCTGCGGCTCTCCTCGCGTCCAGACTCAGTGCTCGACTCGACGCGCCAGGCCGATGCCGCGGACCGCTTCCGCGAGCCGCACGAACTCGGCGCGGTAGCCGTCCGGATCGCTGCCGCGCGCGTCACGCGCTGCGGCGATCACCCGACTCAAATCCGCCTTGCCGCGGAAGTCCGAGTTCCGCAGCAACAAGCCGAACTCGGCGACGGCCGCCTGAAACTGGAAGTCCGTCGATGGCGATTGGATGGCCGTGGCGAGGACGGGCTGTGACAGCAGCTTGCTGACGTCACCGTCCGGTTGCTTGTAGCGTACTTTGACGAACAACAGCTCGGGCCCCCCCCCGCTCCCCACGCCCCCCCCGCCACTCTGCTGCACGCTGCGCTGCTGATAGCGCAGGGAATCGGGCATGCGGATCGTCACGTCGGTATTCACGCCGACCGGCACGACTTCGTACAACGCCGTCACCGAATGTCCCGAGCCGACTTCGCCGGCATCCTTGGTGTCGTCGGTGAAGTCCTCGTTGCGCAGCAGCCGGTTCTCGTACCCGATCAACCGGTAGGCACGCACACGCGCCGGATTCCATTCGACCTGGATCTTTACGTCCTTCGCGACGGTGTAGAGCGTGCCGCCGAGCTCGTGCACCAGCACCTTCTGCGCCTCGCTGATGGTGTCGAGGTAGGCGTAGTTGCCGTTGCCCTTGTCGGCGAGCTTTTCCATCTTGGCGGCCTGCAGATTGCCTTCGCCGACGCCCAGCACCGTGAGGAAGACGCCGGTGCGGCGCTTTTCCTCGATCAGCTGCACCATCTCCGCATCGCTGGATGCGCCGACGTTGAAGTCGCCGTCGGTGGCGAGAATCACGCGGTTATTGCCGCCGCGTATGAAGTTGGCGACCGCTTCGTCGTAGGCGCGGCGAATCCCCTCGCCGCCCGCCGTGCTGCCGCCTGCTTCCAGCCGCTCGATGGCGTCGAGGATCTTGTCCTTCTGGTCCCC
>Ga0137418_10007282_pt1 | contig 10166 bp, 9 predicted proteins | sample CZODoug3_1_2_16f_FD_122242 | JGI IMG/M metagenome (GOLD analysis project Ga0137418, IMG submission 122242) | Vadose zone soil fungal communities from Angelo Coast Range Reserve, California, USA - CZODoug3_1_2_16fungal (Hybrid Assembly) | ecosystem: Environmental > Terrestrial > Soil > Vadose... | reverse complement strand
GCGCCCGTGATGCCGGCGATCGCCTTCAGCGCGGCGCGGCGCGTGAGGCGCCCCTCCTCGTAGTCTTCGACCGCTTCCTCCATCAGATAGCGCTGCAGCTCGTTCATGTTCACCTCTCCTTGTAGATCATTACGCTCCGAGCCAGGCTTTCGCCTCAGCGAGCAGCTTCTCGAGCGCTTCGCCACGCGCGGTCGGAAGGTTCGGATTCACCCGGGCGCCGTTCTTCGTCTGCAGATAGGCGAGATGGCGGTAGCCTTCCGGAAAGCGCGCGAGCAGCGCCGGGTCGAGCGAGATCTTCGCACCCGGATCGACCGGGTCGATGCGGTCCTTCTCGTAGATCACCGAGCGCCTCGCGATGCGCCAGACGCCATCGCGCTTCTCGACCCGGTCGAAGAAGCGGCCGGTGCACACCGCGTCGACTTCGACGCCGTCGAGCAGCGAGCGCACGTTGATCGACATGCGGGTCTGCGCGATCGCGCGAGTGCCCTCGATTTCCGCGACGGTGCCGCCCAGGAAATGCTGCGAGCGCGATCCCTTTCTCCAGGACGCCTCGCAGGATTCGACGAACGCGTCGAAGCTGCCGTCGAACCAGGTCGTGGTCATCGCGGCTCCCGGGTGCGCGGTCGCGCGCAGCCTGCCCCAGTCTCCGGTGTCGCGCGCGAGCGCCCAGCTCTGCATGAGCGCGGAAATCGCAAGTTGGTCCTGCAGATCCGGCATGCGCTCACTCGGGCTCGATGCCCGCCTTGCGGAGCAGCCCCGTCCATTTGGCCACTTCGGCGCGCACGAACGCCTCGGTCTCGGCGGGCGCGATGCGCAGGCTCCTGCCGCTGCCCATCTCCAGGCGCGAACGCACGTCGGCCGAGCGCGTGGCGCGGTCCACCTCGGCGCGCAGGCGCTCGACTATTGCGCGCGGCGTGCGCGCGGGGGCAAACAGGCCGAACCAGGTCTCCATCTCCAGGTCGACCACGCCGGTTTCGATGAGCGTGGGAAGCTTCGGCATGGTCGGCGCGCGCTCGCGGCTCGACACCGCCAGAGCCTTGACCTGCCCGGACTCGACGTAGGGCCGGGTGGTCGTGGTGTTGTCGTAGAACAGATCCACGCGGCCCGCGAGCAGGTCCTGGTACACGGGCTGCGCGCCCTTGTAAGGCACCTTGACGATGTCGACGCCGGTGAGCGCGGCGATGATGGCCGCGCCGATGTACTGCCCGGTTCCGGGGCCGCTGGTGCCGATGTTGAGCTTGCCGGGATTCGCTCGCGCATACGCGATCACCTCCGCGAGGCTCGCGAGCGGCAGGTCCTTGCGCGCGACCAGGGTGTAAGAGTGGCTGACAACGAGGCCTGCGCAAGTGAAGTCGGCGAGCGAATCGTAGCCCGGCTCCCTGTAAAGTCCCATGTTGAGCGCGATGTTCGAAAGCCCCCCGACGACGAGGTTGTAGCCGTCGGGCGCGGAGCGCGCGACGAGCTGCGTGCCGACGAGCGTGCCGGCGCCGGGGCGGTTCTCGACCACGAAGGCCTGCCCCGTCTGCTCGCCCAGCTTCTGCGCCAGCACACGCCCCACCAGATCGAACCCGCCGCCCGGGGCGGAGGGAACGACGATGCGCACCGGGCGCGAGGGGTAATCCTGGGCCAGCGCCGCGGAGAGCGCCGAGAAAGCGGCCAGGGCGCAAAGCGCCCGGCGCAGCCGCGAACTTCCGAAATTCGGCATGGCTTTCATATTAGAATACCGCGGCGTTTTTCGCACACTCCCGATCCGGACCCATTATTCGCCACGCCCGCTTGCCGCGCGTCTTCGTCGCCTGCGCTCTTGCGCTCGGCGCAGCCGCCGCCCCGCCCGCGGCCGCGACGAGCGACTTCCTCGCGGACATCATCGAGCACGGCAGCGCCGGCTGGGGAATGGTCTCGCGCTTCGAGCAGTCGCCTTATCGCGGGGGCGGCGTGCGCATCGATCTTCTGCCCCTGTACCTCTATGAAGGAGAGTACGCCTACCTGCACACCTACCGCGCGGGGCTCAAGCTCGATTTCGGGTCCGGCAGGCGCGCGGCTGCTTTCCTTTCGCACCGCTTCGAGAGCTTTCCCGTCGAACAGATCCCGGCGAGCCTCGCGGGAATGTCCACGCGCACTCCCGGAACCGATTTCGGGCTGAGCTACGAGCAGCGTTTCGACTGGGGCCATGGGTTCGTAGAGGTCCTTCGCGACGTGTCGGGCAACTCGGGCGGAACCGAATGGCGGCTCGGAGCCGCGACTGAGTGGTGGCGCGGGCGGCTGATGCTCGCCCCGTACTTCATGCTGTCGGCCCGCGACGCCCGGCTCAACGACTACTACTACGGCGTGAACGCCTCCGAGGCGGCGGCGGATCGTCCCGCCTACCAACCCGGGGGCGGTCTCAACGGAAGCGTCGGCGTGAACGCGCGCTACGATCTCACCGCCACCTGGCATTTTCTCGCGGGCATGTCCGCAACGCTCTGGTCGAGCGGCGTCCGCAAGAGCCCGATCGTCGAGGACCGCGTGCAGCTCGCGGCATTCGGCGGCCTCGCGTACGAATTCACGCCGACGCCGCGAAAGAGCCCTTCGGACAGCGTGCCGCTCACCTTCAAGATCCTGCACGGCTGGTCCAGCCCTTGCAACCTTCTGCCCATCATGGAGCTGCGCTGCACGTCGACCAGCTCGGACGATCACACCACGATTGATTCCTTTGAGATCGGGCGGCCTTTCGTCGAAAGCCCGCACGGCTGGCCCGTGATGATCGCCTGGTACGTCGGTTTGCTGCGCCACGAGGAGCGCGAGTTCCAGCCGGACTTCCTGCAGGTCAATCTCTACCTGAAGGCTTTCTACTGGGGTTTCCCATGGAGCGGGCGCGTGCGCACGCGCATCGGCTTCGGCGGCGGCCTCTCCTATGCGCAGGCGGTGCCCTACGTGGAAGCGAGGGACCAGGCGGCGCGCGGCCGCAATACTTCGAAGCTGCTGCAATACCTCGATCCGACCATCGACGTAAGCGTCGGCGATCTCTTCGGGGCGAAAAACCTGCGCGAGACTTATTTCGGACTGGGAGTCAGCCACCGCTCGGGAATGTTCGGGATGGCCCAGCTCTTCGACAACGTCAACGGCGGATCGAACTACATCTACACCTACGTCGAGTGGAGGATGTGACCCAGGCAAATCCCCTGCTCGTAGAGGAGGGGTGCCCCGAAGGGGCGGGGTGGTCAGGTTTCTTCCCGCCAGAAGCCGAGCGCTTCCTGCGCCGCCCGGTCGGAGTAGCTGAAGATCACGCAGTCGGTGGCAGCCGAGAAGCGGTAAGTCTCCCAGGACGGAACGACGAAAACGTCGTGCGCGGCGAACTCGAGATGCGCCGCGCCGACATGAACGCCGCCCTTCCCTTCGACCACGCAGTACACCGCGCCGTCGGTGCTGCGATGCTTGCTGCCGGTGAATCCCGCGGGCAGCCATTGCATGAAAACCGCCAGGGTCGAGAAAGGATCCTTGCCAGTGTCGCGATTGGTATAGCGCAACTTCCAGCCGTGCGACGGATGCGGATCGCCGTTGCGCGACATCTGCTCCAGGTTCGCGCGCGTGCGCTCATAGGGGAATGACAGGAAGCTCTCGCTCCTGGGCCGCGCCGCGCGCTGCCTCTCTTCGGGATAGTCCTCGCGGAAGTGCGCGCCGAAAAGATTCGCGAACGCCGTGTCCAGGCCGTCCAGCCACACCACCGGTGCCGAGCCCTCGTTGCCGTGGTCGTGCCACGCCCAGCCGGGCGTGACGACGAAGTCGCCCGGACGCATCGGGATGCGCTCGCCGTCGACCGCGGTGTAGGCGCCCTCGCCTTCGACGATGAGGCGCAGCGCGTTCGGCGTATGGCGGTGCGTGGGCGCGATCTCCCCCGGGAGGATCGCCTGCAACCCCGCGAAAAGCGCCGGCGTGATGAAGGTCGTTCCCGCGAGCGCCGGGTTCTCGAGCATGAGCACGCGCCGCTCGGCCTGCTTCGCCGTGATCAGCTCGCAGGCGCGCATGAGCAGCGGCCGCGTGTCGCTCCAGCGCCAGATCGCGGCCCGGGCGTCGGTGCCAGCCTTTAGGCGCATCACGCGTTCCCAAAGCGGCTTCAAACCGAGCGCGGAGATGTCCTTCGAGAAGCGCGCGAGATCCGAATTCACGACGGCGGACACGTCGTTTCCCTCTACGCCGCCGAGAGCGCCTTGCCCAGGCGCGTCCGATTGTGCGGGCGCGTCCAGTCGAACCTGGGGACCTTCGGAATAATGTGGCTGGGGTTGACGCGGTCGATACTGTAGTAACCGGTGACGATGTGATCGAGCTTCACCGTCTCGGATACGCCCGGAACCTGGTACAGATCGAGCATGTAGTTGTATAGATTGTCGTAGCTCGCGAGCGGCCGCCAGGTGCACTTGAACACGTGATGATAGGCGGCGTCGAAGCGCACCAGGGTCGGGAAGAGGCGCCAGTCGGCCTCGGTCAGCGTGTTCCCGACCAGGTAGCGCCCGCCCGCGAGGCGCTGCTCGAGCGTGTCGAGCCCCGCGAACACCTTTTCCACGGCCTCGTCGTAGGCGGCTTGAGTCGCCGCGAAGCCGGTCCGATATACGCCGTTGTTGAGGTGCTCGTAGACGAATTCGTTGACGAGGTCGATCTCGCCGCGCAGTGCCGGCGGATAGTAGTCGCCCGGCTTCGCGCCCACGCCGTCGAAGGCGTTGTTGAACATACGGACGATCTCGGAGGATTCGTTGTTGACGATGGTCTTCCTCTTCCTGTCCCACAGGGTCGGCACGGTGCAGGTGCCGGTGTAGCCGGGCTTCGCCAACGCGTACACCTGGTGCAGCCACTCGCAACCGTTGATCTCGTCGCGGCTTGCGCCGGGAAATCCCTCGTGGAAGCGCCAGCCCTCCCTTCGGTCATCGGGTCGCGCCGAGGCGATCGAGATCATCCCCTCGAGCCCTTTGAGCTTCCTGAAGATCAGCGTGCGGTGCGCCCAGGGACAGTTGTAGGCGATATAGAGGTGATAGCGTCCGGGCTCGGCCTTGAAGCCCGACGAGCCGTCCGCGGTGATGAAGTTGCGGAACTGGCTCTCCGGACGCACGAAGCGGCCGGCGACCTCGGCAGGGCGCCGGTCGGTCCACTTCCCGTCGATCAGCATCCCCATCGGCTGCGGCTCACTCCACCTTCGCGCCCGAGATCTTCACGGCCTTCGCGTAGCGCTCGGCGTCCGCCTTCAAGAGCTTCGCCCACTCGTCTCCCGGAGCGCCGATGGGGTCGATGCCGAGGTTCTTCATGCGCTCGACGATGTCGGGGAGCTTCACCACCTGCGCCACGTCGGCGCCGAGCTTCAGCATGATCTCGCGCGGCGTTCCGTTGGGCGCGAACAAGCCGAAGGTCGGCGCGAAATCGAACCCGGGAATCGTCTCGGCGATCGCCGGCACGTCCGGGGCGAGCTCGGAGCGCTTCAGCGAGTTGATCGCGAGGAGCTTCACGCGTCCCTCCTTCGCGTGGGCGGCGAGCGTCGGATATCCCGAGAGCACCATGGGCACCTGCCCTCCGACGAGGGCCGGAACGCTCTGCCCCGTGCCCTTGTAAGGGACGTGCACCATGTCGAGGTTCAGCGACGCCGCGAGGTACGCCATGCACAGGTGATGCGTGCTGCCGATGCCCGAGGAGCCGTAGCTGTACTTGCCCGGCTCGGCCTTGACGAGCGCGATCAGCTCCTGGAAGGAATTGGCCTTGACCGACGGGTGCACGGCCAGAAACAGCGGCGCGCGCGCGGTGAGCGAGACGGGAATGAGATCCTTGTCGGCGTCGTAGGGAAGCCTGGAATACAGGAAAGGGTTGATCGCGTGGGTCGAGTTGTCCGTCATCAGCAGCGTATAGCCGTCCGGCGCCGCCTTCGCCACGTATTCCGCGCCCAGGATGCCGTTCGCCCCGGGCTTGTTCTCCACGACGAACTGCTGGCCCCAGCGCTCGGAGAGTTTTTGCCCGATGAGGCGCGCGATCGTGTCCGGCAGACCGCCCGGCGAATAGCCCACGACGACGCGCACGGGCTTTTCCGGGTAATTTTTCGCGCCCTGGCCGAGGACGGTCTGCGCGGCACACAGCGCGGCGAGTCCGGTGAGACGAACCAGACGGCCAAATGACGAATTCACGGACTCCCCTGTACCGGCGAAAGCCGAATGTTACTACGTCGAAACGTCGTGATCGAAAAGATCACGCGGACCGCCAACCGTCCGTTCCTGAGGAAGCGCCTCGGGGTAGCCGAACCCCGAGGTGGTATTCTATGATTTCAGCGACAAGACCTTGAGGGGGCAGTCGGGGACTGCGTCGCGCCAGGCAACAATGCTGCGACCGGTCATGGTCTTCGTTTCGGAGGAGATCGGATTGGCGAAGGAACGAGACATCGTGAAGAGCCAGCCACCGCTTTTCACCACGATGGAGATGAGTCCCTACCTGGATCTGGCCGCGAACAAGGCCGAGACGGAGGAACTATTCCATTGGCCCGCTCCGCCCTACTTCGAGTTCATCCGAGGCGGGGGCCGCCAAGGTCCGGAACAATGCCTGCTGATCTTCAAGGACGGCACAAAGGCGGCCGGCCGGTTGGTGGATTTTCGGCCGGACGAGGCGCTGCTCAAGTTTCAGCCGACCGACGCAAATGTCGGAATCAGCGTCGCGTTTTCCAGTCTCCTCGGTCTGCGGTTGCTTGGGCTGATCCAACTCAAACCCGAGGGGCGCCCCCTTGGAGTGGCCGAAGAGGAAATGTTTGCGCCGTCCGAGCGCCAGCCGTTCAATGTGGATCTGGTCAACGGGAAGAAACTCCAGGGCGAAACAATGGGGTTTGTCGATGCGCTCTGCGGACTGTTCCTGTATTTGCCGGAGGAGGATTCAGGCGTGACGCGGTGGTTCGTGCCCGCACAGGCGATACAAGCCAGCAGCATCGGCGCTCCCATCGGGCAGATGCTGATCGATCAGAACCTCGCGTCGCCCGAGTCGGTGGAAGCGGCGCTGAGGAAGCAGCGGGAACTGCGGGCGCAAAAGCTCGGGGAATACCTGACCGAGAGCCAGATCGTCGCGCCGGATCAGCTTGCGGCAGCGTTGAAACACCAGAATACCCGCCCGGTCCTGAAGCTGGGCGAATCACTGAAGGAGCTGGGTTTCCTGACCGAGTCGCAGTTGGAGGAAGCGCAGAAGATCCAGTCCCAAAATCGCAAGATGCCGCTTGGGCAGATCCTGTCGAGCCTGGGAATCGTGAATTCCGAAGTGATCAAGGCGGTAATGGCGCATAAGCTGGGAATTCCGTTTGTCAATCTGCGCAAGTTCAGAGTCGCGCCGGAAATCCTCAGCAAGATCCCGGCGCGTGTCGCATACCGTTACCAGATCGTTCCAATGTGCGAGTCGGGAGGCGGCCTTGTCGTGGCGAGCGAAAATCCGCTGGGCAAGACCAGCCTGGACGAGCTCCGCTTCATAACCGGCCAGAAGATGATCCCGGTGATGGCCTCTGAAGACGACGTCCGGTATGCGCTCGAGAACCATTACGGCGCGGCCTGGCGCGCCGGGAGCGTAGCGCACGCGAAGCCCGGCCGAAGCGGCGGTCGCAGTCCTGACGCGTTCGCAGTTTCCCCTGCGGCGGGGGGTGATATCGGAATAGAGGAACTCACATCCCGCCTGGCTGCAGAAACCGGCGAACTCGAGTTGGGCGAACAGCACATCGAGAGCGATAGCACGCTCGTGCAGCTCGTCAACAAGATAATTATCGACGCCATCGAGAAGAAGGCGTCGGACATTCACATCGAATCCAACCCGGGCGAAACGGGCACGCGCATCCGTTTCCGCAAGGACGGAGCGCTGGTTGACTATCTTGACCTTTCGTCCAGGTTCCGCAGGGCCGTGATTTCCAGAATCAAGATCATGAGCCAGCTCGACATCACGGAACACCGCAAGCCCCAGGACGGCAAAATCGATTTCAGCCACTTCGGTCCGATGAAGATGGAGCTGCGGGTGACCACCGTTCCCACGAAAGAAGGCCTGGAAGACATCGTGATGCGCGTGCTCGGGACGGCCACGCCTGTCCCCATCGAGCAGGTGGGCTTCGACGCGCAAACTCTGGCGGCCTTGAAGCGGCTGATTTCCAAGCCGCAGGGGCTGATCCTCGTGTGCGGCCCGACGGGGTCGGGAAAGACCACAACGCTCCACTCCTTGCTCGGATTCCTCAACACGTCGGAGTTCAAGATCTGGACGGCGGAGGACCCGATCGAAATCACACAGGCCGGACTGCGCCAGGTCCAGGTCAATCCCAAGATCGGCTGGACTTTTGCAGCTGCGATGCGCAGCTTCCTGCGCGCTGACCCCGATATCGTCATGGTCGGTGAAATGCGCGACGCGGAAACGACGAAGATCGGCATTGAGGCGTCGTTGACGGGGCACCTTGTACTGTCGACCTTGCATACGAACAGCGCACCGGAGTGCATCGTGAGGCTGCTCGACCTGGGCATGGATCCGTTCAATTTCGCAGACGCACTGCTCGGCATCCTGGCGCAACGGCTGACCCGGCGCCTTTGCCCGGTGTGCAAGGAAGCGTATATACCGACGTCGGCGAATCTCGACGAGCTCCTCAGGGAATACTGCGTCGAGACCTCGCTCGACGCGGCGAAAGTGATGAAGGGCTGGCGCGAGCGCTACACCGGCCGGGACGGCAAGATCACCCTTTACCGCGCCCGCGGCTGCGATCGCTGCGATCGGACCGGATATCAGGGGAGAATGGGGCTTTACGAGCTGCTTGTGGGCGACGCGACCGTGAAGCGCCTGGTGCAGTCGCGGGCCCCCGTAGTGGACGTAAAGAGCGCGGCGGTGGCGGCGGGCATGCGGACCCTCAAGCAGGACGGGATCGACAAAATCCTTCAGGGCCTCACCGACATGGTCCAGGTCCGCGCGGTCTGCGGTTGACCGCAGGTCCCTAGTTCCCCTCGGCGGTCTTGGGCGCCGCCCCCGGGTTCCATTGACCGCGCCGCATGCGCGTGATCTTCACCGACTGGAACAAACCGGCTTTCCGAAACGGCTCTTCGGCGGAAAACTTCTCCGCCGCCTCGCGGCTAGTCACATTGACGATGAACACGCTGCCGGTCCGCGTCTTGCCGTCTTCGGCGAGCGTTCCTCCGGCGAGCACGACGATGTTCTTGTGGCGCTCCAGATAGGCCAGGTGCGCCTCCCGCGTCGCGTCGCGGATCGGCGTCGCCTCGCTGGCGGGCCGGTCTTCGTTGACCATGATGTAGAGCATGTTCCTCCCTCCTTTATCGAGCCTGTTCGGCGAAGAGCCGCTCCGCGTTGCGAAAAGCGATTCTCTCGGCGGCTTCGCGCGGCAGCTGGGAAAGCCAGGCGCGGTATCCGGCGATTATCTGGGCGTAAGCGTCCCAGCGCTCGGTGATCCAGGTGTCCGAACCGAGCAGAAAGCGGTCGGAATATTTTTCGAATAAGCGCCTCCACTCGGGCGTGAGCTTCCCCTCGCCTCCGGTGATGCCCGAGCGGTAGGAAAGCTCGCCCATCAGGGCGGGATAGCGCGCGAAGTACTGCTCGAGCTTTTCCGCCGGGGTGCCGAATCCCGTGTGTGCCCAGATGATTTTCACTTTCGGGTTGTGCGCGAACAGCCGCTCGATCGCTTCGTCGTCGGAATGCGCATGGATGACGAAGTCCTTCGCCGCGGCGAGATCGACGATGCGCTTCACCTGCGCTTCGCCCGCGTCCGCACCGTGGAGATGGAATTCGCCGATGCCGCGGTAATAGCCGCGCTTCATCTCCGATTCGATGAGCGCGTAGATCTTCGGGTCGCGGAACCAGGTCTGCACGTCCGAGCGCACGATATAGGGACGGATGAACGGCACCACGCGGATGTCTTTCGCCTTCGCCTCGAAGAGCGCGCGCGTCCCGTCGTTGGGCCGGCTGTTGGCGAGAATGCCCTTCACGCCGTTCTTCCTGAAGACCTCTAGCGCCCGCGCGACCGGGTAGCGCGCGGTGGCCTCCTCGTTGTAGTGCAGGTGCGCATCGAAGACCGGCAGGGGCTCGGCCGCGCGCGCGGCCGCCGAAAGAACGAGCCAAAACAGCAGCACCGGCGCCTTACTCCGCATCGCACCCGCCCTCAGACCATCTTCTCCGGCCGCACCCACTGATCGAACTGCTCGGCCGTGACG
>Ga0137418_10007280_pt1 | contig 10166 bp, 7 predicted proteins | sample CZODoug3_1_2_16f_FD_122242 | JGI IMG/M metagenome (GOLD analysis project Ga0137418, IMG submission 122242) | Vadose zone soil fungal communities from Angelo Coast Range Reserve, California, USA - CZODoug3_1_2_16fungal (Hybrid Assembly) | ecosystem: Environmental > Terrestrial > Soil > Vadose... | reverse complement strand
CAGGCAGAGCGACATGAGCCGGATACCGAGCCGAGCAGCGAGCAGCCAGACGTCGCGGCACCGTCCGTTGCGGCCGACTCGAGTCGTCCGGACCTCAGCGATCCGGACGCTCTGCGCGCGGCGGTCGAATCGGTTCTGTTCATCTCCGACGCGCCGGTCACGGTAACTGCCCTGGCGGCTGGCCTGCATCGACCCGAGCCCGAGATCGAGGCCGCGCTGTCGTCGCTGACCCAGTTGCTCGATGAGCGAGGAAGCGGGATCGAGCTGCGCGAGATCGGCGAAGGCGTGCGACTGTACAGCCGTCCCGAGCTCGCCGGCTGGATCGAGTCCTTCCTCATGGACGGTCAGCGAGTGCGGCTGACCCAAGCGGCGCTCGAGACGCTTAGCGTCATTGCGTATCGGCAGCCGGTGACCCGCTCGCGTATCTCGGCGATTCGCGGGGTCAACGTGGACGGCGTCGTTCGGACACTGATCACCCGCGGACTGATCACCGAGGTCGGCGCCGACCCCGACACCGGCGGTGGCCTGTACCGAACGACCGAGCTGTTTCTCGAAAAGATGGGCCTGCGATCACTTGACGAGCTTCCGTCTCTTGCTCCACTACTGCCTGAGCTGAGCGGACTCGAAAGCGACGAACTGTCAGGTTGACGGTGAGACATGCCTGACGAGGGTATCCGTCTGCAGAAGGTTCTGGCCGCCGCCGGCCTCGGGTCGCGGCGCGCGTGTGAAATCCTGATCAGTGCCGGGCGGGTCGAGGTCGACGGTGTGCTCGTCACGCAACTTGGCGCGCGAGTCGACCCGCAGACGGCTGTGATCCGGGTTGACGGCGCGCGCATCGAGGTCCGGGACGACTTCGTATATCTGGCGCTGAACAAGCCGCGGGGCGTGTTGAGCGCGATGTCGGATTCGCGGGGGCGTCAGACCGTGGGGGACCTGGTCGCAGACCGCGAGCGTCTGTTTCATGTAGGCCGTCTCGACGCCGACAGCGAGGGATTGCTCCTGCTCACCAACGACGGCGATCTGGCGCACCGGTTGATGCATCCCTCCTTCGAGATCGTGAAGGTCTACCTCGCCACGGTCGAGGGAGTTGTGAGCCGCGAGGTCGGCCGGCGGCTGCGGGCCGGGGTCGACCTGGAGGACGGTCGGGCCCGAGCGGACCGCTTCCGGGTCGTGGACTCGACGCCGGAGCGCAGCCTGGTGGAGATCGCCCTGCACGAGGGGCGCAAGCACATCGTTCGCCGAATGCTCGCTGAGGTCGGTCATCCCGTTCAACGGCTGGTCCGCACGTCGATCGGCCCGGTGCGGCTCGGGGGCCAGCGCGCTGGCGAGATCCGCTCCCTGACCCGGTCAGAGGTCGGGGAGCTTCGTGACCTTGTCGACAAAGCGGTATAGCTTCTAACGGTCTTAGCCGTAGGTCTGTGTAGAGCCAAACCTGTAAGACGGCATAGATATAAGAGTCTGAACCGATCCAGAGATAAAACGGTTAACCGCCATAGCGCTTAGATGCTTAAAAGCTTAAGCATCTAAGCGGTTGAACGATGTGCGGATATACAGCTTAAACTGTTAATCAGTTAAAGGATTTAGAGCTTAAGAGCTTGGGATCTTAAACGGTAAAGTGCTTAGACGCTGTGGTGTCTTGGAGATCAGTCGGTTCATCGCTGAACACATTTAGCTCTGTGCGGGCTAAACGATTTGCTGGTGTAACGATAGATCGTCCGGCGCGGAACGCCCCGAGGTTTGTCGCTAAATCCCTAAAGCCATAGATCGCGCAATCTCGCGGCTCAGGCCCAGGAACGCGGGCCCCTGTGGCTCTGGGCTGCCGTCCTCAACTATAGGCCCGAGGTTCTCCGGTGCGCGCGATCGAGCGCCCCCCGGCTGGGGTGAGTGGTCGCAGCGGTGATCCAGCCATGCGCGGTCCGCGCTCGCCGATCCGGTCGTGAGTCGATCTAGTCGTGTGTCGGTCTGCCGGCGTGCCGGTACGGCACCTCGTTGACTTGCCGCGTTGGGGAGATGGCGGCTCAGCGATGTGGCAGTTGACGGACCTGACACCTCGCCGATCTGCCGATACCTCGGCAGGCCGTCATCTCGATTGCGGCAGCGTGGACGCCGAAGGCCCTCATCGCTAAGTCGACAAAGATTTAAAGCGTGTCGTTGCTTAGATGCCGTGTCGGTGAAGCTCTAAGCTGCTGAAGACATGTCTCGGCTTACCGGCCTAGCGTGAAAGCGCGTTCTCGATGAAGGGTGGCGGCGTCAGCGTGGCAACGGTTCGGGCGGTGCGCGGCGCTATCCAGGTGGACAGCGATGATCGCGAGGCGATCCTCTCCGGGACAGCTGAGTTGATCACCGCGATCCTCGAACGAAATCAGATCCGACCGGTCGAGCTGATCAGCATGGTCTTCACCGCGACCCCTGACCTGACGGCCGAGTTCCCGGCGTACGCGGCGCGTCAACTCGGTCTGACCGATGTGCCCTTGCTCTGCGCCTCTGAGATCGGTGTTCCCGGGGCGATGCCGCGGGTACTCCGGGTGCTGGCGCACGTCGAGTCCGAGCGCCCCCGGAGCGAGATCAGGCACGTGTACCTGGGCGGGGCAGCGAAGCTACGGACGGATCTCCCCCAATGAGTCATCTCCCCGCATCAGCCACAAAGCGCGCCGAATCGGGCTGGAGACAGGCCCCGACCGCATCCTCCGGCGACGCCGGTCGGCCCGGCCCGGGCCAGCCGGCGTCAGGTGCGGTTAGGCGCGGCGACCACGGACGGTGCTCAACGCAGGCAATCCTCCGGCCCTGTGCGGGGCACGCGGCGACCGAAGCCGGGAAATTGGTTGAATCCGGCTGGCCGGTGAGACACCAGCTGTACGTCAGCGATCCAGTCGGCGTGGTACTGGCGCTGCCGTTCAGGGCGGCGATTCCCGAAACAACGGATATCGTTGCACTTCCAACGGTGCCGCCGCTGGTGGTCGAATGCGTAGTTATTGACGTTGTCGACGTTTGCGCGAACTGAATACCCTGCGATCCCAAAGTGTTTGCAAGACTGGCGGTCGGCGCGGAGTTCGATACCGTAAGAAGCTGGGTAATGCTGCTCGAACCTAGCCCGGAGGCAGTAAGCTGGACGCTGTACTGGTTTCCCGCTGCCGCCAGAGGGACATTTAGCCTGGCCGCCGTACCGCAAGATTTGGTCACGTCGAGCGTTGCGGAGCCATCAAGCGTGGTGCCGTTAACACCCCCTGGCGGGGTAACCTGCCACCGACACGTTACAGCGTTCGTTACTGGAGTTCCCAATCCACCGTATGTGCTGCTGCTAGACAAGAAGATGTTTCCGAAGCTGGGGGTGAACGTCACGAAAGTGTGGCCGCTTGGGCTAAAATTCGCGCTGATCGGCGCCTCACTCACTACTAAGGTTCGCTGCACTGCGTCGCTCGTGATCCCGTCATCCGCGTGGAGTTGAACTACGTATGTTCCCGTGTTAGGGACATTCAGCGAGGTGATCGCAGAGGCAGCATTCGAGAAGACCGGCAGGTCCCCGTTTGGCCCGGCCGGGCCAGGTGTAGAGCACGCCCCGCAGTTGGTCGAGCGTGAGGTTGGTGACGAACACCTGTCCTACCTGCGGGATGAGGATGAAGCCCTCGCGGGTTACCGGGAGGCTGTAGGTGCGCTCCAAGTCACCCGTCAGGATCAACACCAGTTGGTCGCCCGGTCCCAGCTTGTAATCTGGGGGCACCGGCCCGGCGAGGACCGGCAGGAACTGGGTTGTGCTACGCCGGAAGACGTCCACTCCGAAGACGTAGTTGCCGACTGCCAACGACTCGGCATGCTGCGAGTCGGCCCGCATGCGGATCAGTCCGGTATCCACGCGAATGGAGTCGGCGCGGAGCGTGGGCAGGGGGCCGAGGCCGAGGGATTGGATCGCCGTCAGCTCCAGCAGTCCCGGCTGCGGGCCCGCTTGCCCTGCCTGTGCTGGGCCGAGGTACGCGTCGAGCAGGCCGGCCGGGTATCCGGAGGCGGCGAGCCGCGCCCGAACCTGCTCGGGGGTGAGCCCCGACGCTTCGAGGCGTCGCCGGATCGAGTCGGCCAAGCCGGGGTTTTGGAGCGCCGCTTGCTGTAGCGCTTGTTGAGACTGTCCGGAAGGCGGCAACTGAGGTACTTGGGCCGCGCTGGCAGCCACCACCAGGGACCCAAGAATCAGCGAGCCAACAAGAGGCAGCGCGGGGAGGGCAACCCTCTCCCGAGGACTTGCGTTGCACGTCACCGCGAGGCTTTCCCTCAAGGGCTGTAGGGAACAGGACGCGTAACATGCCGCCTAAGTCACGACCCGTCAAGCTATTGAGGATTCGGCAGGGCGCCGCGGAAGGATCGCTCTACCGCAGCGCGTGCTCGTAATGCACGCGATAGGTGAGCCCGACCGACCCGACAAAATGAGTGGCACTCGCTCCGGTCACGTGGCCGTCGTTATGGACGAAGTGAACGCCGCCGTTCGCGACCACACCCCAGTTGGACCGCTGCCAGCTGCCGCCGAGCGCCACCCGAATGGTGCGCTCCACTACACCCTGCAAAATGGTCGCGGTGGTGGGGTAGTCCGGCACGAGCGGATGGGGCAGGCGAGGGTCGCCCTCCCCCTGGCGCAGCAGCGTCAGCTCGGGCTCGAGCAGCGCGCCCGACCGCGTGAGGATGCCCACCTTCAGCGTGGCCTGGTCGTAGTCCGCGAAGTTGCGTCCCGTGCCGAGCCCGTGAAACAGCGGCACCTGCAGGTTGTCTTCGTTGCGGTAGGTGAGGTTTGCCACCTGGGTGTAGAACAGCGTCCAGGCGGCGGCGGGGCCTCGCAGCCTGCCCTTGGCGCCCACCGTGAACGCATAGCTCGTCGGCTTCCGGTCGGTCGCGGTCTTGCGGGAGACCTGGATGTCGTCGAGCATGAACTGCCCGAACCACGTGGTGCCGGCGTGGCGCTCGAAGTCGAACCCCACAAAGCTGTTCGCGTTGGTGCCGGTGCTCCCCTGCCGCAGGGCACTGACGGTCGCGACGTTCAGGTACCACGGCTCGAGCTGGCGGCCCACGCCCGAGAGCACGGAGGCTTCCCACAGGGCGACGGTCCAGCGCCCCCGCGGCCTGAGCCACAGCCGATGGTAGATCATGTAGCGGTTCACGATCGCGCCGCTCGTGTCGGTGCGAGAGTCGAGCTGCGTGGCGATGGCCGCTAGCTGCACGCTCTGGGTGCCGATGCTCAGGTACAGGTGGTCCATGCTGTAGGGATCGTCCGAGAGCAGGACACCTTGGATTCCGCTGGGCCCCCAGTTGCGGTCGAGGATACCGAAGAACAGCTCGCCATGCCGCCACTGCCCGCTGAGGTACCCTTCCTCCCACCGCGTCGCGTTGTCGCCTGTGGCGGTCCAATCGGGGTCGAACTGCAGCCGCGTATCCACGGTGGGATGGCTGACGCCCACGAACGGCCCGAACGCGAGCAGCACCTGGCCCGAGCCGCTCGCGAACCCGCGGCGAACGGCCTGACGCGGCGGCACGCCGCGGCCCATCTCGAGCGGATCTCGCATCGTGTAACTGGCGGCCGCGAGCCCCGCGCCCAGTTCGACGCGATAGCGGGCTCCCTGGACTTGCGGCCGGAACTCGCGGCGCAAGCGGCGGACCGTGGCCCGTGCGGCGTCGCCGAGACGGAGCGTATCGGCCGCCTCGAGGGCGAGTACCAGGTCGGACTGCTTGAGAGGCCGCGTGAGCGGCGTCGGATCCGCGATGACACCGCTCGAGATCAAGTATTCGACGTACGGCATCGCCCAGTGGCCCAGTGGGACGTAGGGCGACGCGGTCTGCGCGGCGAGAGGTGCGGCGCTGAGCGAGGTTGCGACGAGCAACAGGGCGCCGGCAGCGCGCATAGGGGCGGGAATGTCGCCCCGCCTCCCGGGTCGCGCAACCGCGCGTCCTGCGGCCTCCCCACCACCGCCGCGGGCCGTCGGCCCGGGGTTTAGGGGAGACAGGCCTCCGTAGGTAGTGCGGTCACAACAACACCACGTGGACCGTCTTCGTGGCCGAGCCGCGCCCGCCGTGCGCATCGACCACGGTCACGGTGAGCTGGTAGTCGTGTCCCAAGAGCGTCACGGGATACGAGTGCGAGCCGCCGATCGACCCCTCGCTCGACGCCGTGCGCGTGTCGGACGTGCCGTCGCCCCAGTCGATCGTGACCGTCCATGGTCCATCATGGTCCGGATCGCTGAATCCTGCTCCGCTCAGCGAGAACAGCGCGCCGATCAGCACGGTTTGCTCACCCCCGGCGGTCACGCTGGGCGGCTGGTTGGGCGCCGTGCACGTGAGGGTGAAACTCGCCTGCGCCGTGCCGCCGGCGGGGACGGGCACCGTCTGCGGGTTCGCCTCGCTCGCGCTGCAGTTCGCCGGGATCCCGTTGAGCTGCACGGCGTGATTGGCCGCCGTGAGCCCGGTGTAGGTCGTGCTGGTGTTGAGGCCGAGGCTGCGGCTTTGACTGCCGTCGACGGTCACGGTGTAGCCGCTCGGTTGGTTGGGGCCCGACGTGGCGGTGGTGACGGTGAGGCTGCCGGTCAGCGCCGTGCAGCTGATCGTGAACGCGGCCGTCGCGGTCCCGCCGGCCGTTACGGTGACGGTCTGCGACGTCCCGCCGCTCACGCTGCAGTTGCTGGGTGCTCCGCTGAGCGTGACGGTGTGACTGCCGGTCGCAAGCCCGGGGAACGTGACGTTCCCGGTGGCGCCAATCGTTTGACTACCCCCGCCGCTCACGGCGACGGTGTAGCCGCTCGGCTGATCCGGGCCCGACGTGGTCGTGCTGACCGTGAGGCTGCCGGTGAGCGCCGTGCAGCTGATCGTGAACGCGGCGCTCGCCGTCCCCCCCGCCGTCACCGTGACCGTCTTCGAGGCCCCACCGCTCGCGGTGCAGTTCGCCGGGACGTCTGTGAGCGCGACGGTGTGGTCCGTGGCCGAGAGCCCGGTGTAGGTCGTGGTCCCGCCGTTCGCCGCGATGGTGCGGCTCTGGCCCCCATCCACGGTGACGGTGTAGCTCGTCGGCGCGTTCGGGCCCGTGGTGGACGTGGTCACCGTGAGACTGCCGGTGAGCGCCGCGCAGGTGATCGTGAACGCTGCGGTCGCCGTGCCGGCCGCCGGGACCGTCACGTTCTGCGAGGTCCCACCAGTCACCGCACAGTTCGCTGCCACGCCCGAGAGGGCGACGGTGTGGCTGCCCGCCGAGAGCGCGTTGAACGTGACGCTGCCGCTGTTCGAGATCGGCTGGCTCGCAGTCCCATCCACCGTGACGGTGTAGCCGTCAGGATCTGGGCTTGCACCCGACGTGCTCGTCGTGACGGTCAGGTCGCCCGTCGTGGGCACTGGCGTCGGGCAGGTCACGGAGAACGACGCGGTCACGCTGGCGCCCGCAGGGACGGTGACGGGCCGGGACGTCCCGTTGCTGACCGTGCAGTTGCTCGCGATCCCCGAAAGGACGACAGTGTGGCTCCCGGCGGGGAGGGCGCTGACCGTGATAGTCTGACTGACCCCAATCGGCTGCGGCGTGCCGCCGTCCACGGCGAACGAGTAGCCATCCGGATCGGGGCTTGCGCCCGACGTATTGGTCGTCACCGTCAGGTCGCCGGTGGTCGGTGGAGGCGCCGTGACGTTGAACGCACTGCTCGTCGCGGCCGTGAGTCCCGACGCCGTCGCGCGGAGCGTATAGCCGTTGCCCGGCTGGTCGATACTCAGGCCCGGGAACGTGGCGATGCCGTTCACCGCGTTCACCGGCGCACCGCCCGCGAGCGTGCCGCCACCCGGATTCGCGCCCAGCGCGAGCGTGATCGCGCCCGTGAACCCCTGCACGACATGCTCGGCTGCATCGAGCGCCGCGACCTGGGCCGGCGGAGTGATCGTCGCGCCGGCCTGGGTCGTCTGTGGCTGCTGGGCGAATCCCAGGTGCGTGGACGGCGGAGGGGGCGGCGGCGGACCGGGCGTGATGTCGAACGCGACGCTTGTGTCGACCGGAGCTGCGGTGCCAAAGGCGGCGGTGAGGGTGTAACCGACGCCGACCTGATTGATCCGTACATCCGGGAACGTAGCGACGCCGGCCACGGCCGACGCCACGGCTCCCGCGATCCCGGCATTCTTGGAGACGCTCCCGTCCGTGCCAATCCCCAGCCGGATCGAGCCGGCGAAGTTCGTGGCCTTGTTTCCGAGGGAGTCGTACGCGGTGACTTGGACGGGCGGCTTGATCGCGCTGTCCTGCATCGTGGCGCTGGGCTGCACCGTGAACGCGAGCTCGGTGGGGGGCGCCGGCATGACGCTGAACGCCGCACTCGTGTCGGCGTCGAGTTTCGGAGCAGCAGCGGTGAGCGTGTAGCCGCTGGCCGCTTTGTCCAGTCGCAAATTCGCGAACGTCGCGACGCCGTTCACGGAGTGCGCGACGGTATCTCCCCGCAGCTTGTCGCTCCCGGGGTTGGCTCCGAGCGACAGGATGACCAGGGTGTCGCGCAGGGTGACCCGACCCGTCGAGTCCTGAACGGTGACCTGCACCGGCGGGCTGATCGGCTCGCCGGCGCGCGCGCTCGAGAGCGACGAAGCGAAGGCCACGCGGGCCGGCGGGGCCTGAGACGGCGGCGGGTTCCCGCTGTTCAACAGCTTGTCGAGGTGGCAGCTGACGACTCCGGCCCAGAGCGCCAGGACGGGGAGAAGTTTGCTCACAGATGCACCCGAACCGTCTTGGTGCCGGTGCCAACATTGCCATGACCGTCTACTATCGTGATGGTGAGCGTGTACGTCGCCGGCACGAGCGTGCCATAGGTGTGCGAACCCGGTATCGACCCCTCGCTCGGCGCGGTGAAACTTGCTGGCGTCGTTTGGTCGCCCCAGTCGATGGTCACGTTCCATGGCCCATCGTGGTCCGGATCAGTGAACGACGCGCCGTTCAGCGTGAACCCCACACCGACCAGGACGTCCTGGTCACCCCCGGCGCTGACGATCGGAGGCTGGTTGGCAGGCGCGGTGCAGGTAACGGCGAAGTTGGTTTGAGCGGTATTGCCCGCCGACACCGGGACCGTGCGCGGGTTCTGCCCGCTCACCACGCAGTTGCTCGCCACCCCTTGGAGCCCAACGGAGTGATCGCCGGCGGTGAGCCCAGTGAAAGTGCGGGTGTCGTTCATCGCGATCGGCTGGCTGGCGCCGTCGACGGTCACGCTGTAGCCGTCGGGATCGGAGCCGGTGCCCCCGGTGGTCGTCGTGACCGTGAGGTCGCCGGTCGTGGGTGCCGGCGTCGGGCAGCTCACGGCGAAGGAAACTCTGGCGGTGTCCCCGGCCGAGACGGTGGCGTTGCGGGAGGTGCCGCCGCTCGCGCTGCAATTCGGCGCCAACCCGGTCAACGCCACTGCGTGGCTTCCCGGCGCGAGGGCGCTGAACGTCACACTGTCTACGTTCCCAATCGGCTGGCTCGCGCCCGCGTCGACAGCGACGGCGTAGCCGTCGGGGTCGGGAGTCCCGCCCGTCGTGGCCGTGGTGACCGTCACGTAGCCCATCGTGGGCGGCGGGGGCATGACGTTGAACGGCGCGCTCTCCCCGGTGAGGCCGCCGCCCGATGCGGTGAGCGTGTAGCCGTCCCCGGCCTTGTCGATGAGCAGGTCGGCGAACGTCGCGACGCCGTTTGCCGCGTGCGCCGTGTCTGTGCCGCTGAGCCTTGCACCGACGGGGTTGTTCTTGAGCGCGATCGTGATCAGGCTGTCGGCCCCAGCCACGGCCGTGCCGGACGAGTCCACGACGGCCACCCGGACCGCACCGAGCGGCTCCCCGGCGCGCGCCGACCCGGGACCGGCCTTGAACGCGAGGCCAGTCGGTGTGCCGTGCGACAGCGGTAACGCTGCGGCGCCCCCCGAGAACAGCTTGTCGAAGTGGCACCCGACGACGAGCGGCGCCAGCGCCAGAACGTGAAGGGTCTTCATCGCTGCCGAGGGGCGCTGCAAGGGGCGCACCGGCTCGCCAGCTTGGAACGGGCTGTTGGTGAGATTAGGTGACCTGAATCGCCCTGACACACCTGCCGAGTCGAAGCAACAGGTGTGTTCCCTCTACAACAGACTCCGATAAACGTCCGCGGTTTGTTCTGCGGTCCGCTGCCAGGTGAATGTCCGCGCGCGGGCGCGCCCGCGCTCCACCAGCTCTTCGCGTCT
>Ga0137418_10007279_pt1 | contig 10166 bp, 11 predicted proteins | sample CZODoug3_1_2_16f_FD_122242 | JGI IMG/M metagenome (GOLD analysis project Ga0137418, IMG submission 122242) | Vadose zone soil fungal communities from Angelo Coast Range Reserve, California, USA - CZODoug3_1_2_16fungal (Hybrid Assembly) | ecosystem: Environmental > Terrestrial > Soil > Vadose... | reverse complement strand
TCGGCTTCGTCAAGCCGTATCCCCAGGTCGCCCAGCATGTAGCCGTAATAATTCAAGACGGGAGCGTTTTTCGGGTTGACCGCAAGCACTTTCTTGAACTGTTCCTCGGCCTTGTCGAAAAACTTCTGCCGCTCGTAGATAGCGCCGAGCAGGAACCAGACCATTTCGTTTTCGCGCGCCTGGCCCGGCAGCACTTCCGCAGCGCGAGCCGACTCTTCGGCTTCCTTGTAACGCCGCCCGCGCTCGTACACCTGGGCGATGTTCAAATACGTTTCGCGATCCCCCACATCGCCGTGGAGCTGCGCTCTCAAAATCTTGACTGCGTCGTCCGTCTGCCCGTTTTCGCCAAGCAACAGCGCATGGCTTGTGCGAATCGCCGGATCAGCCGGATATTTCGCAAGCGCTTCCTTGCCCGCCTGCAGGGCTTTGGACAAATCTTTTGCGGCGCGGCATGTATCCATGATCATCATCCGCGCCCGCCGATCCTCTTCCTCGCCGAGATGCCCCAATTCTTCGAACGTATAAATAGCCGCCTGATAATTCTGTGTGTCGCGATAAAGCTGCCCGAGTTGCTGATAGAGGATGGCCAGCGAACGTCGCCGCGAGGGCGCCGCAGGAGGCTGCCCCTTGATGTCCGTCACCGCGTTGGACAAAACACGGATGGCATCCTCATAACGCCCTTGCGCCTGGTACAGCATGGCTTCGTTGTACATTACTTCCAGGCTGCCCGGTGCGTACTGTCGCGCTTTGACGAGATTCTGTTCGGCCTTATCGAGCTGGTGCAGCTCGCGGTAAATCTGCGCGATCCGCAAATACACGTCCGAATCGTCCGGCATCAAGTCCGAAAGTTTCTCGTATACCTTCAACGCTTCGGAATATTTTTCTTCGGCCAGTAAGGTCTGGCCCAGCCCGCGCTGGTGGCTCAGCTCCGCGGGATCGAGTTCGGCGGCCTTGCGGTAGGCCCCTTCCGCCTTCTCCAGCTCATGCGCCTGGGTGTGGGCATCGCCCAGCAGATCCAGCAGCACCGGCGAGGGAAAATGTGCGGTGATTCCCTCCAATAGCGTGACCGCCTCGGCGGCCTTGCCCTGGTCCATCAGTAACTGCGTCAATTGCTCGACCGCCGGTTCGTTTTCCGGATCGTTCTTCAGGATGCTCTTCAGAACCTGCTCGGCCTTGTCGTGTTCGTTCTTCAACCGGTAGAGCCGCGCCAGCCACAGCGCCGACTCGGTGTCCGAAGGATCGAGCCGGTTAATCTCAAGGTACTGCTCGATGGCGCGGCCCACGGTTTCCGACTGGCCGCTGCCCGCGCTGATATCCCCCAGGCTCCGCAAATAGATCCGCCCCAACAGTCGCCGCGATTGCACGTTGTCGGGGTCGCGTTTCAGGATCTCCTGCGCTTCGGCTACCGCATCGTGAATCCGCTGCGCCTTCCAATACATTTCCGCCAGCCGTTCGCCGATCACCTGTGACTTCGGATCGAGCACATACGCTTTCTTGTACGCCTCGATCGCCTTTGTGGCGTATTCCGCGTTGCTGGTCGCTTCGTACTGCTGTTCGTAGATGTGGCCTATCGTGAAGTTGTAGTAGGCCTCGGCTCGCGCGGAGTCTTTTTCGGGAGGGGCGGTTTTCGCGTCGACAAATTGCTCCTGCGTCACGGCAGGAGAATCGGTCTTCTTTTCAGGCACCGGATCCGGCGGCGTCTGCGCCATGGCAGCCGCACCGGCGGCGCCCGTCAACATTACTGCGAGAGTAATCCTTAGAAGGTTCATCGTAGCCCCAGAAACTTAAATTATCCCATGCGGCCGAAACGCGGTCAAAAACCAAATACAAAACGTTTCCAGGGCTTGGGTGCACCCACAGGTAGGATGCAGTCAAGCGGAAAAACGTTGAGGGCTGAAAGCCTCAACTCCTTGAATCCAGAGAAATTTCTAAAGAATTGCTAGAAAATGTTGTAGATGGGAGCAGGAGGCTTTGTACACCCATGACATATTTCCTAGTTGCTCGAAAACTTCAGGCTAAGTATCTCGCTGTCTTTCTCGCGTGGCCCTGTCCCGCCGTTTCGAGCACTCAGGAAGCCGCCGCCACATCGTCCCGCCGCGCCACCCTCACGGATTTTGCATGGCTTGCCGGCGGTTGGGAAGGCCATCTCGGGCCAATGACTGCCGAACAGCAATGGATGGCTCCCAGGAACGGAACGATGCAGGGCTTCTTTCGCCTCACGGATGCTGAGAAAACCCTCGTCATCGAACTCTTCACCATTCGCGAAACGCCCGCCGGTATCGAGTTTTACTTCCGCCATTTTTCACCGGAGCTGAAACCCAGGGAAGAAAAGGAAGCCTACCATCTGAATCTGACAAAATCGGAGAGCGGCATTTTCCGCTTTGACAATCCCGCCGTGAACCAACTGAGGGATGCGCTCCTAACGCGCGTGGACGGTGACACCTACATCTCCCACGGCGACATCACCGACGCCGACGGCAAACCTGACGCCATCGAAGTCATTTACCACCGCGTGAAATAACGCGCGTACTCCGCCCGTCGACCTCAATCGTCGCGGCGATGTAGTTTTACATGTTTATGATCGGCCAGCGGATCCAGCAACCGCAAGACATGCTCGCCGGAAATCGCATCGAAGCGGTAGAGAAGCACGGCATCGGCCGCAGACGCCTCGCGCTCCAGTTCTAGCTCCGGATTATCCATGATCAAGTCGCCGTTATTTCGGATACGCAATTCTGCGCCGACCTGCAAAACAATCTTTGTGCCCGTGCTCGGTGCCGCCATGAAGTCACCTCGCCGCGCTAGTTTGCCTTTGCGCGCACTATCTACATGGATGCTCCGCCGCGGGACAAAGGCGCATCTCATTTCTCCCAGCATGCCCAGGTCTCGTCGTGGGCACCAGTCACCAAACACCAATCACGGAATTTCAGTGCAGAAAATGCCGCATCCCGGTGAACACCATGGCCAAACCGAGGCGATCCGCTGCCGCGATCACATCTGCATCGCGCACCGAGCCGCCCGGCTGAATCACTGCCGTTGCCCCCGCTTTCGCTGCTTCTTCAACTCCATCCGGAAAGGGAAAGAACGCGTCGGAAGCGACCACGGCACTGGCCAGCGAAGATTGCGCTTTCATCACCGCAATTCTCACGGAATCGACCCGGCTCATCTGTCCTGCGCCGACGCCCAGCGTCGCGCCATCTTTCGCGAACACGATCGCATTCGACTTTACATGTTTCACTATCCGCCAGCCGAAGAGCAGAGCGCGCAATTCGGTCGGGCCGGGTTTCCTGCGTGTCACGATCTTCAGGTCGGCTGCGCGCGTCATTTTCAGATCACGCTCCTGCATCAGGTAGGAATCCGCTCCGACACTGCGCAAATCCCATGGCTTTGAGGACTCGATCGATTTCACCATTCGCAACAGGCGGAGATTCTTCTTCTTCTGCAAAAGTTCCAGGGCAGCATCATCGCAGCTCGGAGCGATGATTACCTCGCTAAAGATTTCGCTGATCGCTTCGGCGCAGGTTCCGTCCAGGGCCCGATTGACCGCGATAATTCCGCCGAAGGGCGCTTGCCGGTCCGTTGCGAAAGCTTTATCCCACGCCTCGCGCAAGGTTTGGCCCTGGCCGACGCCGCAAGGATTCGTGTGTTTGAGGATGGCGAGTGTCGGCGGATCATCGGTGAATTCCTCGATCAGGCTGGCCGCAGCTTATCAGCGAGTTTGTGGCTACGTTTGGATTGCTGCTGGTGATCGGTAGCTGCACCAGGCATCATTCGGTTCCGGTCACGGCACTCGCGGTCGCGGGCTATATCACGGCGGCGTATTGGTTCACGGCGTCCACTTCGTTTGCCAATCCAGCGGTGACGCTGGCGCGGTCGATCAGCGATACGTTTGCGGGTATTCGCCCTGTTGATGTACCCGGATTCATGGCCGCGCAGGTTGGCGGCGCGGGCCGCCGGAATCGAACCTACCGCTCGACCGCGGCGAAGTCGATGATCGTGTCTACGCGCTGCGGCAGCACGCCAAGCTCGGTTGTTGACCTGGCGCTTTTGACCCCAGCAGGTCATCAAGGGGCAAAACTTGCCCTCAACACGCTAGAAGCGGATTTCGATCGAATGGCATCGCCATGCGCGGGCTTGACCCGCGCTTCCATCGCCCGCGAAGGAAGCGCGACCACCAGAGCGCGGCCGTCGAGCGCCAGAGGGTCGAGTCAAGCTACGCCAGCTCCTCACGAAGGCTCGCGGACAATCTTGGTGCGGCCGTCACGCTGTTTGACACGATGCCCCCCGCAATACCTCAAGGCGCCGCACCAGCTCCTCGCGTTCGTTCGTCGCTGCCAGGCGCCGCCGAAGCGTGGCCAACACTGCCCGCGTGTCTGCCGGCGGCGGATCAGGCACCGTTCTCAGCGTGAGCTGGCCCTGAGCCTTCCTGCCGCGGAACCGATCGAGTGCCTCGTCGCAATAGGCGACAACGCGATCACAACCGTCAATCGCGACAAGGATCGCGCGCTCCCCCTCCGTCATGGCGCAGCCTCCCGCTACGTCAGAAATTCCCGGAACCCCCGGGCGGCCCGCGCCGACATCGACATAACCGCGCATCGATCCGAGGTGCGCTCTCGGATCGGACCGCACCAATTTGCCGCCAGGGACCAAACTGATCCGGCAGCTTGCGGCCCGCCGCGTCTCCGGCGAACGCTCGCAAACCCAAACCGGTGTTTGCTTCTGATTCGAAGATAAAGAGCCGCACCGGATCACCTCGTTGCAATCGGTCTAGGATTTGCGGGCAACGGGAGCGCTGCGGCGCCTCTGCGAAGCGGTGCTGGCTTTTTTTTCGGCGCGGCAATCAGTCCTTCCCGCACCGCCTGCTTGCGAGCAAGCTTGCGGAGGCGGCGCACCGCCTCGGACTTTTCTCGTGCCGCCTGCTCCGATGGCTTCTCGTAGAAGCGCCGCCGCTTCATTTCGCGGAACACGCCTTCCCGTTGCATCTTCTTCTTCAGGACGCGAAGGGCCTGATCGATGTTGTTATCGCGGACGAGTACCTGCATAGGGGTGGCTCCGGCTGCTCTTCAAGGGCATTTGGGCATGACTTAGACGCGTGAGCGCCCGGCGCACACGCGCCCGGCTTCGCCCGGTCGAATGTCGGTGCTCAAATAGGCCGTGCCCCTCGTGGCCTCGCGTCACGGCCGATGGGGGAGTGAATGAATCCCAGAGGCAACATCGACATGGGGGCTGGCCGGTCAAATAGCGAGCCCTTTCTCAAAGACTCTTACAGGGTAAATTTTGTGGTCCAACTGAAAGGTCCCTATCGCTTGGCGAGCTTCGACCGAACGACTTGGCCTCGCCGCGCACCCGGCGTCGACACCGACCACACGCTGGAGGAAGTCGGCCAGGCCCAGGCTGTGTGAAAAGCGCCGGCGGTGTGACGCCGCGTCAACAGGGCTCTTTTTGGACCGATCGCGCGGCAAAATCGCCGGAATCTGTTTTGTGACGCTGGCGGAGGCGGCCGGGAGGCTTTCCGCCGTCGGCAGTTTGGTTCTGACCGCTCCGGCTCAAGGGGTGATCATGGCCGCCAGTGCGCTGACGCCCACGAGCGCCATCACGTGCTTCATGTTGCAGGTGAGCACGTTGAGCGCCATGGTCGACACGTTACGTAGGCTTCGCATCAGGAAGTGCGTTGCGCCCATCCAGCATACGAGAATTGTTCGCTTACCTCACGATCTACAGGGTGGTCAAATGGCTGACGATCGAATACGAAGACCCATGGACTCGCGGCAAGCAGCGGAAGCGGCATTCAAGAAGGCGCCCACGAAGCCTCTGGAACCCGTGGCGAGGCAATCATCCATCCCGAATGCCAAAGAACTGGTCTCTCTTCGCATCGATCGGGATGTTCTCGAATACTTCCAAGAATCCGGTCCTGGCTGGCAGGATAGGATCAACGAAGCACTGAAAAAGGTCGCCGGGAAGTAGCGAGTAGCAACTCCAACTGTGCCCCGAAAAGCATGCGGCCAGCACGAGACGATCCTCCCCGAGCGGCCCGTCTTTATGGACCGAAGGACGGCTCCAAAAAAGAGGATACAACAATGGCTGATCCTTCGGAAAAAAAGCGCAACCCAGCAGCGGTCAAGGCGATACCGCAGCATGAGGTGGACGCTCGGCTTCTTCGCGAAAAAGCGGCCCGCCTGAAGGAACTCCGCCTCGCGCATGAAGCCACAAATGCTCAGGCTGGCAGCCCTGCGGTCGTCAGCGGACAAAAGAAACTCAAGAAAAGGACCGGGAAGTTCGCTGACAAGAGTCAATCGCTGTCAGATTGGCTGACGACGCAGCAAAATGAAGGGCGACGCGGTTAACGGCGCGAGATTGAAAATGGCGCGAAAGCTAGCTACGCGAGCAGGGTTTCTTTTGACGTCCTCTCCGAAGACGGCTCCCGCCGATCCAATCCGGTTGGCGCGCTTTACGGTGATATGCCGAGTCTTATCCGGCAACTGCAGTCTTGATCATCAAAAGCATTCGCCGACCCGGCGCGAAACAAGTTGGTCAAATCGTCGGCATCGCGAGTTGTGGATCGTGGTTAGGCGCGACCGCTCACGCCTTTGGCGGTTCGATGATTCGGTTTATACATTCGATAGTGTCGTATACTGATACCCGAACGACTGGATGCCCCTTCTTGATGACCATGCCGGCCGCCTCGGCCTGTTCGTACGTCGCAAACGACGCCTTGGTCTGCCGATCCACTTGCAGACGAAATTGACCGACGTCCGGTTTCCGGCGCTGTGACAATAGTTCCTGCACGGGCTCCTCTGGTTCGGTCTCCTTACTCCGCGAAGCCATGATTTGATTTCCTCAAAATGCGGGACCATCTGGCGGAATTTACCACTCTCTGCCGCCACTCAAATAGAAACGAGTCCGCGCCGCGTATCGTATTTGAGCAACGTTCATGCCGACAGTGGATGCTCCATTAGGTTTCGTACTTGGTAGACCGCTGGTTCTTGGAGACTGCCCCCATCAGAACCGTTAAAACCGCTCACTGTTCCATTATTCGGTCGCTTACGCGGTCCAAAGACATTTTCGGAGCGAGCGCCGCATTGCCTCGAGCCTGGAGACTCGAATGCCAGATATCTCAACAGGGCGCCTCAGCATCGTGGAACGATACCAGGCGACGGTGCGTCTCGTCCCAGAGCGCGAGTCGCACACAGCCAAAGCTTTGGCGCAGCGTCAGACGGGAAACATTCCGGAGCTCCGGATGATCGCGCAACACGCGCGTTAGCCGATAGTACGGAATCCGGCTACACAAATGATGCACATGGTGCACGCCAATGTTGGCGGTGAGCCAGTTTAGCGGAGCTGGCAGCTCGTAATGCGAGCTGCCGTACAGGGCCGCATGATGCGCATTCCATGCTCCATCGTCGTCCCATGTTGTGTGCTCGAATTGATGTTGCACGTAGAACAGCCACACACCGACCGTTGCTGCGAGCAGCATGATCGGAAGATGCACAAAGAGAAAAGCTTGGATGCCGACGAGCCAGACGAGCGTGCCGACGACCAACGCGATCGCCGAGTTGGTCGCCATCGTGCTGAGCCAAGGTTGCCACCCCGCATGCATCAGCCCGACCGGCAGGCGTTGCTGAAGAAAAAACAGGTATGCCGGCGCGACGCCAAACATCACCAGCGGATGACGATAGATCCGATATTTCAGGCGGCCCCACCGTGAACGCTCGCGATATTCGCGTACCGTCAGCGTGTCCACGTCACCCATGCCGCGGCGGCCAAGATGGCCCGACGTGGCATGGTGTACGGCGTGGGTGCGACGCCAGAGATCGTAGGGTGTCAAGGTGATCACGCCAATGACGCGACCCGTCCAGTCGTTCGCACGTCGATCGGAAAAGAACGCCCCATGACCGCAGTCATGTTGGATCATGAACAGACGTACGAGAAAGCCGGCGGCGGGAACAGCGATAAGGAGAGAAGCCCACGACTGGTCCAGCCGGAAGGTCAACCACGCCGCGGTCCACAAGGCGACAAGCGGCAATACCGTGATCGCCAGCTCGGCAGTGCTGCGAAAATGGTTCGGCTCGCCGTAACAGTTGAGAATTTCCCGCAAGATCCGCGGGTCGGTCATGGTGCGACCCGAATGGTACCCGACGCTCAAATGATATCCCTTGTCAGCGCGCCATGGCGCCTCACGCGAGTGGCCGCTGCTGTTTTCGGGGCTGGCAGCTCTTGTCGCAAGAACGACCGGCCCGACCAGCCGGTTAACGGAGCCCGTGTGCGCCAGCGCACTGAGCCCGGCAACCTAGAAACCATACGCTTTGCCAGTACATCCGTGGTCAAAGCAGCAAGTTCGAGCGCGACCGGTCAGGCGGCGCGGAAGCCGGCACACGAGTTTTCGCGTGTGCCTTCTCCCGATTTGTTCGATTTTGGAGAAGTGTCTGAAACGTGCACGCCCGTCAGGCGAGGCGGCCCAGTCTTTCGGCCAAGTATCGATTACCGTCATATGGACCCGGAGTGAGCATCGGTCAAGTTGGTGGCCGACGCCGACCCGCGAACACGGCCGCGACCGAGTGACCAGAGACCTCCTCGGAGAACTCCGTCAAAGACGCTCCAAGTGAGCATCCTCGATCTGCCGGATCTGATCACTGATCAGCCGACGGCCCTCCATGTCACGACGCAGCTCAGCCAAAGTACTGGGCGGGAATGGTTCGTCCTCGGGCGTGCGCAAGTCTTCAAAGGCGCGCGGCGGCCTTCTTCCGCTTGGGATTGAAGCCGCGGATGCCGAGCCGGCTCACCCTGCTGGGACCTGCCCCCGTAGGCCGACGTCCACCACGCATTTTCAAAGCGTCAGCACAACCTGACGGCGCTCGATTTTATCGTGGCGGAAACGAGTCGCGACCTTGCAATGTGGGCAAACGACGGAGGGATTACCGGTGATTGCAATCACTAGGTTCGGGTTATCACCCTGGTCGACAGATTTTTGAAATGCAATAAGCCGTGCGCAGGTTGGATTAGCGCACCGAACGGTGAGGTACCAATCCGCCGTTACACCAAGATCATCGTCGGCGCGTGTCGGTCTGATGATGCCTCCCCTTCCGTTGTTTGGGTGTTATCCGGTCACAAAATCACTTGACCTTAAGATTCTCCGCAGACGATTTTCCGCGGTTGCTTACGATCTCAAACTCGACTTGCTGGCCTTCGTTGAGCGTGGACATACCCGCCTTCTCCACCGCAGAAATGTGCACAAACACATCGCCCCCGCCGCCTTGCGGTTGGATGAATCCATAGCCTTTGGTCGGATTAAACCACTTCACAGTCCCGGTCGACATCAAAGCTCTCCAGGTAAACGAGATAGACCACCTAACCTGCACATTCCGGTGACTGCGGCAATAAGAATTCGTCACATCACCAATGGATTGGTCACGCTGATACCGGCAAATTTGCGGGACCGACTGTCGCGCTCCCATAAGTGGTTGCACGACCTCTTGGTCGTGCGGTCATCTTGCCGTGAAACAAGCCAAGCATCGTTCAATTGAAGTGTGCTAGGATTTATTGAACGCGGCGGGGAACGATCCCCGTGACGTGGAATCAGACGACAATTTGGATGACCAGTCGGCGGCGTGCAGGCGGGACGCTCGTCGATACTCCATAATTTCAGGCGAATGCTGCCAGGCCCGATGAGGTGATCGAATGAAGCGGCGCGAGTTTGTCGCGTTGATTGGCGGAGCAGTGGCGGCTTGGCCACGGCTGGCCTATGCGCAGCAAACCTCGGATCGCGTGCGACGCATCGGTGCGTTGATGGCATACACCAAGGATGACCCCGAGGATCAACAGCGTGTCGCTGCATTTCAGGAGGGTCTCAAACAGTCAGGCTGGATTGAGGGGCGAAATATCCAGAGCGATTATCGCTGGTATGCCGGTGACGTTGACCGGGCGCGATTCGCGGCGAAGGAGCTTGTCGAGCTAAAGCCGGACGTCATCCTGGTCGGTGCCTCGCTTGGTCTGGTGACGCTGCGGCAGGAGACACGTTCTGTCCCCCTCGTCTTCGTAGCTGTAACCGATCCGGTCGGCCTCGGTCTGGTGGAGAGTCTGGCGCGGCCGGGAGGAAACGCTACGGGCTTCACATTTTTCGAATTCTCGGTAGGTACCAAGCTCCTGGAAGCGCTCCAACAGATCGCGCCGCG
>Ga0137418_10007278_pt1 | contig 10167 bp, 10 predicted proteins | sample CZODoug3_1_2_16f_FD_122242 | JGI IMG/M metagenome (GOLD analysis project Ga0137418, IMG submission 122242) | Vadose zone soil fungal communities from Angelo Coast Range Reserve, California, USA - CZODoug3_1_2_16fungal (Hybrid Assembly) | ecosystem: Environmental > Terrestrial > Soil > Vadose... | reverse complement strand
ATGCCAGACAGGGTATTGTCAGCATTCCAGCAGCTGTCTATTGGTGTGAGGACCATATTACATGCCCAAAAATATATAATGACTCATCAGAAACATGCAGTGATGGTATATTGTCTATCCATCTAACATTCACTAGATACCATCAGAGGGGAAGTATGGCAATGGTGGATATTATTCCGTAGGCTTTCCAGTGGCTTAATATTGTGTTTGGAACTATATTAGACTGTCTTATGTGTATGGCAACCCAGCAGATATTATATCCAGTGGTATAATCTCTTTCTATTGACCGGACAGCTCCGGAAAGGTATCCGATGATGTCGGAAAGATGTTGTTGGTATTCTGGTGGCTGTAAGCTGGTGTGGAGGTCATATTGCATTGTCAAACACACATATTGACTCACTGGAAACATGCAGTGATGGTATATTGTCTGTCCATCTAACATTCACTAGATACCAACAGAGGGGAAGTATGGCAATAGTGGATATTATTCTGCAGGCTTTCCGGTGGCTTCGTATTGTGTTCAGAACAATATTAGACTGTTCTATATGTATAGCAACACAGCAGAAATAATATCCAGTAGTATAATCTCTTTCCATTGATTGGATGGCTGTGGAAAGGCATATGAGGATGCCGGAGGGTGTTGTCAGCATTCTGGTAGCTGTCCTTTGGTGTGGGGATTATATTGCATTGCCAGAAATGTATTACCAAATACCCAATATTAAGTTCCCGTCAGGCCAACTGAAAGCACCAGCTATTGAATATTGAGTTCCTGTCAGGCTATCTGAGGGTATCAGGCATCTAATATTAAGCTCCTGTCAGCCTATCCGAAGGCATCAGGCATCTAATATTGAGTTCCTGTCAGCCTATCCGAGAGTGTCAGTTATCTAATATTAAGCTCCTGTCAGCCCATCCGAAGGCATCAGGCATCTAATATTGAGTTCCTGTCAGCCTATCCGAGAGTGTCAGTTATCTAATATTAAGCTCCTGTCAGCCCATCCGAAGGCATCAGGCATCTAATATTGAGTTCCTGTCAGCCTATCCGAGAGTGTCAGTTATCTAATATTAAGCTCCTGTCAGCCTATCCGAAAGCATCAGCCATCCAATATTATCCTGTCAGCCTATCCGAGGGTATTTGGACATTCCCTATATGGCTCCTGCCTCTCCTGGTCTCTCCGGCTGACCGGATAAGCTCCTGTACCTAATATTGCACTTCGGATAGGCTATACGAGCTATCCGAGGCCTTAATATTGCTCCGGATGGGCTATACGAGCTATCCGAGGCTCTAATATTGCTCCGCTGACCCGTACAAGACGGATTCGGGAAATATGATTCTTGACTGTGAGACTGGTGCTATTCCGGATATTCGTGTGCTCGCTGCGATTCTCGGTGCGCGTGCCGGGATAGTAGAACATGGACTGTTCCCGGGATTGGCGACAGATATTATTGTTGCCGGGGAAAACGGCATTCGTCACATCACACGCCCAATAATTGAGTAAACGGTAAGTCCTGCGTGAAAGCGACGAACAGTGGATTCGAGGGTAAAGGAAATGCAACGTCGGATAAAAGTTTTGAAAGATCAGCTGTCCCTGGCAAGAGAGGCGGCGGTCGAGTTTACCGACCTCGCGTTGAAGGCGGTCGCTGAACGAGGAGTTTTCACTGTAGCATTGTCGGGAGGGTCGACGCCGAAAGTTATGTATTCACTGCTGGCGGACGACATTGAATTCAGCAGTCGACTGCCGTGGGACCGAATGCATTTCTTCTGGGGCGACGAACGCTATGTTCCTTTAGATAGTCCGGAAAGTAACTTTCGGATGGTTCACGAGGCACTGTTATCCAAAGTGCCAGTTCCTGTAGAGAACGTACACAGAGTCAAAACGGAGCTTGGTCCTGCGGCCGACGTAGCGGAGGACTACCAGCGAGTGTTGGAAGCGTTCTTTGCTAAAGAGAGGAACGGGATTCCGCGGTTCGATCTTGTCCTGCTTGGGATGGGGCCGGATGGGCACACCGCGTCATTGTTTCCGGGAACCAGTGCTCTTGCTGAAACAGAACGACTGGTAGTCGCAAATTGGGTTGAAAAATTTCAGACTTATAGAATCACTATTACACTTCCTGTGATCAACAATGCGGCTCACGTAATGTTTATCGTGGGTGGACCGGACAAGGCTGAAATGTTAAGCAAGGTAATTGGTAATCAAGCGGAAAGCACAGCGTTTCCGTCTCAACTGGTTCAACCGCACGATGGCGAGCTGATATGGCTGGTTGACAGGGACGCAGCGAAGCTGCTGATTGATGGTCAATAGCCGAAGGAAAGCGACAGATAGGTTCAGTCGGGAGTGAGTATGGATTTGACAAGCGTAGTTTTTCTTTTTGACGTTGATAATACTTTGCTGGACAACGATCGAGTGACGGCCGATTTGCAGCGCCACCTTGAATTTGCAGTGGGTCATGTGAGGCAGGAGCGTTATTGGGCGATCTTTGAGCAATTGAGAACCGAATTGGGTTACGCGGATTACCTTGGTGCCTTACAGCGATATCGAGGTGAGTATCCCAGGGATCCGCATTTACTAACGGTGTCTCATTTTCTACTGAATTATCCTTTTGCGAACCGGTTATATCCAAATTCGCTGGATGCGATCGAGTATGTAAGCCAATTTGGTCCAGTGGTGATTCTGTCGGACGGCGACGTAGTATTCCAGCCGATGAAGGTAGAACGCTCCGGATTGCGCGAAGCGGTCGATGAGCGGGTATTGATTTACGTGCACAAGGAGTTAGAGCTTGATGACGTCGAACGCCGATTTCCAGCGGACCACTACGTGATGGTGGACGACAAGGTACGAATTCTTACGGCGCTGAAGCAATACTGGGGCTCGAAAGTGACAACGGTGTTTCCAAGACAGGGGCATTATGCCCTGGATCCGACAGAAGTTGCTAAATACCCACCCGCCGACATAACGATTGAACGTATTGGAGATGTTACGGGGATTGAGCTGAATGACTTCATAGGCGTGGCAATTTAGAGAAGCTTTGAGACAAGATTACTTTGTCGTTGTCCGAGAAGGAATTCGGATCGCCCTTCTGACAAGCGAAGCGGGTAGTAAGTGATCGAAGCGTCCTGTTGTGGGAGGAGCGGTCTGGGCAGCAAGTGCGTCCCAGCCGGGAATACGCAAACGCAAGGCAGAGGGCATCGGCAAAAGCATTGACGATCATCAGAGTTGGGCGAACCTGAGCTTCTCTGAGTGCTAAAATCAGGTTGTTCCACTCAGGGCAGGTCATTTAGTGATGATGCAGCCGCTATTTTGGAATTCCACGCCGACTGCTGAGTCATATCGTTTCCATGGTCGGTGCCCCCGTCTGCGACAGGCCCATCATACGTGTCCTCTTCAGTTTGACCGGCGGCAGTCCAGTCATTGACCTCAGTCTTGGCGTCATTTAGCAAGTCCTTCACGGTGCTGTTCTGCAGGTTTGTTAGTGCATTTTCAATATCAGTCGCCGTTATCCCGGCGATATTATAATGCCCCTGTTCGTGCTTGAGAATCGCTGCCTGGTCTGCCGACGTGGGGACCCCCTTTAGCACCCAGCTACGGAGACTATTGATCTTAACGGTGACTTTCACGTTTTTAAGAATGTATTGACCACTCGCGGAATCAAACGTAGTACTGTAAGTGGCATTTATATCAGTTTCGATGTGACAATCAACGTGGGTGCCACCGTATGTAGTCGGCACTGAGGCCTTTGGCCAGCCGAAATTTGACCAGGCAAGGGTCTTGGGATATCCCAGAATCGTCATTTAAGTTTCTCCTACTTTTTTGCAAACGAACTAAAACATCGCAATTTCAACGGAATCCCCGGGAAGCGAATTGCCTTTATCCGGTCGGTGCACAATTGGTTCGACGTAATCGCCGATCATTTTTGCGATTGGCAGGAGTTGAGAATCAGAAGTTTTAGAAAGGATGAATCTGCATACTGCGAATCAGGCCGTCCTCGAATTGATACACGTGAACGACGTGTCCATCTGAAACTATTTTGCCTTCCAAGTCGCGAATCAACGCGTGAACCTTCACGACGATGCTTCCTGATTCATCAGTTTCAAAACTTACCGGTTCAACATGAGGATCAATTGCTTTCCATTGACGTGTCCAATAGTCACGGACGCCTTCCCGTCCGAATACATATCCGCCCTCCCAGCCATTTGGCCACTCGACCTCGGGATGCATCTCGCTTAGGACCCTATCGATGTCGCGAGCGTTAAAGGCGTCGTATACATCTCTTAAAGTTTCAAAGTCATCCGGCACTGCAAATGAAATCCTTTCGCTCGAAGGGTATAACGCTTATGGCAATTGACTGACGCACAGGAAACCGGAAATCAGCCCAGGTGGTTCAATGCATGTTGAATGGGCCGCCACGAGGCTCTGCTTCCAAATCCGGTCTGGCGGAGTCCTGTAGAACCTCGTGCAGTTCGAGCACGTTGGACTTGGAATAAGCATCCTTTGGAAGTGTTCCTGATTTTGCGTGACCTTGTACGAATTCGTCCGAGCGGATCCAGTTTAGAAAATCCTGCCTGCTGTTCCACGTGGTAAAGACCACGTACGGATCAGTTTCGTTCACAGGCCGTAGAATCTGGTTCGAAATAAAACCGTGCATTTTGTCGACGAGGCCGGCGCGTTCCCTGAACGCCCGTTCGAATGCTTCCGAGTATTCCGGTTTGACATAAATACGATTTGCAACTGTTATCATGATTACTCCTTTTACGGTCAATCATAACACGCGGACTGAATCGACGGTTCAAGGGGTCCGGTTAAGAGCCATCTATTTGCTTGACGAATCAGATTCGGCCAACGCGGAGAGAGGCGGTTGGTCCAGGCCGAATACTTCGGGATTCTCGCCAATGATCGCGGCGGCAAAAAAGACCGGAACATAGTTGGCATTCTCGGTTCGAAAGCCTTCATCCAATTTTTCGCGATTCGCGTACAGGGCCCAGAAATTCCGTTCGTAATGCTCGTGGTCTCTTAGTTCTCGCAGAGCGTATCGCACCCCCTCTTCACCTCGATTATAACTGAGGAGAACAAGGGTCATACTTTGGGAGTCGTCGCCGAGTTCAGCCATTAGGTCAGCAATGTAGTGGGCAGCGGCGGGAGTCATCTGATTGACGTCGCACATATCCTGTTGAGCAACGCCGTACCGTTTTGCAGTACCCGGCAAAAACTGGAAGAGACCGGTTGCTCCAATGCTGTTTCGAAAGCACGGCTTGTATTCCGATTCGATCATTGGCAGGTAGATACCAATGATAATCGGAACTTTTCGGGCGGCAAAAGCCCGCCTAATCTCGGGGAGGAATGGTGCAGCTCGCGAATAGATCAGGTTCAGGCTTTCCTTTCCGGGCTCGTCTGAGGTGCTTTCAGTCCGAGCAACGTAGCGGTCGATATGCCCCCTAATTGCGCCGAGCGCCTCGTCGTTGAGTTTGACGCGACGGTCACCCAGCATTTCAGATATATGCTGCTCCTGCTCGTCTATAAAGGCCGTCCGTTCTGCTTCGATCATCTCGGACCAGATCTTTGTGGCAACGGCGCCGGAATGAGCGACAGGGCTGCTCGAAGCCTGCGAATTATGCGACGAAGCGAGCCGCTTAAAGAGTAAAGAGCCAGTGAGGGTCAAGATAAGCAAAACAAGAGCAACATATACTGCATTTAGGTATGGGCGCCGTGAGCTTGGCCTCGAGCGGGAGCCATTTGTGTAGTTCTCTTTTGGCAACTCGCCAGGCAAATCGTCGATTAAAAAAGTATCGGCAAGCGGATCACCGGGAGCAACTGCGGTCATTGCGCACTGAGCAGTGCGAAGGAGGAGTTGCTGTTGCAGGGCCTTCAAGTCGGAGAGAAGCTCCGTCACCGTTTGATAGCGTTCTGTTTCATCCTTTTGCAACGTCTTCGATACGATGCGATCAAGCTCTTTGATCCCTGCCACGGTATCGGCTTCGTTTTGCGACAAAGGCGGCGGATCACGCTCGAGCAGCGCGACGAGTGTGTCGATACGCGTTGGACGCAGGAACGGAGGCGTCTGTGCAACCATTTCATAAATTACACAGCCAAGGCTCCAGATATCGGAACGATCATCAACGAGTAGACCACGCGCCTGTTCGGGAGACATGTAACCTACCGTACCAAGGATCACACCTGCCTCGGTATGTGAGGCGGCTTCGGTACCTGGATTGTTGGACGAAGACTCGCGAAGCTTGGCGATACCGAAATCGAGGATCTTAACGATGCCATCCGGGCGACGCATTATGTTCTCGGGTTTGATGTCGCGATGTACGATTCCGGCGGCGTGGGCGACCGCCAATCCAGTCGCTGTCTGAACAGCAATGTCGAGAACTTGTTCAAGTGGAATCGGTTGTCGAGCAGCCAGTTCTCGGATAGTTTGTCCGTCGATAAACTCGGTGGCGATGAAGTGGATACCTTCGAATTCGCCTACTTCCAGCACGGTGAGAAGGTTCGGATGATTAAGGGATGACGCTGCACGAGCCTCCTGCTGAAATCGCTTTAAACGTGATGGGTCCGATACATAGTAGGAGGGCAGAATTTTCAGGGCAACCTGACGATTCAGGCGTTCGTCAAGCGCCAAATAGACTCGGCCCATTCCTCCGGCGCTTAGGAGTTGCAGTACCCTGTAATGTCCAACCAGCTTGGCCGTCAAGTCAAAGGTTTCATCACTGAAGACAGCCGAGCCATGCTTTGAAATTGCTGATTCTTCGATAAACTCTCCTGCCTCTTCGTATGCAGAAAGCAATGAGAGCGTATCGCACCTAAGGTCTTCGTCTTCGGCGCACGCTTGTTTTACATATCCTAAACGTGCAGTCGGTTCGAGATCGAGCGCAAGCTGGAATATCTCTTCAACCTGGCGCCAACGATCTGACATTCTATTCATCTGTTCTTTAGCCATCGATACAGCCACGCCTTTGCCGCGCGCCAATCGCGCCGGATTGTCATTACGGAGACATCTAAAACCTCGGCGGTTTCTTCAAGACTCAGGCCACCAGAGTAACGAAGCTCGACGACGCGGCCCTTGCGCTGATCGAGCCTGAACAATTCTTCGAGCGCCTCATTAATTGCAAGAAGCTCAGCAGCGCCTTGGCTGGACATCGTCTCTGCATTTTCAAGGGATACCAAAACAGCATCTCCTCCATGGCGTGCAAATTGACGCCGCCGAGCGTGGTCGATCAAAAGATGCCGCATCACCTGTGCGCTTACACCAAAAAAATGAGCGCGATTCTTCCATTCAATCTGATGTCCGCCGACAAGCTTTAAATATGCTTCGTTGACGAGGGCAGTTGTCTGCAGAGTGTGCCCGTTTCGTTCGCGTTGCATATAACGGTGTGCAATTCGCCGTAGCTCGTCGTAGACAAGTGGAGTCAGCTTCGCGAGAGCGTCGGAGCTTCCCTGTTGCCATTCAAGCAAAAGGCTTGTCAGGTTTTGTGATGCAATGCTCATGTTCGAAATCACGAAGGTAAATCGGCCGGCTATGCTACGGTATTTGTATGTTCCGGTTCTAATCTGTTTTCCGGCTTAACAAATGGAACAAACCGCCAGGAACAGGAAGGCGAACTTAGCGGACATTCCAATGAGTTTGTCTGCCTGTCGTTGCAGCATAGTCTATGTGCAAACTCGCCGCAGGGGCAAGCAGCCTGTAACTTCGACTAGTTGCACGGAAAGCGCCCTGCGCTGAAAGCAATTTTAACTTCGAAACGAACCAGGCGAAATTGTTTTTAGATGAACACATTGGATCAAATTTCTCGCTTAACTTTATGAGGTGCTTTTTTCAAGCACACAAATTTACAGCGGTATTAGGAGCAAACGAAGATGAAAATGAGTGGAAGAATCGCGTTAAGCGTGGGAGTTCTGGTGTGTTTAACGGCATTTGGCTCTGTCGTTGGTGCGCAGAATAAACTCTACAAGGAAATGAACAGAAGCGACCAGACGGCCTTTGTAAGCGAACAAGCGCGCAACGTGACCCGTCAATTGTCGGGTGTGGAATACGGATTGACAGCAGAGTTTGTATTGGAAATACAAAAGTCTGTCGACTATTACTCGTCGAGAATCGACAATAACGGTGGCGACCGCCTTGGTAAAGGCGATGCACGGTTTGTTTTCGATCGGGGGCAGGCAGTCGCACCTTCGTTAATTCGAGTGTTTAAAGCCAGAAACCTCTCGCCGCTGTTTGGCCTGTATATCCCGCTGGTCGAGTCAGAATATGTCAATATTCAGACTCCAAATCAGATGGGCTCGACGGGCATGTTCCAATTTATTCCGCAGACGGGGCAGCGATTCGGACTGTCGCCCGCGGATTTACTGGATGTCGAAAAGTCGGCCGACGCAGCGGCCAGTTATATCTCGGCGCTTTTGCTCAAATTCAATTCAAGCTCGACAAAAGAGGCGCTGGCATTGCTTAGCTATAATCGCGGCGAGGGTGCGGTTGAACGAGACGTGGCGGCGATAATTAAAGAGGACAATAAGGGTTGCAGTATTTGTGCGTTGACGGCTGCGCGATATCAACTTGATAAGAGTTTCCAGAGCGAGAGTGTATATTACGTGCCGCGTTTTCTGGCCGGCGCGATCATCGGTGAGAACCCTCAGGTATTTGGGTTGAAGACAAAGCCGTTGTCTTCGCTTGATGCAAACCAATAGGTAATTATATGGGGAAGGGGGAACGGGGAAGGGAGAAAGGAAGCGGGGTGGTTGGTCGAGCGGTGAGCTGAACGGAGTTCAAAGATCGGCACAGTAAAATAAGACTAGCTGTGCAAGGGCTTAGCCGCAGAAGGACGCAATCGGCATCAACCTGCAACAGAATTATTGATGGATCTTTTCTTTTCGTTCCAGCATGGCGATGAACTCCTGAACCCGACGAGATCGGGTTTCAGGTTTCTTCGCTGTTTGAATTCTGAATAGGATCGCGTAGCGGTTCCCGCTGTCGAGGGTAGAAAAAAAGGTATTAGCGTCCGGATGCGCATCGAGTTCCGCCTGAAAGTCAACTGGAACAGTTGCGGATTTCTGCGAATCATAGGCCGCCGCCCACCTACCGTCCACTTTCGCTTTTTCGATTTCCAGCAATCCTGCCGGCTTCATCCTGCCGCTTTGAATCAAGTCAAGCGCTTTTTCCCGATTGATCTTTGACCAGATGCTCCTGGCTCCGCGCGGCGTAAACTTCTGGAGCCAGAACGATTCGTCAAACGCCTTTTTCTGACCGTCAATCCAGCCATGGCATAGCGCGATGTCGAGAGCCTCGGAATACGTCACGGACGTCGTGCCCGAAGATTTCTTCGCAAGCTGAAGCCAGATGCCATTCGAAGTCCCATTATTTTTTGAGAGGAATGTTTCCCAGGCTTTCGCGTTCTTGAAGTGCAGCGTAGGTATTTCAAGAGTCATGTCTGGATTAAAGCACAGATGCAGTCAACTTGAACATAGATCATCCCGTGTGAGATTGGTACATTCAGAACAAATCAACCACCGATCAATGCGAAGATTTTTATCACTGATTTTGCACCTCAGCAGCATTATTGGATTAGATGGCTGCTGGACCTGTCCACCAACTATACGTATTCTGTATTGAGACGCTCAGTTGCGGATGATTTTTTCTTGTTTATACATTCTTCAGAAAGTTGTTCCCTGTACATAATCACATAGGATGTTTATTTTCGGTCATCTGGGAATTGGAAGTAAGCTTGTGTCTCGATGGCGGAACACGGTGCCTCTTTGGGCGTTATTGTTGGGCACGATTCTGCCGGATCTGATTGATAAACCGCTGTATCACGGGCTGGCGTTTTTCATTGGACATGATGCAGCACGACAAGGCATTGTTTCGGGGACAAGGACATTCGGGCACACTGCACTGTTCTTAGTCGTAATCGTTGCATTCGCCTACTTTAGAAACTCACCGGTCTGGAAAGCTATTGCGTTGGGTGTAACAACACATCTTCTGATCGATTATATCGGGGACAACATTCAGATGTCACTTGGACTTTTATCCCCGAGCTCGCCAAGCGGGCTTCACGCATTGTGCTGGCCCCTGCTGGGTTGGTCATTTCCCGTATATCCATTGGCGTTTAGAACGAGTCTGTCGCATCTATCGACACTCAGAGACCCCTGGGTGATAGGTGGAGAGATTGTCGGCTTTTGTTTC
>Ga0137418_10007276_pt1 | contig 10168 bp, 11 predicted proteins | sample CZODoug3_1_2_16f_FD_122242 | JGI IMG/M metagenome (GOLD analysis project Ga0137418, IMG submission 122242) | Vadose zone soil fungal communities from Angelo Coast Range Reserve, California, USA - CZODoug3_1_2_16fungal (Hybrid Assembly) | ecosystem: Environmental > Terrestrial > Soil > Vadose... | reverse complement strand
TGGACGCGCGCCTTGGATCGTTCCAGGTACATGCATGATGCTAGCTCATGCTAACCGGGCCAATATATAATTTGTCGGGCTCTCCACTTTCCTCAAAGGTTACTCAACAATCGAACAAGAAGCTGTCCCCCTGGTATGGAGAAGATCGCATGATCGGGAAGACAACCCGTCGCAAAGTGCTGACTGCGGCCGCTGCAGCGCTCGGAACCGCAGCACTCGCCGACGGTACGCGGCCTGCAAGCGCGCAAACAACGCCCAAGACATTTGTGCTCGTCCACGGCTCATGGCATGGCGGCTGGTGCTGGCGGCGCGTCGCCGACCACCTCGAAAAGCAGGGCCACAAGGTCTTCGCGCCAACATTGACGGGACTGGGCGAGCGTGCTCACTTGATCAGCGCGCAAGTTGACATCAACACGCACGTCACCGACATCGTCAGCGTTATCAAGTTCGAGAGCCTCGATAATATCGTTCTGGTGGGCCACTCGTATGCCGGTCTGATCATCACGGGCGTGGCCGAGCAAATCGGTTCTGCGATCTCGTCGATCGTCTATCTCGATGGGTTCCTGCCGGACGATGGCGATACGCTCGTGGGCTTATCGCCAGAGAAAGTAAGGGCCGCAACGCTTGCAGCGCGCGACAAAGGTGAAATTTCGCGCCCCTTCCCTCCCGCCTCCGTTTTCGGCGTGAATGAAAAGGACCAGGCCTGGGTCAACTCAAAGCTGACGCCCCAGCCTTTGGGGACGTCCTTTATGCCCATCAAGATGACTGGCGCTCGCGAGAAGATTGCCAGGAAAACCTTTATTCGTACCACGGGCTATCAGTCGTCGGTTTTCGACAAGGCTTTGGCGCAATGCCGGGCCGACAAGACCTGGCGGACGTTCGAAATCGCAACGGGTCATGACATGATGGTCAACATGCCGGACGAGCTGACGAACCTGATTCTCGACGCGGGGTGAATTTTGACTTCCGATGCTCGGTCCACAAAATGATCAGAGCCAGTGCGGCACATCGCCGAGGACACGCCGTCACAGCCCCGATAAACCCGAAGCTCAACGCGTCCGATCAAATCATGGTTTCCCGATAAGAACAGCCTGCAACGCCGAAGAGCTTGAAGTTCTGCTCAGCCAACGCAGACGTGGCCTGACATGCCCCGCCCAACCTGTTGCGCCACCAGGGACGAGGCAGACGCTTGAGGTGTAACCGCGGGCGAGGACGCTGCTAGCCGCTCTCATTCACTTCTTGGTCTGCTCGCCGAGGACGTGTCGCCACTTCTCCTGTTCCTGCAACATTTTCTGGCGGTAGACGGCGCTGCCTTCGGGCATTCGCTGGCTACCTTGCGAATAAATTCGATCCGCCGCCAACTCGCTTCTCACCGCGAAATGGATCGCGGCTTCGAGCTTCGCAAGTATTTGCGATGGAGTGCCCTTAGGTGCGACTAGTCCTGAAAGTGATCCGGCTTCCAGTTCCGTGCCGATAGTCTCTTTGACGGTCGGGACGTCGGGCAGACTTGGGACGCGTTGCGCGGCAGTTAGTCCGAGCGCCCGCAACTTTCCCGACGTGATCATCGGGCCTACGACGACCGTCTTGACAGCAGTGGCGGCCACAGTCCCGCTCAAGACCGCGGTAGCAGCTTCGGCTCCGCTCTTATACGGAATATGCAGCATCGAGGCGCCGGTGCTTTTGCTCAGAAGCGCCATCGCTTGATGGATCGACGTCCCCAAGGCGGAGGACGAAAATGAGACTGTACCCGGCTCTTTGGATGCGGCCTTGACCAGCTCGCCCAGTGTTTTGAACGCACTATCTGATGATGTCACAAACACCAGCGGCGTGTTCGCAATCATCGAGATGTATTCAAAATCATTTAGTGGATCATAGGACAACTGCCCCTGAATCAGAGGATTTACCGCGACCATCCCGTTGGTCATGATCATCAGTGTGTAGCCGTCAGATGCCGCTTTCGCCACCTGCCCAGCTGCTACGGCTCCGCCGGCACCGGGTCGGTTCTCCACCACCACGGTTTGCCCGAGTTGCTTTGATAGCTCCTGGGCGACGATGCGCGCCGTCTGATCAGTGATGCCGCCGGCACCGAACGGAACGATCAGCCGGATCGGCCGATCTGGATAATTCTGGGCATAGGCCATGCCAAGGCAGACGAAAGTGACCAATAAGGCGCCGATCAACTTAGTCGCCGATTTCAATGTCACGCGCTGTATCCCTGCTAATAATTGGCTGTGAACTCTGAACCGAGCACTTTCACGATCCGCTCCACGCCGTCGAGCGATCCGAGGCTAGCGCGCAGGATGGCCAGCAGATTGAGGGCGCATTCGCGGCATCCATCGGCCCCAATGAAGCCTGGAGTTTCCACCCTCACGGCGTCGCTCCCTGCTTCCCATTAAAAGATGCGTCTAGATCAAAAGCGAGTCCAAAATGACATCAACTGTATCCAAAATTAGCCACATGCATCCCAACAACCGATTGATTTTCCATCCAGGCTACCGGCAAGCTTGTGTCCGACAATTTGAGGGATGGCCGCCACCCTTGCCTTATTGGCTCAGGCACGGGGCTAGCGCCATTTCTGAGCATCATCAAAGACCCTCAAACCTATTAGGGATTCGAGAAGGATCGTCCTACTTCACGGCTGTCGTCGCGTGGCTGAGTTGGCATAGGGAGAGCTGATCACCGAGAAGCTGCCGAAGGATGCGATGATCGGCGACATCGTGCGTAACCAACTTATCTGCCGTCCGAGCGTCACCCGCGACCCATTCCGCAACCGTGGGCGCGCTACGGACCTCACTACATCCGGAAATTTGTTCGACGACATCTCCTTGCCTATTCTGGAGGCGGACAAAGACAGGTTCTGTGAAGTCCCGCGCTGCTTGAGGATACCAAGCCTCTGCTCCTTGGCAGAAACTTCGAAGAAGGCATTCACGGAGAAGCTGCAGACTTCGTCGTCGAGAAGGCGTTCGCCGAGCCTTAGTAGCGCGGCCCTGGCGTCAGGCTACTTATCTCTTTGATTCTGAAACCAAGCTACGACGATTTCGCCAGCTTCGACAATGTGCTCAACCATTGTCGTCCGGCTGCGCGCAGGATCTCGCTTCTCGAGGGCGGAGAGGATCATTTCATGATGCCGGATGTTCGCCTCCATGCGAAAGGTATCCATCCCGACCGACGATGTGGACATCACCTCGCTGGTGTATCCGGAGCGGATTTCGCCGAGCATTCGCTCGAGGTTCCTGTTGTTCGATGCCGCCGCAATCGTGGAATGGAATTCGGAATTGGTAGCAATCCAGACGGCCGATGCCCGGGACCGCATCGCCTTGTCCGCGGACTTGGGCTTGGCCGGCGCCCTATTACGTTTGCGCAACGCTGTCACGGCTCGCACGAACCGGTCGTGCGAATTGCGCAGGCTCGCGAGTTGGTCGTCGGTAATCCAACGGGCGGCGAGTTGGGCAGCTAGCCCCTCCAGTTCGGCGCGGATTTGGTACATCTCGCCAATGTCGCGAGACGACGGCGTCGAGACTACCGCGCTGCGCCGTTGTTCCTGGGCAACGATCCCCTGGGCCTCCAGACGGGACAACGCTTCGCGGATCGGCGTTCGGCTGACGGCGAATTCTTCAGCCAGCGTTTCCTGCTTGAGGCGAATTCCCGGCGCATATTCGCCCGAGGCAATCTTCGCCCGTATCTTGGCCGCAATTTCTTCAATCAACTTGGCTGAGCGAGCGTTCGCCATTGCCTCACACTGTTTCCCTGGGGCGAGCTGTTCCAGCCGAAACAACCGTCGGCGGAAGCGTACACAGAAAACCTTCAGCGCTGCATAGCGAAAGTCGAGCCCCACAATCAAGCCGCTTGAGAGAGGTCGCGCGGGTGACGCCGCACTACCATGGGCCTGCTAGACATCGCGCTATCGACCGCTCGTAATCCACAGGATTTTTGGCGCTGGCGGCGCTCACTTGGGCGTTTCTAACGTCCTGAAGCCCCACTCAAACTCAAACGGCCGGTGAAATGGCCATTTTGGATGCAGCGGGATTTTGGATTTATAATTTATATTTTTGGATACAATAATTGCGATTTGAGTTACATTCACGAATGACTGATGCCCCGCGCACCATGGACATTTCGCGGCGAAAAACTCTCCGGCAGCTATACCGCAACCGAACTAGTCGGATGGTACAATGGGCACCCACACTATCGCGACTGTGCGTTCGATCTCCCGGGCAAAGTCGCGGTAATTGTCGGCAATGGCAAGGTTGCGCTGGACGTGCCACGCATACTGTCGATCTGCTCGACATTGAAGACCGTGTAGCCCTTCATGAAAGGAATCGCGCGTTCGGACGGTGTCGGCCTCGGTACGGATGATCTTGTCCGCATAAACGACGAGGCTGCCGTGTTCGCCGGTGCGGACGTTGGCTTTCAACTCTCTTGCCTGCTTGAAGGTCATCCAGACCGGCGCGGCATAACCCTTTTCCATCGCTGCCGACCACAACATCAGGACATTGATACCCCGATACGGAATTCCGCTCCCGCGCAGGGGCCACGTGATACGCCCAGCGGCAGCTCGGCATTCCACGGCCTGAGCCACGGTCTCACGCCTTTCTCAAGCTCGCCGACGATCTGATCGGTGATGCGCTGATAGATGTCCATTTTCATTGCCTGCCCCTTCCTTGGCTTACGGGTTCGCATGAACCCGACTAGCCACGCGGCAATGAGCAGGGGTTGGCCGTCACAGGCCAAAAAACGCGGGGTGGCGCGGGCCGGAGCCCGGCCTTGATCCGGGCGACAACCCGGCCCGCGTTTTTTGCCCACCGGGCTTGGCCTTGACGGCCAGTGCCACGGCGAGATGGAAAGCGCCTCCCGGATCAAGCCATCTCAATGATAAGTTTGGCGAGAGAGTCAGGCTGTGAGAAGAACGAGGAATGGCTCGTTTTGAGAGAGGCCACGGTTGCGCCTGGCACATCGCTGATCATAAGACGTTGCGTTTCGATAGGAATGGCCTTGTCCTCGGTGCACTCGATATAGACGCGAGGAATGCTGCCGAAGCGTTTTGCCGTGATAGTTGAAACTGTTTGATTTGGAACCGAGCTTTGGATCGGCAGGACGTTTTTTGCCGCGATATCGACATCGTGTTCGCTGCAATCGGCATAGAACGCGGCTTTTACAACGGCCCGCTGCGTGAGATCGAGCTTAACGCCGCGACCATCGTTGACCTCCGACATCACCTGAAACAGCTCCTTGGCCGCCGGTATCTTGAGATACAGAAGAATGTAGTCGACGGCCTTCTTGCCCTTCGGCGCCATGAAGGCCGTCAGGTAGATCAGCTTCGAAATCTTCTCCGGATATTTCTCGGCGAGGTATGTCAGCGTGACGCCACCCATGCTGTGCCCGACCAGTACGACTTTCTCGCTGGAGCTCTTGAGGATCGCCTCGACCGGCTGGGCGTAGTCCTCAATCGATTTGAAGCTGTCGTAGGCAGCCGAGTTGTATCCGTGCGAGGTGAGGTCTGGCGTTGCGACGGGATAGCCTGCGAGCGCCAGGCGATCGGCGACCTTCTGGAAGCAGCCACCCCAGTGCCACGACCCGTGGACCATGATGATTTTTGGCTTTGGCTTGGTTGCGGCTTGGGCCCGGGGTGCGGCGACAGCGGCGAACATGGTGGCGGTTGCGGCTTGAAACAACTGGCGACGTTGCATGACGTTTCCCTCTGGTTTGAGTCGATTGTTTGCTAGCAAACAATATGCCAACGTTGGTACACGAACGACATCGCCGCGCATGCACTCGACGCACTGGCACAGAGCCGCATCACCGATATCCACATTATCGGCCGACGTAGTGCCGCGCAGGCAAACTTTTCTCGCCGGGAGCTAAGGGAGCTCAGCACCGTTTCGGCATGCCGGATCGCCACGGATGATGGACTCGCGCTGAACGCCGCCAGCGAGGTCGAGGCAGCGGACAAGATGAATCGCAACACCCGCTCCAATATCGACATTCTGAAAAGCTTCTGTCTACCGGCCTCCCGGTCCTGCCGGCGCGATGCTCCCATCCGCAGCGCCGGGCTGCGCTGTGGCCACGTGGTCGATCAACTCAACTCCGGTCTTAAATGGCGAGATAGTTTCGGCGGATATCATCGTTCGATCGAAGACTATCGATGGTACCGGAGAACTTAATCTGGCCCTTCTCGATCACATAGGCGCGCTCCGAGACCAAACTGGCGAAATGCATATTCTGCTCCGACAGCAAAACCGTAATGCCGGACGCAGTGACGTGAATTATTGCTTGCGCGACCTGCTCGACGATTTTGGGCGAGAGGCCTTCGGAGGGCTCGTCCAGAAGAATGAGAGAGGGGTTTCCCATGAGTGTGCGCGCGACGGTTAGCATCTGCTGTTCGCCGCCACTCATATGGGCGGCTAGGCGCCCGCGCATTTCAGCGAGATTGGGAAAAATTGAGTAGAGCTTTTCGCGCGTCCAGGGTTCGCGCCCCATCGGGGCGTGGCGACGTCCCACCTCAAGATTCTCCTCGACAGTTAGACTTACAAAAATCCGTCGATCTTCTGGAACGAAACCGACCCCCCGCCGCGCGATCACGAAAGGATCGAGCCCGCTTACTTCCTTCCCTTCGAACATGATATTGCCCGAGCGCGGCGGGACAACGCCGATGATCGATTTCATTAACGTCGATTTTCCCGCGCCGTTACGACCCAACAATGCGACGGCCTCGCCCTGGCTAATGGTGAGCGACACGTCGTGCAGGATATGCGCGGCGCCATAAAAGCTATTGATGTTGCTAACTGTCAGCATTATGCCGCCCCGTACATCGTACCGCCGCCCAGATACACATCTTGCACGTGCTTTTCTTCGCGAATGGCGGCGGGCACCCCGCTAGCGATGACTTGGCCGCGATTGAGCACAATAACGCGGTCCGCATGGCCGAAGACCACGTCCATATCGTGTTCCGTAAACAGGATGGAGACCCCTTCGCTCTCCATGAGGTTACGTACCAGCTTCATCATGGCGATACGCTCGGTCGGCGCCATGCCTGCCGTTGGTTCATCCATCAGCAGCAGCCTAGGGCTATTACCGAGCGCCATGGCAAGATCCAGGCGCTTTAGATCGCCATAGGAGAGCACACCGCAAGGCCGGCGAGCCTGCGCGCGCAAGCCCGTGCGATCGAGCAGACGATCCGCTTGATCGAGAAAGTAAGATGGAGCAGGTCGCCACGAACTACTGAGCTTTTTGTGGTGCGACAGCAGTACCATCTGCAAATTCTCGCGCACGCTCATGGATGGGAACGTAGCGGTGATTTGGAATGTCCGGCCAATGCCGAGCCGCCAGATCTTAGACGGGCCAAGGCCGTTGATGAGGTGGCCGTCGAAACGTATCTCGCCCGCGTCCGGCGTGATCTGGCCACCCAGCATATTGAAGCAGGTCGACTTTCCGGCGCCGTTGGGGCCAATGATTGCAACCATCTCGCCCGGATTAACGAAGAAGGAGACGTCGTCCACCGCTTTCACGCCACCAAAGGCCTTCCGGATGGATCGAACAGTGAGTTCGCCGGCGACACTCATGGCGCGTCCCCCACCGAAACGCGTTTGGAAATCGGCATGCGGCGCCACACCAAAGGCCAGATTTTCTGGAGCATCCCGACAATGCCACGCGGAAAGAACATGATGGCAAGCACGATCACGACGCCGAGAGGCGCGCGCCAGAATTCTGTGGTGCGCTGAAGCTCCGCCAAAAGCCAATGATAACCGGCGGCGCCGACGATGGGACCGGCCATGCTCTCTAACCCGCCAAGCAGCAGCATGACGAGGCCATCAACAGACAAAGAAATCGACACGACATCCGGGAACACACTGCCTTTGGCGAAAGCGTAAAGAGCTCCAGCGAGTCCGGCGGCCGCGCCGGCGAGAATGAAGCCAAACCATTGAGTTCGTCGAATATTGATGCCGACGGCATCTGCCCGGGGCGATGAATCCCGCGTCGCTCTTAAGGCGTAGCCGAAAGGTGAGAAAACCACCTTGCGCAAGACAAAGATTGCAGCCGCCACGATGGCGAAGGTGAGATAGAGATAGACGATGTGATTGCGCGCCCAAGTATCCGGCCACACCTTCAAAATGCCGTTGTCGCCTCCTGTCACGCTGATCCACTGCCAAGCCACTGACCAAACGATTTGCGCAAGTGCAAGCGTAAGCATCGCGCGGTAGACGCCGCTGAGCCGCACGCACAGCCAGCCAAACAGAGCCGCGCCCAGTCCGGCCGCTATCGGCGCACCGATCAGCGCCGGGATAAACGGTAGGTGGAAATACTTCACGCCGAGTGCAACGAAATACGCGCCGAGTCCGAAATAAGCGGCATGACCAAAGCTAAGTATGCCGGCCGGCCCCACGAGGAAATGTAGGCTGGCGGCAAACAGGATGAATATGAGAGCTTCGATCACCAGTGTGACGCCGTAGTCGCCGAGCAGCAACGGCGCAAGCACTACGAAGGCGATGCCCAATCCCCAGTAGGTCCATTGCTCCCGGCCGCCGGGCGACAGCACTGTATCGTCAGCCTGCCGCGGATCGCGTACCAGCACTTGGGGCTTTCCGGCAAGACCGTGGGGCCGAAACACGAGCACCACGGTCATCACTATGAAAATTGTGACCAAGGTCATGGATGGCATCAGCAGCGTGCCGAACGATTGGACGACGCCGATCATCAGCGCCGCTGCAAAGGCACCGGGGATGCTGCCGAGCCCACCCACAACGACTACAACGAAGGCTTCAGTAAGCAGATTAAAGTCCATGCCCAAGTTAGCGGCATCCCGCGGTAACTGCACCGCGCCGCCAAGACCGGCTAAGGCGCAGCCGAGAACAAAAACGGAAGTGAACAGCCAACGCTGGTTTACACCGAGGGACCCTACCATTTCCCGATCCTCGGTCGCAGCGCGTACGAGCGTGCCCCATCGAGTGCGATGAAACGTAAGCCATAACAGGCCCAGAATCGCAGGCCCTAGCAACATCAGGAACAAATTATAGGACGGGAAACGGACGCCGAAGAATTCAACTGCTGCAGCAAGACCCGGCACGCGCGGCCCTATGAGGTCTTCATTGCCCCAGACGTAACGTGTGACGTCTTGCACCACGAGTACAACGCCGAACGTAGCAAGTAATTGAAGTAGTTCCGGCGCCTTATAGAGGCGCCGGAGGATAATGATTTCGACGAGCCCGCCGATCACCCCCGTTAGTGCAGCCGATGCGGCTACGCCGGTCCAAAAACCAAACCCGCTTCCGCCCCAATGGCGCGTCAGCGTGTAGGCGATGTAGGCGCCCAACATGTAGAACGAGCCGTGGGCGAAATTGACGATCTGTGTCACCCCAAAGATAAGGGACAGACCGCAAGCGACGATGAAGAGCATCGAACCGCTGGCCAATCCGTTCATAAGCAGCGAGAAGAAGGTCTGCGCATCGAGGTGCATAAGCAAACGCCTTTAGTGTTGCGGTGACCTCGCGGCCTGCCTGGGCGTCGCCGGAGGAAGGGTGAGGCCCCAGCGCAGTGAGACAGGCTTCAAAATTTTGGCGACCATGGCGTTTCCGTCTTCTGCCTAGGTTCCATTGAAGGACAAGGCCCCAGAGAAATCGAGTCCAAAAATATAGCAATTGTATCCAAAAAATATTCGTATGCATCCCGTTCAGGGGTGCCGATGCCTGGCCGGCTTATTCAGATTGGTATCTGTGTCAGCTACGCTTCGCACCGGACTCGCTAAGCCATCGGCAAGCGGTGCTAACCTGGTCAAATCCGGCAACGCCTATCGGACTAGGGCTCGTTCGGATCCGAAAGGTGGGCGTCGCATTGGACACTCCGTACCTATCCAGCGCCTGTTCGATATTGTCGAGGTCGGATGCCGACCCACGCCGTCCCGATCGTGACCCGTCACCCCGGCGATGGGTCTCGGAACGACGATGCTGTTGATGAGGCGCGCACAATCCAGCGGTGCCAGCCGGGCAACGTCGTAATCCGTATCTACCCCTGCCTCGGTACATGGGCCGGTCATCATCGCATCAACATGCCGCCGCTGCTCACGACTGTCTCCCCGGTCATCAACTGGGCGCCCTCACCTTCAACCAGCCAAAGCACCAGAGCAGCGATCTCCGAGGGAGACGCGGTTCGGCCGAGCGGTATCTGGGCAGGAATG
>Ga0137418_10007275_pt1 | contig 10168 bp, 5 predicted proteins | sample CZODoug3_1_2_16f_FD_122242 | JGI IMG/M metagenome (GOLD analysis project Ga0137418, IMG submission 122242) | Vadose zone soil fungal communities from Angelo Coast Range Reserve, California, USA - CZODoug3_1_2_16fungal (Hybrid Assembly) | ecosystem: Environmental > Terrestrial > Soil > Vadose... | reverse complement strand
ACAGGCACAGCCCGATCACCGCGGCGGCGTGCGCGTACGCGATGCGCGGCGTCAACGTTCGGCGATCGCGTCCGGCTGGTACGGCGAACTCCGACGTACGGGCCGGCAACGTCTCGGTCATCATCAACCCCACGGTTCGGTGAACGAACTTTCCATCGACCATAGAGGTTCATTCACCGAACTAGCAAGTGCATAATGAGCGCATGGCCCTGCCCCGCGAATACCTCGACCAGGAATGTGGTCTCGCCCGATCCCTGGAGATCATCGGCGAGCGGTGGACGTTGCTGATCGTCCGGGACGCGTTCTACGGCGTGAGCCGGTTCAGCGACTTCCGCGACCATCTCGGCGTCCCCCGGGCGGTACTCACCGAACGGCTGAACTTCCTCGTCGAGCAGGGCATCCTCGAACGCAGCGCCGCTGCGAGCGGCCGCGACGAGTACGCGCTGAGCGCCAAGGGGCAGCGCCTGTGGCCCGCCATCTGGTCCCTGATGTCCTGGGGCAACCAGTTCTACCTGTCAGATCGCCCGCGCCGGCCGTTCACCCACACCGGATGCGGCGGCGTCATAGATGGCACCGGGACATGCGACTCGTGCGGGGCGATTCCCGAACCGAGCGAGCTCACCATCCATCCGCGCCCCGGCAAACCGGTCGCGAAGGCCGATCCGGTCAGCCTGGCCCTGCGGAGCGCTCATCCGTTCTTCACCCCGATCCGCGAGCCTGCCCCGCCGGGATCACCCACGTAGATCGGGGTCCAGCGCCCGGTTACTCGTGCGACGCATCCAGTGCGGCGATGATCTGGGGCCGGATCTCGTGGGCGTTGATCACGGCGTCGACCGAGCCGACCTCCACCGCGCGATGGATGTTGTGGATCGTGTCGAACTCGGCCGCCACGGTGCCGAGCATCTCCGCCCGTACCGCGGTCCGGACCTCGTTCAGCTGGGTGGCGATCGGCGCGCGTTCGGCCTGCGGTGCTGCGCGCAGCCGGTTCTCGAGGTCGCGCACCCGCGGATCCGCGGACGTCCGCTTGTTCACGTCCCCCGCGAACACCACCGCGGCAGCGGGGGCGCCGCCGATCACCGACGCGAACGAGCCCTCGACCGCGAGCACGGTCATGCGCGGGTTGAGCGCCTTGGAGAACACGACGAAGGCGCCGCCGTGATAGCGGGAGATCACGCAGAACACGATCGGACCGTCGAAGTTGACGATCGCCCGTCCGATCTCGGCGCCGTACTCCAACTGCAGGTTGCGCATCGATTCCGGCGAACCGTCGAAGCCCGACAGGTTCGCCAGCACGACGACGGGGCGATTCCCGGACGCCGCGTTGATCGCGCGCGCCGCCTTCTTCGACGAGCGCGGGAACAGCGTTCCGGCGGTGTAGGTGTCCGGGCCGTCCGTCGGGGGAAAGCCGCGCCGTGGCACGTTGCGTGACTCGATGCCCAGCAGGCACACCGGCCAGCCACTCAGTCGAGCGTCGAACACGACCGCGGTTTCGGCGTCGGCCATGTCCGCCCACCGCTCCAGCGTCGGATGGTCCTGGTCGGCGAGCGCCCGCATCACCGTGCGGATGTCGAAGGCCTTCTTCCGATCGGGGTTGGTCGACGGGGAGAAGATGTCGCCCACGGTGTGGAAGTCGCTGTCCGGGATCTCGTGCGGGGCGAGCGTGATGTCGCGATCGATCGGGTCGTCCGTGCGGACGGGTCGCGGGCTCGACTCCCCGGCCGCGAGGTAGGTGTACTCGTAGTGCGCCATCAGCACATCGCGCGCGCCCTTCAGGTCCGGCGCCCAGTACTGCGCCTGCCCGTTGGGACCCATCACCCGGTCATAGCCGCCGATGCCGAAGTTGTCCTCGGCCGAGACACCGCCGGAGAAGTCCAGCGACTGCTTGCCGGTCAGCACCATCGCGCTGTCCGGAGTCATGACGAGAATTCCCTTGGTGTGCATGAGCATCGTCGCCTCAGCGTTCCAGTACGGCTGCGCGCCGACGTTGATGCCCGCGACCACGACGTTGATCTCGCCGTCGGCCTGCGTGAACTCGACGATCCGCTTGAGCGCGCGGGCCACCCAGTCCATGTTCTCGGTGCCCGAGTTCATCGCGATGCGCGCGCCGGCCGACAGGGCGTACCACTCGAGGGGAACGGCCAGCTGCGCGGCGAGATCCAGCGCGGCGATGATCCGCGTGCACTCGGCCTCGGACACCGCGCCCAGCGCCTTGGTCGGGTCGCCGCTGAGAACGACCCGAGTGACGCCGTCCGGATGCAGGTCGGTCGGCGTGGTGACGACGGTGACGACGATGCCCGCCCGGTTCAGCCCGGCCGGACGGTCGACCGCGACGAGCCGGCCCGCGTCGTCGAGATCGTGCTCCACGACCGTGCCGCCGGGCCCGGCGACCATCGGCAGCAGCTCGTACGGGTAGACCGTGCCGCGCCGCCGGGCCCGGAGCACCTTGTGCGCGTAGTCGTCCAGCGGCTTGAGCCGCTCGGTCGGCGGCGGCCCGACCGTGAACTGCACACCCGAGCCGGGTTGGTAGAAGAACCTCGCGGCGACGGGGACGATCGTGCCCTTCGGCGTGGCCACCCGGCCCTGCGCGAGCACCTCGTCGATGCCCGCCTCGGCGGTCAGCGGCGCGATGTCGCGCTGCAGCGCGGTGAGCTGATCGAGCTCCGCGTCGATGGTCGGCCAGATGTGCACCCAGACGTGGTTCATGTCCAGCGTCGCCGACGAGGAGCGCAGGCGCGCCCGTCCTCGACGGATGCCCTCGACACAACTGGCGATGACCCGTTCCACCTGCGGCAGTGAACTGATCCGGTCCTCGTCGTCGCGAACGACGGCGAGCTCGCGCACCTGGGCCATCGCGACCAGCCGCTGGTCGGCGGTGTTGTCCTTCGCGATGCAGTGATAGATCAGGACGTCTTCCGGCGCGTCGATGCGGGTGATGTCGAAGTCGCGCAGCCGCCACAGGTCCAGGCGCCGGGCGACCATCGGGTGCAGCCCGCGCACCAGCTCGTCCTCGACCAGGTCGGCGCCGTGCGGACGGAAGGTGAAGTAGGAGACGGGACGCGCGCCGCCGGGGCACACCCCGATCGCGGTGCGGCGCACGTCGTGGGCGAACGGGATCGGGTGCAGTGCGGCCGCCAACTGGGCACAGCACTCGTCCGCGTCCTCCGGCGCGTCCGGCCAGGACAGGTAGAGGTCGACGACGCTCTGCTGCTCCGGTGCGCGGGATGCCACCTGCTCGGCCAGTGCCCGCGCCAGCCCGCTGCCGGCGTGCAGCTCGGCCATCGTCCCCACCGTCGAGACGAGATGGCTGGGACGGGCGTCGAGCACGTAGTCAGCGACCGCGAACGGCCGGTCGTCGACCGCGAGCGAACGCAGGTCGTGCAGCTCGTACTCGCGGTAGTGCCGCCGGATCAAGATCTCCAGCAGCGGCTCGTTGCGAGGGATCCCGTCCTCGAGCCGGCTGGCGAGGAAGCTGACGATCCGCTCGGGTATCGCCGCCAGCGCCTCCATCCGCTCCGTGCGATCGAAGGCGGCCGGATCACCATCGAAGGCGCGCTGGTTTGCGCGAAGATTAACCGGGCCGAATCGCGACACGAAGCGGTCGTGGGCGAGGTTCAGTTGGAAGCGCGCTTCGGCGATTTGCTCCTCGGAGCTGCCGTCGAGTTGAGAGCGCAGACAGGAGCGAACCGCGTCGCGCACCTGAATCAAACCACGAATCCGCGAGCGCGTCTCGGACGGCAAATCATTCAGCGGACGAAGAACCGTGTCCTCCCGGATGCAGACCATTCCATCATGGTTTACATATTGTACTGCCCTTGAAGTCACACTGGATGAGGCGACAGGCACTTTTGTTGACGTGCTTTGGTACCGATTTCAAGGTGCAGATGCTAAGGCCCAAGACATTCTTAATAATGTGCAGTATGAGGTTCTGAATCGAGAGGTGCGCTTCGGTATTTATGCGAGAATCACTGATTTATGAATGCGTTCAGTGGTATGTGTAAGGGGACTACCGATTTCCGGCTCAACTCCGACTCCGATCGTGGCTGCGCAACTCCGACTCCGCTCACACAACTCCGATTACGTCTACGGATCGCCTCCTCATCGTCAGCCTCGTTGCGCTCGCTTAGCATAACTACTGTACAGTCATTTCTCACGCATTCCTAGCATACATAGTTGTCATCCCTAGCAGGGTTTTCCTTAGAGTATTCTCTTTGGATCTCCCCTTGCTAGGTCAGTATTCACACTTCTATGTATTAGAGCCACTTAATAATCATTCCTTTGGATCTCCCCTTGCTAGCTGAGTGATTACCTCAGCATCGTAGGGTTGCCCTTACAGTAGAATACTCTCCCCCTCCGAGGACCGGGAGTTGTCTGCATCTGCAAACATTGCAAGATACGGGATTGAACAGAGCGACTCGGAGAGCTCATCTTCTCCCCTATACACTGCACCCAACACCCCCTCCTCTTCTAAGCGGAATTCCGAAGACCCGGAGAAGTTTCCGATGGACTCCGAGCCCGAAGACCGTATCTCGAGGCTCGAGTCCGAACTCTCCGAGGCGAAGGAACGATCTAGGGTGCAACAAAACACCCTCGACCATATCCTCACGTTGCTGCAACGGTTACCGATCCCCGGAGCAGAGCAGGCACCTCAGGACTCGGCCCCTGCTCCGCTTGCACCCACGATTACCGCTCCAACAGCCCCCGCCATCCGTGAGCCATCACGCGGACTGAAACCGGCAACTCCGAACGACTTTGACGGAGACCGTCTCAAGGGCCGGGCCTTCCTCAACACTTGCCGGCTCTACATCTCCCTGTGTGAGAGTCAATTCCGGGATGACCAGGCCATGATTCACTGGGCCCTGTCCTTCATGAAGTCCGGACGTGCGGCCCTCTACTCAAACCGCATCCTCCGAAGGGAAGCATCGGAGGTTCTTCCGGCTTTCGTTTCTTGGAAGGGATTTGAGTTGGACTTCATCTCCAAATTCTGTCCGAAGAATGAAGCGACGGTGGCCCTCACCAAACTGGAATCGACACGGTACTACCAGGGCCGGAAGTCAGTGGATGATTACATTGACGAGTTCTCGGAGCTGGTCGAGGAGGCAGGCTACTCTGATGGCTTGTCCATCGTCATGAAATTCCGGAAGGGCCTGGACCGGGAACTTCAGGACCGCATTGCAGAGATGGTGCAAGGCAGACCGGATGATGATGACCCAGAGGAATGGTACGCAGCGGCGCGGGTGTTAGATGCCAACCGAGCTGCAAATCAGGCCTTCCACGGCACGCAGCGTGTGGCGGCATTCACTCCGACCTCTCGGACACCGTTTCCCGTTCCGAGAGCTCCGGCCCCGACCTCATCCATCTCTCCGGCACCCCACTTCCAGACATCACAATACCCCGGAGTACCTGCAAGAGCGTCCAACATCCCTACGCCCATGGAGATTGACGCAGCGCGGCGTAAGAACCCGACCCCGATGCTCTGCAGACGCTGCGGAGAGCCGGGACACTTTGCGAGGGAATGTCCAAAAGGTTATGACGTGCGGTACATGACGTTGGATGAAAGACAGGACTGGATCGAACATCTCCTCTCCGAGGCCGATGTCGCGGTGACACGAACTCCGACTCCGGACTCGGAGACCGTGGAAGGTCCACCAACGGGAGTGAGCAAGCCGGAGGAGGATTTTACGTCTCGCAGCGGGTGAATCGTACGCCCCCGCTGTCAACTAGCAATCGTTTCGATGTCCTAGAAGTGTATTCAGTAGAAGACAATTCAACAGACCTGACTGACGAAATGACTGCTCAAGACGTGCAACCAACTCCGGAAACTCTGCCAACTCCGAAGACCTCTCCGACTTACCCAGTCCGCTTGAAACGTTGGGAAAGACGGCTTCCACGGAAGTATGTGGTCGCTGCCACCCCCTCTGCAAACTCCCTGAGCATCAAGGTCGAGATCGTGACAACCGACACCCAAGAGACCAAGTCCGTGAAGGCACTTCTTGACTGCGGAGCTGACGGACTTTTCATCGACCGGGACTACGTTCGGAAGAACCAGCTCACTACCCGAGCGCTTACACGCCCCATCCCAGTGTACAATGTTGATGGTACAGCCAATGAAGCGGGATCCATCTGCGAGGTGGTAGACACGGTTCTCCGGTACCGAGACCACGCCGAGCGTGCTCACTTCGCCGTAACCGGCCTTGGCAACCAAGACATGATACTGGGATACTCCTGGCTTCATGAGCACAACCCGGAGGTCGATTGGAGTACGGGTGAGGTTAAGATGTCCCGGTGTCCGGGTCGCTGCAGCACCTGCAGAACGGAGATCAAGCAGGAGCGCCACAAACGCCAAGCGGAGGTCCGACACCTACATTCCTGTCGAGCCGGCTCTATGCCCACCGTAGAGGAGATCTTTGAGGACCCACCGGAGTTCCGCTCTGACTACTCCGAAACGGACTCCGAGACGGAAGAGCCACAGGACAATCCGGACGAGATTGAACCAGGAGATCGTGTCTTCATGACAACGGTTCACGACCCCGCAGAGTTTATCCGAGCCACTGCCACCACCTCACAACGCCTTGCGGAGGCATTTACCCGGAACTCCGCACCTCCGAAGTCGTTCCATGAATCTGTCCCCTCACAGTTTCACGATTTTGAGGAGGTTTTCTCCAAGGTGTCATTTGATGCACTGCCGGACCGCAAGCCATGGGACCATGCTATTGAGCTGGAGCTCGGAGCAAAGGCATCCTCCACCAAGGTGTACCCACTATCTCCGAACGAGCAGACGGAACTGGACGCCTTCATTGAGGAGAATCTGGCATCTGGCCGGATCCGTCCCTCTAAATCCCCAATGGCAGCTCCGGTATTCTTCATCAAGAAGAAGGATGGAAGTCTCCGACTGGTCCAGGACTACCGGGCGTTGAACGCAAAGACGGTAAAGAATGCATATCCACTTCCGCTCATCTCCGACCTCATTAACCGACTCCGGGGTGCGCGCTACTTCACCAAGCTTGATGTCCGATGGGGATACAACAACGTCCGCATCAAGGAAGGTGATGAATGGAAGGCCGCTTTCCGCACAAACCGAGGACTTTTCGAACCCTTGGTCATGTTCTTTGGTCTCACCAACAGCCCAGCCACTTTCCAGACCATGATGAACGAGATATTCCAGGATCTGATCTCCGAGGGTGTAGTCTGCGTCTACCTAGACGACATCCTCATCTTCACGGAGACGATGGAGGAGCATGATCGGGTGACACGCCTAGTCCTGGAGAGGCTCCGACAGTACAAACTTTATCTCCGACATGACAAGTGCGAGTTCGCTAAGACCAAGATTGAGTACCTCGGACTTATCATCTCCCATGGACAAGCGGAGATGGATCCCGTGAAAATTGCCGGAGTAGCGGAATGGCCAACACCGAGCAGCAAGAAAGAGGTTCAGTCCTTCTTGGGCTTCACCAATTTCTACCGCCGCTTCATCCAGGGATTCTCGGACCTTGCACGCCCGATGTTCGACCTCACACGGAAGGACTCCGCATGGCGGTGGGGGGAAGCAGAGAGATCGGCCTTCGAGGCCATTCGGACTCGCGTGATCTCCGCTCCGATTTTGGTATTCCCGGACGAGACTAGACCCTTCAGAGTCGAAGCCGACAGCTCCGACTTTGCGACCGGAGCCGTCCTCTCACAACAATCTCCGGAAGACGACAAGTGGCATCCAGTAGCTTATTACTCCAAAAGTCTCAGTGTGGTGGAACGGAACTACGAGATCCATGACAAGGAAATGCTAGCAGTCATCCGAGCTCTGGAAGACTGGCGCCATTTCCTGGAAGGGGCCCACCACAAGGTCGAAATTTGGACGGACCACAAGAACCTAGAGTACTTCATGACGGCGAAGAAACTCAACCGGCGCCAGGCTCGGTGGTCCCTTTACCTGTCCAGATTCAACTTCTCCATGCATCACCGACCAGGACGCTCTATGGGCAAGTCCGACGCTCTATCCCGCAGAGCGGACCATGGTACCGGAGCAGGGGACAACAGCAATGTCACACTGCTCCGCCCGGAGTTCTTCGCAGCTCACGCGGTCCGAGCTCTCTCCGGACTGTCACTGGAAGGGGAAGAGCGCGATATCCTTCGGGAGATTCGCAAGGGAAACCGTGAGGGCAAACAGGAGGACACAGTCGCGAGGTCTGCAACGGAACTCCGGAAGTCCAAGGGAAAGTCGGTCCGAGCATCGGAGTGGTCAGAGCACGACGGACTCCTCTGTTTCCGGGACCGAATCTACGTGCCTAATGATCCGGAGTTACGCCGCCGCATCACATCCCAGCACCATGACACCCGAGTAGCAGGACATCCAGGACGCTGGAAGACACTGGAGCTCATCTCCCGCAACTACTGGTGGCCACAGATGTCCCGCTACATTGGCCAATATGTGAAAACATGCGACCCCTGTCTCCGGACCAAGATTCAACGACGCCGTCCAACCGGAGAGCTTCACCCGCTCCCAACCCCGGAGAACCGTTGGGATGTCATCAGTGTGGATTTCATTGTGGAACTTCCAGACTCGCATGGGTACGACGCAGTCATGAATGTGGTGGACTCAGTGGGGAAGCGAGCACACTTCATTCCCACTAACACCACAATCACGGCACTCGGAGCGGCCAGACTGTTTCTACACAACGTCTGGAAGTTGCACGGACTCCCACGCCGCGTTGTCTCCGATCGGGGTCCACAGTTTGTGGCGGAGTTCACCCGAGAGCTGTACAGGCTGCTCGGTATCACACTGTCAACGACCACGGCTTATCACCCACAGGCGGACGGACAGACGGAACGTGTCAACCAAGAGCTGGAGCAGTATCTCCGAGTCTTTGTGAACGAGCGGCAAGATGACTGGGATGAGCTACTTCCGACGGCGGAGTTCCAGTACAATAACCACATCCACTCCAGCACTCAACAGACACCGTTCCTACTGGACACCGGTCAACATCCACGCATGGGATTTGAACCAACGCAGTCACCGTCTCATCTGGAAACAGTCAACGAGTTCACAGATCGGATGCACTCCGCACTGACAGAGGCGAAGTCCGCATTAGCCAAGGCTCAGGATGACATGTCTCGCTACTACAACAGACGTCGAGAACCCGCCCCAGAGTACGCTCCCGGAGATAAAGTCTACTTAGACGGAAGCGACATCCGGACTTCAAGACCGTCCAAAAAGCTAGCACATCGCTTTCTAGGCCCCTATGTTGTAGAGCGCCGTGTTGGAGCGTATGCCTACCGTCTCCGCCTACCGCCGTCCATGAGCCGCCTCCACCCCGTCTTTCCAGTGGTCAAACTGTTGGCTGCACCTCCGGATCCGATCTCCGGACGTCGGAGTCGCCCACCTCCGGATCCTGTTCTGGTCGATGGAGAAGAGGAGTATGAAGTTGAAGTGGTAATCAACAGTCGCATGTTCCGTGGACGGCTGCAGTACCTCGTTCAATGGAAGGGCTACAGCTATGAACACAACAGTTGGGAGGATGCTACGGATGTACACTCCCCAGAGCTAGTCACGGAGTTCTACTCCACTCATCCCGGAGCTCCACGCCAAATACGTAGAGCTCATTTTGACTACATATCTTTCCAATCCACTCAAGACCGTCGTGCCGGGTCGTCACTCCCTAGAGGGGGGGTGATGTAAGGGGACCGTCCATTTCCAACACCGACTCCGTCACGGAGTAGCAACTCCGGCCGTGGCTGCGCAACACCGACTCCGTCACGGACATGCAACTCCGGCCGTGGCTGCGCAACTCCGACTCCATCTACGGATCACCTCCTCATCGTCAGCCTCGTTGCGCTCACTTAGCTTACCTACTGTACAGTCATTTCTCACGCATACCTAACATACATAGTTGTCATCCCTAGCAGGGTTTTCCTTAGAGTATTCTCTTTGGATCCCCCCTTGCTAGGTCAGTATTTCACACTTCTATGTATTATACCCACTTAATATTCATCACTTTGGATCCCCCCTTGCTAGCTGAGTGATTACCTCAGCGTTGTAGGGTTGCCCTTACAGTAGAATACTCTCCCCCCTCCGAGGACTGGGAGTTGTGTGCATCTGCAACCATTGCAAGATACGGGATTGAACAGAGCGACTCGGAGAGCTCATCTTCTCCCCTATACACTGCACCCAACACCCCCT
>Ga0137418_10007273_pt1 | contig 10169 bp, 11 predicted proteins | sample CZODoug3_1_2_16f_FD_122242 | JGI IMG/M metagenome (GOLD analysis project Ga0137418, IMG submission 122242) | Vadose zone soil fungal communities from Angelo Coast Range Reserve, California, USA - CZODoug3_1_2_16fungal (Hybrid Assembly) | ecosystem: Environmental > Terrestrial > Soil > Vadose... | reverse complement strand
TAGGTGGTTCACAGCCGCCGAAGTCCGTCTTCTCCAAGACTAAGACTGCCGACAAAGTTCGTCTCATCCAGATTCGCGACTACAAGAGTGACAAAAACGTTGTCTACATACCACGATCTCAGGCCAGAAGATTCTGCCAAGCGAATGACATCATGATTGGCAGATACGGCCCACCAATTTTTCAAATCCTGCGTGGGTTGGAGGGTGCTTACAACATTGCTTTGATGAAGGCAGTCCCAGATGAATCGAGGGTTTCCCCCGACTATCTTTTTTACTTTCTGAAGCATTCCACTATTCAGGAATACATCATTTACCATTCGGAGCGCGCAGCAGGCCAAAGTGGACTAAACAAAGACACGCTTGAACCTTATCCTATCGCTCTCCCTACATTGGCTGAACAACAAAAAATCGTTCAGACAACAATGGAACTCGAAGCCGAAACCCAACGCCTGGCCACCCTCTACGAGCGCAGGCTCGCCGCGTTGCCCGCCGGCACCAGCACCATCCTGGTCAACCACTTCCCGCTGGTCCGGGAGCCGACGGATGTCCTGTGGTACCCCGAGTTCGCCATGTGGTGCGGCACCACACTGACCGCCGACTGGCACCGCAGATTCCGCGTGGACACCATGGTCTACGGCCATCTCCACATCCCGCGGACCACCCATCACGAGGGAGTCCGCTTCGAGGAGGTGTCCGTGGGATACCCCCGCGAATGGCAGAAGCGCCCGGAACCACCGGGCCGGCTGCGCCGTTGACTGTGCTCTCCAGATCGCGCGGGTAGTCGTCATCGCGCGGTAACCTGCACCCCGCGCCGAACGGCGTCAGCGATGTCGCGGCTCAGCGCGGCGATCAGACGACTGTGCGCCGCCACGAGCGTCTCGTAATCAGCGCCGGAGGCCTCGGTGAAGCGCGACGCGCCCTGGCCGATCTCTTCGCCGGAGCGATCGACGATCCGCCACCGGGCCGCGAGGACCGAGTCTCCGCCAAGCGCGCCCTCGAGGCGTGAGATCTCCACGAGGACCTGTGCGTCGGGCGCGAAGCTGCGGCCCCAGGGGAAGACCGCGACCTGCTCGGTCGGGACGAGCCGCGCCAGGTTCTCGGCGAGCATCACCGGCACAGCGTGGCGCAGCGGTGCCCCCCACTGGTGGAACTCCGCCAGCTCGAGCCGATTGGCGCTGGCCCGGGTCACGATCTGTGGCCGCTCGAGGTAGCGCGGCAGGTCGACGCTGCGGATACCCACGCGGAGCTCGCGTTGATTCGCCGCGGCGCGCGGCGCGTCGGCGGCCCCACTGGCGGGCGCGAGAACGTAGAAGCGTGTCGGGTCCACCGAGCCGGCGCAGCCGGCGGAAGCGAGCACGAGCATGGTGAGGAACACGATCCTGGTCATCGCGACGGCCGTCCTTTCCCGAACACCAGCGAGCTCGGATTACGCTCCAGAGAGTCGGCGAGTGCGCGGATACTCTGGGCCGCGTCTGCGAGATCGTCGAGGGTCGTTACGAGGCTGTACTTGACCGGCGAGCCGTCGCCCAGGAGGTCGTCGGCGCCGCCCAGCGTCCGGTCGAGCCCACCGAGCGTCTTGTCGAGGCTCGCCGACAGGCGCCCGAAGCGCTCGTCGAGGTTGCGCGCCAGCGTCTGGTAGTCGTTCAAAGCCGTCTCCACCGTCGGTCCGAGGCGGGCCAGTGTGGTCTGCGCCTCCGAGAGCGCGCCTCGGGCGCTCTTGGCCGTGGCGGCGACCTCCGCCATCAGCGGATCGACCTGCGAGTCCACGCGCCGGGCGAGTTTCTCGACGGCGACCAGCGTCTCCTCCGACCGCTTCACCGCCGCCTGGAGCGACCGTAGCGTCTCCTTGGTCTCCGGCGACTGGACGAGCGCACGGACGCCGTCGATCGTCTCTTTGGCCGAGGTCATGATCTCCGCGAGCGGGAGGTTCTCGAGCGTCCGCGTCAGCTTCTCGAAGTCCGAGGGGACGGTCGGCATCTCGACGTGATCCTTGGACAGCCCGGTCAGCTTGATCGGGGTCTCGGGCAGAAACGCCAGCGCGACCCCCACCTGGCCCGTCACGAAGCTCTGCGACTCGAGCCGGGCCCGAAGCCCACGCTGGATGAGCAGCCTCGTCTGCGCGGAATCCTGGCGGAACGCGAACTTCGCGCCGCTGGCCTCCGTGAGCCGCGAGGCGTCGACCTCGAAGAAGACAGGCGTGGTGATCTTGAGCGTGTTGGCGTCGATGACGACGCGCACGTCCGTCACCGTTCCGACCTTGGCGCCCTGAAAGGTCACCGGCGCGCCGATCGACACGCCCTTCACGGAGCCGTCGAAGTAGGCGACGAGCGCCTTGGTCTGGCGGAAGAAATGTCCGCCGCCGAACACCACGAGGCCGACGACGGCCAGCGTGACCGCGCCGACGACGAAGGCTCCGATGAGTGCGGGGTTCGCACGTCTAGGCATGGGCTTTCTCCGGTTCCGGCTCGCCGCGGGTGAGGAAGCGCCGCACCTTGGGGTCCGGCGGGCGCTCGAGCAGGTCCTTGGGCGCGCCCGTGGCGATCATGGTCTTGGTGTCTGCGTCGAGGAACACCGAGTTGGTGGCGATGGCGAAGATGCTGGCCAGCTCGTGGGTCACGATCACCACGGTGGCGCCGAGGCTCGCGCGCAGCTCGAGGATCAGGTCGTCGAGCAGCTTGCTGCTGATCGGGTCGAGCCCGGCCGAAGGCTCGTCGAAGAACAGGATATCCGGGTCGAGCGCCATGGCGCGGGCGAGCCCGGCGCGCTTGCGCATGCCGCCGCTGATCTCCGAGGGATAGAAGTCCTCGAAGCCGGCGAGCCCGACGAGGGCGAGCTTCAACGAGACGAGCTCGGCGATCTGGCGCGCGCCGAGCGTCGTGTACTCGCCGAGCGGCAGCGCGACATTCTCCGCCAGCGTGAGCGAGGACCAGAGGGCGCCGCTCTGGTAGAGCACGCCGAAGCGCCGCGTCATGCGGTCGCGCTGCTCCGGCTCCGCGGTCCAGAAGTTCTCGCCGTCGTAGAGGACGTCGCCGCGCGCGGGCCGAACCAGACCGATCAGGTGGCGCAGCAGCGTGCTCTTGCCGCACCCGCTGCCGCCCATGATCACGAAGATCTCCCCCGCCTGGATCGTGAAGTTCAGGCCGTGCTGGATCACGCGCGCGCCGTAGCGCATGTCGAGGTCGCGGACGGTGATGCGCGCCTCCGACGCACTCACGGCACCTTCCCCGTCAGCGTGATCATCTTCCCTGCCCGCAGCACGGAGGCCGTGAACGGCTGCCCTGACTTCATCTCGCCCAGCTTCTCCCGGATTTTCGGGAGGTCGTCCACGGTCCTCACCCGGATGCCCGCCATCTCGAGGATGACGTCGCCACGAACGACGATCTCCTGGCCGCCGATGGTGGCCGTCCGGTCACCGCCGAGGATGCCCGCGTCCCAGGCAGGCGAGCCCTTGGCCACAGTCTTGACGAGATAGCCGGCGCCGCCCGGGACGTTGAAGATCTCGCCGAGCTCGGCCGTCAGCAGGGTACCGTCCAGCCCGCCCCAGACGGACTTCTTGTCCCCCAGTAGCAGCTCTTGCGCCGTCTTCATCGTCACCACGAATCCGAGCCCCTCGCTGCCGCCCGACTTCGAGATGATGTGGCTGACGATGCCGACGACCTCGCCGGCGAGGTTGAACATCGGCCCGCCGGAATTGCCCGTGTTGATCGTCGCGTTCGTCTGGAAGAACTCCGCGAGCGGCATCGTGCGGTACACCGTGTTGCGCGGCCACCGGGCGCTGATCCACCCCACGCTGAGCGAGTATGACAGCCCGTACGGCGCGCCCACCACGACCACTTGGTCTCCGACCCGAACCTTGTCCGAGTCGCCGAGCCGCGCGACCTTGGCATCGGTGGGGACACGCTCGAGCTGCAGGAGGGACAGGTCCGCCGCCGGCTCGGACTCGATGATCCGCGCGCTGACCGTCTCTCCGCCGAGAAACTCGACCTTGATCTCGTCCATCGAGTGCACAACGTGCGCGGCCGTCATCACCTTGCCGTCGTCCGAGATGAGCACTCCGGATCCGGTCTCGCTGAACTGCGAGACGCCGCGCGCGGCCGTCACCTCGCGACCCTTGGCCCTGACGACTACCACCGAGGGATTGATCTTCCGGAACAGCTCACCGACGTCCTGGGCCCGGGCCGAGGCCGGCGCCGACACCGTGAAGGCGCTCATCAGCACGAAGGTCAGCAGGCGTCGCATGCGGGGTGGCTCCTCACAATCCGATCAGATCGAAGATGACCGTGGTCAGCGCGTCCGAGACGATGATCAGCACGATGCCGGTCACGACCGCGGACGTGGTGGCGGCGCCGACGGCGGCGGAGCTGCGGCCGCACTGCATCCCCCGCAGGCAGCCCGCGACGGCGATCAGCACGCCGAACACCGAGGCCTTGATCAGCCCGGACACGCAGTCGGCGATGCTAATGGCGCCGATGGTCCGCACGTAGTACTCGGTCACTCCGAGGTCGAGCATGCCGACGCCCACGGCCATCCCGCCGAAGAGGCCGAGCAGGTCCGCGTACAGGCAGAGCAGCGGCATCATCACCGCGAGCGCGAGCATGCGGGGCAGCACGAGGAACTCCATCGACGAGATGCCAAGCGTCGTGAGCGCGTCGATCTCCTCGTTGACCTGCATCGTGCCCAGCTGCGCGGCGAAGGCCGCACCGGTGCGGCCCGCCATGATCACGGCCGCCATCATGGCGCCCATCTCGCGCGTCATGCCGATGCCGACGAGATCGGCGACGTAAACCTGGGCGCCGAACTGCTTGAGCTGCACGGCACCGACGTAGGCGAGGATCACCCCGACCAGGAAGCTGATGAGGCTCACGATGGGCAGCGCCTGGGCGCCGACTTCCTGGAGGACCAGCAGGAAGTCCGAGCGACGGTACCGGGCACGACCGACGACCGCGCGGGCCGAGGCGATCGACACCTCGCCCAGGAATGCCAGCGTCGCCGTGGCGTCGCGAACGCCCTCCAGCGTGGCGACCCCGATGCGCGCCAGCCAGGATGGCTTCGCCGCCGGCGCGCCGGTGTCTCGGCGCTCGGGCACGGCGGTGGCCAGCGCCAGGAGGCGCCGCACGCCCTCGGGAAGACCGCCGCGGTTGGCCGCGATGCCGCGGCGGTCGGTCTCGCCGACGACCTGAAGGAGAAAGGTCAGCAGCGCGCTGTCCCACTCCGCGAGCTGTTGGGCATCGAAGACGACGCGCCGGACGGGACCGCCCGCGTCGAGCTGGCGTCGGACTTTGTCCGCCGACGGCACCGATGCGTGGATCGTCCAGTCGCCGGAGAGACAAACGACGAGCATGTCGGGAGCCGGGCGGCGAAACTCCAGCACACAAGCGGCGTCCCGCGCGGCGACGACGGCCATCTAGTCGAGGACCTCGATGCGCCGGTTGACGTTCTCAACGACGGTGATGCCGCGCTCGCCCAGACGTTGCCGTGCCAGAGGCGTCGCCACGCCCAGCACCCAGGCTTCGGTCGTCCCGGTGAATCCCGCCGTGCGGTTGGCGGCCACCAGCTCCTGAGATCGCCGATCGAGGGCCGGGGTCCACATGACGTAGTCGATCGGCAGCGCGAGGACGAGGCGGCCGTTGGCCGAGGTGGCGGCGGCGACGCGGCGGTTCATCCGGATCTGGCCGATCGGCGCGACGGTGGTCTGGTAGCCGCGGAGGAGCTGCGCCGTGTTGGTGAAGAAGTTCGCCTCCACCTCGTCGTCCGCGAGGCTCGCAACTTCGAGGAACGCCTCGCGTCCGCGCGCCGGCGCCGGTCCGAGCTGGCCGAGCGAGAGCGCGACGACGACGTACTGCCGCGGCGTGAAGTGCGGCTGGTTGACGAAGCGGCGGACGACGTCCTCGGGGATGCCGATCTCCTTCAGTTTGTCCTCGGCGATGATCTTGAGCCGGCTCGCCGGCTCGACTTTCAGGTAGTCGTTGACGGCGTTGCTCCAGCGCGTGACGCTCAGCGCCGCCCCCGCGGGTCCACCGACCGGCATCAGGGCCGCGCTCACGGTGAGGTTGCCGATGGCCGCCGCCCAGCCGACGCTGTTCAGCTCCTTCTGGAGCACCTTGTTGCTGGAGTAGACGTCGACGCCGAGCTGGGAGGCGTAGTCGCGCCTCCGGCCCGAGACCAGAAGCGCCTTCTTGTACATCGGGTCGTCGTTCGGGTTCCGCTCGGTGGTCACGGCTTCACCGACGTCGTCGAGCAGCTTGTAGGCGCCTTTCGGGATCCCCGTGGTCGTGTCCATCGGATGCACGATGAGGTTCCTGGCGAACTTAAACGGCCCTGTTGCCGAGTCCACGACGGCACTGGTGAAGGCCTTGCTCGTCTTGATGTCGCGCAGCTTTGCGATGGCCGCGATCTCGACGATGAGCTTGCTAAGCGCGGGCGTGCCGGTGACCTCGAACGGGCCATAGTCCGACGTGACGCTGTAGCGAAGCATGTAGCCGTCGGACACGACGGGACTCTGCACCTGGTACTGGGGACCACGGACCAGCTCCGCCGGCAGCACAATCGCCGGCCGGAGATCGCCAGGGTCCTCGTACTGCTCTGGCTGCTGGGCGATGGTCGCTCCCGCGGCGGCGAGGGACAGCAGCAGCACACCCGACACGAATCGTGCCTTCTTCACGTGCGATTCCCTCTCGACGACCGGCTCACTCGCCGGTTACCGCCACGCCAGCGCGAACGCGTCGATCACGGTGAGCGCCGGTGCCGCGCGGCAGTTTGTGAGCACACGCTCCACGGCCCCGCCGGTGGCTTCGGCGTCGAACACGGCGACGCGGCGGCGACCATCGCTCACACCGGCCAGGTAAATGAGAGCGCGCTCCTGCGTCGCGGGCTGAAGCGCGAGCAGCTCACGACACCTGAACGTCCCGATCTCGGTGCGGGGCGGAAGCGGGTCGATTCCCGCCGCCGCCGGCGTCGCGTGCAGCAGCGCGAGCGTCAGTCCGCAGACAATGGCCGTGCGTGCAACCCTCACAGCGCCGCATTCAATCAGAGCGCCGTTGGTAGCTGAATCGGACCTTGGTCGTACCGGCGCTCGGTCAGCGGCGAGCGGCGGCAGCCACGGATGATACCGACCGAGGCGATCAGCTCGAGCAATTCTTCGAGGAAGTAATGCCGACGCTGCGGTCCGCGCTGACAACCCGCTTCCAGGGGGGTCCGGCCGAGATCGAACGCGCGAGCGAAATCGACGGGGGCCGCGAGGCCGAGCACGAACAACACGGGGTGGTCGCCGAAGCGCCACGCGAGGTGCCAGCGTAGAACCTGAGCACGGGATAGACAACAGCGGCGATCCGCGCGCGCCGGACAACTATCGGAAGACTGCCGCATTATCGAAAGAGCGTCTCGCCGCTAGTGTCGTCCGTGAGCTTGAGAGCGCATAAATCATCCGGTAAGCCGCCGCAATCATCTAGCCTAATAGAGCAATATTGCTGGCACACAGCTGCTTTGGCGCATGACAGCGTCCTTGGCGATATGGGTTCCGCGCTCACCAATCGTCGCCCAGCGATCAAACGGCTGGGTCGCCAGCTCGACGTTGAGCTCTTCCTCGGCGCGCCGCAGACGATTAACGGCAATGTGCCATGCGTGTATGCGGGCTCCCTCGCAGGCCGCGACGGAATCGAAAGCCTTGATTTGGTGCCACCTCGTCGGAGGCATATCCGCTTCGACGAATTCGTCGATAGTGGTCATCCACCAAGTACCGGGCTTATTCGCTTTAACGTCCGCGTACTGGCGGTCCAACAGGACCCTGAAGCGCTGGATCGTGCGGGGGCTCAACCCCGATGAACCGAGGGGCTCGAGAGCCTTCGCCTCTTCGTCCTTCGGAAGCCGCACGGCGTAAACCCGCATCATGATCTCGATGTATTTCGGTAAACTGGCAATCGCTTGTTCGTCCCAGGGAGGCGCTACCCAGACCCATTTGCTGTCGGCAGAGGCTGGCCGGCAATCGCCGAGAGCCACCGCAACCCACGCGCACGCCAGTAGTAGGACACGCCTATAGGCGCGTCTCATGCTCCCCCAACCGGGTCACACGACGACATCGGTGTTCGACTCGCTGAACCGCGCGATCGCACGGATCGACGCGCTAGGGCACGCCACCACAACCACCTGTTCGACGTGCTGCATTGGGTCAGGCTGCGGGTCGATCGGCTCTCTCGCGTCACCACGCTCCTCCTGCTTTGCGCACTCCGCCACCAGCGCGACGACGATCGAGCTCCCGAACCAGACGAATCTCGGACGATTCGTAATCTCATGATCCCCCTGGCGTCACCGCCATACGCTGCCGTATCCGCGACCGCGCCCGAGGGAATCGTGCCAGCCCGGCCCGGATCGCGCGATAGGACCTTCGTCCAACGGACTTCGACCTCGTGGCCGACCAAGAGGATCCGTCGCGGAGACCGCCGATCCGCTGGTCCGTGTAGAGCGCAGAGTGCTGTCCGAACGGCGGATGCCGCGCGCCACGGCCCCCCGCGATGCTGACACGACACGACCGGCCGCCGGACGCGTCACGGCTGACGGTCAACCTCTTGCGCTCGGCACGGCTCTGGAGATTGACGCCATCGAGGCGCGCGTTATCGATCAGATCTTTCGATGGTTCGCCAGTGGAGTAAGCCTGTGGGAGATCGCGCATCGACTTAACGAACAGATGGTCCCATTCCCGGCGGAGCCCACCCGGCGGGGTCCGCGCCGCAATGGGTGGGCCTCCAGTGGAGTCCGCGTCATTCTGCTGAACGAGAAATACATCGGCCGCTTTGTCTTTGGCCGCCGCATCTTCGTCAAGACCCGCTGACCGGCCGTCGCCGTGCGCACCTCCGTCCTCTCGACGATTGGCAAGTCGTCGAACATCCGGAGCTCAGGATCATCGGCCAGGCCCTGTGGGAGGCCGTGCAAACCAAATTCCGCCGCCTCGCCGACCTCCACCGCCGCCAGCATGGTAATGGACGCTTGGACGGCCGCCATGTACGCGCCCCCACCGGCCGGTCATCTCGCTTTTCCGGCGTCCTCGAGTGCGCCATATGTGGGGGAAACATGGTCGTCGTGACCGGCGATCGGCGGCCGAACCGGCGTAGGCAAACGGCCCCTCCGAGTTCCGATTCGAGGAAGGCACCTAACAATGAAGGGTGGTGTCCCCCTCAACAGGATCCACCCCCTCTAGGGCCCCCCGCCCACCTCCTGGTCCCCGATCTTCGGACAGATCCGTCCCGGAGCCGAATCGCGGACCTATGGTCTAGGTGTCGAGGGCAGGAAATCGACCGCCGCCGACTCGAGGTTGTACATCGCTCCGACAGTCCTGACCGCACCCGAGGTCTCTAGGTCGGCCAGGATCGCACTGCGCCGACGGATGTCTGCCATAGTCAACTCGACGTTCTTGCGCGCCACCGCGTCCACAAAGTCGTAGTTCTTCCCCGAGCGTTCGCCCTGATACCGGGTTGCCTCCACGGCGGGGCGGATCTTGGCGAGCAGGCCGGTGAGTTTGCCGAGCTGCACCTTGTCGATCGCGCCTTTGATCGCGCCGCATGCCGTGTGCCCCATCACCAGCACGACCTTCGCGCCGGCGATCTTGCACGCGAACTCCATGCTTCCGACGATGTCGTCGTTGGCGATGTTGCCGGCCACGCGCGCATTGAAGCAGTCGCCGATGCCCAGATCCATGATCGTCTCGGCGGGCGCACGGGAATCGATGCAGCTCAGGAGCACCGCGGCCGGATACTGTCCCTTCGCGCTTGCTCGTTGCTGGGCCAGGTAGTCTTGCGTCGTCTTCTGGCCCATTCGGAAGCGCTCATTGCCTTTCTTCATCAGTTGGATGATCTCGTCCGGCCTTATGTTCATAAGATTCTCGTCGTCATCGAACCGCTTCTAATTGACGAAGACTACTATGCTCGTGTGGAAGGTCGGGAGATCATTTCAAATCTTTCCAAGGCTGCTGGTCTCGCGCACATGATATCTACTATGCGCCCAGATATTGACCACGCTGACGAATACGTGCGCAACACCACCGCGCGTGCCTTCTCTGTCGTCGCTTCAGCACTTGGCATTCCCTCACTACTTCCTTTCCTTAAGGCTGTTTGTCGTAGCAAGAAGTCATGGCAAGCACGACACACCGGTATCCGTATAGTCCAGCAGATTGCCATTAT